>RCUO01001114.1_pt1 | contig 10667 bp, 11 predicted proteins | sample 2166161 | NCBI WGS metagenome assembly RCUO01 (sample SAMN09932617, study PRJNA488358) | compost metagenome | feature: garden; material: soil; isolation source: compost soil in cyclohexanecarbonitrile-enriched culture | place: Germany: Experimental Botanical Garden Goettingen | collected 2016-01-27 | reverse complement strand
AACCTTATTTTAATAAGCCTGAACAGGTCAGTGACAAGTTGGTTAAGATCAAACTGATGGAATTGCTGCTTCATCTGTCAGAATCAAATGAACGGTTTTTGTATCAGCTGCTGCAACCGGGTGTCAATGATAATAACAGTATCAGCAGAATTATGGAGGAGAATTTCACTAATCCTGTATCCCTTCAGGATCTGGCTTATTTGTCAGGCCGAAGTCTGTCAACGTTCAAACGGGAGTTTAAGGCAACCTATCATACATCGCCCTTGAAGTGGATTCGCAACCGGAGATTGGATAAGGCTGAGAACATGCTATTAGAAACTTCGTTTTCCGTAACCGATATTTGCTACTCCACCGGATTCGAGAACATCGCCCATTTTTCCAAAGTGTTTAAGCTTCGGTTTGGACTCGCTCCTTCAGAGTTTAGAATGAAGTTTAAGCCAAAGGAGAATGAAGTAAAGAGTATATGATAAGTGTTATCATTTCACGGAAATTACCGTCGAACGTCTTTGTAGTAAATGAGCTAAATGAACAAACAGAATGAGCCTGTGAGCAAAGAAACTAATGATTTTTCTTGTTATTCTTATCTCATGCAGTAGAACCAAGAGATTACTTAACAGAAATAAGGAGAGATTCTAAATGAAAACACTGGTACTCGTATTCCATCCTAACCTAACGGATTCCCGTCTTAACCGCCGCTGGGCGGAAGAAATGGACAAGCAAGCCGGTGTAACAGTACATCGTGTATATGAAGCTTATCCCCATGAAGAGATTGACGTTGCAGCGGAGCAAAAGCTATTAGAACAGCATGACCGCATCGTTCTGCAATTTCCGTTCTATTGGTACAGCACACCTTCATTGCTTAAGAAATGGGAAGATGCCGTTCTTACCTATGGCTGGGCCTATGGAAGCACCGGCAACAAGCTGCATGGAAAGGAATTGCTGCTGGCAGTCAGTGTAGGAGCTTCTGAAGATTCCTATACGCCTAATGGTGCCTTCAGATATACTCTTGCCGAGTTATTGCGGCCACTTCAGGCAACTAGCAACATGATAGGTACTAGCTTTCTAGCGCCTTACGCAGCCTACGGAGTTATGCAGCTATCCGACGATCAAATAGAGCAAACTGCGAAAGACTATCTCGGTTATGTACTCAATCCTGAAGCTGCACTGCTCGCCGTACGCTGATTGCATCATTGATGCTGAAGGATTGACTAAGCGGAAGCTATTCATAATATTGAAAGGCGTGGAAACAATGAGAATGGTAAAAATGCAGAGTATCAATATTCCTTCCATCGCCCTTGGCACATGGTCATGGGGCACTGGTGCAAGTGGCGGAGATGCCATCTTTGGAAATCATCTTAGCCAAGAAGACTTGAAACCGGTGTTTGAAGCAGCGATGAATGCTGGATTCAATCTATGGGATACAGCAGCTGTCTATGGAATGGGCGCCTCCGAAAGTATACTCGGAAGTTTCATAAATGACCGCAATGATGTATTGATCTCAGCGAAGTTCACACCCCAAATGGCTGGGGAAAACGACAATGCTATCGAGGAACTGCTTGAAGAAACGCTAAGCCGTCTTGGAGCAGATCAGGCAGACATTTACTGGATACACAACCCGGCTGATGTAACAAGATGGACATCAAAACTGATCCCGCTAATGAAAAGCGGGAAAATAAAATACGCAGGTGTCTCCAATCATAACTTGGAAGAGATTAAATTGGCAGCAAGTATTTTGGCAGAAGAAGGCCTGAAATTATCAGCGGTACAAAACCATTACAGTCTACTGTACCGTTCTTCCGAAGAAGCGGGAATTATTAATTACTGCAAAGAGAATGATATTGTGTTCTTTTCGTACATGGTATTGGAGCAAGGTGCATTAACTGACAAATACAATACGAAACAGCCTCTCCCTAGCGGTACTAGGAGAGGTGAAGCCTTTAATTCAGAAACACTTGGCAAGCTGGAAAGTTTAATCCACGTTATGAGAAGCATTGGAAGCAAGTACAATGCTTCTACTGCTCAAATTGCAACGGCTTGGTCCATGGCTAAAGGAACGGTACCGATTATCGGTGTTACAAAATCTAACCATATTGAGGATCTCATAAAGGCTGCTGAAGTAGAGCTGACTCTGGACGAAATCCGGGAGCTTGAAACGGCAGCGAAAGAAACCAAAGTTGAAGTCAGAGGCTCATGGGAAAACCCGATGCATTAATAAATGGCGTTCTAAATCTGAAGGAGGAATTATCATGCCGGTAATCACTATTGAAGCAGCCAAATTAAATAAAGAACAGAAACAGTTATTGGTCAGAGAACTCACCACATCAGCTGCAACTATCATGAATGTACCCGAGTCAGCGTTTATCGTATTGGTTAAGGAGAATGATCCAGAGAATATTGGGGTTGCCGGACAGCTAATTGCAGATCGGTAACGTTGAGAGCTGCAGAGAAGACAAAATTCTCGACTTACTGTTTGGGAAAGTAGAAAGTTAACTAAAAATAAGACGGGGAAATGCAGGTTGTCGGAACGATAAGACCACATGGAGATGTTGACACTATAAATAATCAGAGCCTTGGGCGATAAGCCTAAGGCTGTTTTCATGTTTACAATATCCTTGTATATTCGTCGTTGATTATATAATCAATTAATTATATAATTATGTAATTAAATGTTGAACTCAATATGATGAATGACAGGAGGTGCTACATATGGAACAAAAGATACAAAAAATGGCAGATACTTATAAATTATTAGCCGATAAAACGCGGCTGACAATTGTGGCACTGCTTAAAGAACAGGAGCTTTGTGTCTGCGACATCACCGATGTTATTGGTATGTCACAGCCCAATGCCAGCCAGCATCTGCGAAAATTAAAGTCAGCTGGTCTTCTCAACGAAAGGAAAAAAGGACAGTGGGTATATTATTCGTTAAATCCTGCAGCGGAGTCCTATGTACAGTGTATTTATGAACACTTGCCGTCAATGAAAAGCAAAATAGTCTGTCTTAATAACGATTGCTGTAGTCCACAGGAGGAAGGATGACAGTCATTGCAGTTTTGATTTTCTTACTGACACTCACCTTTGTGATCTGGCAACCAAAGGGGCTTAACATTGGTTGGTCTGCATCTGCAGGCGCTATTCTCGCTCTTCTCTTTGGAGTCGTTAGCTTCTCTGATGTAGGTACGGTTACAGGGATTGTATGGAATGCTACCCTTGCCTTTGTCGCCATTATCTTGATTTCGCTCATACTAGATGAAATCGGATTTTTTGAATGGGCAGCACTGCACATGGCAAGGCTCGCTAGAGGCAATGGCAAGCTGATGTTCGTTTACGTCGTTCTTCTTGGCGCCGCAGTAGCAGCTTTTTTTGCCAATGACGGTGCCGCGCTCATCTTAACGCCAATCGTGCTAGCCATGGTGCGAGCACTCAAGTTCGATCAGAAAATGATTCTGCCCTTTATTATGGCAAGTGGTTTTATTGCAGATACGACATCACTTCCGCTTGTCGTCAGTAACCTTGTAAATATCGTGTCTGCTGATTATTTCGGTATCGGCTTTGTCGAATATGCCAGCCGGATGATCATTCCGAACTTCTTTTCACTGCTGGCGAGCCTTATTGTCCTGTTTACCTTCTTCCGTAAAAGTATTCCGAGTAACTATGACTTAAAGCAGCTTAAAAAACCGGCAGAAGCGATTAAGGACAAGCGGCTGTTTCAAGTTTCGTGGATCATCTTAGCTGTCTTGCTTGTTGCCTACCTGGTCAGCCAGTTTATAAAGGTTCCGGTTTCTGTGATTGCTGGTGTGGTTGCCACCCTATTTATTTTGGCAGCACGTAAAAGTCCAGCCATTCAAACATGGAGGCTGGTTAAAGGGGCTCCATGGGCAGTTGTTATCTTCTCCATTGGTATGTATGTCGTTGTGTACGGTCTTCGTAATGTGGGGCTGACAGATGAGTTGGGCAGATTTATCGAGACTATTTCTGAACAAGGGCTGTATGTCTCAACGATGGGAATGGGCTTTTTAGCCGCTATATTGTCGTCGATTATGAACAATATGCCGACGGTTATGATTAATGCGCTTGCCATTCAAGGAACAGACGCGCAAGGGATAATACGGGAGTCTCTCGTGTATGCCAATGTGATCGGCAGTGACTTGGGTCCCAAAATCACGCCGATCGGATCGCTGGCTACCTTATTGTGGCTGCATGTATTGTCACGCAAGGATATTAAAATTACGTGGGACAGTTACTTTAAAACCGGTATTTTACTTACGGTTCCGACATTGTTTATTACGTTAACAGGCTTGTATATCTGGCTATACGTTATCGATTCATTAATCATGAATGTTTGGGTTTTAATTGCTGTTGTAACTATCGTAATTACGGTAATCGCTTGGCTAATCAAAGCTCTGGTTAGCTCAAAAATGGGTAAGGCTGCTTACCAGAAGAGACGTTGAAAATTAACCAGAATGAAAATAAAGGAGATCGTTAATCATGAACAACAAACCACTCGTTTACTTCTTGTGTACCGGAAACTCTTGCAGGAGCCAAATTGCTGATGGATTTTTGAAAGCACTTGGAAGTGATAAGTATGAAGTGAAAAGTGCAGGTCTTGAGGCACACGGTTTAAATCCACGTGCTGTTCAAACGATGAAAGAAGCGGGAATTGATATTTCAAATCACACTTCTGATGTCATCGATCCTGAAATTTTAAAGGAAGCTGATTACATCATCACGCTTTGCGGTCATGCCAACGATAATTGTCCGGTCGTCCGTAACGACAAAGCAGAAAGATGGCACTGGGGCTTTGATGATCCAGCTAAAGCGACCGGTACTGAAGAAGCGATTACAGCAAAATTTGCTGAAGTTCGTGATTCGATTAAAAACCGAATTGAGCAATTTTTGAAAGAAGGCAAGTAAGATGCAAAATGGCGAAAATAAGTACCATGCACTCATTGCCGATAAAATCTTCATGGGCGGGGCTGCCGATGTAGAAGCAATGGTCATCAATGAAGGTGTTGAAATTATTGTGGACCTGAGAGAAAAAGCAACTGAGTGTGCGTAACCGTCGGATCACGTACGCTGGGTGAAGATTCCGCTTGATGATAACACCAAAGAAACGGAAGCGAATCTTTGCTGCTGGAACCTTATTAGAACTAGGACTTGCTGATACATTCGAGGAAGCTGAAGCGAAAGCGAAAGGTATTAGACAAGTCATTAACATTAAACCCATGCAAAAGGAATTATTGAAACAAATATACGCAAGATCATAACATGAAGAAACGAAAGAAAGGCATCCTTCAAAATGGAGGCCTTTCTTTTATTCGGCAACCTTTTCCAGATACTCAATTTTCAATACAAAGTCTTCATTTTTATAGGCGTGCCTATTTAAAACGATGAGCTATGCTTTTGCAAACTTTATAAAGTATTTCTCAACTCTGAAAGTATTGAATGAGACGTCATTGGATTAGTGAAAATCATAGTTACTTGATTTAAAAATAGTGAAGGGGCACCTAACGAGGGTGCTCTTTCGCTATTTTTTTGGTCAGGTTAACAATGCCGGGGAATGTGCCCGGCGTCTTTCCTTGTTAGATGCAAATCCAGTATATCAACTTTGTTGCCCAAAAGGGCAAATCCCCACTGCCCATTCGGACGATGTGCCCTCTTCTTTCAAGCTATACGATAAGGACATGACAAACCATTATATGTCGGCGACCTTAGTCGTAGAGAACATTGGAGGAGAGAAAAGAATGGCAAAAATGTTATTCAGGTTAGGAAGCTGGGCAGGCTCCAACAGTAAAAAAGTGATCGTGGCGTTTGTATTGCTTATGGCTGTATTAGGCGGACTGATCTTCAGTATGGGAACAGCGTTCACAGAGGATGTATCCATTCCGGGTACAGAATCAGAAAAAGCGATGAAAGTTTTAGCGGAGAAATTCACAGGCGGTGAACAGGACGGGCAAGTTAAAATCGTGTTTAAGGCTCCCGGTAATGAAGCCTTAGACTCAGCTGATAATAAAACGGTCATTAACGAATTGCTTACGAAGATTCAGGAAGATGAGGCAGTAACCTCCGTCTCGTCTCCATACGAACTGGCGAATATCAATCCGGATACACAAACGGGCTATGCCGTTGTAACGTATAGTTCTCCTGCAGACAAAGTTTCCCAAGAGTCTAAGGATGAAGTAGAAGACAGTTTGGCAATAACACGGGCTAAAGGCATTGAGACTGGACTTAGCGGGACCGTGAAATTTGAACAGACGGAAGCTGGCGGAGGCCCGGGCGAGATTATGGGCGTAATCTTAGCTTATGTTATTTTAGCCATTACCTTTGCTTCCTTGCTTGTAGCAGGAATGCCGATTCTTATGGCGCTGATTGGTGTTGGTATCGGAGTATTGTTAATCCTGCTGGGAACTAACTTTTTCGATATCTCCTCGATCTCGCTCACTCTAGCAGGAATGCTCGGAATTGCCGTCGGAATCGATTACTCCCTGTTTATTTTCTCCCGGTTCAAACAGCAATTGAAAAAAGGATTTTCCGTTCAAGAATCGATTGCCATCGCCAACGGTACAGCCGGTAATGCGGTTATCTTTGCCGGATTAACGGTTATCATTGCGCTTCTGGGACTCATGGTTGTGGACATTCCTTTTATGACCACCATGGGAATCGCGACCGCTGTAGTCGTTTTGATGTCGATCATTGTAGCTGTAGTGGTTGTACCCGCCGTTCTGGGAATTATGGGACATCGCATTAGACCCGAGAAAAGTAACCGGTTGATCGCCATGCTGACGCGGGCCAATAAGAAAAAGGAATCCGATACAAATGCCTGGAGCAGATTTGTAACAAAAAATCCATTGATCGTTGCTGTAGTCGGCATAGCTTTATTAGCAGTAATGGCTATTCCGTTCTTTCATTTAAATCTTGGACTTCCTGACGACGGAAATAAACAATATGAAACATCAGAGAGACAAGGGTTCGATATGTTATCGGATGCTTATGGTCCAGGTTTCCATTCTACGTTAGTCGTTATTGCAGAGCCCGTTAATCAGGAAGCGGCTTCTGCGGATAACCTGAAAGCTTTGTCGGAAACCATAAACGGACTCAATCATGTGCAAAGCGCCAGCCCTGCAATGCCGAACCAGACGAATGAACTATTTCTAATGAGTGTCACACCGGAGGATGGGCCGAATGCACCGGAAACCAAAGATCTGGTAAACGAGATCAGAGCTCTTTCTGACAGCGGGAATATGGAACTTCTGGTGACAGGAGCTACAGCCGTTAATATTGATATCTCTGACCAGATCATGAGTGCCATGCCAACCTTTGCTATTCTAATCGTGGCGTTTGCCTTTGTACTAATGATGGTAGTCTTTAGATCAATCCTTGTACCGTTAAAAGCAGTGCTCGGATTCGTGCTATCGATTGGCGCAACCTTAGGTTTTACCGTATTCATCGTCCAGGACGGCAACTTCCTTGATGTGTTCGGGTTCCCTGGCTCAAGTGCAATATTATTTTTGTTACCAGTCTTATGTATCGGTATTCTGTTCGGTCTATCCATGGATTACGAAGTATTTCTTGTCAGCAGAATGCGTGAAGAATTTGCCCACACTGGTGATGCCAAAAAAGCGATACATGCAGGTTTGAAGGGAAATGGGGCTGTCGTAACGGCGGCAGGACTGATTATGATATCGGTATTTTCAGGGTTTATCTTCTCGCATGATCCAACCATTAAGCAAATGGGTCTGGCGTTAGCTGTGGGTGTTTTATTTGATGCCTTTGTAGTCCGGTTGGCCATTGTGCCTGCTGTAATGACATTGATGGGGAATTCCGCCTGGTACTTCCCTAAATGGCTGGATAAAATATTGCCGAACTTCGATATTGAAGGGGAGACCATCATGAAAGAGTATTCCACAAAAGGCGGAGAGAGCGACATGCTTGGTGCATCTAAGTTAAAAAGTAGAATAATGTAATCTGTTTTGTGTATTTAGAGAAGTCCTGCAAATGCAGGGCTTTTTTTAAAATATAAGAATTTATATGTTTTACGCTATCAATAATCCTTATATTTCTCGCAGGAACGGTTACCGCCTTCTCTGAAGGACGGCATAGCCGTTTCTACTTGTTTGATCTAAGGACTGCCCAAAAGGGCAGAGCGTAAGCTCCCTTTCGGACGATGTTGGCCGGATATCATTACTGTAAGATGAGATAAATGAGATAGATCGTAAAAGGAGCTTCGACTATATGAGACTAAAAATGATTATAAACCCGGTATCAGGTCATGTTAAAGCGCGGAGTGTCGTTGCAGAAGTAACGAGCTGTTTGACAAGGAAACATGCTTTGCGCCAGGCGGATATTTTCTATACCTCTCTGACAAGTAGGCCACTGGAAAAAGCGTTTTTCGATCATTGCGATGTCATTATATTAGCCGGTGGTGACGGAACACTTCACTATGCTGTTAATTCTATTAAGCGCCTGATCTCGGATTAGCCGGAGATGAGTATTTTCATTATGTTCTGGCAGGCGGGGCAATCAATACGATCAGTTACTCTACCAATCAGTATTTAAAAAATATGTTCGGGGAAAAAGCTTACTATTTATCTGCATTTCCTAAGCTTGCAAGGATCTTTCAAGGCACGCATATCAAGATTGAGAGTGATGAGCTGCGCAAAGAGCAGGAGGCATTACTTTACCTGGTTACTAATTCGTCTGTAATAGGAGGACTCGAAGGAATTGTTCCGGATGCCAAAATGGACGATGGCCATCTTCATGTGTATCACTCCATTCGATACGGATGCGGCCCAGATTGGAATGGATGGTGAGGTGCACAAAAGCTCAATAGAGAATATCGAGGTTGTTCCGCAGGGGCTTACGATAGTCGTTCCATTAACAAGGATTGCATAAGCACGAAGAGAAAATGCTGCGTTATAATGAAATAAGGTGGAACAAGTAAACTATTGAGGAAACTTTGTAGGGGGAGCAAGCTTGAACGAAAAAAACAAAATACAAAGTATCAGTGAGCTGTTTGCTTCAAGGATACCAACTCTAATCTGGGTATCGATTGTATATGCCGGGACCATCATATTGCAGTTTCTTAAGGAGCCTTTGATTTTAGAAAGCTCAGTATTTACTGCTTTATTTACACTTCATGTGTTGCTACATTGGAACTCCTACAGAATCACGCAAAAAACGTTCTGGATCTACTTCTCGATACAATCGGCATTAGTCTATCTTTGTGCTATTTTAATGCGGGACGGTTACCAGGCTGTATTAATTGGGCTGCTGCCTATATTGATAGCACAGAGCCTTGGATATTCATTCCGGGTGAAGAGAGTAGTCTTTATAGCGCTAATAAGCATTATTGTCTTTTTTGATTCAGCTCTGACTGTGGGGGATAGGGATGAATTGATTGTATTTCTTCCTATATTTGTCCTAATGCTCATTGTTGTTCTCGCTTATGCCATATTATTTTTTAAGCAAGTACAGGAGAGGCTTAAAGTTCAAAGCTTTCTGGAGGATTTGAGAGCAGCACATGACAAGGTAGAGGAGTTAACCCTTGCGAATGAGCGCCAGCGTATGGCGCGGGATTTGCATGATACCCTTGCGCAGGGTGTTGCCGGGCTTATTATGAGTCTTGAGGCTGCAGATGCGCACATGTCACAGAACCATATGGAGCGCGCACATGAAATTATCAGGCAGTCCATGCAGCAGGCACGCCGTACACTGGCCGAGGCCCGCAGAGCAATAGACAATTTACGCTTAAAGTCAGCTCCGGAGATAGACTTCAAAGAGGCGGTAGCAGATGAAATTGAACATTTTCATGGCGCTACGGGTATTATGGTTACCAAGGATTATCGTTTTAACAAAAAACTATCCAGGCTGCAGATGGAGCACAGTCTACACATTATTAAAGAGTGCCTTACCAATATTGCCCGTCATGCCAAGGCTGATAAAGTATACTTATCGGTTTCTTCACAGGACAATAATTTAATTGTTGAAATTAAAGACAACGGTATTGGCTTTAAAACAGATGATATTGGCAAGGATGCGGGGCATTATGGATTATTGGGACTAAAAGAACGGGTAAGGCTGATCAGCGGAGAGGTTTACATGAACAGCACGTCTGAAGGTACCGCAATTAAATTTGAAGTGCCCTTAACTAAAGGAGAACATATATGACGGTGTATAAAATTGTAATCGTAGACGATCACTTTGTAGTCCGGGAAGGCCTGAAGCTGATTCTGGAGACAAATGAGCAATTTCAAGTTATTGGTGAGGCTGCAAATGGGGCTGAGGCGTTGTCAATGATTAAGGAACTGCAGCCTGATGTGATTCTAATGGACTTAAATATGCCGGTTATGGGCGGTCTGGAAACCATGCAGGAATTAAAAAGACAAGGATCTGCGGTTCCCGTAATTATTCTCACCACCTATAACGAAGACGAACTAATGATAAGCGGACTGGCTATAGGAGCAAAGGGTTATTTGTTAAAAGATACCAGCCGCGATAATCTGTTCAGAAATCTTGAATCAGCAGTCCGGGGGGAAACCTTGCTGTCAGCAGATATTATGGAACGTGTTATTGCAGCAAAGTCTAAGGAGAATAAGGCAGCCCCTGCCAAAGCAGCTTCATCCTTATCAGATAAGGAGACACTTATTCTGCAGGCGGTTGCCCGGGGG
>RCUO01001113.1_pt1 | contig 10672 bp, 9 predicted proteins | sample 2166161 | NCBI WGS metagenome assembly RCUO01 (sample SAMN09932617, study PRJNA488358) | compost metagenome | feature: garden; material: soil; isolation source: compost soil in cyclohexanecarbonitrile-enriched culture | place: Germany: Experimental Botanical Garden Goettingen | collected 2016-01-27 | reverse complement strand
TGAAGGACATACAAAGTGCCTATCATTGTTGATGGCTGTTCCTTAAACATCTTGAACATTAGAAGGCAATAGGACCAAGTTCTTGTCCTCCGACAACAATTACGTAAAATAATGTTATGACGAATACGTATCCAACCCAACTACATATGTACAAAATACGGGTTTTGTGAAGAAGTAGTAAGTAAACAATCCGGATCAGGCTGATTTCAGCTGATTTATAGCCTAATCCGGATATTTCAGCATTCTGCATATTATGTAATTTAAGTGCTCTATATCTTTCTTTTATGTATCGTTTATTTAGTTTTGATTATGTTGTTGTTTGTATGTTGTTACTTATGTTTCTACTTGTAATGAAATTTGAATCCATTAATGATCTTTGAATCCATATTTGCAATACTACATCCAAATTCCAGATTACCGGTTTAACTGACCGCTCAATTAAAACCCATCATCCAATATTAATTTGCACAATTTTACCATATATTATCCTTTACTGACTTTTAGTTCTCTTTAAGCTTCTTCATCAGAGCCAGAATCCGGTTGTTTTTCGTTTCATCCTTTTTGGCCAATTCGATGTGATTGAGCTGCTCCCGCTTGATATAATCAGGCTGACCCAGGAACAACTCCAGAGCCTGGTGATCCTCCAGGACTTTCGAAATGTTGTCCGGTACGGTCACCTCACGCTTTTCCTCACATTTCGTTAAAATAACATGAAGCTGATCGCCAATCTCTTTACGCACTTCCCGGCGGATAAATTCATTATATACCAAATAATGCCCATTTTTTGACGGCAGCAAGGTATGCTCGAACTTGTGACCATCCACGGTGATGTGTACGGGCACCTTACCGCTGGTGCTGAAACATTCCTGAACGGAATATGGGAAATAAATCACTTTCCATTTCATTTTACCTTCGAGCATCTTAATCTCACTGTCAAATTCAAAATTCATGATTAGCAGCACTCCTAATTATAAAAAAGCTAAATTTGATTCTTTGATCAGCAGTATATCCAAGTAATGGGATTACGACTATATTCTAGCCTCAAGAATAAAATCCCTGCTTGCACTCTACTCTGCTATTGGCAGATTTGTGAATCTCCAAGGCTGCAGGATAAACTTGGATCTCATTCTTCATAAACATGGATAAATATAACTTTATTATTTTATAGACCTCGGGAAATCTTTCATTTTACATGGATAAATATGCTATTAGATAAATTCCCCACCTTCTGATCTGTATAAAATATAAAGGCAGCCTCTGCTTATGAGCATCAGCTGCCTCCTCATCATATGAGCACTGTTAATTCATTCGCCTCTCCCTGCTTATCCGTCCAGTAATCTAAAATTATTCATCATCATCCGGAACACTACCTTAATTATTCCGCCCATAGTAAAGCTTCAGATTGGTCACATCCACCAGATACAGGATATCAATTCCTTTGGGACTACGGTCCACTGCAAGCCGCTCAATCGGGATGCCCGGAGCAAGCGAGGTTTCAGCCCAGCTGCCGCCAGTATTTACTGCCATGAAGGCGCGGTCTGTTCCGCTGCTTTTTACATAATAGATTCTTGCCGCATTACCTGCCCAAGTTACATCTATAGCTGCATTGGTAGGGGCTGTGTTGAAGACCGTCTGCAGGTTCCAGCCGGAAGCATCGTAAGTGGCCAGTTTGACTGCAAAGCTTGCACTGCCCACTTCACGGTAACGGTAAGCGATTACTGGCCGATTGGCGGAATCAATAGTCATTTTTGCGCTTTGAACGCCTGGACCGCCCGGATCGCTGCCGCTCTGTACATAGGCTTCACCAGGAGCCAAAGGCTGCACAATGTCTGCCGTAGTCAGAGTTACCGGAGTTGTTACCACTGTTCCATCTGCTTTGGTGAATTCGTCCGTAGCCGGACTATATTTCAAATAGGACAGCTGATGACGCAGCGGACTGGCGGCAAAATGTGCCCATTCAAACAAAATGTGCAAATCTCCATTTGAATCAAATACCAGGTCATCCGGATAGGCAGACCGGTTCAGATGTGTAGCTATCACTTTGACCTGAGTCCATACGGAATCGGAATTGTTCCAGCGGAAAAGCACTGCGTCTCTTTTGCCGGCCGGATCTTTATCTGCCCGTACCATTAAATACAAATCCCCGTTTGGAGCGGTCGTCACCACCGGATAGGTTACGGTTATGCCCTGAGGCAGTTCATCCGAGTGATTCTGTGGAATGCCGCCGACCGTATCTGAGCGGTAATACCGCCAGGCATTGCTGTGCATGGAAGCAAACACATGAAACCGGCCGCTGCCGTCTCTGGCCATTGATGGCTGATTATGACCAAGATCGTCAAGGTACTCTGCGGGTGCAGCCCCGTCCATAAGCGGAAGCTTGCTCCAATTCCCGTCATTGTCCCGTCTCGCAATAGCAACCGTGTGCTTACCCGGAATAGATCCCGGAGCATTATAAGCCATATAAGCATATTCAAACCCCAGCCCGTACGTAGCAAGCGGTGACCACCAGCCGGCCTGATTGCTCGAATCCATCGGAAAAGGAACCGCCTCCAGCACCGGAGCCGCATTACCCGCTCCCGCCGGCACCAGAGTCAGCATTGCCATTATAACGGCCGCCAGCTTCCATTTTTTCATTTTGTTCAAAACTTCCGCCTCCCTCATATAAATACATAGAAGACATTGCAGGTACGTCTTATTTACTCCCGCATAATGTAAACGCATTCACAATAATTCGTCAACTCCTCCTTTTATCTGAATATTCAAATCCCGCAGCCCAAAGATAGCACGCCGCACATGGAAATGTTACTGTACTTTTGCAAGATTGCTGTACATACAGAAGCTTTACAACAAAAAAAGAAAAGTCCGGAATCCGGACTTTTCTGCAGACAGAGATGTATAGATATTTATATTGGATCAACACCTGTACCACTATTATTCCCGTTGCACTTCAGTAACTCCAGCGCCGTCTCTTCTGTCGTAACCAGCACATTCATATACCCGCCGCGCAGCGCACCCAGAATTCCAGGAACCTTCTCTTTGGATTCTGCAATACCGACAGACAGCCGCGCCTTCGCAATCTGCTCTAAAGTAATGGTAAGTGTTCTGCCATCCAGACTCGTGTTAACCGGAACCCCTTCACTGTTATAAAAGCGTGAGCAGATATCACCGGCTGCCAGGCCGCTTTCAAGCTCGCTAATAACAGCTTCGCCGTAAAACCCTCTCCAGGCTTCGCTCCCCTGAATTTCTGCGAACCCGATGCCAAATAGCGCGATGTCAATTGTGCCCCAATAGCCGGTGATTTGTTGAAAATATGGAGCCTGCATCAGCAGATCCTTAATCTCGCGATGCTCAGTAACCGCCGGTGCATCAATCATCAGGGAACGGGCACGCCACCTGGAGGCTGCCTGATAACAGAGCGTGTTCACATGGAACCGGCTTTCCAGCCGGCCTGAAGGGCCGCCCACCATCGGGAGGAACGTTATAAACGGCATATGGTCAGCTTGCATAGCCTCAACAACAGCGGCCAGACTGCTCCCCCAGGAGAAGCCGATAACATCCTTGGATTTAACCCTTTGCTGCAGCCAGCGGGCGCAGGCTTGACCCATTGCCTGTCTTTTCAGTTCCCCAGATTGACCGGGATCAACGGTAACTACAATCGCCTCCTGAAGCCCGAAACGCCGGCAAAGCTCCTGTTCCAAGGAGAACTGGTCTTCCGCCTCATCATGAATAGTAATGGTTACAATGCCTTCTTCCCGGACCCGCTTCAGCAGCCGGCTGATCGTAGTGCGGTAAATGCCCAGCACCTTTGAGATTTCACTCTGCGTCATATCCTGCTCATAATACATCCGGGCAATTCTAATTAGCAGCTTTCGCTCGTCCTTTAAGTTCATCGTATCGCCTCTACCCTTCTGAAATGCAATTGACAGATTCAAAGATCACTTATATAATCAACCCGCTCCATTTAGCACACTTTATATCATCCAGCACATATGTGCAACACTATTTTAACCTGGAGATGATTTCTTTGGACAAAGAACAGCTGCGTATGAAAGCGGCCCAAGAGGCAATTAGCTACATACAAGAGAATACCGTTATTGGCCTTGGAGGCGGCAGTACGGTTGCCTGTTTGATCCGGCTCCTTCATCAATCCGGCAAGCAGGTTAAAGTAGTAACTCCCTCTGCTTCAACAACATCATTATGTATACAGTACGGCTTGCCTATACTACCATTAGCGTACGTGGAGCGGATCTCGGTTGCTTTTGACGGATGTGATGAGGTTGATGCCCGGTTCAGGGCCTTAAAAAGCGGTGGCGGCATACACACCAGAGAAAAACTGGTCGCGGGCATGGCGGAGCACTATATTTTACTTGTGGATGAGAGCAGACTGGTGGAAAGTCTGACGTTCAGGCATCCGGTGGTGCTGGAGATTTTGCAGGAGGCATTAGGTTATGTACAGCATTCAGTTAGCTTGCTTGGAGGCACCGGTACAGTACGTACAAGTCCGGCAAAAGACGGCTATACGATTAGTGATAACGGACATCTGCTGCTTGATGTATCGTTCCCTGAATCAGACCGGCTGGACATTGAAGGGCTGCAGGACAATCTAAAAAGTATTAACGGCGTTATCGAAACCTCTCTCTTCATAAAGGAAGTAACCGGAGTGATTGTAGCAGGCGAGCACGGGGTCCGGACGATTTTTCGGGAAACATACGGCAAAATTAATTAAGAACGGAGGATTCAGATGAATCAGTTACAATGGGGAATCATCGGGCCGGGGGCTATTGCCGCAGAATTTGCAGAAGCACTTCTAAGTGTGGGTGGCTCTCTATATTCAGTATCATCTAGAACAACAGTTAAAGCAGAGGATTTTGCCAAACGCCATGGGGCTCTGAACGCTTACGGAGATCATCATGCAATGCTTGCGGACCCTGATCTCGATGTTGTCTACATTGCTACGCCACACAGCCATCATTACCAGTACATCAAGGACAGCCTTATAGAAGGAAAACATGTCCTCTGTGAAAAAGCGATCACCGTAAACAGCACGCAGCTGCGTGAACTGATGCATCTTGCTGAACAGAACCGGTTAATCCTGGCTGAAGCCATGACCATCTACCACATGCCGCTTTATCATAAGCTCCGTCAGCTGATCGATGAAGGTGTGATCGGCCGGCTGAAGATGATTCAGGTCTCGTTCGGGAGCCATAAGGAGTATGATGTGAACAACCGCTTTTTCAATAAAGAGCTTGCTGGAGGAGCACTGCTGGATATAGGTACCTATGCGCTTTCGTTTGCCCGGTATTTTCTCTCGGAGCAGCCGCAGGAGATTCTGACCACCGTTAAGACGTTTGAGACCGGAGTCGATGAGCAGTCAGGTATTCTTTTGCAGAATCATGCTGATGAAATGGCCGTTATATCGCTGACTATGCGGTCTAAAATGCCCAAGCGCGGAATTGTGGCCGGTGAGCTTGGCTTCATTACGGTAGACAATTTTCCCCGTGCCTCAAGCGCTGCCATTCAATATCTGGACGGGCGTCAGGAGCAGATTCAAGCCGGAGACAGCGCCAAAGCACTACAATATGAAATTACAGCAATGCATAGCCTTATTACAGGCAAGAGCAGCAATGAGACGCTCCCGCTCTCCCTGGATGTAATGGATATAATGACCTCGGTAAGAGCACAATGGGGCATTCAGTACAGCTTTGAATAATATGCACCACCCGGGTCATGCAAATGCAAGAAAGACGGTTGCCCCGCAAAGGGCAGCCGTCTCTTCATATCATCAGGATTTTCGCACAGACCGCACGAACCTCTCCAACGCTTCCGTGCTCGTAATGCTATGATTACAGGCAAGATTGTCCATGCAGACATACTGCCCCACAGAGGCGATGTTGTCCTGCGAGGCATGTACAGGCTTGGTTGACACCGAGAGAAAGGCAAGCTCCTGATGCCGGTTGCAGAACAGGCAGTATCCCTTTTTATTCACGGGTAGCAGCCTTCCTTCAATTCCAATGAACCGGCCTTCGTACGGATAGACAATGAACAGCTTATTGGCAGCGATGTCTAACCAGCTCAGATAGGTGATGTACCGGAAATCAATTGTACTCAGATCAGGCACCTTCAGCTTCTTGGTCTTGGGAAAAAGCTTCTGGATCTGCTTAAGCGTAACGTCCGGATAAGGAACCATAAGCGGCTCCAGACTGTCAAGAAAACGCTGAAAGTCATAACCCGACTCAAAGACCGAAATCTGTTCCAGCAGCTGCCGCTGGTCCGCAGTCAATTCAGTAAAAGCATTAACCACCGTGTCAGCCGCAGTGTACCTCACCGTCTCCAGTACTCTACGGTCTGCAACTGTCCGCAGCGTGTTCTGCAGGAAATCCGCTTGCTTCTTAATGACGTTAAATTGATGGTTTCTAATAAATGGTGTATTCATAGGTTTTCGCCCCTTAGATATGATAGTTACTCTCATACCGGTGCAAAGCCTACTATTAGAAACGATAAAATCTAGTTTGGGCGACTGGCTTGTAACCTTTTATCGCACCCCACGCAAAGTATCGCCCCTGATCAGGCTTTGCATGAGGACAGCCTAGCTAATGAGCAATTCAATAATGCCATCGGGTTAACCCCCTATTCCGTTCACATGTCAAAAGTATAGCAGGAAAGCGGCATTCGCTCAATCACAGCAAACAAGTCTACCGTTCATCCATCTTTGCCAGCAGCTGTCCGTAACGCTCCAAGGTAGCTGTATCCTCTACCCTGACTCCCGACTGATAAAAGACAATATCCCCGCTGGCGTTCTCCAGCAGCTCATTTTTGTCCAGTATCCGCTTCAGATTCCTCGCCGTGCCCAAGCTGCCGGAGATCAGATCAGTGCCTTCCGGGAACAGATCCCGTAGCACATCGGTGAAATAAGGGAAATGGGTGCAGCCTAGCACTACCGTACCATACTGGCATAGATCAAACCGCGACAATTCCTGCCGCAGATAGCTGCCGACTATCTCTTCATTAAACTGATGGCGCTCGGCGAACTCCACCAGACCCGGAAGCGCCAGACAATTAACGATATCCTGATGATCAAGCCGCTTGACCAGGTTATTGAACTTTTCTTCTTTTAACGTCAGATTGGTGGCCAGGACGAGCACCTTTTTGCGGTCAATCTCCCATTTCTGCACAGCCGGCTTCACCGCCGGTTCAATTCCGAGGATTGGAAAAGCATACCGCTCACGCAGCTCCTCAATAGCGACGCTGGTTGCTGTGTTGCAGGCGATGACAAGTGCCTTCACCTGCTGGTCGGCAATGAACTGAACGGCCTGAAATATATATTGTTTGACTTCTTCTTTTGTTTTCTCTCCGTAAGGGACATTCTGCGTATCTGCATAGAACAGGTAATCTTCATTCGGCAGAAGCTTCAAGGCCTGGTGCAGCACCGTAATTCCGCCGATTCCGGAGTCAAAAAAACCAATCCGCATAGTTTCACTCTTTTCGTGCTTGATAATTGCTTATCTATTTTACCACATGTGCCTTTGAATATTTGAAAAAAGACAGCCGTATTCGGCTGCCCCATAATTTATGCAAATTCGCGTAATATGTTCTGCTAAGGTGATAAAGTGTGCTGCTGTACCGCCCTGTTCTTATGTACAAGGATATTACACAGCACCAGGCTAAGGGCGACATATACAGCAATCATGCCGATGATCCCGATCCAGCCGAAATGCCCGTACAGCACACCGCCGCCAGTACCGCTTAGACTTGAGCCCACATAGTAGAAAAAGAGATACAGTGCATTAGCCTGCGATTTGTGTTCATCGGCAACAAGGCCAACCCAGCTGCTTGCAATGGAATGCCCGCCGAAGAAGCCGAAGGCGAACAGCGCCAGGCCGATGATTTTGACCCACAGATACGGATGCAATGTGCAGAGCGCACCGCTCAGAATGATCGCCAGCGCCAGGATGAGCACTCCGGTCCGTCCGTAGCGGTCAACCAGCCTCCCCATCCAGGTGGAGCTGAAGGTCCCCATCAGATAGACGACAAAAATACTGCCGGCCAGCGACTGGCTCAAATTATACGGCGCACCCGTCAGCTCAAAGCCGATATAGTTGAACAGGGTGACAAAGCTGCCCATTAACAGGAATCCGAGGCCGAACAAGCATAAAAGCCGCGGGTTACGGCATTGTGACCAGAGCAGCGGAATAACCCGGCTGAGCTTGCCGGGCTGCTTCACGAAATGGCGTGACGGAGGAATGACCATCCAGAATATGACGGCTGCTGCAAGTCCAAGCACACCGATTCCGCCGACGGCTGCACGCCAGCCGAACCAGTCGGTCAAGAGGCCGCTGATGATCCGTCCGGCCATGCCGCCGATCGAGTTGCCGCTGATATACAGCCCCATTGCATAGCCGAGACTGGCCGGATCAATCTCTTCCACCAGATAAGTCATCGCAATAGCCGGAAGGCCGGCCAGCGCGATGCCCTGCACAATTCGCAGCAGCAGCAGCACCGGAAACTCCGGGCTGAAGGCTGAGAGGACGGCGATCAGAGAAGCTGCAACCAGGGAAGCCGTCATGATGGCCCTGCGCCCTGCCGCATCGGAAACGGAGCCGATGAACAGCATGGTCAGCGCCATCGCGATGGTTGTAACCGACAGGGTAAGACTGGCTTTGGTAGGTGTAATGCCAAAGTCCCCGGTTATTTCCGGCATCAGCGGCTGCAGTGTATACAGCAGTGCAAAGGTAACAAAACCTCCGGCGAACAGGGCCAGGCTGATATTGCGGAATTGCGGTGAACCTTGCTGAATCTTCATGACGTCCAACCTTCTTCATGTTAAGAAGCTCCGGTTGCCTTGACAGGACCGGTTGACCGGAACCTTCTGTTTGTATTTGTGTTTACTTGCGGAACAGCTTGCGTTCCATCGAGGTCAGGAATTCATAGCCGTCTGCCGTAACAACAACCGTATCTTCAATCTGGAAGCCGCCCGCTCCCAGCTCATAGTATGGAACCTCGACACACAGTACCATGCCCGGCTCCAGCACACGGTGGTCACCGGGTGAGAGTGTAATATCATCGTAGAGCTCCAGACCGATGGCATGTCCTACATGCTGGCGGCGGTAATGAGGAATGCCTTCCTTTTGAACTCGCGCTACCGCTGCATTAAAGACTTCAGACGCTTTGACTCCGGGACGCACCGTTTCAAGCGCCTGCTCCCAGCCGCTGCGCACCGCGGCGAAATGCTGCTCCATCCACGGTGTGGGCTCACCAAGCACAACCGTTCTGCCGGTATCGCCCCAATAGCCGTCCAGCTGAAGGCAAAGGTCAAAGCGGACCTGATCCCCGTGCTCGATCTCGCGGAAGTAGTTCTCAATCAGCGGCAGCGCACTGCGGGGACCTGCTCCGACAGCGGTCATCGCCGGAGTGCCTCCGGCCTTCATGACAGCAAGCCGGTAATGCTCGGCAATGTCCTTCTCATGCACGCCTGCAGCAATCATATCGATCAGCTGCTGCTCAATCGCTTCATTCAATTGGGCTGCTCTGCGCAGCCGCTCGATTTCAAACGGCGTCTTGATCTGGCGGATCTGACGGAACAGCTTATATGCAGGCATGGCTGTCCCGCCGGGGAGGCCTTCCGAGAATTTAGCCAGCATATCCGGGGCAATTCTCATCTCATCCACCCCTACCGCCTGCCCTTCCAGGCCCAGATCCTTCAGTGCAGCGTTAAGTGCTTCTACAGGACCGGCATGGCTGGTTGTATTCTGCATCAGGGAATAGAACAAATCGATATCTGGTGTAGAAGCTTTGCCAGCGATGGAGCCTTCCACAAAAAAGTCACTGTACACGTACAGATCCGCGCCGGAAATTCCCATCTGGGCGATAACGCCAAGCCGGTTGGTTGGAATGATAACTGCGGGACGGGCATTACTATCCTGCGGCAGCACCGCATAAATCTGCATCGTCCAGTTGCTGGCCCGCAGCTGGGAGCCGAGGATGTAGTTAATATTTTCCGGTGTTGTCGCTACAAGTGCGGACAAGCCGTGCAGGGCCATATGTTCAGCCGCACGCGGCCGGTTCACTCCGGATACAGAAGATTGCTGCTGATTGTCCATATAGTTCAAGACCTCCTCTTATTCTGTCTGCCTCCGGCCAGTGTATCAAGGCCCGGAGCCGTGCGGATGACCAGTTTGATTGCAAAGAACAGCGCAAGTGCAAAAGCAATAAGGACCACAGAAACGACGGCAACCGTCGGGTCCTGCCATTTCTCCATATACAGGAACAGCTGAATCGGCAGAGTATAGCTTCCCTGGCGCAGGATGAGCAGCGCTGTTTCCACCTGGTCAAAGGTAAAGACGAACGCAATCGAGCCTGCGAGCAGCAGAGACAGCTTCAGCTGCGGGAGAGTCACCGTGAAGAAAATCTTCAGCGGTCCTGCTCCTAAATCGGCAGCCGCTTCACGGTGCACCGGATTAAGGTTAGCCAGCGCGCTGCCTACAATGGACAGCACAAACGGCAGAACAATTACCGCCTCGCCCAGTATCAGGGCAAATAGCCCGCCGGCGATGTGCATTTTGGAGAACAGGATCAGATAGGCAACGCCAAGCGTAATCTTCGGCATCACCATCGGTGACATGAAGAACGCCCGCAGCAGGCCTCTGCCCGGAAAAGAATAATTCACAATCGCCAG
>RCUO01001110.1_pt1 | contig 10685 bp, 12 predicted proteins | sample 2166161 | NCBI WGS metagenome assembly RCUO01 (sample SAMN09932617, study PRJNA488358) | compost metagenome | feature: garden; material: soil; isolation source: compost soil in cyclohexanecarbonitrile-enriched culture | place: Germany: Experimental Botanical Garden Goettingen | collected 2016-01-27 | reverse complement strand
CCTACTCCACCTATGCCCGGGGCCTGGACATGCTGGTCGGCGCCTACAACTACCTGGACCTGACGCCCAAGGGTCGCAACGAAGACGAAATCATGGAGTGGGTGCGGCATCACGACAAATATGAGGAACAGGAGAAGTCGAGCTGCTGTCATGGTGGTTAACCCCAGACACCGAGGCGCGGCCTTCGCGGGCAAGCCACGCTCCCACAGTTTCTGCGGTGTTCACAAAACCCGTGGGCTTGCCCGCGAAAAGGCGCTGACAACCAACGCAAATATCACAGGCTGAACTTTCCCCAGGGGCCAACGCTCAACCGAATAACCCGCCTTGACCGGAGCTGAGGCCCGCCCCCATGAAACCACTGCTGAAGAAGCTCACTCTCGCCGCTACCCTCACCTGTGCCCTGCCTGCCTGGGCCTGCACCCTCGAGGAAGCCACCGCCAAACGCGAACAACTGGCCCGGGAAGTGGCCAGGCTCACCGAGCAGAACCCGACCAAGGCCAAGGAGATCAACGACGAGTTGCAGAAAATGGACCTGGGCACTGCCGCCAAGGACCTGCCGGACAAGTGTCAGTTAATCGATCAGCGCTTGAAGGAGTTGGACTCGGCAGAAAAGAAAACCGAGAGTTGATAATCATCAGACATAAAAAACCCGGACAGTGTCCGGGTTTTTTATGGGTCGCTTGCAACGATTTACTCAGCCGCTGGCGCTTCCGGCTTGCGGCGCTTGAGCGGGGCCATGCCGTCCTTGCTGACCAGGGAATCGCTCTTCGGCCGGTTCGCGCTCTTGCGCTTGGTCGGGGTCTTGGCGGCAGTTTTCTTCTTGTCACCCTTGGCGTCGGTCTTTTTCTTCTTCACGCCGACGGCCTTGCCCGAGGCCTTGACCTTTTTCGGTCCGCCGTAGGTGCCTTTGACTTCCTTGATGGTGCGGCGCTCGAAGCTCTGCTTCAGGTAGCGCTCGATGCTCGACATCAGGTTCCAGTCGCCGTGGCAGATCAGCGAGATCGCCAGACCGTCGTTGCCGGCACGGCCAGTACGGCCGATGCGGTGCACGTATTCGTCGCCGCTGCGAGGCATGTCGAAGTTGATCACCAGATCCAGGCCATCAACGTCCAGACCACGGGCCGCGACGTCGGTAGCGACCAGAATCTTCACGCCGCCCTGCTTCAGACGGTCGATCGCCAGTTTGCGATCCTTCTGGTCTTTCTCGCCGTGCAGCACGAACGCTTTGTATTCCTGCGCCACCAGGCGGCCGTAGATACGGTCGGCCATGGCCCGGGTGTTGGTGAAGACGATGGCCTTCTGGTAGGTCTCGTTGGCCAGCAGCCAGTTGACGATCTGTTCTTTGTGCTGGTTGTGGTCAGCGGTGATGATCTGCTGGCGGGTGGTGTCGTTCAGCTGGCTGACCGCATTGAGCTGCAAGTGCTCAGGGTTGTTCAGGACTTTGGCGATCATCTCGCGCAGGCCCGAACCACCGGTGGTGGCAGAGAACAGCATGGTCTGCTGACGGTTGGTGCACTCGTCCACCAGACGCTGAACGTCTTCGGCGAAGCCCATGTCGAGCATGCGGTCGGCTTCGTCGAGCACCAGGACTTCAACTTCTTTCAAGTCGAGGTTGCCGGCGTTCAACTGCTCGATCATCCGGCCCGGCGTACCGATCAGGATGTCCGGCACCTTGCGCAGCATCGCGGCCTGGACCTTGAAGTCTTCGCCGCCGGTGATCAGGCCGGACTTGATGAAGGTGAACTGCGAGAAGCGTTCAACTTCTTTCAAGGTCTGCTGGGCCAGTTCGCGGGTCGGCAGCAGGATCAGGGTCTTGATGCTGACGCGGATTTTCGCCGGGCCGATCAGACGGTTGAGGATGGGCAAAACGAATGCAGCGGTTTTGCCGCTACCGGTTTGCGCCGTCACCCGCAGGTCACGCCCCTGGAGCGCCAGCGGGATGGCCGCGGCTTGCACAGGCGTTGGCTCGACAAATTTCAGCTCGGCCACGGCTTTGAGCAGGCGTTCGTGCAGGGCGAATTGGGAAAACACGGGTGCTACCTCGAAGAAATGCAAAAAAACAGCTGCATAGGGTAACGGTTTCGAGCGCTCAGGCCGAGTTTCTTTATACAAATGGCGGTAAACAGTTGGTTTTTTGTTGCCTGATTTTTCCCGAAACGTAATACAAAGCGTCTTAAATGCTCTAATCCCCTCTCGCGCCTTACAGAAGAATCGTTTTCGACCATGGATATCAAACAGCTCTGGACCAACGTCCTGGACCTTTGGGGTGCCCTCGACCAGCACCCGCTCGTGCACTCCAGCCTGTCGCTGTTGCTGCTGCTGGCAATTGCGCTGTTCCTCGGACGGGTGGCGCGCTACCTCATTCTGCACGCGGCAAAAATGCTCAGTCGCCAGCCGCCCCTGCACTGGGTCAATGATTTTCTACAGAACAAGGTGTTCCATCGCCTGGCCCAGATCACGCCTTCGCTGGTGATCCAGTTCGGCCTCAATCTGGTGCCGGACCTGAGCAAAACCAGCCTGAACTTCCTCGGCAACGTCGCCCTGTCCTTCACCTTCCTGTTTCTGCTGCTGGCGGTCAGCGCCCTGCTCAATGCCCTGCTGGATATCTACGCCCGCACCGAACACGCCCGCACCCGCTCGATCAAGGGCTATGTGCAACTGGCGAATTTGGTGTTGTACGTGTTTGGCGCGATCATCATCGTCGCTACGCTGATCGACCGCTCGCCGCTGTTGCTGCTGTCGGGCCTGGGTGCCATGTCGGCGGTGATTCTGTTGGTCTACAAGGACACCCTGCTGTCGTTCGTCGCCAGCGTGCAATTGACCAGCAACGACATGCTGCGGGTCGGCGACTGGATCGAGATGCCCCAGGTGGGCGCCGACGGCGATGTGGTGGACATCACCTTGCACACGGTCAAGGTGCAGAACTTCGACAAGACCATCGTCTCGATCCCGACCTGGCGCCTGATGTCCGAGTCGTTCAAGAACTGGCGCGGCATGCAGGCTTCCGGCGGCCGCCGGATCAAGCGCAGCCTGTTCATCGATGCCAGCGGCGTACGCTTTCTGCGTGACGACGAGGAGCTGAAACTGTCCCAGGTGCACTTGCTCACCGACTACATGACCCGCAAACAGGCCGAGCTCAAGGCCTGGAACGAAGCCCAGGGCAACGTCGCGGCCATGTCCGCCAACCGCCGGCGGATGACCAATATCGGCACGTTCCGCGCCTATGCGCTGGCCTACCTGAAGAGTCACCCGGAGATCCAGCCGAACATGACCTGCATGGTCCGCCAGATGCAGACCACGGCCCAGGGTATTCCGCTGGAAATCTATTGCTTCACCCGCACCACGGCGTGGGCCGACTACGAGCGGATTCAGGGGGATATTTTCGACTACCTGCTGGCGGTGCTGCCGGAATTCGGGTTGAGCCTTTATCAGCAGCCGAGCGGTACGGATTTGCGTGCCGGGCTGCTGCCGGCAGTGCTGGGTGCAAGTCACATTCCCGAAGCCGAAAAACGCGTGATGTAACACTACAAAAACAAATGTGGGAGCGGGCTTGCTCCGGGCGGCGTTCCGACGAATGCGGTGGGTCATTCAACATTGATGTCGATTGACACTCCGTTTTCGCGAGCAAGCCCGCTCCCACAGGGGTTACATCGTTTTCAGAATTTGCGGGTTACTTGACCTGCCGCTGCGGTGCCTTGTGCACCATGGTGTAGGCGTAATCCACGCCCATGCCGTACGCGCCGCTGTGCTCCAGCACCAGTTCCATCACTGCCTCGTAAGTATCCTTGTGCGCCCAGTCACGCTGGTATTCGAGCAACACTTGCTGCCAGGTCACCGGCACCGCGCCGGCCTGAATCATCCGTTGCACCGACATGTCGTGGGCTTCCTTGCTGGTGCCGCCGGAGGCGTCGGTGACGATGTACACCTCGTAGCCTTCAGCCAGGGCTTCCAGTGCCGGGAAGGTCAGGCAGACCTCGGTCCACAGCGCGGCAATGATCAGCTTCTTGCGACCGGTGGCTTTCACCGCGTCTACCAATGCCTTGTCTTCCCAGGAGTTCATCGAAGTACGCTCGATCGGCTTTTGATCCGGGTGCACAGCCAGCAATTCGGGCCAGATGTAACCGCTGAAGCTTTCGGTTTCGACCGAGGTGTAGATGGTCGGCACGTTGAAGATCTTCGCCGCCTTGGCCAGGCCCACGGTGTTGTTCTTCAGGGTCTGGCGATCGATGGACTGAACGCCGAACGCCATTTGCGGCTGGTGGTCGATCAGGATCAGGGCAGAGTTGGTTGGGTTGAGCAGTTCACGAATAGACATGGCGCGTTCCTTTTGATGTCGATACTTCGAATGGGTAAGGGGTTAGTCGACGTTGCCTTCTGCGGCGTTGTTGTCGGCTTGGATGTCACTTTAGGGGCTAGTCATAAAAGGGACAATTACCTAAAATCGAGAATCATTGATTCCAAAAAAGGGACAATATGGATCGCATCGAATGCATGCGCGCCTTCGTCGTCACGGTTGGCGAGAACGGCTTCGCCGCAGCCGCCCGGGCCATGGACGTGCCGCGCTCGAAAGTCAGCAAACAGATTCAGGCGCTGGAAGAAGCCATCGGCGTGCAATTGCTGCAACGCACCACCCGCAGCCTGCACCTGACCGAGGCCGGAGCCGAATATTTCGATGCAGCACGGGAAGTGTTGGCGGCACTGGACGAGGCCGAGCAACGCGCCCGTGACGGCATCGGCGAGTTACGCGGTGTGTTGCGGGTCAATGCGCCGATGTCGTTCGGTCTTCGGCGGCTGGGGCCGTTGATTCCGCTGTTTCATGAGCAGAACCCGAACATCGAACTGCAACTGGTGCTCAGCGACCAGCAAGTCGATCCCGTGCGGGGTGGATTTGACGTGACCATCCGCATCGCCAGCATGCCCGACTCGACGATGATCGCCCGGCAACTGGCACCCGCGCCGCGCATCATGGTGGCGTCCCCGGCTTATCTCGAACGCGCGGGCGTTCCGCAGACTCCGCAGGATCTGCGCGCCCATCAATGCCTGAACTACGGGTATCTGCAGAGCGGTGTCAGCCTGCAACTGTGCAATGGCAAGGAAACCCAGCGGGTGAACGTCACCGGCCCACTGCACGCCAACAATGGCGACCTGCTCGCCCAGGCCGCCGAAGCCGGCATGGGCATCGCCCTGCTGCCCGACTTCATCGTCGAGGATGCGCTGGCGGCCGGGCGACTGGTGCCAGTGTTGTGTGAATGGCAGGCTCCGGCGATCACCATCAATGCGGTGTATTCGTCGGCACGGCGGGTGCCGCAGAAGACCCGGGCGTTTATCGAGTTTCTGGTAGGACAACTGGCGCCGAAGTGATTTTCAGATCACACAATTTCCTGTGGGAGCGAGCTTGCTCGCGATAGCGGTGGATCAGGCAACATCATTGTCGACTGACACTCCGTTATCGCGAGCAGGCTCGCTCCTACAGGTTTATCGGGATACCCGGAGTTTAGTGAACGGCCAAAGGCTTGCGTATACCCAACCGACTGATCCACACCGCCAGCAAAATCACCGAACCGCCGAGCAACAACCGCCCCAGTTCTTCATGCTGGTTCCAGATCAGCAGGTTGATCAGCAACCCCACCGGCACATGCAGGTTGTTCATCACCGCCAGGGTCCCGCCGTTGACCAGGCACGCACCCTTGTTCCACCAGTAGAGCCCCAAAGCGGTCGAGACCAGGCCGAGGAACAGCAGCACGCCCCATTGCAACGGTGCTTCGGGCAGGAAGTTCTGTTTGCCGAACAATAGGAACGCCGGTAGCGCCACGGCCAGTGCGCCGAGGTAGAAGAAGCCGAAACGCCGGTAATGCGGCAGATCGCTCGGGTGGCGCGCGACCAGATGTTTATAGAGCACCTGCCCGGCGGCGTAGGTGAAGTTGGCCAGTTGCAGCAACATGAACCCCATGAAGAAGTCCGGGTTGATCCGGTCAAGGCGAATCACCGCCGCCCCCGCCACCGCCACCAGCGCCGCGACCAGGGCCCAGGGGTTGAAGCGACGATTGAGCGCATCTTCAATCAGGGTCACGTGCAGCGGCGTGAGGATCGTGAACAGCAACACTTCCGGCACCGTCAGTACGCGAAAGCTCAGGTACAGGCAGACGTAGGTCACGCCGAACTGCAACGCGCCGATCAATAGCATGCCACGCATGAATGCCGGCTCTACCGAGCGCCAGCGGGTCAGCGGGATGAACACCAGCCCTGCCAGTAGCACGCGTACCAGCACGGCGAAGTAACTGTCGACATGACCGGCCAGGTATTCGCCGATCAAACTGAAGGAAAACGCCTGGATCAGCGTGACAAAAAGTAGATAGCCCATGCTCGCCTCATTTCGAATGGCGGCGACGATAGCGGGTTTTGCCTTGAATCGCGATCCCCAAGACCTGTCGGAAAACACGCAAAACCTTGTGGGAGCGGGCTTGCTCGCGAAAGCGGTGTGTCAGGCAACAATGGTATCGACTGACACGACGCTTTCGCGAGCAAGCCCGCTCCCACAGGGGGTTGTCGGTGTTGGTTAAATCGCAGGCAAAAAAAAGCCCGATCTCGCTAAAGCGTTCAATCGGGCCAGAGCACTCAGGAGCAACAAGTGCGAAGGGAGGTTCGATGCGCGTACAGGCTTGAAGGGGTGCGCCAGGTCACTAGACCATCCAGCGATTATCTGGCGATTAATGGTTCAGGCCACTTGCGCAAGCCTGGCGTTCGCCTGGTTCAGGCCCTTCTCCTGGAAGTCACCGCCCAGGTTCATGCCTTCGGCGTGGATGAACGTCACGTCGTGGATGCCGATGAAGCCCATGACCTGACGCAGGTACGGTTCCTGGTGATCGGCGGTGCTGCCGGCATAGATGCCGCCGCGAGCCGTCAACACATACGCACGCTTGCCGCTGAGCAGGCCTTGGGGACCGGTTTCGGTGTACTTGAAGGTCACGCCGGCACGCAGCACGTGGTCGAGCCAGGCTTTCAGGGTGCTGGGGATCGCAAAGTTGTACATGGGCGCGGCCATGACCAGTACATCGGCGGCGAGCAATTCATCGGTCAACTGGTTGGAGCGTTCCAGGGACGCCTGTTCGATGTCGCTGCGCTGCTCGGCGGGTTTCATCCAGCCACCCAGCAGGTTGATGTCCAGATGCGGCACCGGCTTGACGGCCAGGTCCCGGACGGTGATCTGGTCATTCGGGTGAGCGGCTTTCCACTGGCTGATGAACGTCTGGGTCAGTTGGCGGGAAACCGAGTCTTGCTGACGGGCACTGCTTTCGATGATCAGAACGCGGGACATGGGATGTAGCCTCCATCTGAGAATGCTGTAGGTCGATGGAGTGAAGGTTAAACAGAGTCATATCGATGAAAAAGCGCAAATAACTGCTATAACCCATCAATAAATTCGTTTATAAGCTCAGCATGCACTACCCCCTGTAGGAGCGAGCTTGCTCGCGAGGCGTCATGTCATTCAATTTTTTTGTTGCCTGACACACCGCTATCGCGAGCAAGCTCGCTCCCACAGGGGGTTGAGTTCATTTCGGGGTGCAGGTCAGCTCGATGCGCAGCTTGATGATGCTGCGGGTGAATTTGGCGGTTGCATTTTTGTGCTTGCCGGCCGGTACATCGATCTTGCGGGTACGCGGTGCTTCCGGGCCATTGATGAAAACGACCTTGCAGCTCGCATCGACGTCGCCGTAGTTGGCCACCTGGATGGAGCCGATGTCGTTATCCGTGTCGTAGGTCTGGTAATCGATCTTCATGCCGTTGAGGTCTTTTTTCACATCGATCGGGTAAGCCATCGCCGTCAGCGGCAGCAGCGCCAGCAGCACACAACAGAATTTTTTCATTCAGCAGCCTCCAATTAGGGCTGCCAGCTTAGGACAAGAGGAGTTCAACATGAAAGCGCCCCGCGTGACCCTCGATCAATGGCGAACGCTGCAGGCCGTGGTCGATCACGGTGGTTTCGCCCAGGCCGCCGAGGCGCTGCATCGCTCGCAATCATCGGTCAGCTACACCGTGGCACGCATGCAGGATCAACTCGGCGTTCCGCTGCTGCGCATTGACGGACGCAAAGCCGTGCTGACCGAAGCCGGCGGCGTGCTGTTGCGCCGCTCCCGGCAACTGGTGAAACAGGCCAGTCAACTCGAAGACCTGGCCCATCACATGGAGCAGGGCTGGGAAGCCGAAGTGCGCCTGGTGGTCGATGCCGCTTACCCAAGCGCCCGCCTCGTCCGCGCCTTGACCGCGTTCATGCCGCAAAGCCGTGGCTGCCGGGTGCGCCTGCGCGAGGAAGTGCTGTCGGGTGTGGAGGAAGTCCTGCTCGAAGGCGTGGCCGACCTGGCCATCACGGGTTTCAGTATTCCCGGTTACCTGGGCGCGGAGTTGAGCGATGTCGAGTTCGTTGCGGTTGCCCATCCGGAGCATCCCCTGCACCGCCTCAACCGCGAACTGAGCTTCCAGGACCTGGAAAGCCAGATGCAAGTGGTGATCCGCGACTCGGGCCGTCAGCAACCAAGGGACGTCGGCTGGCTCGGGGCCGAGCAACGCTGGACCGTCGGCAGCCTGGCCACCGCCGCGACCTTCGTCAGCAGCGGCCTGGGATTTGCCTGGTTGCCCCGGCACATGATCGAACGGGAACTCAAGGAAGGTACGCTCAAGCTGCTACCGTTGGATCAGGGCGGCAGCCGTAACCCGAGCTTTTACCTGTATTCGAACAAGGACAAACCGCTGGGACCGGCCACGCAGATTCTCATCGAACTGCTGCGTACGTTTGACACCGCACCATTGGACGCACCGTTCGCCGCCCCCGAACAAGCCTGACACGGAGTGTATGCATGGCCTATTTCGAACACGAAGGTTGCAACCTGCACTATGAGGAATATGGTCACGGCACGCCGCTGCTGCTGGTCCACGGCCTCGGCTCCAGCACCCTGGACTGGGAAAAACAGATCCCGGCACTTGCCACCCGCTACCGGGTGATCGTCCCGGATGTGCGTGGTCACGGCCGTTCGGACAAGCCCCGGGAGCGCTACAGCATCGCCGGATTCAGCGCTGACCTGATTGCACTGATCGAACACCTCAATCTCGGTCCGGCACACTATGTCGGCCTGTCCATGGGCGGCATGATCGGCTTCCAGCTGGGCGTGGATCAGCCGCAACTGCTCAAGAGCCTGTGCATCGTCAACAGCGCACCCGAGGTCAAACTGCGCAGCCGCGACGATTACTGGCAGTGGTTCAAGCGCTGGAGCCTGATGCACGCACTCAGCCTGCGCACCATTGGCAAGGCACTGGGCGGCAAGCTGTTCCCCAAACCCGAGCAGGCCGATTTGCGACAAAAAATGGCCGAACGCTGGGCAAAAAACGACAAACATGCTTATCTCGCCAGCTTCAATGCCATTGTCGGCTGGGGAGTCCAGGAACGACTTTCGAAGGTCACCTGTCCAACCCTCATCGTCAGTGCCGACCGTGACTACACACCGGTGGCGCTGAAGGAAAACTACGTAAAACTGCTGCCCGACGCGCGGCTGGTGGTGATCGCCGATTCACGCCACGCCACGCCGCTGGACCAGCCGGAACACTTCAACCAGACGCTGCTGGAGTTTCTGACCGCAGTCGACACCACCACTCAGGATCACTGACCCATGCTGAAAAAAATCGCCCTCGCCGCAGGCACCGTCCTGTTTGCCGCCAACCTGATGGCCGCGACGCCGGAAAAGGCACCGCATGTGCTGCTGGACACCACCAACGGCCAGATCGAAATCGAACTGGACCCGGTCAAGGCTCCGATCAGTACCAAGAACTTCCTTGCGTACGTCGACAGCGGCTTCTACAACAACACGATTTTCCACCGGGTGATCCCGGGGTTCATGGCGCAGGGCGGTGGTTTCACCTCCTCGATGCAGCAGAAACCGACCAAGGACCCGATCAAGAACGAAGCCAGCAACGGCCTGCATAACGTGCGTGGCACGCTGTCGATGGCTCGCACCTCCGATCCTGACTCGGCCACCAGCCAGTTCTTCATCAACGTCAAGGACAACGATTTCCTTGATCCGGGTCGCGACGCCGGCTACGCCGTGTTCGCCAAAGTGGTCAAGGGCATGGACGTGGTCGATATCATCGTCAACACGCCTACCACCAGCAAAAACGGTATGCGCGACGTGCCGGCCGATCCGGTGTTCATCAAGTCGGCCAAGCGCATCGACTGAGACTAAGCTGGACAAGGATGTCCGAGCCGTTGCCGGTGTTTGCCGGCAACGCTCAAAACGTTAAAAGGAGAGCCCGCTCGCGGGCGAACAACCAATGCTTTATCGCCGCTTTGAAAAACTGATCGATGTTTTCCGCGAAGCACCGACGGCGTCTCCGCCGGACCGGGTTTTCCCTTTCTACACTTATTACCTCAAGCAGGTCTGGCCGAGCTTCGCCGCCCTGCTGATCGTCGGCCTGATTGGTGCGTTGATCGAGGTGGCGTTGTTCAGCTACCTGAGCCGTATCATCGACCTGGCCCAAGGCACGCCGAACATCAATCTGTTCCAGGATCACGCCCTCGAACTGACCTGGATGGTGGTGGTTGCGCTGGTGCTGCGCCCCATCTTCGTGGGCCTGCATGACCTGCTGGTGCACCAGACCCTGAGCCCCAGCATGACCAGCATGATCCGCTGGCAGAACCA
>RCUO01001108.1_pt1 | contig 10725 bp, 6 predicted proteins | sample 2166161 | NCBI WGS metagenome assembly RCUO01 (sample SAMN09932617, study PRJNA488358) | compost metagenome | feature: garden; material: soil; isolation source: compost soil in cyclohexanecarbonitrile-enriched culture | place: Germany: Experimental Botanical Garden Goettingen | collected 2016-01-27 | reverse complement strand
CCGCTACAAAGGTAAGTGCCGAGAACACTACGGCTCCCGCAACAATAGCAATCGTAAGTTTTTTCATAAGTTAACCATCCTTTTCTCCTCGCCCGGGCTTTCAGCGGCAATGCGCATCTGCTCAGGCTGTTTTTGTTGGATTAGATCATGCTGAATACAAAATAAGATCCGGAAGAATAGACGCTTGCGTCTTACTTCCGAATCTCCGGCGGTCCAGTCGATTCGTTCTCTATAAATGATTCAATTTGTCCTTACTGCAGCCTCCCCCCTTACTCCGCAATAAAAAAAGATCCAACATTACAGACGCATAGCTGCGTCTCATGCTGAATCTCCGGCGGTCCAGTCGATTCCAATTCACTTGCAATTAAGTTCCATAATATTCATGCTATCATCTCTTGTCAATTAAAACTTTATTTTTCACACTGGTATTATCGGAATTAAAATATTTTTACATATTATTACATTGACATTCATAAAATTCCTATATACATTTAATCACATCAAAAAAGTCGGTTTAGGAGGTCTTTGTTTACAATGAAAGATATTGACAACAATCTGCTGTCTGCACTTGAGACGAACTGGTACGGTCTGGTCGTCTCCCTTGCCGTGTTCGCAGTGCTTTTCCTTTTGGCACGCAAACGCGTCGGCTTCGGTACCCGGGTCATCATTGGCCTGGTTATCGGCCTGGTTACCGGTATTTTCTTTCAATACCTGGAATTCGAAACAAATGCAATCACAACATTCGGCAGTATTTACGTCAGCCTCATCCGCATGCTCGTTGTCCCTTTGGTCTTTGTCCTTGTACTCAACAGCATTGCTTCCTTAACAAACCTGGAGGCTCTGCGCAAAATCGGGATCAAAACCTTTGCCTGGTTCCTCGGCACAACCGGCATCGCCTCTATCATCGGGCTGCTTATCGCTCTGCTCTTCAATCCCGGAAAAGGCATCCAGCAGGCTGTGCCTGAAGGCTTCACAGCCCGGGAAATCCCGACCTTCTCCCAGGTTATTCTGGATCTTGTGCCGTCGAACCCGGTCAATGAAGCTGCCACTGGCAAGGTTGTGCCCTTGCTGATCTTTGCGATTTTTGTAGCGGTTGCCATCATTAAGGTAGGCTCGAAGAAGCCGGAAGCCGTCAAGCCGGTGCGTGATCTGATTGAATCACTAACCGCAGTGCTGCATCAGGTTGTTAAATTCGTAATCCGGCTCACCCCTTACGGCGTATTCGCCCTGATCGCCGGAATCACCGCCCGCTACGGCTGGGAGACCCTGCAGGAGCTCGGCAGCGTTATTGTTGCCTCCTATGCCGCACTCATTCTGCACTTCGTGCTTGTATTCGGCGGACTGGTGCTGCTGGTCGTTAAGGTCAACCCGCTGCGCTTCTTCCGCAAGGTGTACCCGACCATTACCGTCGCCTTCACAACCCGGAGCAGCTACGCTACGCTTCCGGTTAATCTAGAGGTCATCACCAAGCGCCTGCACGTTTCGCCGCGGATTGCCAGCTTTGTGGCCCCGCTCGGCGCATCTGTCAATTTTAACGGCTGTGGCGGCGTATGGCCTGCGATTGTAACCGTGTTTACCGCTCAAGTGTACGGCATTCATCTCTCTCTAACGGATTACATAACCTTGGTATTGGTCAGCATAATCTCCTCCATCGGTGTAGCAGGTGTTCCCGGTCCGGCCGTTATCTCCACCACCGTCGTGCTGACTGCACTCGGTCTTCCGCTGGAAGGCCTGGCTATCGTTGCCGGTGTAGAAGCGCTCATTGATATGGGCCGCACTGCAGTTAACGCTACAGGAACCTCCGTTACCGCGCTGCTGGTGGCGAATTCGGAAGGCGAATTCGACCGCGAGGCGTTTGGCCGCGATGACGACGGGGATGACGTTCTGCTTAGTCCCGTGTAAACGAACGCTTTCCCTGTTTAACCCGCAGCAGTAAAAAGCCAAAAAACCTCCGTATCCGCTGTTACAGCAGAGATACGGAGGTTTTTCAACGTACAATTAAGACTACAGCAGGCTGACCCGCTCGCGCCGCCGGGCGGAGTCAAGACAGGCTTCAATCAGCCTCATGCTGAGCACCGGATCATTCCCGGCAGCAAGCGGCTTGCCTCCACGGACTGCGTCAGCGAAATGATCCGCCTGCGCCACATACGGGTTAGCTCCGGTTGCCGCAAACCTGCTGACTTCGGCGCCTTTATAGACCAGAAAATCAGCATCCTCAAATCTGGCATTGAACGGTATCGGCACCTCAATCATCCCCTCGGTACCGAGCACCTCCAGCAGCTGGCGGTTGTAGGCCCACATGCCGCAGTCGAAGGTCAGGCTTACGCCGCCGGGAAACTCCACCAGTCCGGAAGCCATCATGTCCACATTGTCATGCTCCGGCGAGAATATCGCCTGAACCGTCACAGCTTCAGGCTCGGCGTCAAACAGCAGCCGCGCCGCACTGAGCGGGTAGCAGCCGACGTCATACAGCGAGCCGCCGCCCCAGGCAGATTTGAAGCGGATATTCGTGGTATCCCCGGCATCATTATAGGTAAAGGCACCGCGAATTGCGCGCAGCTCACCGATATCTCCCCGGGCGATAATCTCCCGCAGCTGCGCAATCCGCGGATGATGGCGGTACATGTAGGCCTCGGCCAGATGCACCCCTGCCTTGCGGCAGGCTGCTACCATCTCCTCCGCCTCGGCGCTGCTGAGTGCAATCGGCTTCTCGCACAGCACATGCTTGCCTGCTTCCGCTGCACGGATAACCCATTCACGGTGCAGGTGATTGGGCAGCGGAATGTATACAGCATCAATCCCCGGATCAGCCAGCAGCTTCTCGTAGCTGCCATAGGCTTTACTGATGCCGAACTCTGCTGCCACCCTGCTGCTTTTTTCCAGACCCCGGCTCGCCACAGCCTCAATCACACCTGACTGTGATTCCTGAATAGCCGGCATAACAGAGCCTGTAGCTATCTGGGCGCAGCCGAGTATCCCCCATCTGAGCTTCTGCGTCATAGATGTACACCCTCCTTATAAATGAATAAGAATGTAAATATATCTACTGACACTCTATCACAGAATAGGAGGCATAACTAATTACGCAGCCGTCAGATATTCAGCATGCCCAGCAATACTGCAGCAGCCAGTACAAAGATCCGTGCCGTACTCATCAGCACAAAATTTTTGACCGAAAGAATAAACGTTGATGCCTTCTCCTGCTTCTCATGGAACACAGCCATGTTGCGGCGCAGAGGAATCAGCGTTATCAGCAGCAGCGCCACCAATACCGGATGGACACCGAGAATCAGCAGAACCGCCATATCCAAGTAAGAAACATAATAGAGCAGCTTGAACAGCAGCAGCGCATTGGAACGTCCGATATAGACCGGCAGAGTATACCGGCGGTTCTCCAGATCATCCTCGATATCGCAGATGTTATTAGCGAGCATAATCCCGGCAATCCCGAGAATCGCCGGCACCGAGAACCAGAAAATATACAGTACCTCAAGGAGGTTAACGTGCAGGTCAACCCAGCCGCCTTGCAGCAGCAATGTAACTACACTCTGGTCTGAGTGAATGTAAGCCGAGATAAAGATAATGACAAAGCCCATAAACAGCCCGGAAAACAGCTCACCCAGCGGCATCCGCGAGATCGGAATCGGCCCGAATGAATACAGAATGCCGATCAGGAAGGACAGCCCGCCCAGCAGAAAAATCAGCAGCCCCGTCTGGAAGACGAGAGCAATCCCGCCGCCCACGGCCAACAGGAGCAGTACCGCGATGGTAGTGACTACCGTGCTTTCTTTTAGCTTATAGTGAACGATGGCATTATGGGTCTCATAGCCGTAGCCGTGCGTCTTGGCCGCTTTTTTGAAATCATAATAGTTGTTGATGGCCGTTGTCGCCATATCAAAGCTCAGCAGGGACACCAGCATCAGGAGAAAGCGCAGAACAGAGAAATCCTCAAACCGGTACAGCGCATACAGCGTTCCCATCAGGAACGGAAGCATACTGGCAACCTTCGTCGGCAGCTCGACAAACCGCAAAAAGCTCCTTACATTCACTGCAAACCACCCTTATTCTTCAAAAATACGCCTAGCGCGCAATTGTAGTAACAGTCACCGGGGACCCTTCGGCGATAACGGCATTTTCTTTATTTTCATCCATAACGAATCCCACTTTTTGTATTTAAATGGGGTAATTGATTATATAAAGCCCTGAAACAGCAGCGCCAGCGCCATAATCAACCCGCAACGTACGGAAGCCTGCTGCGATGCACCCATAAGGGGCAGGTAGGCCAGAGAGGCATTTTGCGGCTCCAGACCCCGGTACACCCGCAGAGGTGCAAACACAGTCAGCAGCGCCAGCAGCGCATAAACCGGCAGGACGCCGGCCAGTACGCAGACGATCAGCGAACCATAGGACAGAAAGAGCAGAATACGGGAGAATACAAGCGCTTTGCGCTCTCCCCAGACCACAACCAGCGAACGTTTGCCGGCCTGCTCGTCCGCTCTCCAGTGCAGGAAATGATGGTTGAACAAGAGCAGGGTCGTGAGCAGCCCCACCGGAACGGACAGCAGCACCGGCTTCAGGCTGAACTCACCTGTCTGTACGAAATAGGAGCCCAGTACGGGCATTACCCCAAAGGCGATGAATATCGCAAACTCACTATAGCCCTTACCCCGGTACCCGAAGCGCAGCGGCGGCGCCACATAGAAATAGGCAATCAGCGCCCCGGCGGCTACGAACCACAGGGTCTCCCAGCCGCTGGAAATACTGAGAATCAGACCGCAGGCTACTGCCAGCGCCAGAAGACCCCAGGTCATCAGGGCAAACCGCGATTCCTTCATCAGTCCGCCTGACAAAAAACCGGAGTTCGTCGAGACCATTCCCGGTGTATTCTTTGCTTCTGTATCCGCTCCATTGCGAAAGTCCCACAAATCATTCACCATGTTGGAGAACAAGTGGGCAGCAACAGCACCGATAAGCGTTATAACTAATAAAAACGGATGGAAGCTTCCATCCCATACGTATGCTCCTGCCGTTCCGAGAACAACGGGAATAAGCATCACGGGAATCGTTCCAAACCGTGTGATCTTCTTAAATAATATCCATTTATCCATGCCCAAAGCGATCTCCCTCTATTAATTTATGTGATTATTATTATTGCAAGATTATTATACATCAAATTTCGACACTTGGGCTATAAATACGCTGCAAAATATTCCCTATTCATGGTACACTGGGTAAGGTGGTACTTATTTCCTATAAAAGTCTATACTAATAAAGGGGAGCAACATGAAGCTGAGCAGAAAAATAATAATCTTCATCGTTGCTGTGGCCTTGTTCGGACTAGGTGTTACTTATCTGCTCCTGCACTTTATTCTGCTGAACCGCTTCGAGGAGCTGGATGAAGCAGCTCTGCGGAGCAAGCTGGATAACGTGGTTTCATCCTATCAGAGCGAGCTGCAGACGTTGAAGACAGGACTGTTGAAATATTCAACCCGGGACGATACCTACCGGTTTATGCAGGAAGCATCGCCGGCAGAAGGGCCTGAGGCAGACAAGCAAGCCTATCTGGACAGCAATTTCAGCCCGGCAGCCTATGCGGTTAATCAATTTGATATGATGGCACTGCTCGACATTACCGGTCAGCCCCGGTATGGGGGTATCTATGATCCGGGTACCGGCGCAGTCGCCGGTCTGACCCCGGAATATCTTACGTTATTTGAACTTATACACAGCCGGCTTGCCGGACTTATGGAGGGCAGCGACAGCCGCTCCGGTATTGTGCTGCTTAAGAGCGGCCCGATGCTGATCACGCTGTCCCCGATCATCAATAACAGCGGGGACAGACCTGTAATCGGCACAGCCGTAGCCGGAAGAATGCTGCAGCAGGAAGAGATCACCCGGATCTGGGACGAAACAAGATCCTCCCTCCGGATGACGGTTGTTCATTCTGCCTCGCTGGCAGAAAGCCAAGGTGAACCGGTATGGATCAGCTCGGATTCAGACAAAACGATATCCATCCACTCCGTAGTCAGCGATCTCTTCGGCAATCCGGCACTGGAGATCACGCTGCAGCAGCCGCGTGAGATTTATGAGAACGGCCTTCAATCTGTGATCAGCTTCCGGAAATTTTTCCTGATCTGGACCCTGCTGATGTGCATCGCCAGTCTGCTTTTCGTCAGACATTTTATTCTTCGCAGAATGTCTATACTCGTTAGAAACATCCGGGCCATCGGCAGCAGCAAGGATCTCAGCATCCGGGTGAAGAGCTCGGGAGACGATGAATTCAGCGAGGTCGAGCATGAATTTAACCGGATGATTGACTCCCTGCAGCAGGCGCAGGAGGAGCTGCAGCTGCAGTCCATGCTTGATCCGCTGACGCAGCTCCCTAACCGTTCGCTGTTTTTTGCCCGGCTCAATGAAGCCATTGCCTCAGCCAGGGACACCGGCAGACAGATCGGACTTGTCTTCATTGATCTGGATCATTTCAAGACGGTTAATGATACGCTGGGCCATGATTTCGGTGATGCAATGCTAAAAGAGATTGCCTTCCGGATTTCCAGGGTCATCGGCAAGCATGATGTTGTGTCCCGGCTCGGCGGGGATGAGTTCACCATACTGCTTGCCGACGCTCCTGACTCAGACAGTCTGAAAGCCCAGCTGTCCCGCATACAGGAGGCACTCTCTATCCCGCACCGCATACAAGGGCACCTGCTCTATAACACGGCCAGCATCGGGGTCAGTATTTATCCGCAGAATGGTGAAGATGCTGATTATCTGGTCAAACAGGCTGACCTGGCGATGTTTCATGTGAAGGAATCCGGGCGTAATAACATCCTTCAATACTCCGAGGAGCTGGAGGAAAGCATCCGCCGCCGTAAGGTACTCTCCCAGCTGCTGCTGTCCGCAGCAGTCAATGATGAATTTGAAGTGCATTACCAGCCGATTCTGGGTGCAGACAGCCTGAAGGTCGCCAAGCTGGAAGCCCTGCTGCGCTGGACAAACCCCACCTATGGGCCGGTGTCTCCCGCCGAGTTCATTCCGCTCGCCGAAACGAGCGGCTCAATCATCAGCATCGGCAGCTGGGTGCTGCGCCAGGTCTGCTCGGACCTGCGCCGCTTCCGCCAGGACGGGCTTGAGCTGACGGCAGCCGTCAACATTTCTGCGGTACAGCTGATACAGCCCGGCTTGTCCGAACTGCTGCTTGCACTGCTTGAAGAGTTTGAACTGCCCAGCTCCAGCCTGGAGCTGGAGATTACAGAGAGCGTGCTCGTATCAGGGGATCATATCCTCTCCTCGCTCCAGGAGCTCAGAAGCTACGGCTTCCGCATCTCGCTGGACGATTTCGGCACCGGCTTCTCCTCGCTGAGCTATCTGCGGCGCTTCCCGGTGGATATCATCAAGATTGACCGTTCCTTTGTATCCGAGATGACACTTGAGCCTCAAGGAGATGTACTCGTCAAGACTATTATTGAGCTAAGCCACAATCTGGGGCTGAAGGTAGTTGCTGAGGGGATAGAGCTTAAAGAGCAGTTCGATCTGCTGCGCCGGCTCGGCAGCGACGAGCTTCAAGGCTACTATATCAGCAAGCCGCTGCAAGCTGTGAATATTTATGCATTTTTATCCTGATTATTGAAATTACCGCCAAAAAATGAACACTTCTTTTATAGGCAAGTTCATGGCGATATGATATGATAGGCAAGCTGATAACAGCACCCGATACGGGTGCTGTTATACTATGCGAACACTTTTGAAAATTGGAGGCTTTAATTGCTATGTCAGCGCAATCCCAATCCACGCAATCCGTCAAAATTGTCACCGCCGATCCCAGCGCCATCGGCTTGTTCGGACTTGCTATCGTCACCCTGGTCGCTTCTTCACAAAAGCTCGAAATTACAACAGGACTCAGCTACGCTATTCCGTGGGCAATCTTCCTCGGAGCCTTCGCCCAGCTGTTCGCCTCCATTCAGGATGCCAAGCACAACAACACCTTCGGCATGACTGCATTCGGCGCATATGCCTTCTTCTGGTTCGGCATGGGCGCAAGCTGGCTGATCAAGCTCGGCGTATTCGGCGCTACACTCGCTGAAGGCGTAGACCCGAAGCAGCTCGGTTTCGTATTCCTTGGATATCTGATCTTCACCCTGTTCATGACCATCGGCGCAGTTGAAGCCAACCGTGTCCTGCTGATCATCTTTATCCTGATTGACTTCCTGTTCCTTGGACTTTCCATGGATGCTTTCGGCGTAGCTGCGGAATTCTTTCACAAGCTGGCTGCAGTATCGGAAATGGCGATTGCTGCGGTATCCCTTTACGGCTGCGGAGCTTCTGTGCTCAACGCCCATTTCGGACGCACCTTCCTGCCGGTCGGCGCACCTCTGCGTATCTTCAAGAAATAAGCTGACGCTGCCTTTACTGAAATTCATATAGCAATACCTGCAAGAGCAACGGATAAAGACAGCTGCCCTTAGGCGAACTGTATTTATCCGTTTTTGTTATTTTACCGCCAGGCTATAAGGTTTTTCCTTGCACAAAAACACAAAAAATGACATGCTATAGAGACACCTACGACATATCTCGACATTTGACGATGGTGCAGGAACCATTTTCGCCCAAATTGCTATAGAATGTTGAATTTTCTTATATCGGAGGCACTCCATGGCTTTCATTAATAAAAAGCCTTTAACGATCATTCTCGGCTTCCTAGCCGTGCTGCAGCTTTCTCTCTTCTATTACTATTCCATATCGGTAGAACGGGAATACCGGGCTGAAAAAGCCGATCTATCCTCACAAGCCGTCACCCTAACCTCAAATCTCGAAGAGAAAGTATCGGTTGTCAAAGGAATAAGCTCCTTCATCCAAACGGTAGGCTTTGATGCAGAGCCCGCTCTGATCAATCAATACCTGTATACCGCCTATAACAACTCAAACACGAACGTTATGAATATTGTGATTGCCCCGTACGGGGTTATCCGCTATCTCTATCCGCTTTCCGGCAACACCTCCATCCTGAATAAAGACCTCCTGCTCGATCCAGTCCTTTCATCATCAGGCATGGTACAGGAGACCATCCGCTCACGCGGTATCACCATTGACGGGCCCCGCATGCTTGCCCAAGGCCAGTATGGAATGGTAATCAGACAGGCTATTTACAGCGGCAACACCTTTACCGGCATCGTTTCTGCTACCGTAACGGTAGAGGACATAGCCGATCATCTCCAGTCGCTGGATTCCTCTATTTATGTTACGAGCACGGATTATACTCTGCTGTTCGGCCGGCAGGATGGAGCTGCCGGGGAAGCAGTAACCACTCCTATTGATATCTATAACCAGCACTGGCTGATGGGCACTCTTTTTTCGGCACAGAAAAAATGGGCAGTATTCCGCAGCGTCCTCTGGATTGATGTCGTCTGCCTGCTCATCGTCGCCTTTATCCTGTATTTCTACTGGCATCAGAACCGGTTTAATCATGAGCTTGAGCGGGTAGTTAAGCTCCGTACCCGTGACCTCAGCGTTTCCCAGAAGCTGTACGAAAAGCTCGCCCATTATGACAGCCTGACCGATATTCCAAACCGGCGTTATTTTATGGATGAGTTCGAACGTCTGCTGCAATGCTCGGAGCCGACACAGACCTACACCCTATTCTTTTTTGACTTGAACCGCTTCAAGGAAATCAATGATACATTAGGCCATTCTATCGGCGACCAGGTAATCAAGACGCTGGCCGGCCGGCTGAAAGGCGCCGGTCTGCCCTTTCAACTGTTTGCACGAACCGGGGGCGACGAATTCGTCATGATCTTCTCCGATCTTCCGCAGGAGCGGATTCCGGAAATTTCCGGCCAGATCAGCACACTGATCTCACAGACCCTGCTGATTGCCGGTGCCCACCTGAGCCTGTCTACAAGCATCGGGATTTCCCTTTATCCGGAGCATTCCAGCCATACAGACGATTTGCTGAAATTTGCAGATATGTCGATGTATCAGGCCAAGTCGCTGGAGGACCGCAATTACTTTATCTTCGACTGGGAGCTGCGGGAGAAGCTGGAGCAGCGGACCATGATTGCCAAATACCTGCACTCTGCGCTGGAGCGCGAGGAATTCGTGCTGTATTACCAGCCGCAGATCAACGCTGTTACCGGCAAGACAATCGGCCTTGAGGCGCTGATCCGCTGGAATCATCCTGAGAAGGGGCTGATCGGGCCGGGCACGTTCATCTCCGCGGTCGAGGAGGCCGGCCTGATGATTCAGCTGACAGACTGGGTAATCCGTGAGGTATGCCGTCAGCTCTGCGAATGGCGTAAGCTGGGTATGCCGCTGCTGCGCACCTCCATTAATATTTCGAACAGCTGGTTCTATAACCGCAACCTGATTGAGAATCTGCTGTCTGTGCTGGATTATTACGGCCTGGATACAGAAGTGCTGGAATTTGAAATTACAGAGAGCACCGCTCTCCTCGAGGAGCATTATCCGCTGCTACAGCAGATGCGTGACCATGGCATTATCGTCTCTATTGATGACTTCGGCACCAAGTACTCCTCACTGAATTATTTGAAGCATTTTCCAGTTAACAAAATCAAAATCGACCGCACCTTCATCACCGGAATCGGCATCAGCTCGATTGACGAGACCATCATCAAATCTATTGTCTATGTCGCTTCACAGCTGGGCTATGACCTGATTGCTGAAGGTGTGGAAACGGTAGAACAGCTGGAATTTCTGATCAGCCATAAC
>RCUO01001106.1_pt1 | contig 10733 bp, 10 predicted proteins | sample 2166161 | NCBI WGS metagenome assembly RCUO01 (sample SAMN09932617, study PRJNA488358) | compost metagenome | feature: garden; material: soil; isolation source: compost soil in cyclohexanecarbonitrile-enriched culture | place: Germany: Experimental Botanical Garden Goettingen | collected 2016-01-27 | reverse complement strand
TCCCTCCTGTTAGGGATGGATGAACCGTTGCTGCTTGCTTATTCAGGTTGCCTTCGGCGGCTGACAGGAATCTCTTTCGACCAGCCGGGCCGGAAAGCTGATGGTGCTGAAGGTCGGCTGCTGCGAATCGCAGAGCTCGATGACCTTCTCGACGGCAGCCTTGGACATTTCATAAATCGGCAGGCGCACAGAGGTCAGCTTGGGATGAATGCGGGCAGCGAGCTGCACATCATCAAATCCGGCAATCGAGATGTCCTCAGGCACGGAGATGCCGTGCTCGGCGAGCGCTTCCATGGCCGAAATCGCCATATCGTCATTGGAGGAGAAGATAGCGGTCGGCAGCGGATTGCCTGAAGCAATCAGCTGTTTAACCTCTTCATAAGCCTTTTCCTTCAAAAAATCGCCCTGCAGGACAAACTGTTCATTGGGAATAAGCCCGTGGCGCTTCAGCGTATCCGCATAGGCCATGTAGCGTTCCCTGCCGGAATAAGTGTTCATCCGTCCGCAGATCATGCCGATTTCCTTGTGGCCAAGTCCGATCAGATGCTCTATGGCTTCGACCGTGCCCTCATAATCCTTGGAGTTAACAATAGCCAGATGATTGCGGTCCAGATGCTCTGCCATGATCTCCGAAATATCATAATCGATCAGCACAAGCGGGGAGTCAAGCCCCACCATTTCCCGCACGATATCAATATCCTTCTGGGTGCCGACGATGATGCCGCCGTCGATCCGTTTCTGCAAAAAAGCCTGCTTGACCTTCAGGAAATCATCGGGGGAGTATACGGTGTGGATCAGCACATAACAGCCTCTGGCATTCGCCGTGTCGACTACGGCATCGACGAACGGTGCAAAGTAGTTATTCTGGTAGATCCGGGTCGTGTTCTCCTTCTCGTTCATGCTGATGGCAAAAAGCCCAATCGTATCGGTCTTCTTGCCGGCCAGAGCCCTGGCAAAGCTGTTGGGCTCATACTGATGCTGCTCAATAACCTTCAGTACCTTGGCCCGCGTCTCTTCAGGGACATTGGAATAATTGTTGATCACGCGGGACACCGTGCTTCGGGACACCCCTGCGAGCCTCGCTATATCTTCGCTGCGCATATTGCCCCCTTTTTGCTTGTAAACGCGCGTTTATGAGTTCATTGTAAAATATAATGTCCCGGAAATCAATCCTCTTTTTACAATTCTCTTTATGAAAAACTGGTGAACAGAAGCTGCTATAATAGAATAGATTCATTTTAAAGAGAAATAGAAGCAGAACTAAAAACAAACGGGTCAGGTGATGAAGTGTCAGTGCTGTCAATAAAACAACTGGAAAGCTATACCGAACACTCTGTTGTATTTCCCGCGTTTACAATGGAGGTTTCCCGGCATGAAGCGGTTGCGCTGCATACGGGCATGAACGCACGGACTGTGCTCCTCGGCATTCTTACAGGCAAATTGCCTGTGGCCGAAGGAGAAATCACAATTAATGGCCATATATATATCGGACGTATCCGGCAGGCGGTGCCTGAGATTGGTTTTTTGCTGCTGGAGGAAGGGGAATACACCAGATTAACGGTAAAAGAGAACCTGCGCTTTTACAGTAAGCTGTATGGCTACGGCCGTCCGGTCGAGGAGGTAATGCGGATGGTCAGGCTTGATACCAAAGCGGGTGTGCGTTTATCCTCTCTGAGCCATTCCGAGAGAAAACGTGTACAGTATGCCCGGCTGATTATCCAGGATCTTCAGCTGCTCGTCTGTGAGGAGCCGGACCAGAATGTCGATAACGAAACAAAGCTTGTGTTCAGGCGGCTTGTGCAGCAGCTGTGCGACAGCGGGAAAGCAGTGCTTATTCTGACTGGCAACATGGAGACTGCGCTCAGTGTGACCAACCGGATATACCGGCTGGATGAAAAGGGACTCCAGAGTTTTGATATACAGGATCAGGAGGAGCAGACTGCCGGGGCAGCCGAAGCTGAGCCGGATCTTTTAGATATAGCAGGGGAAGCTGCAGCTGAGGGGATAGAGCAGACGCTCCAGCTGTTCCGTTTTGAGAAAATACCAACCCGGATGAACGACAAAATCATTTTGTTTAATCCGCCGGAAATTGACTATGTCGAGAGCAGTGACGGACAGACCCAGCTCTCAATCGGAGGGGAGCTCTATCCGACTGCTTTTAAAATTAATGAGCTGGAGGAGCGGCTGCATTCGTACGGATTTTTCCGCTGCCACCGTTCCTATCTCGTTAATCTGCAGAAGGTCCGCGAAGTCATCACGTTCACCCGGAACAGCTACAGTCTCGTGCTCGATGATGCGGCGAAGACCTCGGTCCCCTTGTCCAAGACCAAGATGGCCGAATTAAAGGAAATGATGGGCCTCAAATAGCTCCATTCAGGGATACATATGCTCCATTCACGCTCTTTTGTGCTCCATTCGCGGTGATTTTAATGCGCTGCTGCGGCATTTGCCGTACGATTTGGACATAGACAGCACAAGACGGAGGATGAGCAGGAGATGGAGAATATTATTGAAGTCACTTCATTACAGAAGGCATTCGGGTCTTCCCGGGCGCTGAAGGATGTCACGTTCAGTGTGAAAAAAGGAGAGATATTCGGGTTCCTCGGTCCCAGCGGTTCAGGCAAGACGACGACTATTAAAATCCTGACAGCCCAGCTGAGGCCGACATCCGGAAGCGCGTATGCCTTTGGTGTAAGCACCGAACAGCTGAAGTCTGAGGCCTACCGGCAAAAGGTCGGCATCGTCACAGACAACACGGCCCTGTACGGCAGGCTGAATGTCTACGATAATCTGAAGCTGTATTGTGATCTTTACAGCGTGCCTTATCAAAGAATTGCTGAGGTGCTCCAGATGGTCAACCTGGCGGGTGAGGAGAAGAAGCCTGTATCCAAGCTGTCAAAAGGGATGCTGCAGCGGGTTATTCTGGCAAGGGCATTCCTGCACGAGCCTGAGCTGCTGTTCCTGGACGAGCCGACTTCGGCGCTGGATCCGGTCAATACAAAGCATATTCATGAAGGGCTGCTTCTATTAAAGGAGAAGGGCACGACGATTTTTCTGACGACACATGACATGAATGAGGCAGAGGCGTTATGCGACCGGGTTGCGTTCCTGAACAACGGGGAAATCCGGCTCCTGGACAGCCCCAAAAAGCTGCGCCAGCAGCGGGGGGAGCCTACTCTGACGGTCGAGCTAGCCGACGGCAGCATGGTCATTGTGCCGAAAGGGCCTGAAGGTGCGGACCAGATGTTCCGTTATATGAGCGCGAACCAGCTTGTATCCGTGCAATCGAATCATCCGACACTAGGCGATATCTTTGTAGAAGTGACAGGGAGGAAGCTGGCATGACATTTTCAACGAGAAGAATATTTGCTATTTTACAAAAGGATTATAAGGACTTGTCCCGCAATTTGTTCGTATCCACCACATTAATTCTGCCGCTCCTGATGGCTGTTTTATTCGGCCGCATGGGGATTGAAGGCATTGCTTCTCATTATATAATCATTAATTTGGGTTTTATCCTTGTCGCTACCTACGTCCAATTCCGCACTGATTGCTGAGGAGAAGGAGAAGAATACGCTGCGCGGACTGATGCTGTCTCCGGCCAGCACGATGGAAATCTTTTGCGGAAAAAGTCTGCTGAGCTTTATCGCCACAGCTGTTATTGTTGCCGGATCGATCTGGCTTAGCGGCTATAATCCCCGGAATATGGCTGTAATTGCTATTGCGCTCGTGTTATCCGCAGTGTTCTATGTTGGACTAGGTACGCTGATTGGATTGTTTACCAAATCGGTTATGGAGGCCTCTGTAGTTATCGTTCCGGTAATGTTCATCTTCAGCTCCGGCTCCTTCCTCACCTCGTTTATCGAGAAATATCCGGTACTGGCTGTGGTAAAATATATGCCGAACCTTCAATTGCTTGAGCTGGCGAACCGTGTAGAGGCTGGTGCGGGCCTGGGCGATGCTACGCTGCATCTGCTCATCATCCTGGCTTGGATACTGGTGATACATGCTGTTGCTGCCTATGTGTATAAGAAGCGGTTGGTGGATGAATAATGCCCCCGAAAGATTAAGAGAGGGACAGTCTGTGACCCGTTGTAATGGTTACGGCTGTCTCTGTTTGTACCTGTATGCTGTTAAAACAGATGAGTTTGTATAAAAAATCCGCTGAGAATGTGCATTGAAACTTCGCTCAGGCATGCTAGTATTGAGCATATGATTATTGAGAATGATAATCAATTACATCGATGTCGGGAGTGGAGATTTCAATGGTTAAATGGGGCAGAAAATATATCTGGGCGGCTATGCTTATAATAGTAATGACCGTGCTGGCCGCTTGCGGAACAAATAATGATGCAGCCAGCGGAAATGCCGCGCAGACAGAGAATGCGGCAGAGGCGGCAGCAAACAGTGCGCCGGACGGCAATACAGCGGCAGAGACGGACAATTCAGGTGCCGCAGAAGGCGAAATGCGCACCGTAACCGGAGAATTCGGCGATGTTGAAATTCCGGCTAACCCGCAGCGGATCGCGGGTATTTATGTAGAGGATTATCTGAAGGCGCTGGGGGTTACACCAGTGGTGCAATGGTATCACCCGAACTGGGGCAAGCAGGATTATCTCGGGCTGGATGTTCCGGAGTTTGATATAACCGGCAGTATGGAGGCGCTTCTGGACCAGAATCCGGATCTGATCATAGTGGACGGCGGTGCGGATGCAGCGGCTTACGAGAACTACTCCAAGGTGGCACCGACCTACCGGCTGCCGGAGAACGTGCTTCAGGACTCCAGGCTGATGCTCGCTGCAATTGCTGATGCCCTGGGCATTCCGGAAAAAGCGGAGAATGTGCTGGCAGAATATGATACAAAACTGGCAGAGGGCAAAGCCAAGCTGGAGCAGGCGATCGGCCAGGAGAAGGTGGCAGTAATCCGGCTCAATGTAGCAGATAAGTCATTTGCCTTATTCGGCGTCAAAAACCGTTACACCGGGGTGATTTATGACCAGTTCGGGCTTACGCCTGTCGATATGGCTGCAGAGATGACGGAGTTCCAATCTATTATCTCTGAAGAGGTGATTCCGGAGCTGGGCGCTGAGCATATTATTGTGTTCCTGGATAACGGGGACTGGGATACACCTGAGAATCAGGAGGCCCTGAGCATTTTGGACGGGCCGCTCTGGAAGAACATACCGGCTGTGAAGAACGGGCATATCTATAAAATGGAACGGTCACACTGGCAGTCCGGTGCCATTACCGCTAATTCCATGAAGCTTAATGATCTGCTTGAGGCGATAGTTAAATAGTCCATTCCCTTGGCAGCAAATATTGAAGAAGGTCTATCAGCATGGTTGATAGGCCTTCTTTTTTGTTTTACACTGGATTAATGAAAATGATTCTCAGTCAGGAGGCGGAGCAATGGAAGAAAGGGCATATGAAGGTACATACCCCTACAGACTGTTATACAGTCTAAATAGCATAGAGACATTGGCGCAGTCCATGTCTGATAACAGGCAAACCGGCTATTTTCCGGTTCCGGCTCTTATTATAGTAACAGACGGGCAGGGCTGGATTGAAGCAGACGGGCAGCGTTACCAGCTGGACAAGGGCGCCGGATTCCTGTTTGAATGCGGAGCAGTGGGCCGGATCAGTGCGGGGGAGCAGGGGTTGAGCTTTTACCGGCTGAATTTTGAAGTTATTGCTTCCGGTGAGAACGGGATGTACGCAATGCATAATTTTCCTGAGGATGGGCTGCTGCAGTCTGGTCCGATACAGTGCCGTCCATTCCCGCAAATCAATATGCTGCTGGAATCGATTCATCAGAGCCTTAGAAGCTTAAAGCATATAGAGCACTTTGCCGCCCAGAGCCGGTTCCAGGAACTGCTGCTGCTGCTTATGCGTGCCAATCCCTGTGCAGCTGTGCCAGAGGATGAGCGGGCGGCGGTTCAGCGTTCTATTCAATATATGCAGGAGCATTTCAATGAAACGGTAACGGTTGACGGTCTGGCTGAGATTGCGGGCCTGGGACGCAGCCGCTTTACGAGACTGTTCAAGGAACAGACCGGCCAGATTCCGCTGGAGTACCTTAACGGACTGCGGATTGAACGGGCACAGCAGCAGCTGCTGATGAGTAAAGACCGGCTGCATGAGATTGCTCTGGCAGTGGGCTATAGCAATGAGTACTATTTCAGCCGCCGTTTTAAGGGGAGCGTCGGGGTTACACCGGGCAAGTACAGAAGCCTCTATCAGGAGGGGACACGGATATTCGCCCCGTTTCTGGAGGATTATCTGCTGGCCCTGGGCATCATGCCTGTTGCGCAGTACTGTCACGCGGATTGGGGCAAGCAGGATTACCTTGGGCTTCACCAGATTCCGGCATTTGATATTTCCACCGGTGACTGGCAGGGACTGTCCCGTTATACGCCGGAGCTGATTATGCTAGATGACGGCTTTCAGCGCTGGCATCTCGAGGAATGCCGTCAGGTAGCGCCATTGTTCAAGCTTCCGTTTCATCAGGAGAACTGGCGTGCTACCCTGCGTTCAGCGGCAGCGATTTTTGGCCGGTCAGGAAGCGTTCAGGAGGTTATTGGAAGTTATGAGGACAAGGCGCGTGCAGCCAGAGAGCGGCTCAGCCGCTTAGCAGGCATGCAGACTGTAGCGGTGCTCCGGATCTCTTCCGCGGGCATTATGCTGTATGGATGTGACGGGCTGGGCTATACGGGAGGTGTGCTGCATAGCGACCTCGGGCTGCAGCCGCATCCCTTAGTCCGTCAACTGTCCCGGGGGCAGAAGCAGGTGAATCTCAGCCTGGAGGCACTTGCACAGCTGACGGCAGATCATCTGTTCATTACCTTTGACCGCCAGATGGGGGAGGGCCGTGAGCTGCTTGAAAGTCCGCTCTGGCGCAGCTTGCCGGCTGCACGTAGCGGCTGTGTCTACGAGATGGATTTTATGGCCTGGATGAATTATGGCGTGATGTCGCACCACCGCAAAATTGCCGATGTACTGCAGGTGCTGGCGTAAGGCTGATTTTCGCAGGGATACCTGATATAGCAAATAACAATTACTAGGAATATGACTAATGATAATGCTTTCATAGAAAATGAAGGGTATTCTTTATTTGGAACTAATAGGTAATCATCTGGAGGTTTCATAATAACCATTCTATGGAGGTATGTATGAAAAAGATCATTTCCGTTCTTATGGCAGGCCTCATGTTAACAGCGAACACCGCAGCAGTCTCGGCAGAGGAGCAGCCGGACCCGGCTCCGCTGGTAACGCAAGCAGATGCAGAGGCCAAAATGCAAAGTATTTTATTTACTGAGGGAGAGCTTCAGGACACTTCGGTTGACAAGGCAGCAGCAACAGCCGTTCAGGAATTTCTTAGTCAAATATCTGTCTTTGAACAAAGCGGCCTGCAGAGAAGAGCCGGAGCGGAGCGTCAGGAAATAACGCCATTGAAGGGGATTGATGAACGGACTTATTACAATATCGACCTTTATCAGGGTGACAGCTATACAGGCTACATCATTCTCGGAGATCTTGAAGGTAACGGTAATCTTGCCGTTATGGAGCATGGAACATCGCCCTCACCCGTCCAAAGAACGAACGCTGATCCGGCATTGGACAATACAGAGATCCTCTATGGCGGACCGCTGTTGTCCTATAGTGTAGAGGTTGATAAAGAGCAGCAAGCCTTTGATAAAACAGCGCTTAATGTTATCACCGGCGAGAGAATTTCAACAGAAGCCCTGGCCTTTCAAATGCCTGAGTTCAGTGTGGCAGCAGCCCAGCCTTCTCCGCCCAGCAGCGGCTATACTCAGATTACTTTCCCGTCCCAAAGTGTCTTTCTTTCAAATGTTCAGGGCTCCTTGGGATTAGCTGAGAATTTTGGCTGCGGTCCTGCTGCCGGCACTAACCTTTTATATTCGCTGGGGCAGCGCAATTCATCCTATAATGATATGCTCTGGTGGAAGGCTGATCCGGCAAGGGCTATGGATATGTATACTATGGGCAGTATTTTAGTGAACAGTATGTCTGCGATTTGGGGCACTACTTTTCCTGAATTCAAAGACGGTCTTAATTCATATTTGAGCAATTATAATCATAGTCCTTACTTAGCGTCGCAATTGAGAAGTGATAACACCAATCTCGGCACTCCCACAACGACCTCTAATACATTGGTATGGGAGAATATCAAAACAGGCATCAACGGGAATAAACCGGTTGCTGTCCTCGCCGGCAAAAAAACGTCCACAGGCAGTACCACCTATCCTGATACGGGAAGTACCTCCAGCATGGTGTTTCACTGGTTTACAGCATTAGGCTACATTCAGGACAGCAATGCTAATATGTACATGAAGATAAGCAGCTGGGGCAATATCTATTATGTGAGCTACAATGCTTTATGCTATTGGAGAGATACGCTAGGTTCGGTGTATATCTATGCCAGCTATTAGAATCAGCTAACGGGGAGGGTTAACGTGGGTGTAGTATTAGTGCTCGCAGCTTCTATACTGTATCCGGCTCTACTATACAGGATATTCCGGCTCATCCATGACAAAAGCCGCCTGCGGATGTATTGGATTATTGTGCCTTTATGCCTCATTATCAGCTTGTCCATCCCGTTGCTGTATTCCTATATTAAGGATTCGTCCATCTTATTGTCCCTGGAAACTATGGTTGATTATTCGCTAAAATCAGGACTGCTGACTTTTCTGGTCATCCCTTCTGTTACAGCGGGCTTAATCTGTACATTGTTTGGTTACCTGAGAATCAGCAGAGTGTCCGTCGCCCTTATGTCTGCAGTATGTATTGCAGGTGTGGCAGGAGTCGGGCTGGGGGGCAGCATGGCGGACCGTCTGCTTAATGAACCGGCTATCCGTTGGGAGCAGCTTGGGACAAATGAAGTTAGCGGGGCTGTATTTTGGATTTTTGGTGACGGGCAAAATACGGAGAACCGTTACATAAAGCTGAATGAACAGGAGACGGATCGGGTTAGAACAATGCTTAACTCTATTCCGGAGTCTGCGATTAATGAAATTCCGTATGCTGAACGTACATTGGCTGCGGAGATTGGACTCAGCCTGAAAAAGAATGATCAGCGATCGATCCGGATTCATTATGACAAACATGAAATGTACGCTGCTATAACGGATAAGCGGAGTCAAAAGTATTTCTCTGTCCAATCCGGCGAGCTAAAAGCCTTCTTTGATCAAAAGCTGCTGGAGTAAGGGTAAGCAGACGTAGAAAAGCCACTGTCAGCAGTTATTTGCGGCTGTGGCTTTTTTTGTCCGCCGAAAGGATTTATAAGGTTAACAAGGCAAGCCGGCAATGGCTTAACGGGGTACCGTTTACCTCAGGCGTATCCCGCTCAATACATAATCCCAGTTCGCATAATCATTCATATCATTTGGAACCTCCAGCGCACAGACCTGCTCCATGCCCCAGGGAAGCTCCCGGCTGACAGTCAGATGCTCCGCAGGGTTGAGGATCAGGATGGTGAAGCTTCTTCCGCCAAGCAGTGCAGATATAATAGACCGCAGCTCATACACCTGCTCGTAGCTGGCAGACCACCTGATGAACAAAGAGCTGCTGCTAGCCATCATACTTGACCAGAAGCGGGCAAGCCGCCGGTCAAGCTTTTGCCGGTAGGCCGGATAGAAGGCACGCCAATCTACATTCGGAATGACCGGGAAATCATGGGCGGAAATGATATTGTACATAGAATCCCTGATAAAATAGGACTGCGATAAGCTGCCCCGGGCAGGATCGTCATACACCGGATTCCCGTCATTGAGAAAAAAGTGCGTCTCCTCCAGCCTGCTTAGATTCTCAAGTGCCATAAAGCGGTTAAAACGGCTGCTGATAAGCCGGTTCACATCACTCAGCGAGGCCGAGATCATCCAGTCCAGTGGCATAGCGAACCTGCGCAGCCCGTATCGCCTCATATTAATGGCGGGTGAGCAGGAGGAGCCCAGGCTGATAATCAAATCGTATTCTTTTTGAATTTCCTGAAGGTTCATGTAATGTGTCACCTGCTTCTGTCCGGAATCATTCCATTAATAAAGTGTATACGCTGACAGATGGAATGGATTGGACTAAGCGGCGGATATTTGTAATGAATACTTCTTCATCTATATCTCCTCGAAAACTCTATGCCGCACTAAATCATCTAAGACAAAAGAAGACTATCGAGACATTCTCGACAGTCTTCAGCTGTTATAAGAAGCTTATTCCTAAATTAGTAAACTACCACGGAATTATACATGGACCATTGGGACCTGAAGGGCAATAGCCTGGTGGTCTAGGAGGTACACCAGGTTCATTTCCTCCGGGTTGGCCCGGGTTGAGAATTCCTCCTGCCAGAGCAATACTAGAAGATAAGGATACAACCATAACAATTGCAAAAGTGACAGCCAGTAATCTTTTTTTCATGTTCAACCTCCTAATATTTATGTGGTTTATACATCTCAACAATACCACATAAATACAATAAATGACAACATTTTACTTATAGATGAGGGAGTGGGAATATTGCAATGTTCACCTAAAGAATTAGATTTAGCACAGAAGAATGAAGTTAATTGGAGATATTATCATCAGGAGAAATGTAAAATGAGGTACTAAAAAAAGCAAACAAAAAACCCTTATACAATAAGGGCTTTTTGCTGAGATATGATGTTAAACCTATATAGGACGGATGGGGTTCGAACCCATGACCCCTACCCTGTCAAGAATGG
>RCUO01001104.1_pt1 | contig 10741 bp, 9 predicted proteins | sample 2166161 | NCBI WGS metagenome assembly RCUO01 (sample SAMN09932617, study PRJNA488358) | compost metagenome | feature: garden; material: soil; isolation source: compost soil in cyclohexanecarbonitrile-enriched culture | place: Germany: Experimental Botanical Garden Goettingen | collected 2016-01-27 | reverse complement strand
GTATGACCGGCCCGTTCCTCAACGCCACCTTGGCGAGCAATGAGCGGGAAAATATGCCCAGGTCGGGCAAGCGAATCAGCCTTGGTTTCTGGTGCGGCGAGTGCTCGGAGTGTCAACGCGCGTTCGGCAGCCGAAACGCCGGTGGTAATCCCCGCGATGAGATCAACCGACACGGTAAATGCCGTTTTCATGGAGTCGGTATTTCGTTCCACCATCAAAGGTAATTCGAGGCGGCGTGCGACAGGTTCTGGCATAGGCGCACACACAATGCCTCGGCACCGACTCACCATGAATGTCAGCGCTTCTGTCGTCGCGAACTCTGCAGCCATGACGACATCACCTTCATTCTCACGCCCCTCATCATCGACTACGATGACCATCCCGCCCGAGGCAATCACTTTTAACGCGTTTTCAATCGTTGCAAAGACCATAACAACCTCTACTGAACGCTGACGGCATGCCGCTCAAGAGATGACACCAAAGCGCCAGACAACAGCATCATTTGATGGCCGCGGATCTTGCGAAGCCACCGTTTTCGTAAAGCAACGGGGAGATATCCGGGCGTGTATCGACCCACAGCACTCTGCCAAAGATCACGTCGTGCGAGCCGATGGCTGTGACGGAACTGACCTCGCACACCAGTGAGGCTTGGGCATCCACCAGCACAGGTACACCGTGTTCTTCGATCCATTGACCGTGCTCGAAACGCTCCTCGCCCTTCAACTGGCCGCTGAAAACCGGAACGAGATCGACATGGGAGTGATGGAGCATATTGACCGCGAACCGCCCGCTCTCCTCCAACGCAGCGCTGATGGACGCCGAGCGGTTAACACAGACCAGAATTGTTGCGGGATCAGTAGTCACTGACTGCACAGCTGTGGCAGCCATTCCGAAAGGCTGCCCGAGGTGGCGGGTGGTAATCAGCGAAATCGTCGAGGTCAATCGACGCATCGCTTGTTTGAAGTCGTTAACCAGCTCTGTTTCTTGTTCTTGTTTTTTCATGTCTGCCTCGTCCAAGGAGTCGCATGGGTCATGTGAAACCAAACGTACAGATCGTCAGACAATCTGTCAAAACTATTTTGGCTGATTGACAGATTGTCTGACGATACTTATAAAGAATCTCGAATTTCATTCCACAAAGGACACAGACATGCCACGCACGCTGTTTGGCCACATGAAATCCAGCAATGTCATGAAAGTCGTCTGGCTTATGGACGAGCTGGGCCTTGACTACGAGCGGGTCGATATCGGGAACGTCTTCGGCGGGCTTGAAGAAGACGACTATCGGAGCAAAAACCCGACCAGCCTCGTTCCTACACTGGTCGATGGTGATTTCACGCTCTGGGAAAGCAATGCTGTGTTGCGCTATTTGTGCAACGCCTATGCCCCCGACAGCTCGCTCTACCCCGCCGACCCGAAAAGACGCGGAGTGGTCGACCAATGGCTGGACTGCCAGCAAACTCAGTTGACCCGACCGCAAACAGTGGTGTTTTTTCAGTTGATTCGCACACCACTGGAGAAGCGCGACACGCAAGCGCTGGAAACAGCCATTCGCGAAGCCGGCAGAGTGTGGAACTGGATAGAAGCCCGACTCGGCGCGCACGATTACATCTGTGGCAGCGAGATGACCATCGCTGATATTGCCTGGGCCGTGCATGGGCACCGCTGGCTGAACATGGACTTTGCGCGGGCTGACCTGCCCAACGTGAAGGCATGGTATGCGCGAATGCTGACGCACGATTCCTTCCGCCAGAAATGGGCCGGACCGGTGACTTGATCAGGGGATGACGACAATGGAATTAGAAAACAAGGTATGCATCGTGACTGGCGCAGCCAGTGGCATTGGCAAAGCCATCGCGACAATATTTGCGAAGAATGGCGCTTCGGTCATCGTGGCCGATGTGAACGTCGAGGCCGCACAGGCGACCGCGGATGAGATTGGAGCCACCGCTATTGGCTGCAATGTGGCGATCAATGCAGAGGTACAAGCGTTAGTCGAAACGACGGTTGCCCGCTTCGGCCGTATCGATGTGCTGGTCAACAACGCCGGCTTCGGTCTGACCGGGAACGTTGTCACTATTGAAGAGCAGGATTGGGACCGACTGATGTCGGTCAACCTCAAGGGCATGTTCCTGTGCGCCAAGCATGTCATACCGGTCATGGCCCGGCAGAAGTCCGGCTCGATCATCAATACCACGTCATATACGGCCACCAGTGCCATTGCTAACCGCACGGCCTATGTTGCCTCCAAAGGCGGCGTTTCAGCGCTGACGCGAGCGATGGCGCTGGATCATGCAGCGGATGGCATACGCGTGAACGCCGTAGCGCCCGGCACCATCGACAGCCCTTATTTCGACCGGATCTTCGCTCAATCTGAAACACCGCAAGCGTTGCGGGCCGCTTTGGAGGCACGGGCGGTGATGAATCGAATGGGCAAACCCGAGGAAATTGCAGAAGCCTTCCTGTTCCTCGCTTCTGACCGCTCTCGCTTTGCCACCGGCAGTATCCTGACCGTGGACGGCGGTTCTTCAATTGGCAACCACTTGGTCGACTGACCCTGTACCTGTGACCTTTGGCCCGGTGAGTAACCGGGCTTTTTTTCGTCTGTCGAGCCCCCCTCAAAAGAAAGCTGACCCGCCCGAGGGCTTAAGGTCAGCTTTCCTGCCGATATTCAGGCCCCCTTCAACTCCGTCTTGCTTACGACATGCTCGAGCCCCTGCATCAGGTACGGGCGGAAGTTATCCGGGTGCTCCGTCATGGGGAAGTGCCCCAACCCCTCCATGACCAGGTGCAAGGCGCCGGGAATCAGATGGGCTAGTCTGGCGCCATCCGCCGGGGTTGCGGAATAGTCATAATTGCCTGAGAGCAGCGCGACTGGTGTGCGCGCGGCATCGATCCGTGGCGCGGTCTCGGCACCATCGAACTCATCACTGTAAAACGCCAGATCGCCTGGGTAGACGCCAGGTCCTCCCTGCGAATAAATCCAACTGGCGCGGCGGCGATCCTCAATGGGACTGGTCGGACTCATCAGGCCTCGAACATAAGCGCCGTTGTGTAGCCCCCCATGTACTTGCACATGGTTCTGATAGGGATTTCGGCGGCCGCGGGACTGGAAAGGAGGCTCCAGCGCTACAACACCGATCAGGTGTTCAGGATGCTCCGCCGCCAGCACCAAGGACATTGCGGCGCCCATCGAACCCCCGACGACGATGGCGGGGGCGCCTATCACCTGCTCAATAAACGCCGTACACCATTGCTGGTAGCATTCGCTTGTCAGCAAATAAGGGGCACCGTCCCAGTCGCGGGGTGGCATCGATTTACCGTGAAATGGAAGGTCGATCGCATACATGCGAAATTGCCGAGCCATTTCGATATCGGCCATTTGTCCAAAATACTGGCGGCCGTCTGCACCGGCAGTGTGGAGGAACAAGATGGGCACGCCCTCCCCGGCTACTTCGTAGTAAATCTCATATTTCTGCCCCAGTACGCTGACAGCAGCATACTGCCCTTGAATTTGCGAAATTGATCGCTGCACGGACAATGCCGGAGCCGCAGGAGTCAGGGTAATGAGTTCGAACAAGCGCTCAAGAAACGGCCGCGCCTGGGCGATCAGTTGTGCATCGCCGCTCACTTCGAAAGCAGGATTGGCAATCTGTAAAGCGGTGAAACTATGGTAGGTCGCGACAGGCGGTACGCACAGCACATGCCCCCATTGCTCTTCGGCGGCCTCGATGCGGATGGCTGGCTGGCCGGAAAAGCCTTTGAACAGATAACCATCGGCAACACTGAGCCCAGTGCTTTGCGATCCGACGCTGAACTCAACGGTTATTGAGAGGCCCGGGGCGAGCCGGCGCAGTTCGAGGTCGGGGTAGGCGTTAACCAGCCTCTCTTTCAAACTGATGAATGCAGTCATTATTTTTCTCCTGCGTCACTCTTGCAGTGACGAGACATCACGTCAGTGTCTTACAGCCCAAATGGAGCCGTACCGATTTCAACCGGTCACGCGCTCTTCCGTTACCTGCCCCGAAAGCGGCACAAGGAGCACCGGCTTACGGGCAACCGGGCAGCAGAAAAACGGCGCAACCACACCGTGATGAATATCCAGATTTGCAGACAATCTGTCAATCAGACATAGCAGTATCTTCCTGCTCGACGCTTTCCAAGTAATTGATGGCCACCCTGGCCGACAACTCGATGTGTGCTCGGCAAGCTTCTGCCGCCTTGGCACCATCCCTCGACTTGATCGCTGTCACGATCTCTTTGATTTCCTTGACTGAGTGCTGGAGACGACCGGGCTGGGTCATGGAGGTGGCGCGCAACAATGTGATCCGGTTGTGTAACGTGGTCAGCATCTGGACGATGAAAATATTATTGCTGCCTTCCATCAAGCAGACGTAAAACTGGGTCTTGGCTTCAATCAACGCATCACGCGCAGCCCTCAAACTATCGAGGTCCCGGTCAGGGTATTGCCAATATTGCTGAGCCCGAAACTCGAATACCGCAGCAGCTTCCTCAAGGCGACGGATCTGCGCATCCGTACCCACCAAGGCGAATTCCTGCCCGGAGAAGCTTTCCAGAAGTCCGCGTACCGCATACAGCTGGCGCGTTTCCTCCAAGGAGATTTTATTCACAGAAGGCCCCTTGTGGGGGTTGCAGGTAATCAGACCTTCCGCCTCAAGCTGTCGTAACGCTTCTCGAATGGATGTGCGGCCGACTCCAGTCATCTCGCAAAGCTCACGCTCGACCAGTCGCTGGCCGGGCCGAAGCACACCTGAGGAGATTGCTTCTCGTATCTTGTCTTCTACTAACAAGCGCAGCGTCGCGCCGCGCTTGGGGACTTGGAGGCTTGATTCACTCATCTACGCACTCTCCCTCATATGGTCTTGATTAGGCTATTCACAAAAATGACAATTCAAACTCGGTTTGACGCAACTATCGGGGAGGCTGGTGCGCTGCCCAAAATCATACATTTCGCCGAACAGATTGTCTGATTGTATGCGATGAGTCCAGTGTGCTGCTACAAAGTCGAATTTCGAGCACGGCTGCAGGCTGACGCGCCGCATCGCGCGTGACAGAAAGAAGGAAGTCTCAGGGAGTCGGATGACTTGAGCGACGGGGGATATGGCGGAGCGAATAAATGAGGGGCCAGGTGAGAAAAAACACCCAAGCGTTATAGCGGTGAAATGAGGAAGCCTGCACAGCAAAGGTGCAGGCTAGGAGCCGGGCGATGCGACAGCGGGCTGCCGCATGCTTCAAACGATTACTTCGCCAGCGACGTCACGCCCCTTCCCCTCGGGTCTGCAACGGGCTCAGGGACTCGACCCTCGACCTTGATCGCCTGGACATCACCGTTAAAACCCTGATCAGCCAGGTTATAGCCCCTGGCTTCAAGGTCGGTTGCCAACTGCCCGGAGATAGGGGCATAAGGCTCCCAGAAAATGGTGTTCGCCGGCAGCAACTGGTGATGGAAGCGCATCGTTGCAACTGCATCCTTCAATGGAAGCTGGAAGTCATAGGTGTTGCTGACCACCTGAAAGATCGAGGTAAAAATCCGCGAGCCGCCTGGTGTGCCAATGACCAGAGCAACTTTTCCGTCCTTCAGGAAAATTGTCGGCGTCATCGAAGACAACGGACGCTTTCCAGGTTCAATCGCGTTGGTGTCATTGCCCACAACTCCCATCTGATTCGGCACACCCGCAAGGGCGGAGAAGTCATCCATTTCGTCGTTGAGCAAAATGCCGGTCTTGCTGGCGACCACACCAGAGCCGAAGAATCCGTTGAGCGTATAAGTGTTAGAGACCGCATTCCCCCATTTGTCTACGATTGAAAAGTGAGTGGTTTGCGGCTTTTCCGGGGAGGCGATGTTCAGACCTGCGACTACTTTAGCGGTGTCCGAAGGCACTGAAACATTGACCTGCTCTGCACGGCTGGCCAAATACTTTTCATCCAGCAACTGCTCCACCGGCACTTTGTAGAAATCAGGATCACCCAAGTATTGAGCGCGATCCGCAAACACACGCTTCTCGATTTCAGCGACCAGGTGCATGTAGCTGACGGAATTAAGCGGGACGCCCTGGAAATCCTTTTGGCGCGCTTCCTTCATCTTCAAAAGCTGCACCAGAGCAATACCACCAGAGCTGGGAGGCGGCGCCGTGACGATATGAAAGCCATTCCAGTTCGCCTGTATCGGCTCTCGCCAGACCGCCTTATAGCCCTTGAGATCCGCTGCACTGATCAAACCACCATGAGCGCCCATATCACTGACGATCAGTTCGGCGGTCTCGCCGCTGTAAAAGCCATCCGGCCCTTGTGCGGCGATTCGCTTCAGCACCGCCTCCAACTCAGGTTGCTTGAATGTTGACCCCGCGTGCAATTTGCCGAAGTACTCGGCGAAATTGGTTTTACCGGAGAATCGCTTTTCATTTTCGGTCGCTGCCAGATTGGCTAACGTGTCATCGACGACAAAACCCTCATGCGCATAGTGAATCGCTGGCGCGATCAGATCCGCCCACTTGAGTTTGCCAAAACGTTGATGAGCTTCCCACATGCCAGATACCGTGCCCGGCACGCCCACCGCGCGGTGGCCAATGACACTTCCGTCAAGATTGTCAGCCGCAATCACTTGGCCCTTGCTGTCGACAAACATGTCCCGCGTCGCCTTGAGCGGCGCACGCTCGCGGTAATCCAGGAAGTAAGGTTTGCCCTGGTGATAAACCGTCATGAACCCGCCACCACCGATATTTCCAGCCTCGGGGTAGGTCACCGCCAGCGAAAATGCAATAGCGACTGCCGCATCAATGGCATTACCGCCTTTGGCGAAGATGGCATTGGCCGTGTCCGCGGCCAAGCGGTCTGGTACGGCTACTGCAGAAGCGTCCAGCTGAGAAAGAGGGTTTGCTGACGCCAGTTGAGGAACGCTAGCGGTGAGGAGCGACGCACACAGCACGCTCAACAAAGCACACCGACGTGCCAAGTCGAGCAAAGAGTTTTTGCACATAAACCACCTGTATTTTTATTAATAATTGGCAGCAACGTTTGACGAGTCCAAGTGTGCGACTGAGCTATTACAACCGCACAACTCGGCGCCTGAAGAACAGCAAAAGCGGAATAGTTATTATCTGTACTGCGCAAACAAAAAGAGCCCTCGGCGTGGATCACGCCGAAGACTCTTTTAAAGGGAGGTTACGCTTGCTCCCCTACTCGCTCGACACGTGAAGGTTCGAGACTGGCCTTCTCCCACTTGGCAATAACCAAGGGGGCGATTGCATTACCCAGCACGTTCAACGTTGTCGTCCCGCTGTCGATAATTCTGAAGATACCAGCGATCAACGCGACCCCTTCCAAAGGAAGCCCGGCAGATGCCAGGGTGGCAGACAGAATAATGATGGCAAAGCCAGGCACTCCAGCGGCTCCCTTCGACGTCAATACCATCGTGACCACCAGCAGAATCTGCTGAGTCAGCGACAGGTCGATGCCGTACAACTGAGCGATAAAGATCGTCGCTACGCCGAGGAAGATGGACGCACCATCCAGGTTGAACGCATACCCCACCGGCACCACGAAGCTGACGATTCGTTGAGGGACGCCGTAGTTCTCCAACTTTTTCATCAACTGCGGCATGACCGCCGCGGACGCCGCACTGGAGAACGCCAGAATCAGCTCATCCCTGAAGTACTTGATCAACTTGAAGACGTTTTCGCCAATCAGGTAGCAAATGCCGCCAAGGAAAATCAAGGCAAAAGCAATCAGCGCCAGGTAAACCACACCAATCAACTTGAGCAACGGTAACAACGAGGCAAAGCCAAAGGTCGCGACGGTCGCACCGATCATGCCGAATACGCCGATCGGCGCATAAGCCATGACAAACGAGACCACCTTGAACATCGCATCAGACAAACCTTGAACAACAGCAATGACAGGAGCGCTTTTCGCTTTTGGCAGTGTGTTCAATGCCATTCCCAGGAGCACGGCAAAAAACAGCACTGAAAGCAACTTCCCTTCCGACATCGCCAAAATCACATTATCGGGAACAATGTTTTGCAGGATAATCAACGCGCCTTTTGAAGGCTCCATGTTGACCGTCGATGTACTGTGCGAGATGCCAGCAATTTCAGTACCTTTACCAGGCTCGAAGAAGTTGGCGAAGCACAGTCCGAGGACAATGGCCAAACTGGTAATCGCGAAGAAGTAAGCCAGCGATTTGGCGCCCATGCGTCCGAAGGACTTGTTATCGCCGCCACCGGCAATACCGAGAATCATGCAGCAGAAAACAATGGGAACAACAACCATCTTCATCATCTTGATGAAAATGTCGCCAAGGGGTTTAAGAATTTCGGTACTGACCCAGACCTGATTTTGTGGATGGGTATTGAAGTACCAACCGACAAGCACGCCGAGCAAAAGCCCAGCAACAATTCGCCAAACCAATGGGATACGTTTCATGTCTAGCCTTTTTGTTGGAATGAAAGGACTGCTTGAGGGCAGTAGCTAGATTCATGAGCTTCCAGCTCATTAAGGTTTCCTGGCGCCATATTCGTGCGCCAGGTTCTTTATTACTTGGCGAAGAGTTGGCTCATATCCTTGAACGCTTTGAACTCAAGCGCGTTACCACACGGGTCGAACAGGAACATCGTGGCTTGCTCACCGACCTGCCCTTTGAATCGAATGTAGGGTTCGATAACAAATTCAGTACCGAAGGACTTCAGGCGCTCGGCCAGTGCTTCCCATTGCGCCCATTCCAGAATGATGCCGAAGTGGGGAACCGGTACGTCGTGGCCGTCAACCGGGTTGCTGTGAACGCTTTCTTGAGAAGCGGTCTTTGGATGCTCGTGGATGACCAGTTGATGACCATAAAAATCAAAATCGACCCATTGAGTGCTGGAGCGCCCCTCGGAGAGTCCAAACACTTCGCCGTAGAACGTACGCGTAGCGGCCAGGTCGTAAACAGGAATTGCCAGGTGGAAAGGAGAAAGACTCATCGGGACTCCGAATGCAGTTTTTATAGGTTTATGAAGTCGGACAGCACGCTTACTGTCCGACAGCTTCTTTGAAGATGGATTCATGCTAAAGCGGCTCCATCGTAAAAAAAATCAATATATATTTTTCATAAACACAAATAATTTCTATCAATTATTCAACGCAAAAATACACCGCTTGTTGCGGCGTATCGGAGTACTTATGCCCGGTCTAGCAGGCTCCCGATTTTCCTACTGGTCCCAACCTGCCTGAATCGCGCGAGTAATTTCGTCGACGAATACGCGTGTTTTGGTTGGAACGAGTCGCCCCGGCGGCATCAACGCGTAAATCCCGCCACTCTCCGAGCCCTGCCATTGCGGCAGGACAGGCACAAGTTCACCATTGCGAACCGCGGGCCCCGCTAGCCAATCCGGAGTAAGAATGATGCCGACGCCGTTGGCAGCCGCTTGAAGCAGTGACTCTGAATTGTCCGAAATCAACGGGCCAGTTGGCCGTACCGTCCGGTGCTGACTGCCGTTTTTCAGTACCCAGTCTGGCCAGCTTGAGTGACTACTGAATCCCAGGCAGGCATGTTCAGCCAACGCTTCAGGCGTCTGAGGTTGACCGTGCAAAGAGATATAGCTTGGGGATGCATAAAGCAGGTTGCGAAATGGCGCGATCTGCTTGGCGACGAGCGTGCTATCGCGCAACACCCCTACGCGGATAGCCACGTCAAACCCCTCCGCCACTACGTCGACGTAGCGATCGGCAAAACGTGCATCCACTCGGATTTTTGGATGCTGTGCGAGGAACGCGGGCAGTAATGGCGCCACCCATCTGCGTCCGAAAGTGACGGGGATCGACACCCTGAGCAATCCCTGAGGACTGGTCGCGAAGTTACTCGCCTCTTGGCCAGCGCTGTCCAGTTCATCCAACAGTGCCCGTACACGTTGATAGTAAAGCGTTCCAACTTCAGTCAGAGAGACGCGCCGCGTGGTGCGGGACAACAGTCGAATTCCGAGTCGCTCTTCCAGTTGCCCGATCCTTCGCGAGATGATCGTGGCGTCTCGTCCTATGACCTTGGCCGCATCTGTGAAGCTGAGGGCTTCCACTACCGCCACGAAGGCCGATAGCTCGTCCAGTGTCACGCGACCTAACAACTCCAGCATATTATTCATGACGGTTATTCATTCAGACCTGACTTCCCAACATTGTGCGTCTATTAAAAGTTTCCGGAAATCAGCCGATCGAAGAGGACACTCTCATGAAACGTTGAAAGAGCATTGGCGGCGCCCCATGTTTCGTATTCGTTACCACCCGGCGATTTGCTCGAGACCGTATTCGCTTCTCGCCAAGTCAAAAATCACCAGAGGGGAACTAGGTAGCTCAAGATGATTCGATTCTCATCCAAGTCGTTGCCAAACGTTAACCGAACAGTCGCATTGCTCCATTTCATGCCGACATTCTTGAGCGGACCACGTTGGTGATCAGCATGGAAATGTTGGAGAAAATTTAGCGATGTCTTACTAGTACGGGCGACTCGCCACGATTCTGAGCTAAGCCCTTCAGGTCGCCAACGCCGCACAGGGCGACGCAAAAACTATCTTCGCCTCCCTAGCTGAGGCGGGATGGCCTGAAAATCCTTCCCCCCTGAGCAAGCAAGATGGCATGGTCAGCCTTGGTGCGGCGTGCCGCAGACGGATGCCGGCTTCAGCGCTTTCTTTGCGGGGTTGAAGTCCTGCGAAGCTGTCAGGGCGCGAAGCGCAACCGTGACGCGAATGTGCTG
>RCUO01001101.1_pt1 | contig 10762 bp, 11 predicted proteins | sample 2166161 | NCBI WGS metagenome assembly RCUO01 (sample SAMN09932617, study PRJNA488358) | compost metagenome | feature: garden; material: soil; isolation source: compost soil in cyclohexanecarbonitrile-enriched culture | place: Germany: Experimental Botanical Garden Goettingen | collected 2016-01-27 | reverse complement strand
TTTTTGGTGTGTAACTTGGAGGTTTAGTTCCCGGCCGTCCGGAAGCCTTCCTCTGCCAGATACTCCTCAGCTTCTTCAATGGTTTCAAAAGCCATTTCGAGCTGCAGACCGGCGTAGAGATACCACAGGTCCTCTTCGAATCTCAGGCTCAGTGTGTTGCCGTCGGCATTTGTCCAAATAGTCTCTTCACCTGCCGCTGCCGCTGCTTTTTTCTTGCGTTTGCTAGGGGCAGGAGCATCCGGGATGTACATTGACAAAGAGGAGATGGAAGCTGCGATCAGCTCACGCAGATCAGCCTCAGAATAGTCGCGGATATTGACCAGGCCTTTGTTGTCCGTTTCATAGCCGCGCAGCAGCCCGGCATAGACAAAGCCGTTGCCGTTCGGATGCAGATGGGAAGCGACGGTCTTTTTATCATGCCGGCTTTCCTCAAAGTGGTAGTTCACCCGTCCGAGCGAGACATCTCTGCGCTCAAGCTCAGGGTAGGAATCAAAGATCGCTAATTTTTGTTCAAAAGTAAGCATATACAGCCTCCGGTTCACGGTTCATCTAAATTTACAGCTTGCGCAAGTGATTATACCATGCGCACAGGCTGCGGCACTACTGCTTTGCCTGTGTGGTACCACTGCCCGCGAATATGGCGCTGAGCTGCCTGTTACACTCCTGCTTCCGCGCTGCTCCGGCGCACTATGGCTGAAGCGGCAGAGTCAATACAAAGGTACAGCCTTCAGCCGGAGGCTCCCCGAGCACCAGGCTTCCGCCCATGGCCTCAGCCAGCAGGCGGCTGAAGGTCAGGCCGAGCCCGAGGCCGCGCAGCTGGCTCTGCTTGCTGCTGCTGCGGAAGAAGGCCTCGAAGACCCTATCCCGGATATCCGGGGCGATGCCCGGACCATCATCAGCGATGCAAAGCTCCGCGTAATCCTGCGAGATTGCAGTAAGCCGGACCGTCAGCTGCAGCAGCTGTCCAGGCGGCGCGGCCTGGACGCTGTTGTTCAGCAGATTAACGATAATCTGCTGGATACGCAGCGGGTCGCCCCGCACAAAGAGCGGCTTGTCCGGCAGCTCAAGCACAGGCTCCTTAACCTCTTCAGCCTGTGTCAGCCCCCATTGGTAGACGATTTCTGAAAGTAGCGGAACTGCATCTATCCGGTCATGGCGGACGGCAACAATACCTGCGGTTAAGGCATTGTAATCAAGCAGATCAGCGACCATACGCTGCAGCCTACCCGCTTCCTGCAGGGCGATATCCAGGAACTCATCCGCCTCGTCTCCCTCAACAACACCCTCCCGGACGGCGTGGACCAGTCCCTTAATAGAAGTGACCGGCGTCTTCAGCTCATGGGATACCCCGGCCAGCATAACGGCCCGGGACTGCTCGAACTGCTGCAGCTTGCCGGACATCTCCTGGAAGGAGACAAGCAGCTCATGGATTTCCCGCTCTTTAGCCCCGGTATCCAGAATGATGTTATATTCACCGTTGCTGATCTGCGAAGCGGCGGCGGCTACCCGCTGAATAGGCTTAGCCAGCTTGCCGGATAACAGGTAGATGGTCAGCCAGCTGAGAATAATCAGGAACAGGATGATAATGGAGAAGAAAAGAATCTCCTCCTGCGGGATATGCCGCAGCGAACGTTTTGATTGAAGCACAATTACCTGTCCAAGGGTTTCGCTGCCCTCCTGAATCTGGGCAACTGCGGCCTTAAATTCCGGACTGCGGGCATCGGTCAAGGTGTCGTTAAGCTTATAATGCATCTCTTCCTGGGTCAGGGGCGGATCAGAGAACAGCAGCTTGCCCGCCGGGTCCGTAACAATAACACACATTTCCAGAGATACCTTAAAGAACCGCTTCCGGTCTTCCACAAGCTTAGCCAGCGTCGGGCTGATCTGCATCGTCCCGTCACTGGTTAAGCTGCGGTCGGCAATTTCCTGGGCCAGCAGGCCGGTGGTCTGCATCCGGTTGTTCATTGCCTCCTGCTGAATCCACCAGAAGGTCAGCAGCGCTGTCAGCAGCAGCCCGGTGCTGATAATAATAATGTAGCGGAGCGTCCAGTAGGTCAGGATGGAGGTGCGTCTCCGCGTTTTTTTTATTCGGTCCATAGCTGATACCCCGTTCCGCGCAGTGTACGGATCTCCCCTTCTGAGACAGGCCAGTGGGAAAGAGCCTGCCTCAGCCGCTTAATCGACAGGTCGACAGCACGGTCGCTGCCGTCATAGTCCATCTCCCACACCTGCTCAATCAGCTGGTCTCTTGTGCAAATCTGATTCGGCCGTTCGGCCAGGAACAGCAGAACAGACATATCGCGCGGACTCAGATTGACCTCTGCGCCGTTGAGAAAGATGCTGCGTGCGCTGAAGTCAACAAACAGGCTGCCGAAATGGCGTTTGCCGCTTCCGTCAGACCACTGGGAGGGCCGGCGCAGCACTGCATTAACACGGGCGACAACCTCCTCGGGAATGAACGGCTTCGACATATAATCATCAGCGCCGCCGTCGAGCCCGGCCAGCCGGTCCTTGATGCCGTCTCTGGCGGTCAGCATAATGACCGGGCAGCTGCTGATTTTACGGATCTGGTCCAGCAGCTCAAAGCCGTCCATCTCCGGCAGCATGATGTCGAGCAATATAAGGGAAGGGGGTGAAACCCCGAATACTTCCAGTGCAGTCCGCCCGTCGGCGGCACGGGTGACGTGGTAGCCCGCTTTTTTCAGATAGGCGCTGAGCACACGGGCAATGGCTTCCTCATCTTCAACAATCAGAATGGATTTCAAGTCATAGCCCTCCTTTTGCGGACTGAAAAATCCGGAATTACTTAAAATCACGATCATTTTACCACATTCCACCGCAGGGTGCTTCGACTTATTCCCGACATATTGCTTTGCTAGAATGGGTTCAAGCCGGACAAGGCATAGAGAAAATACATGGATGGAGGCATTAACAATGAAGAAAAAAACATGGATATGGGCAGCCGCAGGTGTCGTTGCCGCAGGAGCCATCGCAGCCTTTGTACTTTTGAACAACAGCTTGGGCAATAACGTGGAGATCGAGTCGGTTATTCCTGCACAGGATCAGACATCAGCTAACTCGGGTACAGCTGCTGCAAATACGCCGGAGACGGCAGCCGCTGCGGTTACTGCAGAGCAATTGAACGGTGCATGGAGCGTGGCCGACACATCAAAAGTATACTGGTCGGTTACAACCTCCCAGGAAACAGTCAATTTCGTTAATCCGTCAGTTACAGGTACTTGGAATGTTAATCTGGATGATGCGGCGGCAATGACCGGGGAAGGCTCTATTGAGATGAGTGCGCTGGATTCCGGCAACGGACAACGGGATGAGCATGTAAAAGCTGCTGATTATCTGGATGCGGCCCAATTCCCGCAATCGACCTTCACCGTAAGCTCCTTCTCCGAGCTGCCGGCAGAATGGACTGAAGGTACAGCAGTGCCAGTTCAGATGGAGGGTACGCTGACCGTCAAGGGAATCGACAAGGACGTCATTTTTGATTCGCAGGTGGTATACAGCGGAGGACAGCTTATGCTGTCAGGAACCACAACGGTCACCTTTGCCGACTTCGGCCTGGCCAGTCCTCACAACATCGTGCTGGAAACGGAGAATGACCTTGAGGTGCGTCTGGAGCTTGTGCTCAATAAGTAACGTTTAATATAGATGGTTAATTGTATAAAATAGTGCATGACAAACAAGCCTGTTCCGAAGTGGAACGGGCTTGTTTCTATCTGATTCTGTGCATCTCTGCAGACGGCTGAGTATCTGCTGGACACAGTTAATCATGTTAACCATTCCAGTTAATCCGCCTGTTCCTGATCGTCCCCGGCCCCGTCCGTTGCTGCCCCGTCCGCCGTGCTCTCGGGCTGCGGAAGGCTTTTCTTCGGAATGCCGTCCAGGCCATACTCCCAGTCATAGGCGTCAAAAATCTTGCGGGCTACCGGAGCGGCACTGTTGGAGCCGAAGCCGCCCTCCGGGATGACCACAGCGACCGCCAGCTTGGGCTTGTCGCGCGGGGCAAAGGCGATGAATACGCCGTTGTCAGCCAGGTGGCTGCCTTTATTCTCAAAATACTGCTGCTGGGACGTACCGGTCTTGCGGGCAAAATCATAAGGGAAATCCTCAAATGCGCTTACGGATGTATTCATCCCCTTGATGACCTCGCGCCAGTAGGCCTTATCAAATTTTACCTCGTTAAGGACCTCCCTGCCGAAGGCTTTGACCGTATTGCCGGCCTGATCGGTTATTTTACTGACAAGCTGCGGTTTAATCCGTACGCCCTGGTTAGCCAGAGTAGAGGTATACTGGGCGAGCTGGAGTGCTGTGTACTGGCCCTGCTGTCCGAATGATGCATAGACCAGTGCAGACTGCGCACTTCCGCTTTCCATTTCTTTAATATAATTGATCAGCCCCTTATGCTCCCCTGGAAGTCCGCTGCCCGGCCGCTCCCCAAGCCCGAACTCTCTCATATAATTATCCCAGATATTAACACCTTCGGAGCCGTATTTCGCGTAGAGCTTTTTACCAATCTCATCAATCATAAAGACATTGGAGGATTTCTCAATAGCTATTGCCGGAGATTTGAAATAACCGTATGCATGGCCTCCAGAATTGCGGACAGTAGTCTCATACCCGGCCCGGCCAAATGTGGTGCTGCCTTTGTCGGTGTAAGAGGTACTGGTGGTAATAAAGCCTTCGTTCAATCCGATTAATACCGTCAGCGGCTTGATTACGGAACCGAGAAATACGGTCGAGCTAAAATTATGCCCGGATCGTCCGGAGGATATAGGGGTTATCGCACCATTCTGGTAATTCAGCTGTATTTTGTTATACACATCGGTAGGAAGTGTGCCTGAAGTCCATATATTTGTATCATAGTCCTCCATGCTGGCCATCGCGACGACATTACCTGTGTCTACTTCCATGGCCACCGCGTAGCCGGTTAAGGCATCCTTATGAACCTTCCCCTGTACCGGATTGCTGTGGACCCATTTGATCTGATCCAGGATGGCCTGCTCGGTTTTCATCTGGATGGTTTTGTCGATGGTGGTCCACAGATTATTGCCTTTGACAGGAGGTACCGTCTCCACGATGCCCTCGGCCATATTCTTTGCATTAACAGCTACACTCAAGTAGCCGTTGCGTCCCCGCAGCTCGCGCTGGTACTGCAGCTCAAGACCGTCGAACCCTACAAATTCATCGTCCCGGTAGGCCAGGCCCGGATCAGCGTTGTTTCTCATAGCAGCCTGAATGTTCAGATACATATCGAAGCTTTCCTTTGATTTTTTGAAGGGCTTGATATATCCGACTGTCTGTACGGCTACAGTGTCCGGATCATAATGGCGTTCATCCTCTTCGCTGACCGTTAGAGTCGGATACTTGTTCTTGTTCTCCATGAAGTAGGCGATTTCCTCATTGCTTAGACCCCGTTTGACCGGACGCGGCATGAAACCGGAATATACCTTGGAATCCAGATCCATCGCTTTGAGAATAGCTTCCTTGGTCAGGGCTTCCCCTTCGGGCAGCGTAGTCCCGTATTTGACAAAGTCGGCAGCCAGATCAGCAGCAAGCTGGTCGGCCTTGGCAGCAGCCTCAGGAGCCCGGCTGGTAATCCGGGTCTCTTTGTCCGTTACGGTCTGGGTAAATTCACTTGTCAGGGAAAAATACAGCGTTTGCACCGAGGTTGAATAGGCCAGCTTTTCCCCGCCTTTTGCGAAAATGGTTCCGCGGATGGAGGCCAGGGGTACATTCTTGGTATCCCGGCTGGCTTCGGCCTCAGTGAGTGTGGAGCCCTCCACAAATTGAATAATGGCAAGACGGATAATAATGATGCAGAATATAATAAACGTGCTGAAGAAAAAGATATTGATGCGCAGACTGAGTGACTGGTTAGGTTTCGGATCGTCTTCCATAGCGTTTGGCCTGAAAATATCTTTCACTGCTAGCCTCCCTGCAGAACCATCTGCTCTATAAATCTATTAGTTTTGTAATCCTATACAAATCATATTTTACCATAATAAACCACTATCAGGGAATCTTACATGGATACCGGGTCGTGCAAAAGAAGGAGCGGAAATCGATGATTGACGTGGCAGCAGCCATTATACACAATGAAGAAGGGAAGCTGCTAATTGCCCGCAGGAAGCCGGGTAAAGCACAGGCCGGACTATGGGAGTTTCCGGGCGGCAAGCTGGAGCCGGGTGAGGCGGCCGCGGAGTGCCTGATTAGAGAGCTGATGGAAGAAATGAACATAGAGATTAGGCCATACGAGTACTTTGACTGTCATGAACATGACTATGGTACGGCCCAGATCAGGCTGATCGCCTGGAAAGCGGAATTTGTGGGAGGTACGTTTGAGCTCACCGATCATGATGCCTGGAGCTGGGCAGAGCGAAGTGAACTGGCGGAGTATCATTTTGCGCAGGCAGATGTGCCTTTTGTAAAGAGGCTGATGGAAGAATAGGAGAGAGGCGGCTGATTATTTTGCGTGAATATAATAAGCTGGTCAGGGACGGAATTCCGGCACTGATTGCTTCGCGGGGAAAGGCTTGCAGCACAAGAGCTATGGATAGCGGAGAATACATAGAGGCGCTGCGGCTGAAGCTGCGCGAAGAGGCGGAAGAGTACTTGGAGGCTGAACAAGACAAGCAGGCGCTGGAGGAGCTCGCTGACCTGCTGGAGGTCATTCATGCGCTGGCTGCGGTACATGGCGGGGACGGTGTGCTGCTGGAGCAGATACGTGCAGACAAGGCGGCGCAGCGCGGCGGGTTCAGTAACCGTATTTTGCTGCTGCATGCGGAGGAGTAACCCGATGTTTAAGAACCGAATGACGTTTTCGCTTAGTGCAGCTGCTGCCATGGTTCCGATATTATTTTACATGTATATATACCGTCAGATGCCCGATTTTGTACCCGTGCATTATGATGGTGCAGTAGCGGACAGGTTCGCCTTAAAAGGGAGCTATGAGGTTATTCTGATCAGTCTGCTCGGCTGGCTCGGCTTCGGTATCATCAAGCTGCTTCAGCTGCTGCTGCGGAGGCTTTTCCTGCACAGCTATGTTGAGAATCTGGCTGTGATTCACCGGGTCTGGAACGCGGCTACGCTGCTGGTAACTGCCGGATTTTCAGTGCTGGCAATATATGCGCTGCTGGCTATGGTCTGAGCCGGCAGTATTCTTTTACACAGGAAGCACAGTTTGATAGAATCAAAAGGAATAAGACTATTCCTGAGCAGGAGGGACATCAATGGCTAACGATAACGCTTACACGATAAAATGGGGCATTCTGAGCACCGGATGGATTGCCCATAAGTTCGCAACGGATTTGGCCAATGCCAGCAATGGCATTGCTTATGCTGTCGGATCACGCACGCAGGAAAGTGCAGACGAGTTCGCCCGCAGCCATGGGATTCCGGTAGCCTATGCTACCTATGAAGAGCTGGTCAGTGATCCGGAGGTGGATGCCATCTACATCGGGACTCCGCATCCGTTCCATAAAGAGAATGCGCTGCTGGCCCTGCGCGCCGGCAAGGCGGTGCTGTGCGAGAAGCCGTTCACGGTGAACAGTGCAGAACTGGAGGAGGTTGTGGCGTACGCCCGGGAGCAGAAGCTGTTCCTGATGGAGGCGATGTGGAGCCGCTACATTCCGGCCAATGCCAAGGTCAGAGAATGGGTTGCAGCAGGCCGGATCGGCGATGTCCGGCTGGTTAAGGCAGACCTCGGCTTCCGTGCCGACTGGAATCCGCAAGGGCGGCTGCTGAACCCCGAGCTGGGCGGCGGTGCGCTGCTGGATGTCGGTATATATCCGGTATCCTTTGCTTCGATGATTCTGGGCCCGCATCCGGAGTCGGTATCGAGTACTGTCCATATCGGAGAAACCGGTGTGGATGAGCACTTCTCGCTGCTGTTAACCTATGAGGGCGGCAAAAGCGCTTCGCTGAACGGCGGCATCCGGCTCAAATTGACGGAGGAGGCCCATGTGTTCGGAACGGACGGGCATATCGTCGTCAAAGGCACGCTCGTCAATCCGCGCGAGGCTGAGCTGTACGTCGGCGGCGAGCTGGTGGAGACCTTTAAGGATGACCGCACCTCCGCCGGATACTGCTTTGAGGCAGAGGAAGTGGGCCGCTGCCTGCAGGCCGGTCTGACGGAAAGTCCGGTAATGACACTGGATGAGTCGGTTGCGATCATGAGATTGCTGGATCAGGTCCGGGCCCAGTGGGGACTTAAATACCCGGGCGAACAATAATGTAATGCTCTTATAATACTGCGGCGGCCCTCAGAGAATGTGACTAACAGCTCTGGGGGCTGCTTTATGTTATATCAGCCGGACGGGCTGTAGGGTGTAATGTGCCTGCATGGAAATTCGGAGTTCTAGAGCATGCTGATCAAGCTAAGTGGAAATTCGCCATCTATTGCTAAGCGGACTGCTGTGAAGACGGGATTAGTTGGAAAAACGCTGCTTAATTCTGCTGTTTTCGTCCTAAATGAGTTGTTTGGGTAAATATAGATGGTGAAATTCCAACTAATCATCAAGAAAATCGAGAAATGATGGAATCAGGTGGCGGAAATCAAACTAAATACGCGCGGGGAGTTCCAATCGGTCATGGGAAAGACTATGTGAAGGTATCCGTCTTGTATAAATCACGCAGCCTTCACCTATCGGCTATCCACCAATGAGGAGGATGATTTAATGGTATTAGCTAAAGAATGCTATCAGGGCTGCCTGCAAGGGCTGGCTGCCGGAGATGCGCTGGGAACCACGGTGGAGTTCAAGGCTCCCGGCACCTTTGCGCCTATGGAGGATATAATTGGCGGCGGTGTATTCGGACTGCAGCCGGGGCAATGGACGGACGATACGTCCATGGCGCTCTGTCTGGCAGAAAGCCTGCTGGAGCAGCGGGGCTTTGACCCCGCTGACCAGATGCAGCGGTACCTGAAATGGTTCCGCGAGGGCCGGTTGAGCAGCACCGGGGAATGCTTCGACATCGGCAATGCTACGCGTGAGGCGCTGCTGAAATATGAAGCCGGAGGCGATGCCTACAGCGGGTCGGCCGATCCGCTGGCGGCCGGGAACGGCTCGATCATGCGGCTGGCTCCTGTTGTCCTGTATTATGCGGCCAATCCGGCAGAGGCTATCCGTTATGCGGCGCTCAGCTCCAGGACAACCCATGGGGCAGCGGAATGCCTAAGTGCCTGCCGCCTTATGGCCGCCTATATTCTGGCCGGCCTGCACGGGTGGAGCAAGCAGGAGATGCTGGCTCCGGGAGCCTTCGCCGGCTGGCTTAAAGAGGAGGAGCTGACCCCGCACATTCTCGATATCAAGCACGGCTCCTACAAGCATAAGAAGCCGCCGGAAATTCAGGGCAGCGGATATGTTGTGGAATCACTGGAGGCGGCGCTCTGGGCTTTCCACCACTCAGAGAGCTTTGCCGAGGGGGCGCTGCTTGCCGTCAATCTGGGCAATGATGCCGATACCACCGGAGCGGTGTACGGCCAGATTGCCGGAGCTTATTACGGGCTCAGCGGCATCCCGGAAGACTGGGTATCCAAGCTTGCCATGCGCAGCCTGATCGACGACTACTCGTTACGGCTGTACAATGAGCCGCAATAAAGCCGGCTGACAGAAATAGCCTTCTTAATAGAGAATTCCAGGATGCCTGCTGCTGCCGGCAACAGAATACAAAGAAGAACCTTAGGGGAAAGTAGAAGAAATAACCCTAAGGGAGAGTGTTCAGGATGGCAAGAAGAAACCGGAAGTATGCAGTACCGGGGGCGGCGCAGGGCATGCAGAGCTTCAAGGCTGAGGTGATGAGGCGGGAAGGCTACACGGTGGATCCGAATCACCCGGATGATGTGAAGTATGAGGTAGCCAAAGAGCTTGGTATCCCTCTGCAGTCAGGCAACAACGGGAATCTGACCACTGAGGAGGCCGGACATATCGGCGGCAGAATCGGCGGCTCCATGGTCCGGGAAATGATCCGCCTGGCCCAGGAGCAGCTTGTTGATAAAGGGCAGTCCTAATAGTTAACATTCATAGCATTAATCTTGAGCGGCTGTACCTGCTCTGCCGGATAGCGGCAGCTCCACCCGGATCTCAAGAATCCCGCCCTGCAAGCCGGCTCCGGCCGTGCCGCCCATCTGCTCCGCAAGCAGGCGGACAATGGACAGGCCTAGTCCTGAGCCGCTGCGTCTGGCCTGATCGCCGGTGTAAAATCGCTCAAACAGCCGCCCTGCGTCAACAGAAGAGGAGCTGCTGACCGGATTGCTGAACGATAAAACGCCCCTGCTGCCTTCCTCAGACAGTGTAACTTTTACAGTTAAGCCTCCATCTGCATGCTGAATGCCGTTACGGATTAGATTATGGATGATTCTTGCAAGAGGCTCCTTGTCTGCTGACACGAAGACCGGAGCCGCCTCCTCCAGCTTTACTGCCAGCTGGTGCTCCTCCAATACAGCGACCGAGCCGGCGAGGCATTCAACGGTGTAATTGGTCAGGTTAATCTCCTGCAGCTCCAGCCCGGTCTCGGCATGCAGCAGATAGGAATACTCAAAAAAATGTTCGATCAGCTGCCCCAGCGCCTGAGCATGCTTTTGCGCGGTCTGCAGCTTTTTCTGCTGTCCGTGGGTCAGACCCTCGTCCATCACCAGCTGCTGGTATCCCCTGATCGCTGTCAGCGGAGTACGCAAATCGTGAGAGATGTTCGCGATCAGCTCCCTGAGCTCCCGCTCCTCCTTAATTCCTTGAAGACGGAGTGTTTCCTC
>RCUO01001097.1_pt1 | contig 10783 bp, 10 predicted proteins | sample 2166161 | NCBI WGS metagenome assembly RCUO01 (sample SAMN09932617, study PRJNA488358) | compost metagenome | feature: garden; material: soil; isolation source: compost soil in cyclohexanecarbonitrile-enriched culture | place: Germany: Experimental Botanical Garden Goettingen | collected 2016-01-27 | reverse complement strand
CATTACGGGTACAGAAATCTATTGTGACGGGGCTGAGTCACTGCTGCATGGTTAGATCATGACCATCTGCATTCTAATCAGCCAATGCCCGGCATATAATAGAAAGAATAGTTCCTCCTTCCGAAGAAACGGATTCCATCCGCGGCAGTGCTGCACGAGCCTTTAGGGGTTAATGCGGCCTGCAGCAGAGCGGCATGCGTTTCTTCTTTATTTTTATTTTAAATTGGGTAAAACCTGGACGCTATTTTCAGGTATACTGATTCTATCTGTTTTCTTAGAGGAGGAGCCATGAGTATTGATCTGCATACTGAATCAATTATAAAACTGCTAGTAGCCATGCTGTTCGGGCTGTTCATCGGCATTGACCGGCAATTGAAGCAGAAACCGCTGGGGATCCGGACCAGCATGGTTATCAGCATTGCAAGCTGCCTGGTGACACTTGTCTCCATCCATGCCTACGACAAGTTTGGCGGGGCGGAGCACCCTACAATGGACCCGATGCGTCTGGCGGCACAGATTGTGAGCGGGATCGGTTTCTTGGGGGCCGGTGTAATTTTGCGCAGGGGCGGAGACGCCATATCGGGCTTGACCTCAGCGGCGCTTATCTGGACTGCCTCGGGGATCGGAATCGCGGTAGGCGCAGGCTTTTATCTGGAGGCGGGTTACGCGGTGGTACTGCTGATGTTCGCGGTTAACGCAGTTCCGCTGCTGATCAAGGCGATTGGCCCCGAGGTGCTTAACAAGCATGAAATCTCCGTCAAAATCATCATGGAGCCCAACTATGTGCTGACTGAGGTCATTCAGAAAATTGAAGGACGTCCTATGACGGATCAGCGTAAATCACGGAAACCGGGCCGGACCATCCGCCGGATGAAAATCAAGGATCTGGACGACGGCAGACAGCTGATCGATATGGTTTTGTCGGCACCTGACCATGATTATGCGACAGAAATTTATTATGATGTGAAAAAAATCGAACATGTCATGAGCGTTGAAGTGGAACAATTGTAAAAATGCCGTGTTACCGCTTCCCAAGATGTGTTAATCTATCTAAGAGAGTCATTTTGAGGATATGGAAGGGAGAACAAATTTACAATGTCGATTACAGCCTATGAAGGACAATTTGAAGGGGAAGCTGCGGTCTGGCTGAAGGCCGGATGTTATGAAGCTGCGATTCTGCCGGGAATCGGAGGCAACCTGATCTGCTACCGCGATACAGAGAACGGATACCGTTTCCTGCATGAGCCCGGTGCTGAAGAAATGGAGGCGTTTAAGGCCAGCCCAGGGATTCACGGCATTCCGGTGCTGTTCCCTCCGAACCGTTACGAGGACGGGGAGTTCCCGTTTAACGGAAAGACCTATCAGCTTCCGGTGAATGAGACGGCTACCGGTAACCATCTGCACGGTTTTTTACATACGGCAGCTTGGGAGGTTGAAGAATTCGGCAGCGGCAAAAGCGAAAGCTTCGTCACAGTAGCCATCAAGGTGGATGAGAATCATCCTTCCTATCAATATCTGCCGTTCAAATACACGGTTAAGCTGCGCTATACGCTTGGTGAGGGCGGATTGTCCCAGCAGCTGCTGGTGCACAATGACGGTGAAGAGCTGATGCCGTGTCTGCTGGCGTTCCATACCGCCATTAATGCACCGTTTGCGCCGGGCAGCACTCCGCAGGATTACAAGGTGAAGCTGACGATCGGCGAACGCTGGGAGCTTAATGAGCGCATGCTGCCTACAGGAGCTTTCCAAGAGCTGACCGCCGACGAAATTGCTCTGCGGGAGGAAGGCCTGTATCCGTTTTATGCGGCAATGGACAACCACTATACCGCAGTTGCACAAAACGGCCGGAACCGGATGGAGCTTACTGACAGTAAGGCCGGAGTAACACTGGTTTATGATGTAGGCACTTCGTATAAGCAGTGGATGATCTGGAACAACGGGGCGACCGAAGGCTTCTTCTGTCCTGAACCGCAGATTAACCTGGTTAACGCGCCGAAGGTTGACTTGCCTGCTGATGAAATCGGCCTGTTCAGTCTTGCGCCGGGAGAGTTCTGGGAAGAAACCAGCCGTCTTTATGTAAAATAAACAGCTTGAACCGGACTCTGCTCTGCAGATCCATCAGAGCGGGTTGCAGCATAATCGCTGCAGCCCGCTTTTTTGCTGTCTTCTAAAAGGAGAGAATACGCCCGTGTGGAGGCTGTGAAGAATAGGAGCAGCAGAAATTGCAGCAAAAGGCCGTTTTTTAATAGGAAATTAAGCTTGATGGCGTATACTACACGTTCAGTATAGATAGGGGTGGTTTGATTGCGTCACAAGCTGTTGCAAAAGCGTTACTGGATGCTGACGGTATTTCTGCTGTTGGGCGGTTTTTTGCTGAATTTCTATCTGCAGGCAACCTCACTTGGACTTGAGCCGGTAAAGGTGCTGAAATGGATCGGTGAATATCCGCTGCTGTATATAACCGGCAGCCTGTTTTTCTGTTTCCTGCTGCTGGCTGCAGCAGTTCTTCTGCCCAATATGTATATCGGGCCTGGACTTATCTTATTGCTGGGTGCAGCTCTGGGAGCTGCAGATTATAACAAGCTGGCGACAACCGGGGAGCCGTTGTTCCCCTGGGATCTGCTGCTGCTCAAAAATACCGGGGAAATGGGGAAAATTACAAAAGGCATGATCTCGCCGCTGATGCTTGCGTCAGCTGTACTGATCGTTGCTGCGCTTATATGGCTGCTGCATAGGATGCCTGAGGTGAAGCTGCGCCTGCCGCTCAGGCTGTTGCTCGGCACTGTATCTGTAATCATGCTTGCGGGTTTTATCACAATGGTCAGCAGACAGAGCTCATTTGCATCTGCGCTGAAGTATCAGAACATCTTCTGGAATCAGAAGGTGAACTATACACAGAACGGTTTTCTATACGCCTTTACAGGTAATCTCCGGCAGAATCTGATGGAGCAGCCGGAAGGGTACAGCCGGCAGGCGATCGGAACGATTGCTGCCAAATACAGCCAGTTGCCGGACACTGCGGCTGCTCTTCCTGCTGTAGGACAGCCTAATATTCTGTTCATGATGGACGAAGCCTTTTTCGACCCGACAAGGCTAGACGGGCTGACCTTTAGCAGGGACCCGCTCAGCTTTATCCACTCGCAGGAATCCCGGTCACCCTCAGGCTATCTGCTCTCGCCTGAATTCGGCGGAAATACGGCCAATGTCGAATTTGAAGCGCTGACCGGGCTATCCATGTACTTCCTGAAGGACGGGGCCATTCCATTCCAGCAGAGGCTTGTCAAAATGAACACTCTGCCGTCTATTGTCAGCATACTGAAGGAGCGGGGATACAAGGCATCTGCGGTTCATCCGTTTGATGAAACGTTCTATAACCGGAACCGGGTCTATCCGGTGCTGGGCTTTGATTCCTTTACCAGCGAAAAGGATTTCGGACCGGCAGGGCGGATTACACCGGATGGTTATATTTCGGATAAGTCTGCCGTGCAGGAGGCTGTAAGGCAGATCCAATCTTCAGCAGAGCCGGTATTTCTGCATCTGGTAACAATGCAGAACCACTTTCCGTTCACCAAAGGGCTGAACGGGCCGAATACCATTAGTGTAAGCGGGGCGGAGGCTGAATATAAAGATGAAATCGAAACCTATGTGCACAATACAAGCCTTACTGACGAAGCTCTGGCTTATCTGCAGCAGGAGCTGCTGACAATAGAGCGGCCGACCATTGCCGTATTCTGGGGCGATCATCTGCCGGCGCTGTCCTCAGGTATTTATACGGCAGCAGGCTGGGATACCGAGCCCCGGCTGAAGCATGAGACCATGCTGATGGTGCTGGCCAACTTCGATATCGGAGCGGATCCGCTCGGTACGCTCAGCCCAGCTTTTCTGGGACCGGAGGTCTTCCGTTTGTCCGGGATGACTTTGCCTCCGTATTATAAGCTGCTCGAACAGGTTCAGGCTGAGATCCCGGGATTAAGCAAATCTGCTCTGATCGGCGCTGATGGTCCGCTCACCGCCTTGTCCTCCGGGCAGCAGCAGCTGCTGGATGATTACCGCATGGTTGAGTATGACCTGCTGGAGGGAGAAGGCTACTCATCAGACCTGTTATTCTGATGCAGGAAAACGGTCGCTTCCTATGGAAATAGTATAGGAGCTTGCACTGCCTGGCAAAGCATTGGATAATAACATTCATAAAGCTCGTATAACAGGAGGCCAGAGATGCAGATTATCGCAATGCTGACTATGCTGATCGACCACACCGGCTACATTTTTTTTCCTTATGAAATGGGCTGGAGAATCGTAGGAAGAATCGCCTTTCCGATCTACTGCTACGCGCTGGTTCAGGGGCATATACATACTAAATCAACACCTAAATACTTGCTGCGGCTGCTGCTGATTGCGGTCATCTCTCAGGTGCCGTACAATTTTGCGCTGGATCCGGGCGGCTGGAATGTCGTCTTTACACTGCTGCTCTCCGCAATTGTGCTTGTGATTCTGGATAAGCTGCCGTCCCTTTGGCTAAGCATCCCGGTTGTTCTGATTGCCGTCTATGTGATGGATATGCTGCCGCTGGATTACAACGCCTATGGTCTGCTTTTGGTGCTGATCTTCCGTTATGCACGTTCCTATTATCTGATTCTTGCCCATTTTCTGCTGAACGGCTTCTATCTGTTCTACAGCGGCTGGCTTGTCCAGATGTACAGTATTGTCCCGACCCTTATTATTGCCGTATTTCCGGTTGCGTGGACCTACATTGAACGAAAACGGCTGCCCCGCTGGGTGTGGTGGTCCTTTTATCCGGCCCATCTCGCCATTTTGGCTGCGATAAAGATTATCAATAGCCAGGAATGGGTAAATATTCAATGGAAAACTCTGTTTATGCTCTGAAAAGTCCCGTGATCCGGGATACATTGCGTATGGATGCGAATCCTTCCTCTTATGAGTTGATGGATAGATGTACAAATAACCGATGAAGGAGTCATGCTATGAGAAGAATGAAGAAGGGTACCAAATGGCTGCTGCCGGTATTGGCCATGCTGCTTATTCTGGCAGGATGCCAAACTGTAGGCGGGCTGGATGTAAATAAGGCGCTGCTGGGGGATTTGAATGTAAAATCAGTGGAATCAAGTACCACACTGTCCTTAAATGCTGTTCCGGCTGACGGAATCAGTGCCGAGGATCTGGAAATGATCGAACTTATTAATTCTTTTTCCGTAAATATTGCCCATGTAAAGCTGCAGGATAACGGTAATGTATCTGCTGCCGGAACCGTTACCTACAAGCAGGCGACAGTACCTTTCAATCTGTCTATGGACAAGGAAGCAGTTGTGCTCAATGCTGAAGGAGCTAAGCAGCCATTCTACTTCCCGCTTGATAGCTACGAAGCTTCACTCGGTGTAGAGGGGCTGGATGAGAGCAAGCTGATGGATATTTCCAAGCTTGTCAGTGAATTTGTGGTTAAGAATTTGCCGAATCCGGCAGCAATCAGCGCTACATCGGTAAGTGAATCTGTGTATGGACAGCAGCTGAACCTGACAAAGCTACATACCGAAATTACAGGTGATGAGCTGCCAGCGCTGGTGAAGAGTTTCCTGAAATCTGTGTCTAAGGATACAGAAGGCTTTACGGCGCTGATTGGCGGTTTATATGATTATCTGTACCCGATTTTGATTGCTTCAGGAGCAGATGACGAGCTGGATTACCTTGGATTCGGTGAGATTCCGCTGGAGGACAAGGAAGGCGTAGTAACTGTGGCACATGATGCAGCCAAGCTTGCTGTGGATGCGCTGCTGCTTGTCTATGATAAACAGCTCGAAAATCTTTATGAGACAACACCTGAACTGGCTACTGTGCTGAGCAAGGATACAAAGCTCCAGGTGGATCTGTTTGTTGATAGCGGGTTCCATGTACGCAAGCAGAATATTGACCTTACAGTAGCCCTGCCGGCCAGTGAGGATCTGCCGTTGAAGAGCATCTCCGTGAAATCGGAGAGCCAGACCTGGAATGTAAACGGGCCAGTTACAGCGGATCTGATCAGCAAGGAGGGTGCGGTGGATCTGTCCGGCACTGAGCTTACACCGGGGGAAACGCTGCGTAACTTTGAGCAGGGTTCGACCGTGTACAACGTGCTGAAAGATGATCTCAAGATTACAGCCAGGACCCTAATCATTGAACCGGATGATGATTACTACTATTATCCTGTAAACATTGGAGGTACGACCTGGGTTCCGCTGCGTTATGTAGCAGAGGATCTGGATGCCGGGATTACCTGGAACGGTGCAGATAAGTCGATTACGGTAACCGATGATGTATACGGTGATACAATCGTTTTCAAAATCGGTTCGGATCGGGCGCTCGTTAACGGGGCCTCTGTGAAGCTGCAGCAGCCTGTATTCGTAGACGAATACGGTGATGCTAATGTCCCTTTACGGGTGCTTGCCGAAGCACTGCATGCAACAGTCGAGAAGGACGAGGATGGCTATATCTGGATTGAGCGGCCATAATTCACAGCCTTAATAAGAAAAGCCGGAGTTCCCTACTAGCGGGGCTCCGGCTTTTTGCTGATGACTGCTGTTATTTGGAAAAATCAAGCCCCCTGGCGTCAAGTGCCTCTTTCAGCATGGCAATTCCGCTGGGACCCATGCCGTGCAGCTTGGCCAGCTCACTTTTCTTGACCTGAGTAAGCTGCTCCAGCCTGTCGTAGCCGGCATTCTCCAGCGCCCTCAGCGCCGGCTGGGACAGCTTGAGCGGAAAGCCGCTCTCAGGCAGCGGTACGATTCGTGATGTCATCCATAGCCCCCTTTCTGCAGTGACAGCAGCCTACTGCGTGGTAAGAGTCAATTCCAGTTCTGTATTGCTGAGCTCCTTAGGCTTCAGCATACTGCTGATGTAGCCTGACATGAAGCCTTCCTTCTGGTTCTGCCAGAGCTGATACCCCGGCATTGCCTTAATAGCTTCTGCGTTACTACCGGCTGTTCCGGCAAAATAGTTGACATTTAAAGCAGACATCATCTCTGCCATCGACTGCTTTTCTGCTTCACTTAAGCCGCTTTCTGCCAGATTCTTCATCGCTTTATTATAGGAGCCCTCTGCGAACGACTTTTCGGCATATGCTGTAAAGTTTACCAGGTTGGGGTCCTTTATTCCATTGTCAGCAGCCCAGCCCCCGACGTCTACGGAGGCTGTTGTATAAGTGACTTTCCGGGACGACGGGTCAAAGGTCATTGCACCATATTGATGCGGGTTGACTGCAAAGGCGCTGGTGGCGATATCAAAGACCGGCGTAACCTCTGAGCCGTCTGCTGCAGTCTGACCGGCCAAAGGGTCCTGCTGGATATCCTGCATGTGAATATGACCGGACAATACGAGATTAAGGTTGTCCTTACGTAATGCGGTCATCGTTTCCTGGCTGTTATTAAGCTTGAAGCCGGAGACAGGCATGGAGGTGTGGCTGAGCAGATTGTGATGCATGACGGTTATGATGGAGGCGTGCTGTTCAGCAGCGAGCTTCACACAGTCGTTCATCCAGGCTAAGGTTGCCGGGAGTACCCGGCCGTCGGTCTGCGGAAAGCCATACTTAAGATTATTCATGTACTGGCTGCTGTCAATCATCAGCAGCCATAAGCCAGGTGCGGCATTAACCGCATAGCTAAGGCTGTTCTTATCCCTTGAAATGGCTTCATTGTACCCGAAATCGGCATACAGCTCTGTGAAATCTGCATCCGTAATATGCTCAGCTATAATTTGCTTATCATCCTTGAAGGATCTGGACCACGGGTTGAACAGATCATGATTGCCCGGGATAACATAGACAGAGGTGCCTTGTTCTTCGATGCGCTTCAGCTTTGCCGCAAGCTCTGTATGACTGCTTGCTTCACCGTTATTGGTCAGATCGCCGCTCAGGATCAGAAACTGCGGCTTAGCCTTTTCTGCGTCATGGATTAGTGCCTCCATCAGCTCATCACTGTAAGGCAGCATTTTACCGTCTCCGCCGCTTACATAGCTCTGAAAAGCCGGACCGCCGTCCTGCAGTGCTTTGTCCAGATAATGTGTATCAGTTGCTACCCAGAAGGATACAGGCTGTACCCCGGTCCGGAAACTTTCGGAGTTCCTGGAAGCAGCTTCAGAAGCATTAGATGACAATTTTGTGTCCTTGCAGCCGGAAAGAAGAGAAGCAGCTGCAAGCAATAAGGTAAGGGCTATTATGGGTGTGTTTTTGAACAAAAACCGGTTTCTAAGAGCGGGAAATATCATAGTTAGGACCTTCCTTCAGCAAATTTGCTGAATAATTGTAGCTCATCCGGGGCTGATTTGTATACCTGAATGCGGCAGATGTTTCGAAACAGCCTGAAGTGATTATAGAAAATAGTGGAAGGCGTATAAATAGCATGAATCTAGCGAGAATAAGAGTTGCCGCAGAGCTCCGGTTCTGGATTTTTTATGAAATAGGTGTTGTTTTATCGGAATAGAAGTGTTAAGATATACAAAAGTTAGTTACTAAAATAAATGGAGGTAGTTATTTTATGTCTAAGACTTTTCTGGAAGCGGTAGAAGCAAGACGGTCGGTGTATGCAATCAGCAAGGAATCCCCGATTTCTGATGATAAAATTAAAGAAATTGTTGAAGCAGCTGTATTGCACAGCCCGACTTCATTCAACTCCCAGAGCTCCAGAGCAGTAGTTCTGCTTGGCGAACAGCATGATAAGCTGTGGGATATCACGGCTGAAACACTCCGTAAAATTGTGCCGACTGAGCAATTCGAGGGCACTGCCCAAAAGCTGGCTTCGTTTAAAGCCGGTTACGGCTCGGTATTGTTTTTCGAGGATCAGACAGTTGTGAAAAATCTGCAGGAGAACTTTGCCCTGTACGCCGAGAATTTCCCGGTCTGGTCCAATCAGTCTTCCGGTATTCTGCAGTTTGTAGTGTGGACTGCCTTCTCAGAAGCCGGTCTGGGCGCTTCGCTTCAGCACTATAACCCGCTGATCGATGATGAAGTGAAGGAAACCTTCGGCATTCCGGCAGAATGGAAGCTGATTGCACAGCTGCCGTTCGGTAAGACTGTAACGGCTCCGGGACCTAAAGAATTCCAGCCGATCGAAGACCGTGTAAAGGTGCATAAATAAGCTTACCCCTATTGTTTAGACCCTCCTTAATCAGGATAAGTAGTACTATGACAAGTTCATGGACTATAGCCTGGTTAAGGAGGTTTTTGTTATGCCTTGGGACAAAGAGAATTACCCGGATTCCCTGAAAAATTTCATGGCGCCGGTGCGCAATAAGGCGATTGAAATTGCCAATGCATTGCTGGAGGACGGATACGGGGAGGGGCGGGCTATTGCTATAGCCACAGCGCAGGCTAAAGAGTGGGGAGAGAACCGCGACAAGCAGATCCGCAAGAAAACTGCTGAGTAGAAGTCACCATTCAGTTCGGCCAATAGCATAGCAAAAGGACCAGACGGTTAAACCGCCGGTCCTTTTGCTGTAAGCGGGTTTATTCAGCTGCTGGTGCTTCTGTAGCTTCTGCGCTTGCAGCCGGGGAAGCAGAGGCTTCAGGCTCATCTGTAAGCGTGTTAGTAATAGTAGCGTTTGTAGTCAGATCCTGCAGCCAGGTGGAGGACATCTCGGACACCTTCTGGGAAGTCAGCGTTTTCTTGATTTCTTCTTTCTTTTCTTCCAGCGTGTATTCCTTAGCTTCCTTACGGTCTGTTACCTTAATAATATGGTAGCCGTAATCGCTCTTCACAGCACCGCTGGTTTCGCCTACCTTAAGGGCAAAGGCAGCGTCGGAAAATTCAGTAACCATGTCGCCTTTTTTGAAGAATCCAAGATCGCCGCCGTTCTCTTTCGAGCCTGTATCAGAAGATTTCTCTTTAGCCAGGGTTGCGAAATCAGCACCGTCTTTAAGCTGCTTCACAATGGCATCAGCTTCTTCCTTGGTAGCAACCAGGATGTGGGAAGCCTGAACTTCTTCTTCCTGATTAAAGGAGGCTTTATTCTCATCGAAATAGGCCGAAATATCTTCATCGGTTACAGTTATCTTAGGCTCAAGCAGCTTGCGGATCTCTACCTGCAGCGGCATCTGAGCTTTCAGGTCATCAAGCGTCATTGAGCTCTGGGCCAGAGCGGCATTTAACGCTTCTTCTCCGCCAAACTGGGTTTTCAGATCTTCAATCTCTGCATTGATATCCTCATCGGTAACCGTAATGTTGGCTTTTTTGGCTTCCTGCTCCACAAGTGTAGTGGTGATCAGATTCTGCAGGGTTGTCTCACCGCCGGCCTCAACCAGCTTGTCATACAGCTGCGCTTTAGTAATATCTGCCCCGTTAACGGTAGCGACTGCAGTGCTGTTGTCACTCTTTTGGAAAGGCGGTTTAATTAATACTATAATCAGTGCTGCTGCAAGTACGATCGAAGCGATCATCCAGCCCTTGCCGCCTTTTGGGGAGGAAGGAGGTATGTTGCCGCCGCCAACCTTGCTCATCACAGGAACAGTCTCAGGTGCTGCATCTGCTGCAGCTTTATTAGCAGGTGTAACCGTTTCTTGCGCCGCAGGAACCGTTGCTTCTGCAGCTGCAGGAACCTGTTCTGCTTCAACTGAAGCTTCATTGTTGTTTACGGAAGCAGATGCTTCTTCCGGTGTACCGTTGTTGTTCAATTGCTCATTACCTTCAAATTCTTTTTTGTCCATTAGAATTAATGACTCCCTTCAATATAGGTGATGCCTGTCTTTCTACAACTTTACCAGAAATCAGGATTCCAAACCTTAAGAAAGTATAAAAAAGCATAA
>RCUO01001096.1_pt1 | contig 10786 bp, 12 predicted proteins | sample 2166161 | NCBI WGS metagenome assembly RCUO01 (sample SAMN09932617, study PRJNA488358) | compost metagenome | feature: garden; material: soil; isolation source: compost soil in cyclohexanecarbonitrile-enriched culture | place: Germany: Experimental Botanical Garden Goettingen | collected 2016-01-27 | reverse complement strand
GCCGTATGCCTTACCATATGCGGAGCGGAGGAAAATGGTCGATCAAATAGGCCACCTCTTGAGCCAAACATCTTTGACATACACCGGTTTAAAACCAATCGCGCGATAAAACGGACGATCTGTTCCAACGTAGATCTTCTCTGCCCCCATGTTTATGGCCCGGTTGATCCCTGAGTAGATAACGGCTCTGCCGAGTCCCATTCTGGTGTATTTCGGAAGCGTGCCTACAGGCTCCAGAACGGCCAACTGGTTCAGACTGTCATACCAGAGTGTCGTGAATGAGGCGATTTCTCCATCCTGATCGAGCAGGGCCATATCCAGTTCGGGTCTGTAATCCGGCGCCTGTCTCATGGCCTTGTAACAGCGTTCCGGCATCATCTCGCCAGGCTGCTCCTCCGTACAGTAGCCAAAGGCTCTTCCATGCGCCATCCCCTGCGCCCTTTCCTTCAGCTCATGCCCATCAGCCAGCCGGAATCCGTCTGGAATATTTACTGGAAGCTGGCTGGTGACCGGCATGCAGGAAGTGGCATCCTTCCAATCCCGCAGCTCATATCCTCTCGATTTCATCAGCCGTTCCATCTGTTCGTTCTGGTCCAGGACAAAGGATAGGGAGGTTATTCCTTCGGCAGTTATCGCAATTTTCTCCTCCGCGAAGTCGATCAGTTCATTCATAAAGTCATCATCAAATCTGCTGGCGAGCTGGAAAAAAGCGACCCCGGATTCATGGCTCTGAATTTCCCCCTCCGAATTGACCACAGCGACGATTTCATGATGATCATTTTCCCAGATCCCGACCGTTTCCGGCCATAGCTCAAAGCTTTCGTGCATGATATGGGCAAAATACCGGCAAAAATTCCAGCGGTCAATGAGCCAATTTTGCGTCTTGGGGTTATCCTTCAAGGTCTGCGCCAGGAAGTCGCGAATGCGCAGGAAGTCCTTGTCGTCCCATTTCTTTAGGGAGTACGTCATAGCGTCCCCTCCTTTCGAGCTTAATTGTAGCGATCTATAGAAGAGGAACACAGAGCCATTTTCGTTATAAAAAAGGACGACCCTCCTGCTGCTGCGACGCGCTTTCGGTATGGAGCGGTCACAATAAAAAGACCTCATCCTCCACATTGCTGTGAATTTTGAGGTCCTTATCAGGCTGCTCCCGTATCATGCGAACACTTTGGAGACAGCCTCACTTCTTCATATAAATAATTTTCCGAATGCGTTCGATCGAAAGGCCATACTGCTGTGATAACATCTCGATCTGCATCCCGGCTCTGTGATCCCGGCGAATTTCCGCATTGCGCTCGGCATAATACTGCGCCGCACCGGAGCCTTCGCCCCATTTCTTCCGCTCGTTCGGGCGGTTCGGGATGTACAGGAGTCCGCCGTGAACATACCGCTGGATTTCCCGCAGCAGCTCCTCCGGCAGCAAATCTTCCGCTTTCGCATATTCCATATCAGGCCGCTCCTTAAAATAAGATGGGTTATTTTAAGGGCAAAGCCTGCGTCAGAAGGCCATGTTTAAGGGAAGGCGAACCATTTCATTTTCGCTCCATGCCAAGCTTCGCCTTATTCATTCCGCAGGCTTTGCATGGAGCATGCCAAGTACAAAATCAATGATGTAGTACATCGTATCCCTCCTTTGCACAGACCGGACCCAACGAGATGGCGGGACAGCATTGAACAGCCACCTTAATGCACACGCTTCCATTATATATGGAAATCCGGGAGAAGGAAGTGATCTAGGCTACGATCCCACCGAGTTTTTAAACTGGATCAGCGGCATAAAAATATCGTCAACAATCTCGGTAATGATCTCGTCAGGGACCGTCTCGTAATAGAGAAGCCACTCATTGCGCAGCAGATCGACCGGAAGCTTCACGACGCGCGGCGACAGCTTGGCCATATCGATCTCCCCCCTCTGCTCCGCCCGCCGCAGAATCACGTTCATTGTATTGCTGCTCTTTCCCTGGGTAGGCAGAAATTTGGAGAACGGATCGCCGCTGCCTCCAAGCTCAGCCGTCAGACCGTGCAGGGTCTCGGGACCTACAATTTCCAAAGGCCGTGTCAGCCCTCTCAGGAGCGCCAGAATATCCTCCCGCAGATTACCGGTGTCCGGCACTTCGTTGCCCGCAAAGGAGGGACCTTGAAAGCGCAGGACCGCCAGCACCAGCTCCGCGCGGCTCTTCCATCTTCGGTAAATGACGGCTTTGCTCGTTCCGGCTCTGTCCGCTACGGCTTCCATTGTCAGCCGGGGGTATCCGGTTACCGACAATTCCTCCCAGGCCGCCTGCAAAATCGCATTCTCCAGTTCCTGTCCTCTTCGTCTTGTTCCCGCCACCGGCTTGGCTGCATCTTTCATCTTGTGATCCCCCAATTTAATGTTCACAATAAAAAACGTTGCGTTTCTTATGAAGACAATATATCATAAAGCTCGTTAAGAAACCAATCGTATCTTATTTTAGGTAAGGAGAGTATATTTATGTTGAAGAACAACCCTTCTCCGCCTCGCCATCAGGAAGCGGGAGCTGCTGTGATCGATCCGGCGCTTAAGACAATGGCATGGATTCTGCTGCTCGGAACCCTGGCGCCTCTGCTTGACACAACGATCACCAATGTTGCGATCGACACGCTCGGGCAAGCCCTTGGTGCTGGCGTCTCCACCATCCAATGGGTGATGACAAGCTATTTGCTCGCGCTGGGCATGGTCATTCCGGTGACAGGCTGGGCGATGCAGCGGTTCAGCGGCAAGAAGACGTGGATCTTCGCACTGTCGTTATTTCTGACAGGCTCCGTGCTGTGCAGCCTGTCCTGGAACGCCGGCAGCCTGATCGTCTTCCGGGCGGTGCAGGGCGTCGGAGCGGGTCTTATGCTGCCTGTCATGCAGACCATGCTGGTCCGGGCGGCTGGCGGTCAGAGCCTGGGCAAGCTGATGGCCCTCGTCGGATTGCCAGCTCTGCTCGGTCCGATTCTGGGTCCCGTATTGGGCGGACTTGTAGTCGACAAGCTGGATTGGCGCTGGATTTTCTATATTAACATCCCGATCTGCGCGGCGGCGATTCTATGGGCGTGGCGCGGGCTGCCGAAGGAACGGGAGTCGGCACAGGGGTCGGAACGCCTCGACACCAAAGGGATGCTGATGCTGTCGCCCTCGGTCGTGCTGATCATCTACGGGTTGGCGCAGGTTGGTACTTTGCATGGCTTTAACCATACCGGAGTATGGGCTCCCCTGGTTCTCGGTCTGCTGCTGCTGATCCTCTTCATCCTGTATGCGTCTCGGAACGGGGAGAAGGCGCTGCTGGATATCCGGCTGTTCCAGGCTCCCGCTTTCAGCTTCTCGTCGGTCATCTTCTTTCTATCCGGACTCTCCACCTACGGCGCGATGCTGCTGCTGCCGATGTATTATCAGCAGGTGCGCGGTGAGAGCCCGCTGACCGCCGGGCTGCTGATGGCTCCCCAGGGGATCGGCATGCTGCTTACGCGCTCTTTGGCCGGCAAGCTGACGGACCGCATTGGACCGCGTCCGGTCGTGCTGGCGGGAACCGCCTTGACGGCTCTCGGAACACTGCCTTTGGCTCTCGTGGGAAGCTCCACAAGCTACATATGGCTGACGGCTGCGCTGATCGTGCGCGGAGCGGGTCTCGGCGGCGTCTTTCTTCCCGTCATGGCAGCCTCGTTCCAGGGTCTTCGTCCCGGGCAAATCCCGCATGCCAGCAGCGCCACCCGGATCATCCAGCAGGTAGGCGGCGCATTCGGAGCCTCCGTGCTTGCCGTCATTCTGGAGAACCGTTTGACCGGCGCGGCCAGTATGAGTGCGGCGGCAAGAGTAGACGCCTTCCAATACACCTTCTGGTGGTCGCTCGGCTTCACGGTGATCGGACTGATTCCCGCCGCGCTTCTGCCCGCGATCAAGCGGGGCGGCGAACAGAACGGTGACAACGAGATGCAGAGTGTTTATAACAACGATATATGAGGCAAAATGTTCAAAAAAAAGCGGCCCGGCGGCCGCTTTGCTTTCTTTTTTATTCCAAACCATTCTCTTTGCGGATATTGTACAGTCCCTGAATCAGAAGCTCGGACGGGTCGCGGTTCAGCGCCAGATGGGTCAGCAGCACATGAAGCGGAACGGCGCATACATTGCTGCCATCCTTGATGGAGGGGAACCCGGCTTCAAATACCGCACCGAATTTCTCATTCCAGGCCAGGCCGGCGTGCATCTGTTCCGGCGCAAATTCCTCATTGATCGCTTCAATAAGCTGAGGCACCAGGATATTGTCGATCACCTTCTTGGCCTCGTCCTCGCTGGCCGGAGGTCCCATAAGCTCTTTGCCGCCTTTGGTTCTCATCATCTCGACGAAGAAAGACGCCAACCAGATGGAAGGGCTGTTGTTCGATTGGAATCTGGCCACAAGCTCATGCAGGAAGAACCCGCAGGAATACCGGCTGCCCTCTTCATCTTTGACATGAAATACGAACACAGGCCCGTATCCTTCGATGGTCAGCAATTGCGCTTCCACATCTTTATAATGCATTTTCAGAGCTACGATTCCGTTATGGTGGACCGCCTTCAGGAGCTCCGCCATTTGCTCTTCGTTTGGCTGCTCCTGTTGATCAGCCGTTGTCTGATCTTCTACCGTTTCGTTGTTCTTCATCTTTTCACCCCTCTCTATCATACCACCCCGGAGCGCCGGGCACACTTGTTAATATTCATAGAAAATGAAACGTTTTCTCTGCAGTTGACAAACCACCGGTTTGAAATGTACAGTGATTTTAGTTAAGTCATTAACTATATGGAGAGTGATCGTCATCAAAGACATGCAAGGCGAGCTGTCCGATCAGCCGCTGCATACCGAGGTCTTCTTCATGCTGGTGGAGACTACGGCCAAATTAGTCGAGGTATCCGAGAAATACTGGCAGGCCCAGGGAACGAACGGAGCGCGCATCCGCATTCTCGTTGAGTTGATGAAAGAGGGCGGAACCCTCCTTCCCTCCGTGCTTGCGCGTAAAATCGGCGTGACCAAGGCCAACATCAGCCTATTGCTGATTCCTCTGGAACAGGATGGCTATATACGGCGCCAAGCCCATCCCGAAGACGGCAGAAAGACCGTTATCATACTGACGGATGAGGGGCATTCCCTGCTCCTACGCCATCTGCCTGCCAACCGGGAGGCGATCGCCCACAGCATGCAGGCACTGAATGATCAGGAGCTTCATCAGCTTCTGTCCCTGCTTGCCATATTGAAAAAGGCCTGACAAGCCTTTGTTCATTTGGTTAAGCCCTTAACTTTTTATCAGAGAAAGGATGTTAAAGATTATGAAGATTGTTATAACGGGTGCCAGCGGCCAACTGGGAGGCATGATTATTGAACGGCTCCTTCAGACGATACCCGCGTCCCGGCTCGTTGCCTGTGTCCGCAAGCTGGAATCCGGCAGCAGATGGGAGAAGCAAGGAGTTGAGATGCGCTACTGCGATTACGATCAGCCCGAATCTCTGGTTAAGGCGTTTGCCGGAGCGTCCAGGCTGCTGCTGATTTCCAGCCCTCATCATGACGATACCGTCCGCATCCGCCAGCATGTCCATGCTGTTGAGGCAGCCAAACAGGCGAAAGTTGGACATCTGCTGTACACGGGGTTTGCTTTTGCGGAAAAAGGCGCTCTCTCCATGACTCACCTCCATCTCGCAACCGAGCATACGATTATGACAACCGGCATTCCTTATACCTTTTTGCGTAGCGGACTGTATTCGGATTTCATTGGAAGCCTGGGCCTTAAGGAAGCGATTGAGACCGGCGAGCTGGCCGTACTTCCGGGAGACTGGACGTTCAACTCCGTGACCCGCCGTGACCTGGCCGATGCGGCAGCAGCCGTGCTTGCAGGCGAAGATCATCATAACAAGACCTACGAGCTCGCCACAGCCTCCACCTGGAGCTTCGAAGATCTTGCCGAAGTGCTCTCCGAGCTGTCGGGCAGACTGGTCTCGCTAACGCGGAATCCGGAAATCCGGAACTGGGTCTATGGCTTCCTGAGCAAGATCGACATGGCCTCGACGTCCGGCGATCTGGAGAGGCTGTTGGGCCGGCCGGCGGCGTCGCTGAAAGAGAGCGTCAGAGAGCTTTTTTCGTCAAGTGAGAGCATCTAAAACAGTCGGCAGTCCCGGACCGGAAAATAAAGCCCTGGACTGCCGCTGGTTTCCTGCATAAATATACCGCTTAGCGTTCTCGGCCGATTTCATGCGCTTTCTTAAGAAACACTTCGAATTGCTCAAGGTCCGGAAACCGGTTGATTTCGACTCCTTTAGCTCGCAGATGGCTTTCTAATTGAGAACTCAATTGCTGTACGCCTTCTTTAAGCGGTAATAAATCATGGGAATTGAGACGGGCAGCAAGGTCCGGGAACCCCGCTTGTATGTATGCATCCTGATATGAGGAGTAGGTCATTAATGGGCTAGGCCACTGCCCGGTTTCGGCAAAATATAAAAAGACGGCGATTTCTTCCTGCACATGGATCGCATAGAACAAAGCCGTATCCAAATCTTTCTTCTCGCAAGCCGTAATGATTTTGTCCAAAAGCCCCTTTACCTCTTCGAAAAAACCTTTCAGTCGATCCGGGTAAGACGGAGCACTTGTGTATTTTTCTTTTTGCGCCAATATCAATTCAAGAGTATCTGCTGTCAGCTGCTCACAAGCCTGCAAAATGTCATTCGAATTTACGCTTCGCAGAATCGTGTCCATATAGAACTCCAACCGAGCAGGTCTTAACGGGTATTGCAAAATCTCCTCCTTATTTTTTCCAAATCCTTTAGTGAAGTACGATTGATTCAACAGTGCGAGACTCTGCAGAACTTTTGAATAAACCTTTTGTGCTTCTGACCGGTAAAAAATAATCGGGTCCGACTCGCCAGCGCGGCTCATCCTGTACAAACTCATATAAACATCGTGAAGCCCCGCCTCCGATTTCTCTAGCAGTTTTTGCCTGTTCTCCGGCTCCTGTAAAGTAGAGATTGTGTCACGCAGCTTCATGAATCGCTCTCGATCTTCGTCTGAACGGATATACAGAAGCTTGCAATCGGCGATGATCGTGGTAAACGATTCTTCGAACGAGGCCATTCTTTCCGCGCGCTCCCAACTGATTGGCCAAAAGTCAAAGCTTATGTCGTCGATAATAAACTGGATGCTGGCACGGTAACCATTGGAATTGGCGGGAATAAAAAAGAAGTCCAAGTCAGAACGCTCTGAAGCCGACCCTTGAGCATACGACCCGTAATAAGCAATAATTGCGATGTCTTCCCGGTAATTAACCTTTATATGATTGACAAGTGTACTGGCAACATCAAATACGTTGAGCACCACTCAAACCCTCCTTTATCACATGACCTTACCCAGTAATAATATCAAGATCGCTTTTTACTTTGTTGGGACACTTTAGTTATAATTGTTCTCGCCCCTAATCTCGAATTCTTCATCATCTTCATCAATCGCCGTGAATAAAAGCAAAAAACGCCCGAAATTCGGACGTTTATCATTGTACTTCAAATCAGGCAGAATCAGCTGATTCCTTAACCACTATCAATGAACCTTCGCTTCCATTCCTGTGCGTCAATCGATGTCTTGGACAGCTCAGAAATCCACCTGCTGATCCAGCTTGATTTCCTTGGAGGTATGTTCCATATGCATGGCATGCGGCACCAGCGAGAATTCCAGATTCTCCAGATTGTCAGGAAGCCGTGGAACGACCACAAACTCAATTTTCGACCGTCCACCGCCTCCCCTCCCGCCTTGCGGATTGACGGTATACTGCCCTTCGCCAATGACGGCAAGTGTCAGCTGAGGTCGTAACATTACGTCCTGCCGGGATTCAGGCAAATACCGGATATCCAATGAGACTCTGCTGTAGTCTTCATACTGCATGGCATGAGTCAGCATATACTCGCAATCGCCGGAGACCGTCTTCTTCATGATGGACAGCACCCCGGTCAACTCGGAGGATTCCTCCCAGAATACCGGACGAACCTGATCATTGAAGCCATGAATCAACATCGAGAGCTCAGGCAGTTCCATTCCGTACTTCGCTGACAATTGCTCGAGCTTCTCCATATCCGGAGCCATCCGGCGGCCGTTCGCCGTCTCCCTCCGTTTGTGAATCAAGTCCAGAAGAGCTTCATCAATCGCCTCAATCTCATCGTTGTACTCATTCGGAATCGCCCGTAAAGTACTCCAACCCATATTCTCACACTCCTTTGGCTACCATTTTATAACATCTGCATCCAGATTGTCCAAGCCAGACAGAGCAGCCGATTCCAGCCTGGCGCGCGAAGTGTAGAGTACGCAAGCGGTGCGGGCATCCCGTTACGTTATTATTTTTCGAGCATGAACAGACTTCCTTCCCTATCTTCTAGCGGTGTAGCGAAACTTGTGCGTTGCAATTTGATTAATCCCGATACCTAAACAAATCATGATCGCCATGATCCAGAATCCGCGATGTTCTACAGCCCGGTTTCCATAAATCAAACCCATTGGCGATTGTACAAATAGGATTAATGACAGGATATTGAGAAGTTTGTTCGTCCGATAGCTGCCAACCGGAGATATAGCAGAATCCGGAAAGATCATTCGTCTGAATTGATCCAGAATCAACCCGACCGTCAGAAAAATGAACATCCACAAAACGCCGTAACCTTTCCAGTACCAATCTGTAATAATGAGCGCCGGTATGGATATGGCAAAAGCCGTGATCGAGAGTATTCTCAAATTGTTCTTCATTTTAAATGACCTCCTAAGAGCAAATCAAGCTGGTTATCAATCAGCTCTCTCAGTTCAGACTCCTTATAAATATCGACACCGGCATATTTGTAAAAATCTTTTGCGCGGTAGAAAATGACCTGTAGAAAGCTGACCAATTCATACGCAAGCACTTTGCAAAATTTCTCATCCCTTGTTCCCTCAAAATGCTCCCTGATATAAGGAAGTACATCAACCGGAATTTCGATCGGGGCCTGGAGCAGCACATAGGGAACGGAAAGCCTTGTTATAGGCTCATACTTAATCGTAACTTCGCACATATGGTACAAAAGTTCTTTAAGCTTTTCCTTTGGGCTCTGTCCATGATCCGTCGCAGCATATTGTTTGAATTCGGAAGCAATGATCTCATCAATAACCGTCTTCAACAATTCGTCCTTAGAGCCAAAACAATAATTGATCATGGCCAAATTGACATTTGCTGTCTGTGAAATTTGCCTTGCGGTAATTTTTTCGGGAGTTTTGGTGGACAACAGCAATTGTCTGGTTGCTTCGATTAGCTGATCCTTAGTAGTTCCTGATATCATACAATCCCTCCACAATTAAACGCGTATTAAACATGTTTAGTACACGTTTAATTATACACAGACTCTTTCCCGTTGTCAAAAAAAGGATGAGGATCTGCTCGATTAATGGAAATCGTGTTACAATATTTGTATCAAAATCACAATTTCTTGATAGAACAACAAGAGATATGAACACCGATGAATAATAGCAAAGGATGGTGCACTAGATTGCTGAAGAAAATGCGGGTTTTGCTTGGTCTGATCGTCGTACTCGTTTCTGTTCCTGCTCTATCTGTCTCCGCTTCCAATTCCACATTGAATTCAACAGTACTTTTAAAACTCAATCAATTTTATGTAATCTATACTTCTCCTGTGGCGCCCTATGTAGATAAAGCAAACCGGTTAATGGTTCCTTTGCGCAGCGTTTCCAATTTATTATCCGCCGATGTAACCTACAATGCTGACAGCAAAACGGCGGTCATTTCAAGAAAAAATTACGTAGAGGACGTCAAAGACAACAGATTCTATACGATAAAGATGACAATAGGCTCCAAAAAAGTGGAGATCAATGGGGTTTCATCCGAGATGGATACAGTTCCTACTCTGTATAAAGGAAGTATGTTCGTTCCTTTGAGTATGATCACAACTTCATTCCACATCAATACGGGTTGGGATCAATCCAGGAGAATCGTTACCCTGAATGTTAATCCTGCTTATTTGCCATCTGGAGTTGTCATGGACGAATTGCATTTTTTATCGGATAAACTGAACAAGGATATCAGACCTCTTAAAGTTTCTGTTACTACACACACGAATTCATCTGGCATCAATGTAGCAAATGTCCGATTGACTGCAGTAAACGAAGGGAAGTCAGCTGTCTTGAATGACCAGCTGTACCTGCACTTTTATATACAAGATTCTAATTTTAATCAGATTGACATCCCTAAGCAATCCGGAACGACGGAGGCGGGAGGGACATTTACAGTAGAAACAGCCCCCCATACAATTCTATCGGATTCCCTTCAATATATTCTTGTTGGCGTGTATAACAATTATTGAAGAAGCAACCGTTTCATGGTTCAAAACTAATAATACGTGTTATAATAAATGCAGAAACAGCGCACAATGCAAAGAGAGCCGTGCGTCAACACGACTCTCCGAGCAATAGCCGCTTGAAAGGCGGTCAGCTTTAATCAGGTACTACCCACATGAAATAGGTCGGATCCCCGGTCAAGGGCGGCCTATTTCTTTGTGTTACGGCTAACCGCTACGACGATGGCCACGACAGCGTCAATAGCGCTATAATAAGCGCACCGAAACCGATCATGAGCGTCAAAGCGTCCTTAACCTCCACAGGCATCACCTCCCTTCCGGAAGATGCGCCGACCGCCCTTGCACGCCTTCTATTGCTTTAGCTATTATACCACGGTGGTGAGAGGCCTGGAAATATATTACAATCGATTACAAAGAGCGGTAACAGAACAAGCGAACAAG
>RCUO01001095.1_pt1 | contig 10790 bp, 10 predicted proteins | sample 2166161 | NCBI WGS metagenome assembly RCUO01 (sample SAMN09932617, study PRJNA488358) | compost metagenome | feature: garden; material: soil; isolation source: compost soil in cyclohexanecarbonitrile-enriched culture | place: Germany: Experimental Botanical Garden Goettingen | collected 2016-01-27 | reverse complement strand
TGGATGTTCTAGAGCAGCTCTTGAAACCAGAAGTTCAGGAATCATTAACAGTCTTGGTGGAACAGTTGCCAAAATTAACTGAGCTTGTTGGCGTGCTTACAAAGTCCTATGACTTTGTGCAAACTGTCGCAGCGGATGATGTCTTGAAAAGTGATACGGTAAGTGCAATTAAAGAACTTGCTGAACCTGTAGTGCATTCCGCGAAGAATATGGCAGCTACAGTGATCGAAGCAAAAGATCGTGCGAATGAAAGTAACGAAGTTATTGGTCTTTTTGGTCTTATGAAGTTGTTGAAAGATCCACAAGCGCAAAAGCTTTTCCGTTTCGTAAATGCATACCTTCAAGTTGCTGGAGAACGCAGTAAGCAGAAATAATCATTTTCATATCTTATACGTAAGGGACGGAGGAAACATCATGTCTAAACATATTGTCATTCTAGGAGCAGGTTATGGTGGTCTACTAAGCGCCTTAACCGTACGCAAATATCTCAAAAAAGATGAAGCTAAAATTACTGTAGTTAATCAGTATCCTACCCACCAAATCATTACAGAATTGCATCGTCTTGCAGCAGGTAGTGTTGCAGAGGGTGCTGTTGCTATGCCTCTAACTAAGCTTTTCGCAGGTAAAGATATTGACCTGAAAATCGCGAAGGTTAATTCATTTTCTGTGGAGAACAAACAAATTGTTCTTTCTGATGGTGTGACACTAACTTATGACGCGCTTGTTGTAGGTCTTGGCAGCACTACAGCTTATTTTGGCATTCCAGGGCTTGAACAATACAGTATGGTATTGAAATCAGCTGCAGATGCTAACAAAATTCATCAACATATTGAGGATCGTATTCGTGAATATGCGAAATCGAAAAATGAAGCAGATGCAAACATCCTGATCGGTGGCGGCGGCTTAACCGGCGTTGAGCTTGTTGGTGAAATCGCGGATGTATTGCCTACACTTACTAAAAAATATGGCGTTGATCCTAAAGAAATTAAGCTTATGCTCGTTGAAGCAGGTCCTAAAATCCTTCCAGTATTGCCAGATGCATTGATCGAACGTGCTGTAGCAAGCTTGGAAAAACGTGGTGTTCAATTCTTGACAGGTCTTCCTGTTACGAATGTAGAAGGCAATGCGATTGACTTGAAAGACGGTCAAAAAATTATTGCTAACACGTTTGTATGGACTGGTGGCGTACAAGGAAATCCACTCATCGGCGAATCCGGTCTTGAAGTTAACCGCGGTCGTGCAACGGTGAATGAATTCTTGCAATCCACTTCCCACAAAGATGTATTCGTTGCTGGTGACAGCGCGGTGGTCTTTGCAGAAGATGGACGTCCTTACCCTCCAACTGCGCAAATCGCTTGGCAAATGGGTGAATTGATCGGATACAATCTGTATGCCTTCTTGAAAAATAAATCGTTTGAAAGCTTTAGCCCAATCAACTCTGGTACGCTTGCTAGCTTAGGCCGTAAAGACGGTGTAGCCATCGTTGGTGCAAGTTCTACTCCGTTAAAAGGCTTGCCTGCAACTCTGATGAAGGAAGCAAGTAATATTCGTTACTTGTCCCACATTAAAGGATTGTTCAGCCTAGCTTACTAATATAGTTTAACCCTAAACCCTGCTCGAATCTGAGCGGGGTTTTTGTTATTGTTTTTTTAGTGAAATGTTTGCATTATTGATGTTTCGTAGTAGGCTGTATTCATTGTATTTGATATAATAGATTGGGTTATATTAACAGAGGTAGTTAGAGGAGGATTTCATTTATGATATTCCAACAAAACGATGTCATTCTGTTTCAAGGTGACAGCATAACAGACTGGGGACGTAATCATGAAGACGCTTCATCGCTTGGAGTGGGTTATGCAATGATGGTCGCCGCTCGTCTGGGGTATTTATATCCAGAGAAGAATCTTACTTTTATTAACCGTGGTATTGGTGGTAACCGTATTGTTGATTTACAGGGACGTTGGGATAAGGATTGTCTGGATTTGAAGCCGACTTGGGTGTCCATTTATATTGGAATTAATGACACTTGGCGGCGTTTTGATTCTGGTGAAGAAACCACTCCCGAGCAGTTTGAAGCTTCATATCGGGACCTGATCGAACGCACTCGGAAATCTTTGAATGCTAAATTAGTGCTTATAGAGCCTTTTGTTTTGCCTGTACCGGAAGATCGTAGAACTTGGCGTCAGGATCTTGATCCTAAAATTCATATTGTCCGCGAGCTGGCACGTGAATATGGGGCGCCGCTGGTTCCGCTAGATGGACTTTTTGCAGCGGCCTCCGTAAAAGCAGAACCGGCTTACTGGGCATATGATGGAGTACATCCTACTCCTGCAGGTCATGCACTTATTGCGGATGCTTGGCTCAAAACGATGGGAGCAATCTAATCAATTGCCCTTTTAAGACTAGAACCACGCTTTAATAAGCAGGTTGTAGTCTTTTTTTAATCGCGTGTTCATAAAGTCGTTTTTATATATTTATAGACACTGTTATAATTGGAATATGCTTATGTATTGGAGGCGATTCGCATTAGGCGGTTAATATGGATAGCACCTTTGTTATTGGTCGTAGTGTTAAGCGGATGTAAAAGTGATTTGGGCTTCATCAATGCCAGATGGATCGAAGGCGTGTCGTTGACACCCGTGGCAACTAGTGATCAGAAACAAGCGGATCGTCCTTTGCACTCAGAGAGCTTAACGCTAAAGGATTCTGTTTTGATCAAGACGCTTGCGGAGGCTATGAACAAGAGTAAGAAATTTTCTGATGATCTGGATTGGGGTCCGGAATTTGAAATGAAGCTTGTTTATGGGGACGGCTATTCGGAAGACTATTACATAGCGCTTGGAGATCAACTTGGACATGAAGGGATGTTTACTACAGCAGAGAACAGCAGTCAGGGCTACACAATTCCTGTAAAAAACTCTGACCAGTTAAGAAAGCTCATTTATGGAACAATCGATACGGAGAACATTGAACAGGCAGACCCTGTGGAGACTTCTGTCGAGGTAACAGGTCCAGTAACCCTATCACATAATGAACTGTCTCCGGTCACAGGCAGAGCGGGATTTTTAAATCTGCAACTGCTAGAGGGGACATATAGCGAAGATTGGACTACACCGAGTCCGTTAGCGGGAAGAAACTGGAGTGGCCGATTTAGGCTAGTAGTGACTGATGAGCATGGAAAAACACTGAGTAGCTATCCGTTAAATGATCAATTTGCCCAGACCTTTAATGATTTTTTCCAGCTTCAGTTTGAGGATTATAATGGAGATGGTGATCCCGATTTTACGATCGGACAATATGGAACGAGTAACGGTTATTTCTACAAGCTTTTTACACTCAGAAGAAATAACGTGATAGAAGAACTGCCTATTAAACCTGAAAATCAGCTGTTTATCAGCAGTCCTGAGCGGTATTCCATAAAGCTGGATAAAGTTGATGAGCATAGCTTCAAGAGAAGTTACTACGATAACGCAGCAGGCAAACAAGTGGAAGATACTTTTCAGTGGGTAGGGAGTGCATTTCAGAGGCTGGACAAATGATTAATTCATGAAGTGAGAGGAATGTGTGTTGGATGACAAGTGATACGGTACAAGATTTAGAAGGGTTAAAAGCTATTGGAAAAGTGGTGGGCCACACCATCGCCGAGATGAAAAAGAAAGTAACCCCTGGGATGACGACTGCGGAGTTGGATCTTATTGGAGCTGAGATTCTGGAAAGCTTCGGAGCATCCTCAGCCCCGAAGATAACTTATAATTTCCCGGGCAGCACCTGCATCAGTGTGAACGAAGAGGTTGCTCATGGTATTCCGGGTCCGAGAGTGATTAATGCTGGCGATTTGATCAACATTGATGTCTCTGCTGAGCTGAATGGGTATTATGGGGATGCTGGCGTTTCTTTTCAACTGCCGCCCTATAACGATGATATTCTGCGTTTATGCCGGAGTACAGAGGAAACCATGATGAGTGTGATCAATCATCTGCGGGCAGGAATGAAGGTTAACGAGATCGGCAGAATGATGGAACTTGAAGCTCGCAAACGCGGTTATAGAGTGGTGCGTAATCTGTGCAGCCATGGAATTGGCAAATCACTGCATGAGAAGCCTTTTGAAATTCTACCCTTCTATAATCCAAGAGTGACCACAGTACTGAAGGAAGGACAAGTAATTACAGTAGAGCCTTTCCTCTCGACTGGAGCGGACTATGTTGAGCAGCAATCGGATGGCTGGACGCTAAGTGTTGTAGATAACGGTCGGGTAGCGCAGTTTGAACATACGATTATCGTGACTAAAGGTGAGCCTATTATTCTGACTAGTGTGTAAGCCCGAATAGCGACTTAAAGGGGTGGAGGATGGAGGGGGATATGAGCAAAAGCCCTTACCCGGACCCTCCGTTCCTTCCATGTCGTTAGCGAAGTTGTTATTAGCCGTGATAAGTGGCAATGCGGTAAATACTTTAAAGAGACCTGTCTATTTGACAAGTCTCTTTTTTTCTAGGATGAGGCGTTACGCTTATATCCTATATTTGGCATAAGTTATCGATATTTTTTTCAATGGAATGATAAAACAGGTCTTCCGCATGAAGGACATAGGCCATGTATTCTTCCATCTGGTCAGTAAGTGTAAATTCATTCATGATATACTGCCTGGTCATAACATTCCTTAAAAGTTCCCATTGTTCGATGCTTTGCCGAGCATAATGAATGACATCGCTGAGAGCATTAGGATTCGCTAAGGAATTCAGCAGCAACAGCAATACTTTTTTTCTATCTGAATGACGGGTGAGCGTCGTCCGGGTTAAAGAGTAAAGGTCATGGGGGCGGTTTGAAATCTTTGTATTGAGGATGAAGCGTCCACTTGCAAACAGATTGTTCAGTTCCTGGATAGCTGATCGTCCGATATATTCAAGGCGCCCTTCGGTACAAGAGGGCGGCTTATAATAATTCGATAGCGCGGTTCTTAAAATGAGCGAGGCTCGGGCTGGCAATTCAGCAAGCTCATCTTGATTAGGATGCACTGTGAAACAGGAAAACTGCCGATTGTAGGCATCCATAAACGAAGTTTTGGCATCTTGACCGATATTTTTGTTATGCGGATAAGGCTTGAAATACTCTTTGTTGTAATTTATATAATTGTCCAAGAAATAAAAATCAGTTGCCGTCTGCCCTAGGATCAAAAATATATGCCCATCCACAATATGATCTGTTTCCAGAGCCGGGCTTAATTCAAATGTTCTATAAAAGGGGACTCGTTTCATTAACGTATTGACAAATACGACTTCGTTATTTGCTAACAGTGTCTCTATCGTCTGGATGGCTGCCTCTGCATTGTTGCTAAAAGTATGTTTATTAGCGACTGTTATATAATCCTCGGGATCTTTGATCTCGTTCAAGCTTAATTCAAACTGGTCACTGTCAGTATGGGTAACTAATTTCAGATTAAAATCATCTAAAAACATCTTGTACAATACGCTAGAGTCATTGACATACCTTTTTAGCATGAAAAAAATATTACGGGTATAGCAGTTTCCCAGTGACTGTACCTCTGCAATAGGCTCCCCTGCAGAATTATAGTAATATTCCATTTCTAACGTCTGCAACGTCTGCATAATTGTCCCTCCAACTGCTGCTAATTCTCCAATTCATCCCTTGGAGCCGAGCGCGCTTATTATTTCGCCCAATAATTTGGTTTCGTCTGTTTGTATGGTCAACAGAGAATGTTTGAGTGCGTCTAGCACCTTGGGGTCCATGGACAGATTATACCGAAGCACCATATTTCTGTTCAGAAGAGAACGTTCTTCAAGCTCAGTACAACGTTCAATCCATCGGTTGCATTGCATCAGGAGTTCTATTTGTTGGAGATATTTAAGTCTTAAAACCATAAGCTTCTTATGCTCCCACAGCAAATGATAGGCTCTAATGTCAAGCTCAGGGTCATCTTCTTTAGGATGCTCCATTTGATAAATGAGGTGTTGGTACACACTTTGTCCATAGATGCTGGTAATGGTATGGTTAATAAAATCGAATGAGCGCTTGGAGGATAGATATCGCTGCAAGCTGTCGACAATCTGTTCGACGTTTAAATCAAATTCTGCATCGATTTTGCTAAGCAAAGTTACACGCGTAATAAAATTTTCTTCTCTGCACAGATAGTCAAAGGCAGATTCCAGTTCGGAAAAGGTGCATTGAGCGGTCATAAATTTACCGCCCGTAATATTGTCCCGAATGCAGACTGTTTGGCGATCAAGATCGTAGCCGTAAATTAATGTCTCGTGAAAACGGTGCTCTTGGCCGAACTCCTGATATGCAGATATAAAGTACCGGTCGAGATGGCACCATACATAGCAATCGCCGTTGATAGAGTCTACAACGAAATCCGTAAAGGAAGACCACTTGGAAATGATGGTTCTAGGCAATATGAACTTATTGAGAAATGGGCAATAATCAACAAGAAGCTCATGATTGTCAAAAAAGTAAGTTTCCCAATCCGTTACATATCTCAGCTGAATGAAGTTGGAATAAACCCAGGGCCATATGCGGTTATCCGAAGAAATAATAGAAAACAAAGTCCCATAAGTGTTGGAAGTATTTATTAGTGGATCGGAAACGGGTAAAGTAATTTTACTCAATTTACACCTCCATATTCCCATTATATTTAAATAAAAATGAAATAAATGACATTATTATACTATAATAATTTTTCATTCCAATTATGTGATGATAATCATATTATGATAATAAAGGGAAATGGTAATCTGGCGAAGAATAGTACTTTTGGAAACATTTTGGCATACGTTTCTCTGGTAAAAAAGCTGCAGAATGTGATGGGGGGAGCGATATATTGCGAATAGTGGTTTGTTTAAAGTTTATTGCACACGTGAACAAAAACAATGTGCGTGGCATTGATGATGGCCGTAAGATCTCGGCCTCACCGCCACCGAAGGCAACCTTTGAGCTAAACTATCCGGACCGGCAAGCCATCCATGTGGCATTGGAGCTGAAGAATAGCTGTAATGCTAATGTAACTCTTATTTCCATGGCCCCTCCCGGTTGTAAAACGGTTCTACAGGAGTTCATGGGTTATGGGATCGATGAGGCTGTCCTGCTCAGCGACGCTTCTTTTGCCGGTTCGGATACATTGGCGACATCGCTGGTACTGGCTCGTGCTGTTGAGAAGCTTGGTGGATGTGATCTGGTTCTGACCGGCAGCCATTCAACCGACAGTGATACCGGTCAGGTAGGTCCGGGAATCGGCGAGTATCTAGATATCCCCCACGCGATAAATGTAACACGGTTTGAGGATATTTCGACTGATGAGGTATTGTTCCACCGCCAGCATGACGAAGGGGTAACAACCAGACAGTCTTGCCGGCTTCCGGCAGTATTGAGTATTGGTGGAATGACAGCCGTCTCTGAGTTGAAACCGCTAACAATTGCTGCCAAATTGCATGCCAGAACCAAGGATATTCTGGTATGGTCCTGTCATGACCTTGGCCTTGACCCACAGACGGTTGGTTTGGCAGGCTCGGCTACTGAAGTAGTTTCAGTGTACGAACAGCACTCCGAAAGAAAGGGGATTTTGCTAGAAAGCGATGAATATCTACGGGTATTGGAGCCGATAATCAGCAAAATCAGCGAGGTTAGAAGTGGATGATTAGGATTGATCAGGAACAATGCACATATTGCCTCCTGTGTTTAAAACGCTGTCCCGCGGCTGCAATCAAAGATGAGGATGAGGGCTTGCGTATCGACGTTGCGGCATGTACTTATTGCTCAGTCTGCACGTCTTGCTGTCCTAACCAAGCCATTATAATGAAAGACAGGGCACAGGAGACCAGACAACCGTACCCTGAGCATGAAGGTATTTGCCTTGTTGTGGAACATGCTGAAGGCGCGCTCTCTTCATATTTTCCGGAACTGGTTAGCGCAGCAAAACAGCTGCAGGCTATGAGAGCCCAGCGCATTTGTGCTTTGGTGGTCGGAGAGCGTATAGAAGACCTAGCCCAGCGTCTGCTTCAATGGGGAGTAGATGAGGTGTGGATGGTGAACAAACCGGGCATACAGCGTTACGCCGAAGATATTCATTATAATTTGATTTCTGCGGTGCTCCGGGATCAAAGACCGTCTGTCGTGCTAGGTATGGCTACCGCATGGGGGAGGTCTATTTTCCCCAGAGTCGCAGTCCGCCTGCGGACGGGGCTATGCGCCGATTGCATCGATTTGAAGATGGGACCGGATCATGGGGATTTTATTATTACCAGACCGACGCAAATGGGCGAGCAATTCGCTGAGATAAAAATACCGGCAAGACGGCCGCAAATGGCAACTGTAAAAACCAATTTTTATTCCGCTGCTGAGACCGCACACGTCGTGCAGGGCAAGATTGTTGATCTAAGCTCCCTGTATTCTTGCTCTTCCTCAGTCCTGCAGTTTATGGGAGTAATTGAAGAAGCCGCGGGCAAGGAGAACATCGAGACTACAGAAATTATTGTTGCTGCCGGGAGAGGCATTCAAAACGCAGACAATCTTCGTTTAATCTATGCGCTCGCCGATGCGCTTGGGGGGAAAGTAGCGGTTACCAGACCGCTTGTAGAATGTGGATGGATGGATAGTATGCATCAAGTCGGACTGACAGGTAAAATGGTCAAGCCCAAACTGTACATCGCCTGCGGAGTGTCTGGGGCAGTGCAGCATAAGGTTGGGATGCATCATTCGGAGACGATAATTGCAATAAATACGGATCGCAATGCACCTATCTTTGATTACTCCACATATGGGATCGTAGGCGATCTTTTTACAGTCATACCTGAAATATTGTCGGCATTGAACACAGTACAGGAGGTTGGGCGATGATTGAGAAGGAGCTATTAAGACAACAAACGCTGCATACGATTGGCGTCATGCTCGATGAGCACTTGCTTCAGAAGGAGGATATGTTCAGGTTTCAAAGCGATGTCCACGACACATATTCTCCGGAATACATCCGGAGCGAGATGGAGAATTGGTACAGAACATTAGGAATCGAATATATCATCCAGCGAAAATTTTCACTTCGGATGCCGCAGTTTACGAGAGAAGAATTAGAAGAAGCGGACCGAAGAAACGAGATCATTTTATGTGTTCCCCAAGGCGTCAGTCGCAAGCAATTAGGCTGCTTGTTTAATATCCGCAATTGGGCGCTGGAGAGTGAACTGGTCGCAGCAACTCCGGAAATTGAGGATTTCTGGTTCACCGTTCCGCGGACAACCGAACCGGATATGCTGGATCGGACGGCTGTGGAAATACAGCGTACATACAAGAAAACCGGAAAATTGGGAATGAGCCTGGAGCGGTATCTGGTATTTGTCGCCCGCATGAGGCATCTGACAGGACAAACACCGGATATAAGGACAAAGATGTGGATTACCAACGGCAAATATGAAGGAAAGGCGATGCTTGTGGTTGGTTTCGACTCGGCTGGCGAGTTTACAGCACATGGCTGGATGCCGAATTTCCACTCGCCTATGGTGGGCGGACGTTATACCTGGATACCTGACCATATATAAACAGTAAGGAGACGGTTATTTCGGCTATGTACAATAAGTTCACTGAATCGGGGCCTCAGCCTAGTGTACACTTCACCACTGCTCGCAAGGCGGAACCGGGTCCTAATGAATTGTTCATTACCAACCGTTTTACTTTAACGGGAACGGTAAAGGACCCATCCTGCTTGCAGCTTTTTCATGGGGCATGCCATTTACCAGGGCATTATCCTTACTCCAGTGTCGGAGTAGTGACTAAAGCGGGGCTTGGAGCAGAGCATCGCGTAGGCCAAGCTCTTGTGTTTTCTCCTCATTATACAAAGGATGTATGTGTCCCTCTGCACAGTGGGGTGGATGGTCAGATCTTTATTTCCAACGACTTAGACCCTGTGACAGCTGCGTTTGTTCCTATGTTTTGTGTGGCACTAAATGTGTGTGAAGAGCTGGCAGATGAAGGCATTAAAACGGTGGAACTGTGGGGAATGGGACTGCTAGGAAAGCTTTTATTAAGGTTGCTTGAGCAGGATGAAGATTTGAGCTTCAGTGTTGAAAAGAAGGAGGCCAAGGATGAGATTTGGGCCGGGTTAAACAGCGGTGTGTGGGACTGCGAGGAGAGAGCCATTGTTGCACTTGATTCGGACCTGCTCTCGCAGGTTCAACGGCATTCGGCTTTAAAAAACGATCCACCAGACCAGCACATACAATTTATTGATCTGACAAGACCTGGAATACTTAAGGAATCCATAACGCATGACCGTATTCAGGAAATCTCTCGCAGAATTGGGAAGCAAGAGCTTGAAGTAACCAGCCTAATTGCCCAACATATTCATGCGGAACATATGGAGCAATTTATCAGGCAAGCGGCGGAAGGCTTTTTTGAAGGGAAAACTGTAGTCTATGACTGGTAGAGGAGGTTCGTCATGCAGTTGACACAAGGTGTTATGGATGTACCCGCACTCGATATTGCATTTTCTGAGCAGGAGCGGCGTATCATTATGGAGCGAATTGATGATTGTCTGTCGAGAGGAGCGTTGAGTCAGGGTAGGTATGTACAGGAGCTGGAGGAACGTTTTGCCCGGTATGTAGGAGTTACTCATGCCATTGCGGTTAATTCGGGTACAAGTGCGATTGAAGCGGTAATGAGAGTGCTCGAAGTAAAGGGGCAGGAAGTGCTGGTTCCGGCAAATACGTTTATTGCCACGGCTTCCAGTGTCCTGTTTGCCGGAGGGCATGTTCGCCTTGTTGATATTGATCCCCGTACATTCTCGGTGTCGC
>RCUO01001094.1_pt1 | contig 10803 bp, 6 predicted proteins | sample 2166161 | NCBI WGS metagenome assembly RCUO01 (sample SAMN09932617, study PRJNA488358) | compost metagenome | feature: garden; material: soil; isolation source: compost soil in cyclohexanecarbonitrile-enriched culture | place: Germany: Experimental Botanical Garden Goettingen | collected 2016-01-27 | reverse complement strand
CCTCGTTGCCCTGCTCCGTCGCCTGATAGAACACCCGGCGCGAAATGGCGTCCGGCAAATACTGCTGCTTCACGAAGTGGCCCGGATAATCATGCGGGTACTTGTAGCCCCCATGTCCGAGCTGCGCGGAGCCCTTGTAATGCGTATCCCGCAGATGCAGCGGCACCTCCGCGGATTTCAGCTCCTCGATCGCCGAGGTGGCCCGTGAGATCGCCATAGTGACGGCGTTCGACTTCGGGCTCTCCACGGCGAACAAAATCGCCTGGGCGATGTTGAGCCTCGCCTCCGGCCAGCCATTGTTGCGGTACGCCTCCAGCGCGCTGACCGCCTGCACCATCGCCTGCGGATTCGCCAGGCCGATATCCTCGCTCGCCGCCGCAATCAGCCGGCGGATGAACACAATCGGGTCCATGCCGAGCTTCTCAACGGCATAGAGGAACCAGAACAGCGCAGCGTCGCTGGAGCCGCGAATGCTTTTGTGGAAGGCGGACAGCACGTCGTACTGCGTCGACTCGTCCGCCTTCACGGTCGGCCGCCGGATGGAATCCTCCGCCACCTCCAGCGTGACGTGAACCGTCCCGCCGCTGCCGGGCGGAGTTGTCATGGCGGCCAGCTCCAACGCATTCAGCGCACGGCGGATGTCGCCGTTCGCCATGGTGGCGATGTGCTCAAGCGCCGCATCGTCCGCCTGAAGATCCATAAACCCAAGGCCCTTGTCCTTGTCGGCCAGGGCTCTCTTCATCGCCGTCAGGCTGTGAGCCTTGCCGAGCGGCTCCAGCTGAAACAGCGTAGACCGGCTCATGAGCGCGCCGTTCACATAATGGAACGGGTTCTCGGTTGTCGCCCCGATAAAAATAATCGTCCCTTTCTCAACAGCCGGCAGCAGCGCATCCTGGCGGGAGCTGTTGAAGCGGTGCACCTCGTCCAGAAACAGGATCGTCTTCGTGCCGTACAGCGATTTGGAGTTCTGTGCGCGCTCAATGACTTCCCTGACATCCTTAACGCTCGCTTCCACTGCGTTCAGGCGGACGAATTCGCCTTTCGTCTGGTGGGAGATAATGTGGGCAAGCGTCGTCTTGCCGCAGCCGGGCGGCCCGTACAGCAGAATGGAAGAGACCTGGTCCGCTTCAATAGCCCGGCGAAGAAGCTTTCCTTTGCCCACGATATGCTCCTGTCCGATATATTCATCAAGAGTTTCCGGCCGCATGCGGTCGGCCAGGAGACGCCCGTCACGCGTCTCCTCCTCGAATGAAAACAAATCCATGTCGACACTCCTTGCCATATGCGATATGACTCTATCATACCATTTACACGGTCAAAGAGCACAGGTGTTCCGATCTTCCCGGAATTCGCATGAAGCGTCATCCGCTTGCGCCGGGAGATGGGTGGATGAGAGTTGGGGGGGGGTCATGCCGTTCTTCCCATCCATCGGTTAGTTCACAGCCTGTTAATGACAATATGCGCAAAAGCTAAAGGGAGCATGGCGGCCTTTCGGCTGCGATGCTCCCCGCATGTTGTGAACCCCGCTATATGCCATCCGGCAAGTCAAGCAAGGCCAAGACAAGGCTAATAGCTAATAGCACCCCGTCTTTTACTTGACCGGCCAGCCTTCTGCCGCATCGCTCTCTTCGGCCGCCTTCACGAGATATGAAGGCAGCCGCACGTCATGCAGCAGCCACAGCTCATGCAGCGCCCGTGTGCAGCCGACATACAGGAGCTTGGCATCCCAAGCCGCCTCACCGTATGAGCTTAAGTCCGCGTCAGCAACGATGGCCGCATCGAATTCGAGCCCTTTGGACAGGTACAGCGGCAGAACCGACAGTCCGCCCTGGTACTCGGTCATACTGCCGTCAATCAGATGAACGTCCTCGAACCGGACAGACAGTTCCGCGAACAGGGCTTCGGCATCTGCCAGCGTCCGTGTCAGCACCGCTACGGTGCGGTAATCGCGTCCCGACAGCTCGGCGAGCGCAGCAGAGATATCATCCGTCCGGCTTGCGCCGTATTCAAGTAGCCGCACGGGATTGCCGCTGCGGAACACCGGAACGGCCAGCAAATCGCTCTTCACGCCGCCCCTCAGAATCCCGTTGGCAAAATCAATGATTTCCATGGTCGACCGATAGCTTCGCGTCAGTGCATGATACGACGTATGCTCCGGAGCGAACAGCTCCTGCATCTCGCGCCATTCATGCACGCCCTTGTAGGCGTGAATCCCCTGTGATAAATCCCCGAGAATGGTGAATGAATGATTGCGGGCATACAGATCCAGCACAGCAATCTGAAAAGGCGAGAAATCCTGGGCCTCGTCGATGACGATATGGTCGAATTTCTGCACCCCCTCGTCTCCGTTCAACAGATAATGAATGTACAGCAGCGGCGGAAGGTCCTCCTCCAGCACATGCCCCTTCTTGAGCTGCGCGCGCGTCGATTTCATTACGGCGGCCGGAATCTCCTCCGGCTCATCCGCAGGCCAATCGGCGGGCGGCTTCACGGCCCGGAAAATCTGCTTGTAGATCGTCAGCGGATCATATTTGGGCCACTTGCCGGCATACGCCTTCTCCCGCTGCGCGCCCTTCTTCTTCCGATCCTTCAGCGCTGCGGTGGAAGGACTCTTCTTCAGCTCCATTTCGATCCAGCGGTGAATCCGGGCCATCACCCGTTCCTTGCGCTTCGCCGGCGGATACGGAGCGTACTCCTCCTTGTACCAGCGCATAATCATCCGCCGGGGGAGGACGGCGCCTTCCCATGGCGAGAAATCGCCTTCGGGAACCGCTCCCGACTCCAGCAGCGACACCGCTTCTTCAATAACGCCTATCAGCTTCGTGGAACCCTTGAAGCGCTCCGGCGTCTCCTCAGTAAGGACAGGCATTGCCCCCTTATTCTCGAACCAGCGGTTCAGCGTCTCCATCACGCCGTTGTCCGTCAGCTCAAGGCCCAGCAGCTCGGCGGCCCAGTCCGCGAAAGTGCTCTGCTGGATGTTGCCAACGCCAAGCTCCGGCAGCACGTCAGAGATGTAATCCAGGAACATCCGGTTCGGGGCAAAAATAATCATCCGCTCCGCCGAGACCTGCTCCTTATACTGATACAGCAAAAAAGCGAGCCGGTGCAGCGCGACCGTCGTCTTTCCGCTGCCCGCCACGCCCTGGATGATGAGCGCGGTATTTTTGGCCGCCCGGATAATCCGGTCCTGCTCTTCCTGAATCGTTGACACGATATCCCGCAGCCGGTTATCCTTGTTCTCCCCGAGACGGTAGACAAGGAATTCGTCCGAGACGGCGGGGCCGTCGCTCTCGCGGTCATAGGTGTCGGCCACCCGCTCCAGAATGCGTTTGCGGATGACGACATTTCGTTTCAGATACACCAAGCCCTCGACGATTCCGTCAGGCGACTCGTAGGAAGCCGGCTCTGTCCCTCCGGTGAACGAGTAGAACAGGCTGGCTACCGGTGCCCGCCAGTCGATAACAAGCGGACGGTCGGAGGCCTGTTCGCGGTCTGCGCCGATTTTGCCGATATAGAGCGGCTTGCGTTCACCCTGACCGCCTTCCTGAAAATCCAGCCGTCCAAAATACGGCTCCGTCCGAAGCTTCGACAGATTGTTCCTTCTCTGCTCCCGCGAAGCCTCCAGCACCTGCTCGGTGTATTCATGCCCGGTGTATACCGGTGTACTGCGCAGCTTCTCAAGCTGCCGGTCAATCTCCTCAAGCGCGGCGTTCAGCCTTTCCTGTTCCTCTTGATAGGCACTTTGAAACTTGTCCTCCAATTTCAGTTACCTCCTAAAAGTATTACGGGGCAATACCCACCCGTCCCTTAAGGCAAAACCGGCCTGTATGTCCGATCAGCAGAGCGCATCCTTACCAGCGGGTTCAGACGCACTCAAATTCAAAAAGGAGTCTTATTGTATCATAATGGCCGATGGAATGCCAAGAATTCCCGCACAAACTCCGCGAGGCCCTATAGCAGCGCATGAAGAACGAAATTCGCCAGGAACAGGCCCGCGATTCCGTACAAAGCGGGCGGCACCTCCGCGCCTCTGCGAAGCGCAAGCTTGGCGATCGGATAGGCGATGAAGCCGAAGGCCATTCCGTCGACAATGCTGTATGTGAAGGGTATCATGACCAGGATCAAAAAGGCCGGAAAGGCCTCTGTCGGATCGCTGAAATCCATGACCTGCACATGCTGCATCATGAGGCCGCCAATGATGATCAGAACCGGCGCGATGGCGCTGTCCGGCACGTAGACGAGCGCCGGAATGAACAGAAAGGTCGCGGCGAACATTAGGCCCGCGGCGAGCGAGGTCAGGCCGGAGCGTCCTCCGGCCGCTATTCCCGCGGTCGATTCGGCGGCCGCGACGGCGGGACTGCTGCCCAACAGACCGGCAGCGATGTTCACGAGCGAGAGCGCCCGCAAGCTGCTCTTGAAGCGCTCGGGATGCCCGGTCATCGTCGTCTGGGCCGAGATCAAGCCGATGTTCTCGAAGACCACGATCAGCAGCAGGAGAAAGACGGCGATCCAGAACACGAGACTGAGCGCCCCTTTCATATCGAGGCCCAGAAAGACCTGTCCGTAGCCTTCAAAGAGATGCCCCGTCCCCGCGTTCTCCCGCCCATGGCCGGCGCCAAGCAGATAGGCCAGGAGAGTGCCTGCGAACATGCTGATCAAGAGTCCGCCCCGCGTGCCCCGCAGATGCAGCACCAGAGCGAGGACCAGCGTAACGCAGGACGTGATGACGGCGGGGTCGCTGAAGTGGCCGATCGCGACGAACGTCGTCTTATGGGCAATGACGATGCCGCTTTTTTGCAGGCCGATAAAGGTCAGAAACAGCCCGATCCCGACGGTGATCGCGTGCCGGAGATTGGACGGAATGGCGTCGCTCAGAATGCGGTACAACGAAGTGAACGCCACCGCCGCGAACAGCACCCCGGTTACCGACACTACAGCCAGCGCCTCTCTCCAGTCCAGCTTCATGGAATGCACCAGCGTATAGGTGAAAAATGCGTTGATGCCCATGCCGGGCACCACGATAATCGGCGTCTTTCCGACGAATGCCATCAGCAGACAGCCGCATACGGCCGTCAGCAGCGTTGCCACCATCCCCGCCCGAAGCGGCATTCCCGCATCCTGCAGGATAGCCGCGTTGACCATCACGATATAGACCGATGCAAAATAAGAGATGAGTCCGGCCGCCCACTCTTTTCTCCGTACATATTCGGGCTCCAGGCCGAGGCTGCGGCTCCAAAAGCTGTTGTTCATGTCTGGACACCTCCGTACCATATTGTAAAAGCCAGGCGCCTTATAGTAATAGCCAGACGCGCCGGGCGCCATGCTTGACATGCGCAGCGTAACGGCAGCCCCGAACGCCAAAGGACAACGGCCGCACCGCAGTCAAAAAGGGCGAGACGCCTCCGACGGCGCTCGCCCCTCCTTGTCCCATCCGGGCCTTGGCCCGCTGTTAGATTGTGACGCCGCCGGCTTCCAGCAGCTCCTTGACGGCGACGCTGACCATAATCAGCCCCGCCACCGGCGGAACGAACGCATTGCTCGCAGGCGGCTGCTTCGCCTTCCGGATATCCGGCGCATTCTCCGGCACGATCTTGTCCGTGACATCCTGGCGCGGCTTGATCGGCTCTTCCGTGGAGAAGACGACCTTCACGCCTTTCTTGATACCGTCTTTACGCAGTTTCTGACGGATGACCCGGGCAATCGGGTCCATCGAGGTCTTGGAAATATCCGCAACCTGAAACTTCGTCGGGTCCATTTTGTTGGCCGCGCCCATGCTTGAAATCATCGGGATTTTGCGGGCCAGACACTGCTTGATCAGATGGATTTTGTAGAAAATCGTATCCGATGCGTCAATGACATAGTCCGGCTTGTATTTGAAAAGTTCCTCGTACGTTTCCTCGGTGTAGAACATATTGAGCGCAATCGCTTCACATTCCGGATTGATCAGCTTGACCCGCTCGACCATCAAATCCGCTTTCTTCTGTCCGACCGTTGTGGTCAGCGCATGAATCTGACGGTTGATGTTCGTAATGTCTACGGCGTCCTTGTCGATCAGGATGATCCGGCCGACGCCCGTACGTGCCAATGCTTCAACCGCAATAGAGCCGACGCCGCCGATGCCGAGCACCGCTACGGTGCTGTTCTTCATGATTTCCAGACCCTCGGGTCCGATAGCCAGCTCGGTGCGCGAGAACTGATGCAGCATGATGGCTTCCTCCTATTTCTTGGCTTTCTCCTTGATGGCCACCCGGATATGAAGCTCATCCAGTTGGGCATCCTTAACTGGCGACGGCGCGTCCATCAGCAGGTCGGTTGCGCTTGCCGTCTTCGGGAAGGCGATCGTCTCGCGCAGATTGCTGCGTCCAGCCAGCAGCATGACCAGACGGTCGAAGCCGAAGGCGATGCCGCCGTGAGGTGGCGTGCCGTATTCGAATGCGTCGAGCAGATAACCGAATTTGTCTTGAACTTCTTCCTTGGACAGGCTGAGCGCGTCAAACATCTTCTCCTGAACATCGCGCTTATAGATACGCATGGAGCCGCCGCCGACTTCGTAGCCGTTCAGCACGATGTCATAGGCCTGGGCGCGGATCGCACCTGGATCGGTGTCGAACAGGGCAATGTCTTCCTCGCGCGGACGAGTGAACGGATGATGCTCGGCCACGAAGCGCTTCTGATCCTCGTCATATCCGAGCAGCGGGAAGTCGGTGACCCAGGCGAATTTGTACACACTGTCGTCGATCAGGCCAAGCTGGCGGCCGATCCGCAGGCGAAGCGCGCCGAGAACGTCCGCTACGATCTTCTTCGTGTCGGCGGAGAACAGCAGCAGGTCGCCCTCCTCGGCTCCCGTGCGCTCCTTCACCTTGGCGATTTCCTCCTCAGTGAAGAACTTCACGATCGGGCCGCGGAATTCGCCTTCCTTGACCTGAATCCAGGCAAGGCCTTTGGCTCCGTAGCGGGCCGCGAACGGTCCGAGGTCGTCGATTTCCTTACGTGTCCATGTGCCGCAGCCTTTGGCGTTCAGGCACTTCACTTCGCCGCCTTTTTCAATGACGGATGCAAACACCTTCACGCCGCTGCCGGCTACGATGTCGTTCATTTCAATCAGCTCAAGGCCAAAGCGCAGGTCCGGCTTGTCCGAGCCGTATTTGCCAATCGCTTCGGCATAAGTCAGGCGCTGGAACGGAAGTGCCAGCTCGACGCCGACTGTCTCTCTGAACAGGCGCTGCATCAGGCGCTCCATCATGGAGAGCAGGTCCTCCTGGGACAAGAACGAGGTCTCGATGTCGACCTGGGTGAACTCCGGCTGGCGGTCGGCTCGCAGGTCTTCGTCGCGGAAGCAGCGGGCGATCTGATAGTAGCGCTCCACACCGCCTACCATGAGCAGCTGCTTGTAAATTTGCGGCGACTGCGGAAGGGCGAAGAATTCGCCTTCATGCACCCGGCTTGGCACCAGATAGTCGCGCGCGCCTTCCGGCGAGCTCTTGGTCAAGATCGGCGTCTCGATATCGAGGAAGCCTTCACCATCGAGGAAATCGCGGAAGATTTTGGCCGCCTTGGAACGAAGCAGCAGCGTTTTATGCATTTCCGGACGGCGCAGGTCAAGATAACGGTATTTCAGACGGAGAGACTCGTCCACTTCCACACCGTCTTCGATGAAAAAAGGAGGCGTCTTGGCCGCGTTCAGCACGTCGATTTCTGTAATGCGGACTTCGATTTCGCCGGTCGGCAAGTTCGGGTTAACGGTCTCCGGGTCGCGCTTGACGACTTCGCCCTTCACGGCGATTACATATTCGCTGCGCACCTTGTCGGCTGTCTGCAGCGCTTCGCCCGAGTATGCCGGGTTGAAGACAACCTGCACGATGCCGCTGCGGTCGCGAAGATCGATGAACAGTACGCCCCCAAGGTCACGCCGGGTCTGCACCCAGCCGTTCAAAGTAACCGTCTGTCCAATATGTTCGGGGGTCAGCTGACCGCAGTTGTGAGTTCTTTGCATAAAATTATCATACCCTTTCCTTAGTAAAATCTAACTTTAGAAAATCTTATTTCGAAGAAATTCGGCCTGTTCAGGATTTTGTCATCGGACCCAAGCCGACTGACTGGTCCCGCAGCCTGTTTCTTAGATTCATGTAAACAAATACTGGCCAGGCTCGCTCGCCTCGCATCAATGCGATAGGCTTCAGTTCCTGGTGAAGCAATCTTCAGACCGCGGGACAATCTTGAGCCTGTAAACCTGCCTACGGAATGTGAAGTTATCTTCAGTCTGCGGGATTATCTTCAGCCCGCCTTTTGAGTCGAGCTTTAGGCCTGCTCCGCTAGTACTTCGCCCAGATTCACCAGCTTGACGGTCCGCTGCTCGCCGGTTGCCATATACTTCAGGGCGATTTCGCCCCGCTGCAGCTCTTCCTCGCCCAGAATGGCGGTGAAGCGCGCCGACATCCGGTCGGCGGATTTAAGCTGCGCCTTCATTTTGCGGCCCAGATAATCGCGCTCCGCCGAGAAGCCTTGGCTGCGCAGCAGATACAGCTGCTTCGTAATCTCTGCCTCGGCTTCCTCGCCGAGCGCTACCAGATACACATCGAGCGGCTTGACCGCTCCTGTCTCGATCTTCTGATGCTCCAGAATCAGGAGAATCCGTTCGAGCCCGATGCCAAGGCCGATGCCCGGCTGGTCCGGTCCGCCGATCTCGGCGACCAGGCCGTTGTACCGTCCGCCTCCGCCGACGGTGTCAATGGACCCGATGCCAGCCGCCTTGTATTCAAAGGCCGTGTGCGTGTAATAGTCGAGCCCGCGAACAAGGCGGGTATTGACCGAATAATCAACGCCCATCGCTTCCAGGTGGCTTCGCACTTTGGCGAAGTGCTCGGTGCATTCCTCGTCCAGGCTGTCCAGAATGGACGGCGCGTCCGTGAACTTGTCCTGATCGACCTTGCAGTCCAGCACGCGCAGCGGGTTGCGCTCCATGCGGCGCTGGCAGTCGCTGCACAGGCTGTCCTTCATCGGACGCAGGAAGCCGAGCAGCTTCTCGCGGTAAGCCGCGCGGCTCGGAATATTGCCGACCGAATTGATCTCCACCCGGACGCCCTGCAGACCGAGGTCCTTGCAGAATTGGTAACCGAGGGAGATGACCTCCGCGTCGATCGCTGGATCAACAGCGCCGAATGCCTCAACCCCGAACTGGTGGAACTGGCGGTACCGGCCCGCCTGTGGACGCTCATAACGGAACATCGGTCCAATATAGTACAGCTTGCTGACATCTGGCTCCCCGTACAGCTTGTTCTGCACATAGGCCCGGACAACGCCGGCCGTTCCTTCCGGACGCAGCGCCAGATCCCGGCCGCCCTTGTCCTTGAAGTTGTACATTTCGCCTTCCACGATATCGGTCGTTTCGCCAACGCCGCGCTCGAACAGCTCCGTATGCTCAAACATCGGAGTGCGAATTTCGCGGTAATTGAAGCGCCGGCACAGATCTCTGGCCTTTTCTTCAACGAACTGCCATCTCTCCACCGCACCGGGCAGGAAATCCTGCGTTCCGGTCGGCTTCTCGATTCTCTCTTTAGCCAACTTATGATCCCTCCTGAACATGCCCTTGGAAGATTTGCAAATTTGCATTAAAAAAATCCCCCGCCCTGTTTCATCAACAGGGACGAGGGATTATCCTAACGATATTCACCCGTGGTACCACCCACATTCCGGCCGGAATTCTTACGTTCTTCCGTCCGCTTCAAGCGGTTAACGCCCGCCTACGCGCAGCGGCTACTGAGGCGGATCAATCCGCTGTTCGCCGTACGTTCTCGGGGAAGTCATTCATTCGCTCATCAACAGAATCCTTGCAGCCGGGTTGAATGATAGGTTGACGATGGAATCATCAATCTGAAATTCAACGGGGATTCCTCTCTGGGGTTGTGGATATCGAATTACTTGGTCCCGTCATCAAAACAGTTATTAATAACCGTATATCCATAGATTGTACTGAATCAAAGCACTAAAGTCAAGGATTAACACGTGATGTCCTCTTTTTGCGGCGCCGGACAAAAAATGACCCGAAGAGCATCTCTCCGGGCCCATCACATATATTATAAAAAAGGGGGTCATGCTGTTATTATAAACAGGCTATATTAAGCGATCATGTACATCATATTACGAATATATTACAGAAAAGAAAGCGCTTCATAAATGTCGGATATTAGCATTTTATGGGCGCCAAAGCAAACCCCGCTGTCCTGCTGAACAGCGGGGTTTTTACTTGAGGCTTCCAGCTCCGATAATTGTTAATCAAGCTTTAACCAAAAACCTCGACATAACCGTTTTTACTGCGGAGCGAATGGACAATGGCATCGAAATCATCATCGCTGGCCTTGATCTCCATGACGTAATGAAGACCGCCCAGATCCGCATCGTCATAGGCTTGATTTCTTACATCGTCAGCGCCAAAATTGCCGCCGCGCCCCGTCTCATCGTCAACTTCTCCGCCCGCAGCAACTACTGCGGGATATGCGGCAGGCGCTGCTCCGTAGCTGACCGGTGCGGTCCCGGTACTGAGTCCCCCGAGATTGTTGACAGGCAAGAGCGGAACCAGGAGATTCCGATCGTTGCCGAGCGGGTCCGTAAGCTCCCACACATCCAGCCCGTCCGCTTTGTAGCCGATCAGCGCCGTCTTGGCGCCTTCCGCCTCATCTTCTGTTCTGAAATAAGCCTGTATGCGCTTGGTCATGATGTCGCCCTCCTAAAAGTTTTGTGATGACGCAGCTTACTATGAGTTTCTTCCAACAAAACTGGCTTCGGAAGCATACGCTTAGTTTTGTG
>RCUO01001093.1_pt1 | contig 10811 bp, 11 predicted proteins | sample 2166161 | NCBI WGS metagenome assembly RCUO01 (sample SAMN09932617, study PRJNA488358) | compost metagenome | feature: garden; material: soil; isolation source: compost soil in cyclohexanecarbonitrile-enriched culture | place: Germany: Experimental Botanical Garden Goettingen | collected 2016-01-27 | reverse complement strand
TCGGCATGATCGACACCCGGAAGTCGATCTGCCGGCCGCTGATGCCGATCTTGAAGCGACCATCCTGGGGCACGCGTTTTTCGCCAATGTCCAGTTCGGCCATGACCTTGACCCGGGAAATCACTTGCTCGGCGAACTCGCTGCCCTGGATTTTGCTGATGTTGTTGAGCACGCCGTCGATCCGGTACTTGATCACCAGGCCGCTGCCGGTGGTGCCGAGGTGGATGTCGCTGGCGTGCATTTTCAGCGCGTCGTACAGGGTCGAGTTGACCAGTTTGACCACGACGCTGGAGTCTTCGCTGATGCTGGTCAGGGACAGGCTTTGCAGGTTATCGGTTTCGGCGCCGGCGTCGCTCTGGGCGTTGAGCGACTCCACCGCATGGAAGCTCTCTTCGTGACGCGCCAGATAGGCCTTCAGGTCATCGGCATGCACCAGGTACAGCGGCGCGCCTTGCAGGCACTCATCGATCCAGGCCAGGCGTGCACTGTCGAAGGGGTCGGCGAACACACCGATGACCGCATCGTTGTGACGCAACAGGGTGAATTCGCGCTTGAGGCATTGGGCCAGGGTCACCCGGTCGAACACCGGCGTGGAATTGAACAGGCTGTCGGTGTCGAGCACCGGGTAGTGCAGGGTTACGCCGAGGCATTGAATGAAAGGCATGGGAGCCAGTGCGCACAGCCGCCCCAGGGCGTCCAGCATCCGCTCGCCGGAACTGGTGGCCAGGGCTCGGGCCTGGGCCAGTTGCTCACTGGTAAAACGAGTCGGTGAACATTCCGGTTGCGCCGGTTCTACGGCAAAGGATAGACGGTCCATGGCTTGCTCTCCTACGCCCGGGGCTTTGGGCCCTGTCGGCGCGGCGAGCCATTCGGCGGAGGCCGGAACGTCTTGTCGCGCCACTACTCCCCGGTGAGCAACTGTTCGTCGTCTGGCGCCTTGGAGGCCGATGTACTTTTTCGGCGATCTGCCAGCACCCAGCTACCGTCGTACAACTGCAGCGGGAAACTCTCGGTCCTGCTCTGGCGTCGTTCGACAAAGCCTTCGGAAGTGCTCACCCCCACTTTGGGTTCGCGTTGCCTGCCCAGAAGATCAAGCACGGCACGGGCCAATTCCGCCAATGGAAACGGTTTGAACAGGATATGGCTGACGCCCAGTTGCCGGGCCCGCTCGCAAACCTCTGCGGTTGGATGCCCTGTGATCAGCACGAAATGACACTTCCTGTTCTGGCGGACGGCATCGAGCACCTGAAAGCCTTCCATATCGGGCAAGCGGTAATCGAACACCATCACATCGGGCGCGAAATCATCGGCTTCAGCGATTCCTTTCGCACCGTCGTGGGCAATCCGGACTTCCAGTGCTTGCGCCTGCAGGTAACCCTGGAGGTTCTGCGCCAGCAACTGTTCGTCATCAACAACCAGTACTTTATTCAACAAGGTGGACTCCTTGAAACCGCAGGTCCGGATTTTGAACCTGACGGAGTGCGCGTCCTGACAGGACTAACGCACACTTCATGCCAGGCTGGGCACCGGTAATTTGAGGACTTCATGTCCTTGAATTTAAAAAACAATGCCTTTTCGTAGCGCAATTCCATCCCCCAAAAACGGGGAAAGCGACGTGATTGGCACTGGACTTTTCCCCCCACTGTTGGGGAAACCCCCTATTGATCGGCAATCCGTTCGATTCGATTGCGCGAGCGCAATGGCGCCGACGCCCTCATCCCGGTTAAGCGTAGCCCTGCGGTTTCGCCAGTGGAAGCGTCTGCACCGGGCGGTATCGAGTTTCATGATCGGCCTCCGGTCAGGGCGTGGCAGCAATGGGTTTATAGGGCGCGACCAAATAGAAACGCTGGTCCGGCAGATCCACCGTGACGATATGGGCACCGCTCAAGCCCAGGCGCCGGCCCGGACCAAAGCTGATCAGCGGTGTCAGCCCGGTATCGAAGTCACGCAAGCCTTCCAGGGCCCTGACCAGCTTCTCGCGACTGGCATTGCGCCCGGCCTGCTTCATGCCTTCGCTGAGCAGCATCATCGAACTGAACGCGCCCACTTGCAGTATCGCGTGCTGGCCACCGAGGCCCTGGTGTTCGCGCAACTGAGTCAGGGCCAGGCGCCCGGCCAGGGTCCAGTCGCTGGGCACGAACGGATAGGCCAGGAACACCCGCCGGGAAAATCCGCTGGGCACCTGCATCAGATTGCCCGCCACCTGGTTCGAGGCGGCGAACAGGTAAGGCACCTGCCCCGCCGTTTGCAAACGCTCGGCCAGACGACTGAAGCCGCTGCTGCTGCCCAGGTAAAACACCGAGCGCGACCCCAAGGGAAAATCATCCCCGGCCGGGTCATAGGCTTGCAGGCGCACCTTTTGCCAGGCGTGCCCCTGCAAGTACTTGCTGAGTTCCTGCGCCGCCAGCCGTTGGCCGGGTTCGTCCGGGTAGGCGATCAGCGTCGGCCCCTGAAGCACCCGCAGGCTCGCACTGGCGTAGTTGGCCAGGGCGATCAATTGGTCGCGAAGGCCCGGCAGTGGCTCGAATATCTGCGGGCTGGTGTGGAGCGTGCCCTGCAAGGACAGCGGCCCGATCAGGGGAATGCCGGCCTGTTCCAGACGCATGGCGAAGTTCAGGTCCAATGCCGGCGCCATCGGTGCGATCAGGGCAAACACCTGCTCTTCATTGATCAACCGGTCCAGCGCCTTTTCGGCACTGGCGCGGTCGGCGCCGGGGTCGAGGATGGTCAGGCGCAACTGCCGGCCATGAATTCCGCCCGCCTCGTTGATGCGCGCCACGCAGCCATTGAGCACCGCTGCCACCGTGATGCCCTCCTCGCCCAAGGGGCCGGAACCCGGCAACAACGTACCCAGGTGCAGACTGTCGGGGGCCAGTCCCGGAACGCGGTCTTCGGCCAGGTGCTTGAGGTACGCCGTGAGGTTGCGTTGATCGATCATCGACAACACGAACCGTGGCATCGTCGGATCGAGCCGATTGTTGCCCGGGTCGCGCCCCTCTTGCACCGCCCGCGCCAGGGTGATTTCGCTGTAGGCCGGATAACTGCGGCCGTTGATGTGCTGCTGGCCTTGGCTGCTGGCCAGTCGCGACCAGCGCAGGTCCGGCGGTCGCACCTCGCCTTCCGGGCGCCCGAGGCCATCCTCGCCATGACAATTGGCGCACGGCACGCGGGTGGCCGGCAGCAGCACGCCCGCTGCGCCGACCCGGACCATGATCGGTTCGCCGCTGGCCGACACGCCTTCGTGGTACAACCGTTTACCGGCACTTTCGCTGAGGCTCAGCGGCAGCGCCTGGGCGGTGAGCGCGATGCTGCCGAAGAGCAGCAGGCCAAGGACGAGGGCAGTATTCATGGCCGTGGCTCAGCGACTGGCCACGGGCATTGTCAGCAACTGCAAGCGCTGGGCAATGGCGGCGGCCGGGGCGGCGGGACGGATTTTGCTCCAGCGTCTGTTCGCCGCGTCACCGACGATCAACCGTGTGGAGTGCTGCAAGGGGGTCGGCACGATCTGGTCGATGCGACCCCATACAAGGTCCATTTGCACCTTGTCTTCGGTAAGAAAAAACCAGTGGGGCCCATCGATGCCCTGTTTCAAGGTGCAAGCCTTGAGTACCGCTGGCGTGTTGCGCAGCGGATCACTGGTAAGGGAGATAAAGGTGCTGCCGTTCTGGTCCTGCAAGGGTGTGTCGGGGAAGCAGGTTTTCCTGTCGATGGCGCTCATGGCTGGTGCTCCATGGCGATGGCGGTGTGCTTGGCGTGGGCGTTGCGTTCGCCTCTGAGCCTCTCGACGGCCCGGGCCAGCTCTGTCGGTTCGGTGAGACCGTAGTAGCGGGTCCAGTAGCGGTTGTTGCCGTCCCCCACCAGAATCAGTGGCGAGTGATTCTCGAAGTCACCGCTGTAGACGCCCAGGCCCTTGAGGGTGGCATCGACCGCCTGCGGCGAACCGGTCAGCCAGCTCCAGCCCGGCCCTTTCTGGAAGGTGCGGGCGTAGTCGTTCAGGCGTTGGGGATCATCACGCTGCGGGTCGATGCTGATGGACACCAATTGCACCTCGGTGCCGACCCGCGCGCCCAACTGTTTCTGCACCCTGCCCATGATCGAGGACATCACCGGGCAGACCGTGGTGCAACGGGTGTAAATGAAACCCATGACCACGATTTTGTTGCTGACCAGGTCTTTTTCCAGGTTGACGACCTTGCCGTTCTGGTCCAGCAGGGCCACGTCGGCAAATCTGATCCGGGCGTTCTCCGGGCTGGCGGTGCTGGCCGCCATGTCGTGCCCGGTGTGCTCGTCCGCCGAGTGAGCCAGCGCCTGGTCGATACCGAAGGCCAACAGGCAAAACGTCAGCAGGCCGCAATGCGCGAATCGGTCCATGTCGGTTTCCTCGTTAGTGGGTATCACCGGGATTGACCCGAAATTCCGGCACGACGCCGGACAAGGGTTGGTCCTGTTTTCAGCAACATTCCTCTTTACCGATCTGTACCTGTCTTACCCGCCCCGTTGTGGGAGCGAGCTTGCTCGCGATAGCGGACTGACAGTCGACATCGTTGGCGAGTGGAAAGCAGTCATCGCGAGCAAGCTCGCTCCCACAGGGGGGGTAAGCAAATCAATCAAGGACCAAGCGTGGGATATGCCAATCATGGACTCGGGCCTCGCTGCGGGTTATCGGGGGAACACTTCGATAAATCGTCCGGAGCAATCCGCATGCCACAAAAAAATACTTTATTAATCAGATTGTTATGATCACGACTTGATTGGTCGGGGGATATTCCCCACCCAATCCCCCCACTTTTTCGCCGGGGCCACTATTCCCCACTATTGGGGAAATTTCCCCGGGTGTTCGATCACAGCGGCGCATCCGCGGGCAACCCCTGCAAACGCCGATACTGGTTCAGCACACTGGGCACATAACGCTGGGTTTCGGCGAACGGCGGGACTACGTTGCCCCGGCTGAGCACCGCTTGCGGGCCGGCGTTGTAGGCCGCCACGGCAAGCCGGATATCGTTGTCGAACATCGTCATCAGGCGCTTGAGATAGCGGGCGCCACCCTGGATGTTGGCCTTGGGGTCGTAGACATTGGTCACCCCCATTTCGCGGGCGGTGGCGGGCATCAATTGCATCAGCCCGCGAGCGCCCTTGGGTGAGGTGGCGCGGGCGTTGTAGCTCGATTCGGTCTTGATCACTGCGTGCAGCAGCGCCGCCGGCAGTTCGTTGGCCGTGGCCGCCGCCGCCACCAGCTCGGCATAGGGTTGCGCGGCGATCATCTGCGGTTGCTGATCGAGGCTGACCACCGGCGCATCGGGCTCACGAATCACCCGTTCATAGTGGCGTCCGGGGCGGTGGACATTGGACAGGACGTAGCCGCCATTGGCGTCCACGGAAACAAACACATCGGCCTGTGCGGCGCTGGCCAACACAAGGAAACCCAGCAATCCGGCGGTGAGTGTCTTCATTGTTATACCTCCCCTTTCCGGCCCCGAAAATTGGGGGTATTGCCCCAATGGCCAGTCGTGCACCAGCCATACGCAAGCACTGTGCCGTAAGCGAGAAGGCCCGCAGCAAGGGGGCGCGCAAGGGTCGGCAATCGTGAGCATGGCAATTGCATGCAACTACATGGCAACTCTGCTGCCGACTGTTATGAGGTCATCATGAATCAGCGACTGTGTTATGCCCGGCGAACCCAAAGCGGGTTCACCTTGCTCGAACTGTTGGTGGTGCTGGTGGTACTGGGGCTGTTGGCCGGCATCGTGGCGCCGAAGTATTTCGCCCAACTGGGCCGCTCCGAAGTGAAAGTGGCCAAGGCGCAGATAGAAGGCTTGAGCAAGGCCCTGGACCTTTACCGCCTGGAAGTTGGCCATTACCCGTCCACCGAACAGGGTTTGCAGGCGCTGGTCACCGCCCCCGCCGACGAACCGCGCTGGACCGGCCCGTACCTGCAGAAAAAACTCCCGCAAGACCCCTGGGGCCGCAACTACGCCTATCGCTATCCCGGTGAAAACAGCGAGTACGACCTGTTGTCCATGGGCAAGGACGGGCAGCCCGGTGGCGAAGGCGAGAACGCCGAAGTCACCAACTGGAACTGACGGGAATGGCGACCATGCGCTTTCATCTCAAGGCTGTCGGCAAGGCCGGTGTGGTCTCGATGACCGTCGAGGCACCGGGGCACAGCGAAGCCAGGCGCATCGCCGAAGATCAGGGCCTGCGGGTGGTCAGCCTGCACGCCGAACGACATTGGCGCGCCTTGCGCCTGCACAAGCGCGAGACGTTCAACCTGGTGTTGTTCAGCCAGGAACTGACCACCCTGCTCAACGCCGGCCTGCCGTTGATCGATGCCCTGGAAAGCCTGGCGGAAAAGGAAAACGCGCCACAGGCCCGCAAGACCTTGAACGAGTTGGTCCGCCTGCTTTACGAGGGCAAATCGTTTTCCCAGGCCCTGAGCCAGCTGTCGGCGGTTTTCCCCCCGTTGTACGTGGCGCTGGTGCAGTCCAGTGAAAAGACCGGTGCCGTGGGCGATGCCCTGGGCCGCTATGTCAGCTATCGCCAACGCATGGACGAGGTTCGCCAAAAGATCATCAGCGCTTCGATCTACCCCTTGCTGTTGCTGGTGGTGGGCGGTGGCGTGGTTTTGTTTTTGATGGGGTATGTCGTGCCGCGCTTCAGCCTGGTGTTTGAAGGACTGGGGTCGAACCTGCCCTGGATGTCGCAGATCCTGATGAGCAGCGGCATGTTCCTGCACGCCCACCAGGGTGAATTCTTCGGTGGCTTGTTGGCCATCATCGTCGCCCTCACCCTGCTCCAGCGCCAGCCGGCCTTTCGTCGGGGGCTGGACCACCTGATCGAAAAACTCCCTGCGGTGCACCAGCGCATCTTCATGTATGAACTGGCGCGCTTCTACCGTTCACTGGGGATTCTGCTACAAGGCGGCATTCCCCTGGTCACCGCCATGGGCATGGTCCGTGGCCTGCTCACCGTCGCCTCCCGCACGCGCCTGGACCAGGCCTGCGACCGGGTGCGCGAGGGGCAATCACTCTCTGCCGCGCTGGAACTCAATCACCTGGTGACCCCCGTGTCCCTGCGCCTGCTGCGAGCCGGCGAACAGTCCGGCAACCTCGGGCAGATGATGGAGCGCAGCGCCGACTTCTACGACGAAGAAATCAGCCGCTGGATCGAATGGTTCGTACGGCTGTTCGAACCCTTGCTCATGACCTTCATCGGCCTGTTGATCGGGGTGATCGTGATCCTGATGTACATCCCGATTTTCGAACTGGCCTCAAGCATTCACTGACTCTTTGAAACTGACCCTTCAGACGCGGGTCCGGCTGAACGCTGCACTCTTTTTCAATGTTCCCGCCGAATAAATCGGTGCGCTGAACTGTTCATCAAGTTCCCACGGGGAAAAATCAGCACATTGCACTGTTCATGAAGGTTCCAATCTGAATTACAGGACGGAGAACGACATGCTCATCAATAAGCTTTTACTGGCAGTAGCTATTGGCGCGGTTCTGTCGGCGTCTACCGTATTGATTCCGGACAGTCTGTCTGGAGTTTCCAGCGCTCAGGCCAAGGATGGGGGTAGTGGTGGCGGTGGCGGTGGTGGCGGTGGCGGAAGTGGTGGTGGCGGTGGCGGAAGTGGTGGTGGCGGCAGTCACGGTGGTGGCGGCGGCGGTGGTAGCGGTGGTGGCGGCGGCAGTCATGGTGGAAGCGGCAGTGGTGGCAACAGCGGCAGCGGCCACAGTGGCGACCATGGCAGCAACAGTGGTCATGGCAGTGCCAACAGCGGTTCGAGCCACTCCGGATCGGTCTCGTCCTCAGGACGTAGCGGCACCCATGATGAACCTGGGGACGACCATGGCGTTCATGCCAATGGCGAGCCCGGCGATGACCGTGGTGTCCATGCCAATGGCGAGCCCGGTGATGACCGCGGTGTCCATGCCGAGCCCGGTGATGACAAAAGGAGCTGATTCCCACTGATTCCCACACAACACAAAACCCTGTGGGAGCGAGCTTGCTCGCGATGGCGGAGTGTCAGACGACTTCAATGTTGGATGACACGACGCCATCGCGAGCAAGCTCGCTCCCACAGGTTCGTTTGAGTCGGGCGCTGCGCATTTCTACAAGCCACCTTCAACCCGATCCAGCCGTTCGCGCAAGAACTCAACCAGCGCCTGCACCGGCCGCGAACTCTGCCGGTGTTGCGGATAGACCGCCGACAACGTCAGCGGCTCCGGCCGAAAATCCTCCAGCACTTCCACCAGCCGTCCATCCTTCAACGCCGAGCCGACAATGAACGTCGGCAAATACGTGACCCCCAGCCCGGCAATCGCCGCGTCCTTGAGCAATTCACCGTTGTTGACCCGCATCCGCCCGCTGACATTGACGCTCAATGGCTTGCCCTGCCCTGCAAACCGCCATTGCACCTGTCGACCATGGCCGTACGGCAGGCAGTCGTGACCGTGCAAATCTTCAGGCTTGAGCGGTGTGCCGCGTTCGGTCAGGTACGCCGGGCTTGCGCAGTACACCCGCTCAATGGAGGCAATGCGTCGGGCGATCAGTGTCGAGTCTTCCAGTGTGCCGATGCGCAGCGCCAGGTCGTAGCCCTCACCGAGCAAATCCACGGGACGATCGCTCAAATCCATCTCCACCGTCACGTCGCGATAGCGCTGCAAAAACACCGGCAACAGGCAGCCCAGATGCGCCAGTGCGAACGACAGCGGCGCACTCACACGAATGGTCCCCCGTGGCTCGGTGGTCTGGCCGGCGATGCCCTGCTCCACTTGTTCGACTTCGCTGAGCAGGCGCAAGGCTGACTCGTAATAGCTCTGCCCCAGCGGCGTGACATCCAGGCGCCGGGTCGAACGATTGAGCAAGCGCACGCCCAGGCGCTCTTCGAGTTGCATCAAGCGGCGGCTGACAAACTGCTTGGACAGCCCCAGTTGATCGGCGGCCGCCGTGAAGCTGCCGGAGTCCATGACCTGGCAAAAAATACGCATATCTTCGAATGGGTTCATTGTCACTTCCCGGTTGACAGTCAAACACTTTATAGCCGCTTGTTCCCTTTCAGGCACACCATTAATCTTCGTTCACCGCACTGAAATCACCTTCCCCGAAGGATCTGCGATCTGTTTGCCGCAAGCATTTAAATGGAGTTTCCCCATGTCCTTTCTCCTCGGTCACCTGCTCTCACTGAGCACCCTGCTGCTGGCCATCGACGCCCTGCTCTGGCACCTCGCGCCATTCAAGCATCGCGTCAGCCGGGTCGGTGTGCGCCTGGCGCTGTTTGTGCTGTTCAGCGCGGTGCTCATCAACGCCGGCGTCAGCCCGTTGCAGGCGCCGTTGTTTGCCGATGATCGCGTGGCACAACTGGGGGCCACGGCACTGGGGATTCTCTGGTGGCTGTACGCCGCGCGGGTGCTGACCGAAGTGATCGGCCTGGCCCTGATGCGGCGCATCGGCCATAGCGGCCGGCTGTTGCAGGATGTCATCGGTGCACTGGTGTTCCTGATTGCCGTGGTGGCCGCCGCCGGCTACGTGCTGGAGCTGCCGGTGAAAGGTTTGCTGGCGACCTCCGGCGTCGTCGCCATCGTGGTGGGTCTGGCATTGCAGAGCACCTTGAGCGACGTGTTCTCCGGCATCGTGCTCAATACCACCAAGCCGTATCAGGTCGATGACCGGGTTTCCATCGACGGTATTGAAGGCAAGGTGCTGGACATCGACTGGCGTGCCACCCACCTGCTGACCAGCGCCGGCAGCACCGCTGTGGTGCCGAACTCGGTGGCGGCCAAGGCAAAGATCGTCAATCTCAGCCGCCCGTTCAATATGCACGGCGTGTCGATCAGCATTCAGGTGCCCAACCACATCCGCCCGCGCCGGGTACTCGATGCCCTGGACCGCACCCTTCAGGGCAGTAGCAGCCTGCTGCTCGATCCGGCGCCGAAAGCCGTGCTCAAGGAGGCCGGCGAAACCATGTCCGAATACGTGGCCAGCGGCTTCATCGCCGAATTGGGCAAAAAGGGTGAAGTACGCAATCAACTGTTCGACCTGGCCCATCGGCACCTTGAAGCGGCGGGCATTTCCCGGCAACCCGATGGCGTGATCGAGCCGTCGACCCGCGCACGGGCCTTGCTCGATGAAGTGAAAATATTCCGCTCCCTGAGCGCCGAGGAACGGGATCACCTGGCCCAGAACATGGTGGCGCAGCAATACGCGGCCGGTGAGGTGGTGCTGGATCTGGATGAAGTACCGGACAGCCTGTTCGTCATCGCCACCGGCGTGGTCAGCGCCACCGTCCCCAACGGCAGCACGCAGATCGAAGCCGGGCGCATGGGGCCGAGTGAAGTCATGGGCGAACAAAGCATCCTCGCCGACACGCCGTCCCAGGCACGGTTCACCGCCATGACCTCAAGCATCATCTACCGCCTCGACAAATCACTGACCCGCAACTGCATGGCGCAACGACGGGAAGTCGACCGGGCGTTGAACAAGCTGCAGGCGGTGCGCCAGCAGAACAGCCGGATGGCGTTGATGGCCAAACCGGTAGCGGTCAGGAAAGGTGGGTTTTTGAGTTGGTTGCAGAGTCGCTGATCCAAGGTTCACACAAAACCTTGTGGGAGCGGGCTTGCTCGCGAAAGCGGTGTGTCAGGCAACATTGCTGTGACTGATGCTCCGTCTTCGCGAGCAAGCCCGCTCCCACAGGTTTTGCGATTATTGGGCAGTAAATTTGGTGTAGCTGTTGATCAGGTTGCGATAGTTCGGCAGGCGTTCGGACAGCAGGTTGGCCAGGCCTTCCATGTCGTTGCGCCAGTCGCCTTGCAGCT
>RCUO01001090.1_pt1 | contig 10828 bp, 9 predicted proteins | sample 2166161 | NCBI WGS metagenome assembly RCUO01 (sample SAMN09932617, study PRJNA488358) | compost metagenome | feature: garden; material: soil; isolation source: compost soil in cyclohexanecarbonitrile-enriched culture | place: Germany: Experimental Botanical Garden Goettingen | collected 2016-01-27 | reverse complement strand
CCCGCTGCTCCGGTCCATCCAATTCAGCTTCAGTAAATTAACCGTTGATCCTTCAGGCTTTACGCTTCAAGGCGTGGGCTGGGCTAATTTCAACAATGCTTTGTTTGTCGATGCAAGCTTCAACCGCGTCCTGACCCAATCGGTCTGGGATATGGTGCTGAATGTGCCGATGATCCTGTTCTTCAGCCTGTTCTCGGCAACGCTGCTGAACCAGAAGTTCAGGGGAAGAATCGTCGCACGTGCCATCTTTTTTCTGCCGGTTATTCTGGCCTCCAATGCCATATCGGCAGCAGAAGCCTCGGGGCTGATCAATCTGGTCGGTGATGCGACCGCCGTGAATGAACTGGGCCAATCGGGCTCCCAGTACAACGTTATGTCCATGGTTATGATTCTGAGCGAGATCGGTCTGCCGCTGTCGTTCGTGGACTACATTGTCGATGCGATTCTGCGGATCTATGAGATTATAACAAGCTCAGGTGTGCAGATTCTGATCTTCCTTGCCGCACTGCAGTCCGTTCCCGGAGCGATGTATGAGGTGGCGAAGATTGAAGGGGCGACAGCTTATGAATCCTTTTGGAAAATCACCTTCCCGCTCGTGAGCCCGCTCATCCTGACTAATGTAATCTATACGATTATTGATTCCTTCTCAGGCAGCGCGGTAACAAAAATGATCTTCACCACGGCGTTCACCACCCAGAACTTCGGGCTGAGTGCGGCGATGTCCTGGATCTATACGCTGATTATCAGCATCATCCTGGTCATAGTGGGCTATGTGCTGTCCAAACGGGTGCATTACAACTGATTTATGCAAAGGAGGATACGGCATGCAGTCTCCGCAAGCTGTCCGTAAAGAAGCCCAGCATTACAGAATCCAAAAGGTGAGAGGCAGGGCAGTCGATATCCTGTACGCATTGTTCCGTTATGCGCTTGTCATAGGGATATCCTTCATCATTATTTATCCGCTGCTGATGAAGTTCTCCATTGCCTTCAAGGATAAGACGGATATTTACAATCCGACGATTTATATGATTCCGGTTCATTTCACGCTGGACAATATCAGAATGGCAATGCAGATTCTGGATTACTTCCCGCTGCTTGGCAATACACTGCTGTTCGTTGTCGTGACGACTCTGCTGACCACGGCCTCCTGCGCATTGGCGGGGTACGGGTTTGCCCGGTTTCATTTTCCGGGAAGCAATCTCCTGTTCGCGCTTGTCATTCTGACACTGCTGGTGCCGACCAGCACGCTGATGGTGCCGATGTACCTGCATTTCAGAAGCTTCGACATCATGGGAATCATTCAGCTGATTACCGGCAAATCCGGGCTTAATCTGCTTAATACGTACTGGCCATCCATCATTACATCGGCAACCGCCATCGGGCTGAAGGCCGGACTCTTTATCTATATCTTCCGCCAGTTTTTCAAGGGGATGCCGAAGGAGATTGAAGAAGCTGCGCTGATCGACGGCGCGGGCGGAGTAAAAACGTTCCTGCAGATCATGCTGCCCAATGCGGTCTCACCGATGATTACCGTCATCCTGTTCTGCTTCGTGTGGCAATATAATGATACCTTTTTCACTTCCCTCTTTATGAGTGAGCTGGCGCTGATGCCTACCAAGGTCAGCTCGCTGGCGGCTCAGGCCAATGCCCTGATTCCGGGTATGCTGGGGGCAGGCGGAGGCGGGTCTGCGGTTAAGGCTGATCCTAACCACGTAGCCATGATTATAGACACCGGCATTCTGCTGGCTATTATTCCGCTGATTCTGCTGTATATGGTTGTGCAGCGGTATTTTGTGGAGAGTGTGGAGCGGAGCGGCATTATCGGATAAAAATAGGACGGCGTAGCCGTTTCTGCTTGTAGGAAAGGGTGCGTACAATGAAAAATAAACATCCGTTCAGCCTGATCATCCTGCTGCTGGCGGCTGCCCTAGCCTGGCCTGCTGCGCCTGCACAGGCCAAGGAAGCCGGGACACCGCTGCAGGCTTATGTGGAAGCGCTGGGTCCCGGCTGGAATCTGGGCAATACCTTTGAAGCCAGCGGGGATGAGACCTCCTGGGGCAACCCGCCTGTGACCAAGGCTTTTATTGACCAGCTTGCTGCCGAGGGCTACAAGACGATCCGTCTTCCGATTACCTGGAGGCACCGGATGGGGGATGCCCCGGACTATACCATCGATCCGGCCTTCATGGCGCGCATTCAGGAGGTAGTTGACTGGTCGCTGGAGGCGAAGCTGCATGTCATGATCAACCTTCACCATGATTCCAACTGGATTATGAACATGGCGGCAGAGCATGATGAGGTGATGTCCAGATTTAATGCCGCCTGGACGCAGATTGCCGGACATTTCAAGGATTATCCGGATACGCTGATGTTCGAGAGTGTCAACGAGCCGCGCTATTCCGACGACTGGAGTAAGGATGAGCCTGAATATTTCACAATGCTGGATGAGCTGAACGTCTCCTTCCACAGCATCGTCCGCAGCTCCGGCGGCAACAACGGCAAGCGTCCGCTGGTACTCTCTACGCTGACAGCCGCCCCGACCGAGGCCAGGCTGCAGGAGCTGTCCAAGACCATAAGTAAGCTGAAGGACAAGCGGCTGATTGCAACATTCCATTACTACGGGTATTATGCGTTCAGTGTGAATACAGCCGGCGCTATAACCTTTGATGACACGGCCAGGCAGGATTTGATCCAGGCCTTTGACCGGGCATACGACATCTTTACGGCCAAAGGCATTCCGGTTATTGTCGGTGAATACGGCCTGCTGGGGTTCGATAAATCACTGGAAACGGTGCAGCATGGCGAGATTCTGAAGTTTTTTGAGTACATCGGCTACTATGCCCGTGAGAAAAAAATGCCCTTGCTGCTCTGGGACAACGGACAGCATTTCGACAGGCGCTCGTTCAAATGGGTGGATGAGGAGCTGCATCAGGTGATGGTGCAGGGCTGGAAGGGGCGTTCCTCCAATGCGCAAAGCGATTCGCTTTACTTTAGAAAAGGCTCGCCGCTGCATGATACCGCGCTGGAGTTGAACATGAACGGCAACACCTTCAGGGAGCTGCTGAACGGTGACAAGGTGCTTACAGAGGGCACGGACTACAGGCTTGAGGGAGAGCGGTTAATACTCACCTCCGCACTGCTTGGGAGGCTGCTGACGGAGGAGTATGGGGTGAACGCGGTATTGACCGCGAAATTTAGTAGCGGAGCTGACTGGCCCATTAAGCTGATCCACTATGACACGCCTGTTCTGCGAAGCTCGCAGGGGCCGCAAGGGATCTATTCCCTGCCGGTCTTATTCAACGGGGACAGTCTGGCTACGCTGGAAGCAGTCTATACCAGCGGCGGCAATGCCGGCCCGGATGAATGGACGCCGTATAAAGAATATATCCGCCATTTCTATCCGGACTACAAGACCGGTGAAATCAAGTTCACGGATGACTTCTGGAGCGGGGTGAAGGACGGGGAGATGCAGCTGCAGATGCATTTCCGCAGCGGCGAAACCGTTCCTTATACGATAACCAAGGAGGGCTTCTCCATTATTGGAGTATCCGCCGAGGATGCATTGGCGGAGGCGGCAGTGCAGGAGCCGGAACAGCCGGCAGAGAGTCCTGAGCTTTCTGCCATGCCGGAGGAATCAGCCGTTCCCGCTGTGTCACCTGCCGGAGAGGAAGCCGAATCTGTGCCGGGGAGCGGCAGCAGGCTGATGTTAATAATACTGCTCATAACAGGATTGGCTGTCCTGGCAGCGGCCGGGATCTACTGGGGTAGAAGAGGAAAAAGGAAGCGCGGCAGATGATACGGCAGGGGTTCTGTTACAGGGACGGAGTAAGACCTTTTGGCTGCGCCTGATTCAAACGGCGGGAAGCGGGACTATGGTATAGTAAGAACTAACTTATACATTACATAGGAGGCCTCCCATGCTGAAATCATTGCAAGCCATAGAAGCTTACCGCGAAGGCCGTCTGCAGCCTTCGGCCGGGCCGGCATGGCTTCATATTATTGTGTCTGCCGAGATGCCGATCGTTAACCTGGAACGGGTGGAATCGCTGCAGGAGCTGGATCAGCGCAATCCCGTGCTGGATTATGTGGAACGGAGCCTCAGGCTGCTTGACAGCCTGCAGCTGTCTTACTGGATCAGGGAGCTGGCCGAGGAGACGCTTGTTTGGTCAGAGACGGCCAAAGGCGGGACACCGCGCCAGCGCCGGAGGTGGCAGGAGGAGGGCATCAACTGCTTTGCCCACAATATAGGCTCTGCCCAGCTCTACTGGCAGCACACTGCAGGGGAGACGTTTGAGGCCGCCGGAAGGCCGCAGGCATCTGCTCTCAGAGCGGCTGGTGTGCCGAGTGCGGAAACGCTGGTCATTGTGCACCGCCTGATTGAGACGCATGGCCTGCTCGGCCAGCAGATCCGCGGCGAGGTTCCGCCGGAGGTCAACCGTCCTCTGGCGGTAATTATGGAGGAAGGGCTGCTGACCGCAGATGAGCTGGAACGGCTGCTGTTTGCACTGAACCACTGCATTATCGGCGCCGTTTCGCCGGTGCTGTGGCAGGATGTACGCAGCGAGATCATGGAGCTGATCGCGGCCGTCACATCCGGCGAGCCGGCTGAGCCGCTGCCGATGAAGGAGCGGCTGCGGCGCATGCGGTCCGGCCCGATCCTCCGCGGGGAGGATTTTGCAGCGGAATGGAGCCGTCTGGAGCAGGAAGGGCTGCCCGCAGAAATGCTTGAAGAGCTGCAGCCGGCTACCTTCTGGTATGCGGAATCCGCACTGCAGACCTTTTCATTGGAGCAGTTCCTGAAGGTGCTGGCGCTGGCTGCCCGCGGCAGCGGTGACGGCGACAGCAATGGCAACAGCAACAGCAACAGCAACAGCAACAGCAATGGCAACAGCAACAGCAACAGCAACAGCAACAGCAATGGCTTAGGTCATCTCAGCTTTGAAGCCGTGATGAATACCATCTATTACGATTACAAGGGAACCAAGAAAATCAATGTATATAAGAAACGGATTATTGAAAAATATCTGTCCGGGCTGAGCTGGAGGGATATTGCCGTGGGCACGCTCGCTCCAGGCAATCCGCATCTGGTGCATAAGCTTCGTCGGCAGGGGCATCTGCCGGATACGGTGTTTTTTGATTTCGAATTCTCACCTGCTGCGGAGAAGCTGATTGAGTTCTGTATGGAAGCCGAGAAGTCGGTGCTGTATGAGCGGGCAGTGCTAATGCTGTTTGACCTGTTTGAGCTGCGGCGCGACGCCTTCGACCGGTTCCATAACGAGGACAGCTATCTGAGCCAGATGAACGATACTGCAGATTATAAATCTGTCATTCTCGATTATATTACCGGCAGCACCGTGCTGGACATCGGGCCGGGCGGCGGTGTGCTGCTCGATCTGATCGAAGAGCGGATGCCTGGAGTTACACCGGTCGGCATTGATATCTCGAGCAATGTAATTGAAGCATTGCAGCAGCGGAAGGCGCGGGAAGGGCGGCGCTGGGAGGTGCTGCAGGGAGATGCGCTGAATCTGAAGGAGTACGTGGATGCAGGCAGGGTGGACACGGTTATTTTCTCGTCCATTCTGCATGAGCTATACTCCTACGTACCGATGGACGGCCGGAAGTTTAATCACCGGACTGTTGCCGCAGCGCTGGTGAGCGCTTTTGAGGTGCTGGCTGAAGGCGGAGTAATTATTATCCGTGACGGGATTATGACGGAGCCGGAGACGCAGCAGCGGAGAATCCGCTTCCTGGAGGAGAACGGGCTGGAGTGGCTGAAGCGGTATGCGGAGGATTTTGCCGGACGGGAGATTCAGTACCAGGTACTTTCAGAGCAGGAAGTACAGATGCCGGTGAACGATGCGATGGAGTTTTTGTATACGTACACCTGGGGAGCAGAGGCTTACGTTCATGAGGTCCAGGAGCAGTTCGGTTACTTCACTCCGTCGCAGTATGAAGCCTTTATCCGCGAGCATTTAGGCGAACGGGCGCAGCTTGAAGTGTTCCGCCACTATTTGCAGGAGGGGTACACAGAGGCGCTGCGCGGCCGGGTTGCCATGATGGATGAAGACGGAACCGGGGTGCCGCTGCCGGACAGCACCTGCTTTATTGTGATCCGTAAGGGGGCGGCGGCAGACTGAGATCGGTAGTGTGAAGCAAAAATCAGGCCTGAGACTGTATTGGCATAACGCCGGTGCAGTTTCAGGCCTGTTGCATGTCCGGTGCCTGGCGTGCCAGCCACTCCGTCTACCCGTTCAGCTCATCGTCCACCGCAGAGGTTCCGCTGCACAGCTCAAGGAATGACCCGGCGATAACAATAGAGTCCTCATAACCGAGACTGCCGGAATGTGACACCAGAATTGGGTACTCTCCTTCGCTGTTCGCGGGGCTGCGCATATCCCAGATATAATGGTTGCCGCTCCCGTCCATTGCAAAGGGCACCGCTCCCGGCATATACTCCGGAAACTCATAAGCGAGCATCATGGCACGCAGCTCTCCGGCACTGAAGAATTGAAAATACCGGTCGCCGTTGCCGAACTCGCCGCCGTCAGAATAACGTAAAAAGTCCAAATAGCTTGCCGGCAGCGGCATTTGCGGTATGGACCACAAGCCGGGATCAAACGGAGTGTACTGGGCATGCAGCGGGTGCGCTGCCGGGAAGGGATTGCGCTACCTGCTGATAATCTCCTGCCGCTCGCTCTCCGTCAGCGGCTGATGCCAGCCGGCTGTGAAAGAGTCCAGGTCCGCTGCGGAGATACCCGGCTGCTTCTGATAGCTGCTGCTGAATGTGTTGCTCCAGATCATATAAGGTGCCTCCTTATTCATTCATCTGATGAATGGATAATAACGTTAAGCTTAATAAAGCAGCCTGGCTAATGCAAATATCAGGGCGGGGGGCACGGCCGGAGGGGATGCAGCTCTAGATGCCGGAAATAACAAAAGGAGCCGCATGTGCGGCTCCCCTTGGAGAAAACTCTATTTCAGCGTAACATCCAGCGAACTGATTTTACCCTTACGAATCTTGAAGTCATGTCTGAACAGCTGCGGGGCGGGAACCCGGTTCCGGTTAAATTCGCCCTCCATCTCTGCAGTTACAGCGATCCTGTCTCCGGACTCCTCGATTTCATTAATGGTGAAGCGGACCTTGGCCGAGAACAGCTCTGCTTCGCCCCAGGCCTCTATGGCCTCCCTGCCCTGAATCTGCTTCCCGTTATCCCTGACTATGGCTTCTTCAGCGAACAAATCGATAAAAGCCTCCGGCTGATATTGGTTGATGGCATTGTAATATTCCTGTACTTCACTCGGCATAGTGACATGTTGATTCATGGGATCTGCCTCCTGTAAGTAAATTTACCGGACGGGGAGACCCGTCCTTACAGGTACTTAACCGTATCGGGGGAGCGGTAAGCAGAGCATAGGCTGAACAGGGAGATAAAATACTTGCTGATCCCGCCAACCTCACGTTCCCACACGGTATGTATAAACATTTTCGAAGAAGCCTTTTTTGAAATCATCCGCTTTGATGAAAAAATGCAATAATCCGAACGAGTCCCATTCCATCCCGATTTCATAATCAGAATCAGCCTGGAATAATTGGATCTCATCACTGGGGTGGCCTCCGTATTGTAATGCTGACATATGGCCAAGAAAACGGAATCCGATCCCGCGGTCGTAAGTATTCATGAAATTTGGTTTGAACTCCAGAGAATAGCGGTCCAAATCCTCTTTATTGTTCATCAGACCGTTCGCTTCCAGATAATCTGAGTCGGGAAGTGTTAATTCAAGCTTTTTTTCGAGTATCGCGGACTTGAATATCTGTTCTTCCGATAGTACTGCCGGCGGCTTCATCCGGACCAGTTCAGCAGTTTCCGGCACATAGTATACAACATTATTGTTCATCTTATCTTCATCATAATCCTCGTCGGTATACCATAACTCATAATCATACACATAGAAGAAGTAGAGAATCCCGGTAGACGGGTACTCCGGGTTAACCAGATTCATAGGGAATTCTTCAAGATTGATCTGAGCGACAAACGACATGGGATGATTCCTCCACGAAGGCCACTGAAAGGAAGAGGGCAGATCAGGATGTCCCCCGATTTTGCTGGCGCCCAGCTTGATTTCATTTTCATCTGTCATTGTTGGAACCATGTAGAATCCGGGCAAAATCTGATATTTCAGTGTGTCCCAATATTCCCCAAGCCCTGCTTCTTCCAGCATTTTGCGGATCTCGCGCATCGAGGGGTCTGTGATCTGGTTAGAGGCTAGGGTGTGCTTGTATGCAGGTGTATCGCTGCCTGTTAAATCACCTATTATGAAGAGGCGGAGCAGTAGTATACATGCAGTTAGTATTTTCAATATATTCATGGTTTTACCTGCCCTTCTAAATTATTATTTTATAGGGACAGGTTAAATTTGTCAGCTTAAATAATTCTCATTTTAATTTCACGGATGCAGCTGTCCCACACCCGCAATCTGCACCGCCTCTTTACGGAATTCGGAAGGCGAGCAGTTCATCGCTTTGCGGAACACTTTAATGAAATAGCTGACGTTATCAAAGCCGACCTCCAGCGCGATGTCGGAGATTTTGCGTTCAGTCTGCTGCAGCAAAGATGCCGCCTGGCGGATGCGGTAGGAGTTGATATAATCCACCGGCGTCTTGCGGGTCATCGCCTTGAAGAAACGGCAGAACTGGCCCTCGCTCATCGGAATCAGCTCAGACAGGTCACGGGTGCGGATCGGCTCCTGATAGTTCTCCTGGATATAAAGAATGACCTTTTTGAGCCGGTTGACCTTGGCGGTTTCCGTTCCCTGCGACAGGCTGTGGTTCACAGACCGGTCCGGGGCTGCAATCTGTGACAGCATAATCAGCAGGGTTCCTTTCATAAAGGCTTCAAATCCGGGCATTTTATTAGCATATGCGTCCATCATCCGCTCCAGCTGGTGCAGCAGCTCCTGCTGCCAGGGGACAGCCGGGGTAAGATGCCGCGGGAAGCTCTGGCGCTTCTCCTGAAGCGGCAGAATAACCGTCTGCTGAATGGTATCGTATTGGGCGCTGGCCAGCAGATCCGGATGAAATACAAGTGCGCAAAACCGGCAGGGGCCTTCCTTCAGGACATGAGCGGCATGGATATCCCCGGATTCGATGAACACGGCTTCCCCTACCTGGAGCGGAAAATAATCGGTATCCACCTGGAACAGGATTTCCCCCTCCAGCAGCATAAAAAACTCTGCCTCCTCATGCCAGTGGGTATCCAGGATGTGCGTTCCGGCCGGAAGCTCGATCCAGTAGGCGGCCAGAGGAAACATGACATCGCCGTGTACGCGGTCTTCTTTTAGCAATCGCTGGGACGTGCGGTCCATAATTATGCCTCCTTGGCAGATAAACATCAAAATAGTGTTATAAATAAGCTATATTATAGTAGTTTTGTTTATTTTTTATCGTTATAATGCAACTATAAACACCAAATTGAAGGGTGGCAAGCACACACATGAAATTTACAGACGGCCTTTGGCTGGTTCGCGAGGGAATTAATATCAACGGCGCAGTGCAGAACTATGTAGTGGAAAAAACTGCTGAGGGTCTGACTGCAATTACACAAACAACTCCAATTACAGGACGTGCAGCAACACTGAACTCCACGCTCCTTACTGTTAAATTCCATTCCCCGCTTCCTGGCGTGGTAGGCGTGAAGATCATTCACAATGACGGCGTTATTGACCGCGGACCGGCTTTTGAGCTGACCAAGGGTACTGGCGATCATGTACAAATCGAAGAAACTGAAGCGCAAACCGTGCTGATCAGTGGCGGACTCCGTGTTGTCATCAACAAAGGCACGCATTGGTCCGTAGACTTCTACCGCGGTGAAGAGCGCATTACCGGCAGCGGTTTCAAATCAATGGCTTATATCACCGATCAGGACGGCAACACGTTCATGCGTGAAGAGCTGGATATCGGCGTAGGCGAATATGTATACGGGCTGGGCGAGCGCTTCACTCCTTTTGTGAAGAACGGACAGGTTGTTGATCTCTGGAACAAGGATGGCGGTACCAGCTCGGAGCAGGCCTACAAGAACATTCCGTTCTATGTGACCAGCAAAGGCTACGGCGTTTTCGTTAACCACCCGGAACTCGTTTCGTATGAAATCGCTTCGGAAAAAGTAAAGAAAGCCCAGTTCAGCGTAGCTGGCGAGAGCCTTGAATATTTCGTAATCGAAGGACCTTCGATCAAAGAGGTTATCAGCAAATATACCTCCCTGACCGGTAAGCCTGCGCTTCCGCCGGCATGGACCTTTGGCCTGTGGCTGACGACTTCGTTCACAACAGATTATGATGAAGCAACGGTTAACTCCTTCGTAGAAGGTATGGCAGAGCGTGATCTGCCGCTGCATGTGTTCCACTTTGACTGCTTCTGGATGCGTGAATACCAATGGACCGATTTCCAGTGGGACCCGCGCGTATTCCCGGACCCGGTAGGCATGCTGAAACGCCTGAAGGACAAAGGCCTGAAAATCTGCGTCTGGATCAACTCCTATATCGGACAGCGTTCACCGCTGTTTGAAGAAGGCAAGAAGAACGGCTATCTGCTTAAAAAACCAAATGGTGACGTATATCAAACCGATCTTTGGCAAGCGGGCATGGGACTCGTAGACTTTACGAACCCTGCGGCTTGTGAATGGTATGCAGGGTACCTGCGTGGTCTGGTAGATATGGGTGTAGACAGCTTCAAAACAGACTTCGGCGAACGGATCCCTACGGATGTTGTATACTTCGACGGCTCCGATCCGCAAAAAATGCACAACTACTACACTCAGCAGTACAACAAAGT
>RCUO01001089.1_pt1 | contig 10830 bp, 8 predicted proteins | sample 2166161 | NCBI WGS metagenome assembly RCUO01 (sample SAMN09932617, study PRJNA488358) | compost metagenome | feature: garden; material: soil; isolation source: compost soil in cyclohexanecarbonitrile-enriched culture | place: Germany: Experimental Botanical Garden Goettingen | collected 2016-01-27 | reverse complement strand
CGCGGATGTTGGCGCTCTGGTTGTTGTCCTTCATCGACAGCAGGTGCTTTTCGTAGGCGATCACCCCACCTTTTTCGTCCTTGAGGGTGTACGGCAGACGGCAGGCCTGGGAGCAGTCGCCACGGTTGGCGCTGCGCCCGGTTTGCGCGTGGGAAATGTTGCACTGGCCGGAAAACGCCACGCACAACGCACCATGGATAAAGAACTCGATGGCTGCGTCGGTTTCGTCGGCGATGGCGCGGATCTCCTGGAGATTCAGCTCGCGGGCCAGCACCAGTTGCGAGAAACCGGCCTGATCGAGGAACTTCGCTCGCTCCAGGGTGCGGATGTCAGTCTGTGTACTGGCGTGCAGCTCGATCGGCGGAATGTCCAGCTCCATCACCCCCAGGTCCTGGACGATCAGCGCATCGACGCCGGCGTCGTACAACTGATGGATCAGCTTGCGGGCCGGTTCCAGTTCGTTGTCGTGCAGGATGGTATTGATGGTGGTGAACACCCGGGCGTGGTAGCGACGGGCGAACTCCACCAATTGGGCGATATCACTCACTTCGTTGCAGGCATTGTGGCGGGCGCCGAAGCTCGGGCCACCGATGTAGATGGCATCGGCGCCATGCAGGATGGCCTCGCGGGCGATGGCGACATCGCGGGCAGGGCTGAGCAATTCCAGGTGATGTTTGGGCAAAGACATAGTTTTTTTAGTCAGGCTTGTCACGGTCGAGGCGTGCATTGTAGCGGCGAAACGCCTGACCGGCACCCGTATGCTGCCAGGTGGTGCTTCGAGCAGGCCTGGCATGCCTCATCCCCTGTGGGAGCGGGCTTGCTCGCGAAAGCGCTGGGTCAGTCAACACTTGTGCCAGCTGACACGCCGTCTTCGCGAGCAAGCCCGCTCCCACAGGGTTTTGTGTATGTCTGACTGAGATCAGGCCTTGGCCGCCATCGCGGTCACTTCCACACGCATGCCTTCAACCGCCAACGAGGCAACCCCGACAGCAGCGCGCACTGGCCATGGTTTGGCGAAGTAGCGCTTGTAGACTTCGTTGAACGCGGCGCGGTCGGCCATGTCGGTGAGGTAGATGGTCAGGTGCATCACGCGGTCCATGGAGCTGCCGGCACGTTCCAGCGCGACCTTCAGCGCTTGCAGGGTGCATTCGCTTTGCAGGGTGATGTCGCCCAGTTCCAGGCTGCCGTCGGCGCGGGTGGGGATCTGGGTGGAGACCAGCACACCGCCGAAACCGACGACGTCGGAGGAAATCGAATCCGCATCGGGATCGGGGGTAAAGGTCAGGTCGTGGTTTGCCATGAGGACTCTCTTGCTTGAAATGATGAGGCTGGCGCCTTTTGCGCGGCCAGTTTACAGGGCCATTGGCGGCGCGTCGCTAATCCAGACCGGACGGCTGCTGGTGACCGGTGGCCTGCCGGTACTGGCGCGGGGTGAAACCGGTCAATGCCTTGAACTGCCGGGTGAACGCACTGTGGTCGGTATAGCCGCATTGCAGGGCGACCTCGGTGATCGGCATATCGGTGTGGAGCAGTCGATGCGCGTGTTCCAGACGAACCTTCTGGATCATCTGCCGTGGCGTCAGGTGAAACACGCGCTTGCAGTAGCGTTCCAGTTGCGCCACGGAAATACCGGCGATGCGCGTCAACTCGCCCAGGGTGACGCGACGGTTGAAATGCGCGCGAATGTGCTCGTCCACTGCCGCCAGGCGCTGGTACGCCGGGTGCGTGTCACTGGCCGATTGCAGGTCGACCGAGATGCCCGCCAGACCGATGATTTCATTGCGGCGGTTATACAAGGGGCGCTTATGGGTCAGGCACCAGCCCGGCTCGCGGCTGCCGTACAGATGCAACTCCAGCTGGTCTTCCAGCACCAGCCCCTGCTCCAGCACCCGCCGGTCCTGCTCGGTGTAACCAGGCCCCAGTTGCTCCGGGAACACCTCGGCGCTGGTTTTTCCCAATAGCGGCTGGAGCTGCTTCAAGCCACAGCGTTGCACCAGCGTGCGGTTGGCCATGACATAGCGCGCCTGGACATCCTTGATAAAGATCGCCGCATTCGGAATGACATCCAGCATGGGCAGCAAAAGCGCGACACCTGCCAGCAGTTGCTCGATGGATTCGGGGCGATTCGAGTCGTCGCCCTGGCACAACAGCGCAAACGCATCCTGAGTCATCAACCGGTCCCTCGCAAAAATCAGACATTTCCCATTGTGCTGATTTCGTCATCGACACCCAAGGAAAACATCAATCGCGGGCACGCCGCCAAGTTCACTCTATGGCCACCGCCCTCCTCGGCAAAACCGACCGGGGCGTCTTGAAGTGCACACCTGCCTATCCAATAACTCACAAGAAGGCGATGCCATGTCAGGCCAAGGCAAGTTCAAAAAACAACTTTCGTTGATAGACCTTACGTTTATCGGACTGGGGGCCATCTTCGGCTCCGGCTGGTTGTTCGCAGCCAGTCACGTGTCCGCCATCGCGGGGCCGGCGGGGATCTTTTCCTGGCTGCTGGGCGGTTTTGCGGTGCTGCTGCTGGGCATCGTCTACTGTGAACTCGGCGCAGCGCTGCCCCGGGCCGGCGGTGTGGTTCGCTACCCGGTTTACTCCCACGGCCCGTTGCTGGGTTACCTGATGGGCTTCATCACGCTGATCGCGTTTTCCAGCCTGGTGGCCATCGAGGTGGTCGCCGCGCGCCAGTATGCCGCTGCGTGGTTTCCCGCATTGACCCAGGCCGGTTCCAGCAATCCAACGGCGATTGGCTGGCTGGTTCAATTCGGCCTGCTGTGCCTGTTCTTCATGCTCAACTACTACAGCGTGAAAACGTTCGCCAAGGCCAACAACTTGATCAGCATGTTCAAGTTCATCGTGCCGCTGCTGGTGATCGGCGTGCTGTTCACCTTCTTCAAACCAGAGAACTTCCAGTCCCAGGGCTTCATGCCGTTCGGGCTGTCAGGTGTCGAGATGGCGGTGTCCGCCGGCGGCATTATCTTCGCCTACCTGGGGCTGACACCGATCATCTCGGTGGCCAGCGAAGTGAAGAATCCCCAACGCACCATCCCGATTGCACTGATCCTCTCCGTACTGCTGTCCACCGCCATCTATGTGTTGTTGCAAGTGGCGTTCCTCGGCGGCGTGCCTACCGAAATGCTCGCCAACGGTTGGGCCGGCGTGGCCAAGGAACTGGCCCTGCCCTACCGCGACATCGCCCTGGCATTGGGTGTGGGCTGGCTGGCTTATCTGGTGGTGGCCGACGCGGTGATCTCTCCCAGCGGTTGCGGCAACATCTACATGAACGCGACACCGCGAGTGATCTACGGCTGGGCGCAGACCGGCACCTTCTTCAAGGTCTTCACCCGCATTGACGAAAAGTCCGGCATCCCGCGTCCGGCGCTGTGGCTGACCTTCGCCCTGTCGGTGTTCTGGACCCTGCCCTTCCCCTCCTGGGAAGCGCTGATCAATGTGGTCTCCGCCGCGCTGGTACTGAGCTATGCCGTCGCCCCGGTGTCGGTGGCCGCCCTGCGCCGCAATGCGCCGGACATGCCGCGGCCGTTCAAGGTCAAGCGCATGGGCGTCCTCGGACCGGTGTCATTCATCATCGCCGCGCTGATCGTCTACTGGTCCGGCTGGAGCACCGTGTCCTGGTTGCTCGGCCTGCAAATCCTGATGTTCGTGGTGTACCTGCTGTGCGGACGCTTTGTGCCGACCCAACACCTGAGCCTGGCCCAACAAGTGCGCTCTTCGGCATGGCTGATCGGCTTCTACGCCGTGACTATCGTGCTGTCCTGGCTCGGCAGCTTCGGCGGCATGGGCGTACTCACCCATCCCTTCGACACAGTGGTCGTGGCGGCCTGCGCGATGGGCATCTACTACTGGGGCGCGGCCACCGGGGTGCCGGCGCATCTGGTTCGCCTGGAAGACGAGGACGGAGAAAGCCAAGCCGATCCTGTTCACACCGGCACGACCACAGGCCAGCGTCCGATCGGTGTATCCGCCCAGACCTCTCGCTGAAATTCAGGCCAGCAAAGCCTGTGTGTTCCTCTGAATGGAAAGGTTTATGAAAAAAGTACATGTCATTGATTCCCACACCGGCGGCGAGCCGACTCGCCTGGTGATGTCGGGCCTGCCCCAGTTGCCCGGCCGGACCATGGCCGAGAAGCGCGATGCCCTGCGCGAGCAGCATGACCAATGGCGTCGCGCCTGCCTGCTGGAGCCCCGTGGCAACGATGTGCTGGTGGGGGCGCTGTACTGCGAACCGGTGTCGCCGGATGCCACCTGCGGCGTGATCTTCTTCAACAACGCCGGCTACCTCGGCATGTGCGGTCACGGCACCATCGGCCTGGTCAACTCGCTGCATTACCTGGGGCATATCCAGCCCGGCGAGCACAAGATCGATACGCCGGTCGGCCCGGTCAGCGCCACGCTGCATGAGGACGGCAACGTCACCCTGCGCAACGTGCCCGCCTACCGCTACCGCCAACAGGTGCCGGTCGAAGTGCCAGGACATGGCCGCGTGTACGGCGACATCGCCTGGGGCGGCAACTGGTTTTTCCTGGTGTCCGATCACGGTCAGGCCTTGCAGATGGACAACGTCGAGTTCCTCACCGAGTACACCTGGGCAATGCTCAAGGCCCTCGAGGCCCAGGGCATCCACGGTGAAGACGGCGCGCTGATCGACCACATCGAACTGTTTGCCGACGACGATCACGCCGACAGCCGCAACTTCGTCATGTGCCCGGGCAAGGCCTACGACCGCTCGCCCTGCGGGACCGGTACCAGCGCAAAACTGGCGTGCCTGGCGGCCGACGGGAAACTGGCCGCCGGTGAACGCTGGGTCCAGGCCAGCATCACCGCGAGCCAATTTGTCGGCAGCTACGAATGGGAAGGCGAACACATCATCCCTTTCATCACCGGCCGCGCCTACATGACCGCCGACAGCACCTTGCTGATCGACGAACAGGACCCCTTTGCGTGGGGCATTTGAGCCCCACGCCTTTTCCCTGACCAAATCTGAATGAACGCCTCAAGGAGTGACAACACAATGAGCGACAACATTTTCACTGGCTGCATCCCTGCACTGATGACCCCATGCACCGCCGAGCGCAAGCCGGACTTCGACGCGCTGGTGGCCAAGGGTCGCGAGCTGATCGACATCGGCATGAGCGCCGTGGTTTATTGCGGTTCGATGGGCGACTGGCCGCTGCTGACCGAGGCCGAGCGTCAGGAAGGCGTGGCGCGTCTGGTCGCGGCGGGTATTCCGACGATCGTGGGCACTGGCGCGGTGAACTCACGCGAAGCGGTTTCCCACGCGGCCCATGCGGCGAAAGTCGGCGCGCAGGGTTTGATGGTGATTCCCCGCGTGCTGTCTCGCGGCGCTTCGGTCACCGCGCAAAAGGCCCATTTCGCCGCGATTCTGCAAGCCGCGCCAAATTTGCCGGCGGTGATCTACAACAGCCCTTACTACGGCTTTGCCACCCGCGCGGATCTGTTCTTCGAACTGCGCCGCGAGTACCCGAACCTGATCGGCTTCAAGGAATTCGGCGGTGCCGCCGACCTGCGCTACGCCGCCGAACACATCACCTCCAAGGACGATGACGTGACCCTGATGGTCGGTGTCGACACCCAGGTGGTCCATGGCTTCGTCAACTGCAACGCCACCGGCGCCATCACCGGCATCGGCAACGCGCTGCCACGCGAAGTGTTGCGCCTGGTGGCCTTGAGCAAACAAGCGGCCAAGGGCGATGCCAAGGCGCGTCGTCAGGCGCGGGAACTGGAATCGGCACTGGCGGTGCTGTCGTCCTTCGATGAGGGTTGCGACCTGGTGCTCTACTACAAGCACCTGATGGTGCTCAATGGCGACAAGGAATACACCCTGCACTTCAACGAGACCGATGCGCTCAGCGATGCCCAGCGTCGTTATGCCGAGAACCAGTACGCGCTGTTCCGCCAGTGGTACGAGCAGTGGTCGGCCGAACAGGACTTCGCCTGACATTCAGCCTGTACAGCGGCGTGCCAAGGTGCGCCGCCTTTATTTTCGCCCACGGCGGTACGGCGTTTTTTTTCGCAACGCCCCCCCTCTTTGTTTCAGGAAAGACCATGACTCTGACAGGCAACATGTTGATCGGCCAGCAGGCCATCGCCGGCAACCGCGAAGCGATCCGCGGCATCGATCCCGCCACGGATCTACCCCTTGAACCGCCCTATCACGGTGGCAGCGGCGAACACGTCGAACAGGCCTGCGCCCTGGCGTGGAGTGCCCTGGACAGCTATCGCGCGACCTCCCTGGACGCCCGCGCCGAATTCCTCGAAACCATCGCCAGCGAAATCGAAGCCCTCGGCGATGAATTGATCGACCGCGCCGTGGCCGAGACCGGCCTGCCACGCCCGCGTATCCAGGGTGAACGGGGCCGCACTTGCCAGCAGTTGCGAACCTTTGCCCGCACCGTGCGTGCCGGTGAGTGGCTGGATGTACGGGTCGACTCCGCGCTGCCGGAGCGTCAGCCCCTGCCCCGCCCGGACCTGCGTCAGCGTCAGGTGCCGCTCGGCCCGGTGGCGGTGTTCGGCGCCAGCAACTTCCCCCTGGCCTTCTCCGTCGCCGGCGGTGACACCGCGTCGGCGCTGGCCGCCGGTTGCCCGGTGATCGTCAAGGCCCATGGCGCGCACCCCGGCACCAGCGAGTTGGTGGGCAGAGCCCTGGCCCGTGCGGTCAAACTGTGCGGGCTGCACGAAGGCGTGTTTTCGCTGTTGTTCGGCTCCGGCCGCGAAGTGGGCATCGCCCTGGTCACCGATCCGCGCATCAAGGCCGTGGGTTTCACCGGCTCGCGCAGCGGTGGCATCGCCTTGTGCAACGCGGCCCAGGCGCGTCCCGAGCCGATCCCGGTGTATGCGGAAATGAGCTCGATCAACCCGGTCTTGCTGTTCCCGGCAGCCCTGCAATCGCGAGCCGAAGCCCTGGCGCAAGGCTTCGTCGCGTCCCTCACCCAAGGCGCCGGCCAGTTCTGCACCAACCCAGGTCTGGTGATTGCCCGCCAGGGCCCGGACCTAGAGCGCTTCATCCAGTCGGCTGCGCAACTGCTACAGCGCAGCCCGGCGCAGACCATGCTCACCCCCGGTATTTTCAAGGCCTACGAGGCCGGCGTCGGCGCGCTGGCCGAGCATGCCCACGCTGATACAGTGGCCGTCGGCTTGAAGGGCGAAACCCCGAACCAGTGCCAGGCCCACCTGTTCGTCACCCGGGCCAGTGAATTTCTCGCCGACCCGGCGTTGCAGGCAGAAATGTTCGGCGCCGCGTCGCTGATCGTGCAATGCGCCAACGACGAGCAAATCCGTCAGGTCATCGAGCACCTGGAAGGCCAGTTGACCGCCACCCTGCACCTGGACGATGCCGACGTGGAGAGCGCCAGGGCCTTGCTGCCGACTCTGGAGCGCAAGGCCGGGCGTCTGTTGGTCAATGGCTGGCCGACCGGGGTCGAGGTGTGCGATGCCATGGTCCATGGCGGCCCGTTCCCGGCGACGTCCGATGCGCGCACCACCTCGGTCGGCACCGCCGCCATTCTGCGTTTCCTGCGTCCGGTCTGCTATCAGGACTTCCCGGACGCCTTGTTGCCGGCCGCGCTCAAGCACGGCAACCCATTGCAGTTGCGTCGCCTGCTCGACGGCCAGAGAGAAGCCTAGGCCATGTCCAACGACTCCCTTTTCAACAGCCCCAATGCAGTGTCGGACGTTGCCGTGATCGGCGCCGGGATCATCGGCGTCGCCTGCGCCCTGCGCCTGGCGCGCCAGGGCCGGCGGGTGGTGGTCATCGATCAGCAGGAGCCCGGTCGTGGCGCCTCGTTCGGCAATGCCGGGCACCTGGCCACCGAGCAGGTGTTCCCCATCGCCGACCTGTCGATCCTCAAACGCCTGCCCGCCATGCTCATGGACCCGATGGGCCCGCTGCGCCTGGACTGGAAATACATGCCCCGGGCCCTGCCCTGGTTCGCACGCCTGTTGCTCAACCTGCGACCGGCGCCGTTCCAGCGCACCGTGGCCGGCATCCGCGCGCTCAATGAAAGCAGCCTGGGGGCCTGGCACCGGTTGCTGGAGACCATCGACCGCCCCGGGTTGCTCAAGGAAGACGGCTCGTTGCTGGTGTTCGAGCGCGCCGACTCGCAACAGGCCATCGAAGCGCTACAGGCGCGCATGCGCCAGCAACAAGTGCCGGTGGATTTCTGGCGGGCCAAGGCGGTACGCGATGCGGCGCCACAACTCAGCGAGCAGCTCCGGGGCGGATTGTTCTTCCCGCGCACCGGGCATTTTCTCGATCCCTTCCAGGTGGTTGGCGAACTGGTGCACGCGGCCAAAAGCAGCGGCGTGCAGTTCCTCAAGCAGCGGGTCGAGGGCGGGCAATTGAATGAAAGCGGCGTGTCGTTGATCACCGATCAAGGACGCGTCAGCAGTCGACACGTGCTGGTGGCCTGTGGCGCCCATTCCGCCAAGCTCACCGCTGCATTGACCGGCAAGAAGGTGCCGCTGGACACCGAGCGCGGCTATCACCTGATGCTGCCCCACGAGCACGAACGCTTGCCGTTCGCCGTCACCTCGCTGGAGCGCAAGTTCATCATGACGCCGATGGCTGACGGGCTGCGCCTGGCCGGCACCGTCGAGTTCGCCGGTCTCGACTGCCCACCGACCATGGAACGCGCCTGGCAGTTGCACCGCCTGAGCAAAGGCCTGTTCAAACGCGACCTGAGTGCTGAAGCCGCCACGCCGTGGATGGGTTTCCGGCCGTCCTTGCCCGACTCCCTGCCGATCATCGACCGGGTGTGCGACGGCAGGGTCCTGCTCGCCTTCGGTCATCAGCATCTGGGGTTGACCCAGGCGGCGGTCACGGCGGAAATGATCGCGCAAATGGCCTCGCCCTTGACTGGCACCCAGCCCCACAGCCTGCCGGCGACTGCGCCGTACAGGCTGGATCGTTTCTGAAGAAAGCCGCGACTCACACTTACATACCCGGCTGTATTCGCTGATGCCACGCGCGAAAAATCCTGACCTTGAGGTGCGATAAATAAGGTTGGAGTTTTTTGCGTGTGGTGCAAGGGAATTACTGAATTGGGTGGGTCGTGGGCTTTCGTGGTGGTTCGCTCGTTCGCACCTGCCAACACGGTTCTGCCTTGACCAGTAAAACGAAAACGGACTTGATCTGCTTCCCGCTCGACAGTCAGGACGTTAGGAGTGGATCAATTAAAAAGGCGGCACTGGAAGGCTCGAGTGAGTGCTCACCCTAAGAAATGGGCGCTGGAGCGCTGGCTGTTGATGTATTTACATGAGCAGCAAAATGCCGATGAGGCCATCGCCTGAATAGTACTGTTTACCAGCAACGTCAGAATTGGCTCTCGCTGAATTTGCCGCACATGCTGCCAAATAGTATTTGGGAAGAGTTGAAGCACTATAAGGATACGAGTGGTGTTTTGGACTGGGATACGGAGATTATTCGGCTAGGTGTCCGACGCTTTTTGTCTTGGCGGGTATTACCGCTTTGGCACGATATCCCAAATGCGCCACCACCTGACAATGTAGATTTAAGTCATCGCAACACCCCATATCTTCCCATGGTTGTGGTCACTATCCGCAGTGTTGAGCAGGTCCAGCGTAACGATTGATAAAAACCAAAGCCGCTTACTAGTGGCTTTTTACCAATGGAGAAGTATTCACAGAAACTGGTAGCACAGGGGCGCGATCTGGCCCGTCAGCTTTTGCCAAGGCCACCGGTTACGTTAGAAACATTTCACTGCGTAAACTTTGCATTTAGTCTTCGCAAAAAACTCACGGACGATTTGTCGTAATGCTCAATCAATTTCCAGGCTGTCTGTACTGTGTCGCGCTGAGAACCCATGGTGTCAAATAGATCATCTGTGTTTTTTTCTTTGATTTTGTCGTTGATGATGTCTTGCTGTAGCGTTGCAAATCGCGCGTAGCACTCTGTCTGAAGTGCGAGCTTGGCGATATCAAAATCATTTTCGCTACCTGCCGGTGTGCAGGGATTGGGTGATTGAAGATTATCTACGGGATGCCTATCGATCTCATCGATGTGAATGAGGTCGTTTGCCATGTCCTTTCCGTAATATCGGGATAGTTTGAAATGCTGCGCGATCAGCTGCTGACGCCAGCGACGGTGGAACTCCATGTAGTCATCAGCTGGCCCCTTGGAAAACTCGCGCCATCCCTTTTGATCCATCCCCTTGAGTAGTTGTGCGAGGGCGTTATAGCCCTCATCCAATAAACGACTGGTTTCCTGGGCGGTCACTTGGGCGCCGTCGAGAAACTTTTCCCGGTCGGCCCGCTCGTCCAGATGAGCCTGTTGGCAGCTTGTACCTGCGAGAGTTAAAGCTGCGGTTAGGAGTGAAGCCGCAGCCGTTTGTAACCATGTCGATTCAGCCATTGATAGCCATCCGAAATTGAGGTTTTACAACTAACATCGGCTGACATTTTAGCTTCATGAGGCTGCTCCACATGTACGACACTAGACGCTGGTACTGTAACTTTAAGTTTGGCCTAAGTTCTTGCGATACCTAGCCACTGATCCTGCCCACCGACGCGGAAGATGTTGGCCAGATAATCCAACAGCGATGGCATGCACGGGCGTGCCTGCCGGGACCGGATCAGAAGTTCTTGCTGGCGCTGACCACAACGGTGGCGGTGCACACGTTGCCATAGCCGTAGTAGCTCGCGCACTCGTGCGCGGAAAGATCGGTATCGATGTAAGCCACCGCCCAGTCGACGCCCACGGCGCTATGGGTCAACCGGGCCTCCCACTCGTGATAGTCGCCGCGGGCATCGCCGTTACCGGCAATGAAC
>RCUO01001088.1_pt1 | contig 10836 bp, 5 predicted proteins | sample 2166161 | NCBI WGS metagenome assembly RCUO01 (sample SAMN09932617, study PRJNA488358) | compost metagenome | feature: garden; material: soil; isolation source: compost soil in cyclohexanecarbonitrile-enriched culture | place: Germany: Experimental Botanical Garden Goettingen | collected 2016-01-27 | reverse complement strand
TCTGATCTTTGCAAAGGGAAATCTGAGTACCCTTGTGGATGCAGGCCTGATTATTGATTTAACTGAGCTGATTGACAAGTATGCGCCTAACCTCAAAAAAGTGTACGGCGAGAACATGAACCGTCTGAAATACAGTCTGGATGACCAGAGCATCTATCAGATTCCTACTAATATGGGCGTCGGTCAATCCTCCTTTGACGCAACAGGCGGATTCGAGATCCAGCACCGCGTACTTAAAGAGCTGGGTTATCCTGAAGTAAAAACATTGGCCGATTATGAGAAGGTATTGAAGGATTACGTGGCGCTGCATCCGGAAACAGACGGCCAGCCTACGATTCCGCTCACACTGAATGCCGATGACTGGAAGATTATGATCACGGTTACCAACCCTGCCTTCACTACGACAGGCGCACCGGATGACGGTGAGTACTATGTAGATCCTGAAACATACGAAGCACAGCTTCACTACAAACGCCCTGTAGAAAAGGAATATTTCCGCTGGCTGAACGGCATGTACAATCAAGGCCTGCTGGATAAAGATACTTTCGTCCAGAAAGATGACCAGTACAAAGCGAAGGTTGCAAGCGGCCGTGTCCTTGGTCTGATCTCCCAGGAATGGGAATATTCTGACGGTGAAAATGCACTGAAAGCAGCCGGTAAAGATGAGTATACCTATGCCCACTTCCCTGTAACCCTGAGCGAAGAGTATAAAGATCACTCCTTCATGCAGACAGGTATCGACGGCTACGGGCTGGCGATTACAACTGCCGCTAAAGACCCTGAGCGTATCATCAAATGGCTGGACTGGATGTCCTCCGATGAAGGTCAGGTTCTTAGAAGCTGGGGTGTTGAAGGCAAGCATTACACTGTAAATGCAGAAGGCAAGCGTGAAGTTCCGGCTGAAATTTCCAACAAAAAAGCCAATGATGCTGCTAACTTCCAAAAAGAAACGGGTATCGGCCAGTATCTGATCTTCGGTGCACGTTATGGCGACGGAGTGAAGGATTCTACTGACAACTATTATACTGCAACCTTCCCGGATGAAATCGTAGCAGCTTACTCTGAAGCTGAGAAGGAATCACTCGCCGGCTATGGTGCTACAACCTGGAAAGACCTGTTCCCGAAAGAGGATGAATTCCCTATAAAAGAAACAGGCGCTCTTTACAACCTGCCTGTTCCGACAGACGGCCAGTATCAGGTAATTTACAAGAAGACCCAAGATATTATCCGCAAGCGCATTCCGGAAGCAATCCTGTCCAAACCGGGTGATTTCGACAAGGTCTACGATGCATTCCTTGCCGAGCTGGACAAAGCAGGCGCTCAGGATATGGAAAAAGAATTCACTGAGCTTGTGAAAAAGAGAGTATCCCTGTGGACCGGTAAAGAATTTTAATTCAGGATATTCCTTCTGAACTACAAACTTAATTCAAGCAGCAGGGACCCGGTGTTAGTCCGGGTCTTTTGCTGTATACTGCCCCTATGGAAGGCCGGAGAGGATGAGGGACGTGAATCAGGGACAAGCGTGGAAGTTGAAATACAAGCAGCCCGCAGCTGTCTGGGAAGAGGCATTGCCGCTTGGTAACGGTCATATGGGCGCAATGGTGTTCGGCGGTACGGCTGAGGAGCGTTACCAGCTGAATGAGGATACATTATGGTCGGGATTTCCCCGGGATACGAACAACTATGAGGCATTACGTTATCTGAAAAAGGCGCGTGAGCTGGTCGCGGAAGGAAGCTATACCGAGGCGGAGAAGCTGATTAACAGCCGGATGCTTGGTGTAAACTGCCAGGCGTACATGCCGCTTGGCGATCTGCTGCTGAGCCAGCCGGGTACAGACAGCTGCATGGAATACAGCCGGGAGCTCGATCTGGACAGCGGGATTGCCGCCGTATCTTTCCGGACAGAGGCAGGCGTGTTCACCCGTGAGACTTGGATCAGTGCGCCTGACGGCGTGATGGTGGTCCGGGCTTCGAGCGAGGCAAGCGGCGGACTCAACCTTGAGCTGGCTCTTTCGAGTCCGCTGCGGCATACGGTAAGGATAGCCGGTGTAACGGGACTGGTGCTGGAAGGGCGCTGCCCGACACATATAGCTGATAACTATCACCGGGATCATCCGTATGCGATCCAGTATGAGGACGGGTTTGGGATCGCCTTCGAGCTGCATATGCAGCTGATTACTACAGGCGGCAGCGTTGAAGCCGCCGACGGGCGGCTAATTGTCTCCGGTGCGGACCAGGTGCAGCTGGTGCTTGCTGCCGCTACGGATTATGAGCAGGTGCGAAGCAGGGCTGCGCATTTGAAGGGCAGCGGGAAGCCGCTGTTTTCAGCAGAGGGTACGACTGTGAAGGCTGGAGCGGCAGAGTTGAAGAGCAGCAGAACAGGCGCGGAGCTGCTTAGCCCGGCTGAGCGCTGCGGACTGCGGCTGGCGGCGGCTGCGGAAGTGCCGTATGAGGTGCTCAAGCAGCGGCATATCACCGATCATCAGGCGCTGTTCCGCCGGATGGAGCTTGACCTCGGCTGGAGCGAAGCAGCAGAGCTGCCGACCGATGAACGGCTGGCTGCATACAAGAACGGCGGGGAAGATCCGGCACTGGAGGCGCTGCTCTTCCAGTACGGGCGTTACCTGCTGATCGGCAGCTCGCGTCCCGGCTCGCAGGCCGCCAATCTGCAGGGGATCTGGAATGAGCATGTCACCCCGCCGTGGAACAGTAATTATACGACGAATATCAATACGCAGATGAATTACTGGCTGGCTGAGGCCGGCAATCTGAGTGAGCTCCACGGGCCGCTGATTGATCTGATCAGCGAGCTGAGCGAGACCGGAGCCAGAACGGCCGCGGTCCACTATGGAGCGCGCGGCTGGACAGCCCACCACAATGTGGATTTGTGGCGGAGCTCCGTGCCGTCCGGCGGCGATGCCAGCTGGGCGTTCTGGCCGATGGGCGGCGTGTGGCTGAGCCGTCATCTCTGGGAGCATTACGCGTATAATCCCGATCCTGTCTTTCTGCAGGAGACGGCCTATCCGCTAATGAAGGGGGCAGCGCTGTTCGCGCTGGACTGGCTGGTTAAAGGGCCGGACGGCCTGCTCGTCACCAATCCGTCGACCTCGCCGGAGAACCGCTTTGTTACCGCTGAAGGGGAGGCCTGCAGTGTCTCGATGGGGTCGGCGATGGACATGAGCCTGATCCGGGAGCTGTTTGGGCACTGCGTGGAAGCTGCGCGGATTCTGGACACGGATGATGCATTCCGGCAGCAGCTGGAGCAGACGCTGCCGCAGCTGGCCCCGCTTGTTATCACCGCGGACGGGCGTGTTCAGGAGTGGTATGAGGATTTCAGTGAAGCGGAGCCGGGACACCGCCATGTCTCTCATCTGTACGGGCTGTACCCGGGTGAGATGATCAACGAGCAGGATACCCCTGAGCTGGTTGAAGCCTCGCGGCGGACGCTTGAGAAGCGGATTGCGTCAGGAGGCGGGCATACCGGCTGGAGCTGCGCCTGGCTGATCAACCTGTACGCAAGACTGCGGGACGGAGAGGCGGCTCACAGCTTTGTGCGTACACTATTATCGCGCTCGGCTTATCCCAATCTGTTCGACGCCCATCCGCCGTTCCAGATTGACGGGAATTTCGGTGCAGCTGCCGGTATTGCCGAGATGCTGCTGCAGAGCCATCTGGGCGAGCTGCGCCTGCTCCCGGCCCTTCCTGAGGCTTGGAAGAACGGCCGGGTAAAGGGGATCAGGGCGCGCGGCGGCTACGAGCTGGAGCTTGAATGGCAGGACCGGGTGCTGGTATCGGCACGTATTGCCGCATCCAGGAACGGGGAATGCCGTCTTGTATACGATCGCGGGCTGAAGATCCGGCGGCCTGACGGCAGCTTTGCCGATGCTGCTGAGCCTCTTCGGGTTAAAGCAGGCGAAGTCTACCTTGTAACTGCTGACGAAGCATAAGAGGAAGGATTCGCAATAAATAGCTGGGGTATCCAACTGCTCTCTGTGCAGCATAAAGCTGCGCGGGAGCAGTTTTTTTGCCGGAAAAGACTAAACTCTTCAGCTTCGTGCTATTCCATGGAAAAAGCTTATTCCGCGGACAATCCGGGCCGATAATAATAGTATCTATTTTTAATTTGAGATATTATGAAATGGATGCTACAGATTGCAGTGCAGCAGGCCGAAGACGTTGAGGACATTAAGTTCTGGTTGTACAAACGAAATTTCCGGCATCTACTATAGAGTAGAAGAACAAACTATACTATACTGTAAGCCGCAGCTATATGAAGTTTGCAGGAGGCACGAGAACAATGGGGAAAAGACGGTTATCGCTAATGAAGGCGTTACTCGGGGGAATGCTGCTGTCTGCGGCCTTGCCGCCGGCGGCTTATTACGGCTGGGGACAGGTACACGCGGCTGCTGCATCCGCTTCGCTTCAATCGGTAAGCGAGATGACGCAGAGGCTGACGGGGGCAATGAGTAACCGCCGGGAGACGATTACCTTTAAATATGCAGGGAAGACTACTAAGCTGAAAGCTCAGGTACAGAGCGCAATTGACCAAGCCATGGCCAGTGATATTTATCTGTATTACATCGTTGACAGCTATGCTTTTTCATATACTAAAAGCGGCCAGTCCGCCGCTAATGTGACAGTGCAGGTAAAGTACCGGGAGACGCAGCAGCAGACCGCCTATGTAAATCAGCAGGTAAAAGCAATTCTTCAGAAGATCATCAAGCCGGGCATGAATAACCATCAGAAAATCAAGGTTATTCATGATTGGGTGGTGCTGAACCTGAAATACGATAACACGTATACTAAATACACTGCCTATGAAGGACTGACGACGGGCAGCGCCGTATGCCAGGGCTATTCCCTGCTTACCTATAAGCTGCTGCTCGGTGCAGGAATTCCCAATAAAATTGTCGAAGGCACAGCCAAGCCGGCGGGAGGAGCCAGACAATCCCATGCCTGGAATCTGGTTCAGCTGAACGGGCTCTGGTACCACCTGGATACTACGTGGGATGATCCGGTACCGAACATTGAAGGTGAAGTCAGTACGGCATACTACATGAGAACAGATTCACAGATGCGCCGTGACCACAGCTGGACCAAATCCTATCCCGCGGCAACGGTCACCTATGCCCAGACCTTGTCCGAGCTGGTGAGCCGCGGCGGCACGGGAGTAGCTGTGTTTGAGCAGCTGCAGGAGCAGCTGGATTACAGGCTGTATGAGGAAAAAGAAGTCGTGAGCTCTGCTGCAGAGCTGAAGGAGCTGGCAAGAGCCGCTGTCGCTTCCGGCAAGCAATCGCTGCTGTTCCGTTACCGGGGAAGCGAGAAGCTGCTGAAGAATGACCTGCAGACACTGTACACGCTTGGACTGGACCAGCTTGCATACACCAGCTCCGTCTTTGAGAATACCGGTGATCTTAAGGTGTATGTGACCTGGAAGTAACCAGCTTGTTTGCATGGGATAATCCGCGGGCGGGGAAAGTACTGACGTTGATCTGTCTAACAAGCTAAGTGGAATTTTGCCAGCTATTTCTGCACAAACGATGGAGAAGATAATTTTAACAGGAAAAACGCCACCTAATTCTGCGGTTATCGCCTCTTATAGGGAAACCGTCTGGAATAAGTGGCGTTTTTCCATTTAATTGCTCTGAATGCTAAAAAAAGCGGGAAATAAGTAGCGAAAATCCAACTAAATGTTGGGGAGTGTGGAGGGAGGAAGGGAACCAAGGGAAAACAGGTGGAAGTACGGACGGCAGTGGAAACACATTAAAAAGGATGCTCCGCGCTACATTGCAGCGCAAGCATCCTTTTTAATGTAATAAATAGTTTAGATGATGAACCAGTGCCTAGTCTGCATGGGTGCTGAGATCACAATCCTTGAGCGGGATGAGGCGGCTGGGTCTGAACCAGCGGTAGCCGGCCCAGATCAGCAGGAACAGCGGCAGGCTGACATAGGAGACTAGTACGCCGTACCAGTCGATCTTGCTGCCGGTGAAGGCACCCATGTTCTGTCCGAGCACCGCGATCATGCAGAGCGCGAAGGCGAAGAGCGGACCGAACGGGAACCATCTGGCCCGGTATGGCAGCTCGCTGAGCGAATGGCCCTGCTTCACGAAAGCGCGGCGGAACCGGTAATGGCAGACGGCGATGCCCAGCCAGTTAATGAAGCCGCACATCCCGGAGGCGTTGAGCAGCCAGTTGTAGACGGCACCGTCGCCGAAGAACGAAGCGAGAAAGGCCAGCATGCCGACTGCTGTAGTCACCAGCAGGGCGCCGACAGGCACACCGCGGCGGTTCAGCTTGCCCAGCGCACGCGGAGCCATGCCGTCCTTGGCCATTGCGTACAGGACGCGGGTGGAGGCATACATTCCGGAGTTGCCGGCCGACAGGACGGAGCTTAAGATGACTGCATTCATCACGGAGGCGGCAATCGCAAGTCCGGCTTTGTTGAAGACAATCGTGAACGGGCTGACGCCGATATCGTCGATACCGCCGCGCAGCAGGTCGGGATTCGTGTAAGGAATTACCATACCGATGACAAGAATGGCGAAGATGTAGAAGATCATAATCCGCCAGAACACCTGGCGGATCGCGATTGGCACGTTGCGGCGCGGATTTTCACTTTCGCCTGCAGCAACACCGACCAGCTCCGTGCCCTGGAAGGAGAAGCCGGCGGCCATGAAGACGCCGACGAAGGCGAAGAAGCCGCCGTGGAACGAGCTTCCGCCAAGCTGGAAGTTGGTAAAGCCGATCCGCTCGCCGCCCATGATGCCGAAGATCATCAGCACGCCGACAACAAGGAAGACGATAACGGTAATGATTTTGATAATCGCGAACCAGTATTCGGATTCCCCGTACCCGCGCGAGGAGAGGAAGTTCAGGCCGAACATCAGCAGCAGAAACAGAAGGCTCCAGAGAGTAGAAGAGCTCTCTGGGAACCAGTACTTAATAATGACGGTTGCGGCGGCTAACTCTGCTGCTATGGTTACCGCCCAGTTGTACCAGAAATTCCAGCCGATGGCGAACCCGAAGGCCGGGCTGACAAACCGGGTGCCGTAGGTGCTGAAGGAACCCGAGTCAGGCAGGTAGGTGGCCAGCTCACCGAGGCTGGTCATCAGGAAATACACCATGAGCCCTACGGCAGCATAGGCGAGCAGAGCTCCGCCCGGACCGGAGGAGGCAATGGCGCCGCCGCTGGCCAGGAACAGGCCGGTTCCGATCGAACCGCCGAGTGCGATCATCGTCAGATGCCTGGCTTTGAAGGTTTTGCGCAGTGCCGGCTGCTGGTTGTCTTGTGTTGCTTGCATAAAAATGGACACTCCTTCTGAAGGTTCGTGTTTCTGTTCATGAAGGGGAGTGGTATACGAAGCCGCCCTCGTGCATGAGGGCGGCAAATCCTGTAGGCGCAAAAAAACCGCAGACGGGTCTGCGGTTTCCTGAAAATACGGCTCCGCATCATACTCCCTGTTAAGATAGCGCAACACAGTGCAGAATTCTGCAGGCAATGGCAGCCTGCGGTACACTGTGACAGTTCCGTGCCTGTTCGGCAACGGCCCCAGTCTGCGGCGCATGTAGGAGCGGCGGCGCAGACTTCGGCGGATATTCCTTTGGGCGGCTTCATTGACGGCTCTTAACGTCTCTGCACGCTTACTTATAATATTCGCGACCTCTACCTCATCTTAGGTATGATGAGGCTATCTATATACATTATGAACACAACAGGAATTAGTATAATGCAAATGCCAAGGCTCACGCAATAACAAAATACGGCAGATGCGTGTCAGGTACGGCGGCGCTCCGACATTTGCTGCCAGACGGTTCCGGCGGCCTCCTCGCCGGAAGCGATCCGCTCCAGCGCCATCCGTGCCTGCAGGCCGACCTCGAACTCAGGGTCATCGGCCGCAACTGCCAGTGCATCATGAGCTTCAGCGGTACCGACCTCATAGAGGAAGCGCGCCGCCCGCCAGCGGACGAGCTTGCTGGCATCCTTAAGCGCCGCCGTCATCACCGGCGTCGCAGCCGGGTCGCCGATGTCGGACAGCGTGTCCCCGGCCGTGCGCCGCACAGCCGGGGCACTGTCAGCCATCGCCTCATAGAGCAGCTCCATCGCCTCCGGCGTGCGGATGTCGCCCAGGTACACGACCGCAAGCCTGCGCAGCTGCAGCTTGGGGTCGTGCAGCGCCTTGCGCAGCTCCGGCAGGAGCTCCGCAGTCGGCGCCAGGTCCTCCAGCGCGGCGTAGCGCACGCGCCAGTCGGCGTCCTGCAGGCCCAGCAGCAGCTCGGCCTGCCCCTTCTTCTGCCGCTGCTCGATGAACTCGCCGGCGGCCCCGTGCGCGATGGCCTGCTGCACGAGGGAGTCAAGGCGTTCCTGCGGATACGCCGCCTCCAGCTCCTGCTCGACCTCGCGGGCAATTTCCGGCGGCTCGCCGTAGCGTACGCCGTAATCGGAGAGCTTGCGCTCCTTGATCAGCACAGCGCTGGCCACATCGGTCACCGCCTGTGTGAAGCGGCTGGAGAGGGCGATGCGCTCTTCATTCGCGCCGGTCTTTACGCGGATCTGAATCGGGATGCCGCGGAACATCTGGACGAATACCTGCGATTCCCCGAAGTGGGCGCCGGCATTCTCGTCCTCCAGATTAATCTCTGCGCTAAGGCCGTCTGCGCCGAAGCGGCTCTGCACCTCGCGCAGAATGGCCGCCCAGTCGGCGCTGCCCTTGCGCTCCAGCGCAGCGAAATCAGCGGCGTGATAAATGCTTGTCACACCGGAGATCTTCAGCATATCCCGTGCCCAGGCAGGGGCGCTGCGCTCGCTCTCGGGTGTATAGGTCCGGCGGATGCCGGGTTCCAGGCTCTCGTCCAGATGAAGCTTCATCGTATTTGGACTTGGAGTCGGTTCTATAAATGTGATCTTCATACGCTTAGCTCCCCTTTAATTCGGTAGAATCACCGCAGTCTTTACCCGCATTTTACATCATTATATGGGGGGAATACAAAATGGCAGCCAGCCCCGGCAGCTTAATCCGGCCGTAAATTGGGTAAAATTTGTACTGAATCCTGATAAGGAGAGATGCCGTTATGGCTAAAATAAAATACAACAACATCGATAACGTCGGCGTAGACAAGACGCTGAAGGAACTGCGCCAGTGGAGGGAGGAGCGCCGCAGCAAGCAGAAGGACTACTCCTATAAGGTACCGAACCACACGCCGGAGCTGAGTTATCTCAGAGGGAACCGGCTGGACACGACGATAACCTGGATCGGGCACTCGACCTTTTTTATGCAATATGAGGGACTTAATATCATTACCGATCCAATTTGGGCCCGCCGTCTCGGCTTCGAGAAGCGGATCGGCCAGCCGGGCATTCCGCTGAATGAGGTGCCGCCGGTGGATCTGATTCTGATCTCGCATTCCCATTATGACCATCTGCATTTCCCCTCAATCCGCAAGCTGTATAAGGCAGCCACGAAGATCGTGGTTCCGGCCGGACTCAAGCGGAAAATGCTGCGTAAGGGATTTCCGAACTGCCAGGAGATGCAGTGGTGGGAGGAGCTGACGCTGGGTCCGGTCAAGCTGACGTTCGTGCCGACCCAGCACTGGACCCGGCGGACCCCCTTTGATACCAACAGCTCGCACTGGGGAGGTTATGTGCTTCAGCCTGCCGAGCCCGGCAGGCATCCGGAGGGGAAGAAGGACGAACAGAAGCGGAAGCTTCCGCCGAATCTTTATTTTGCCGGAGACAGCGGCTTTTTTCCGGGCTTTAAGGAGATCGGCAGCCGTTTCAAGCTGCATATTGCCCTGATGCCGATCGGGGCGTATGAGCCGGAGTGGTTCATGAGCTCACAGCATGTGAATCCTGAAGAAGCGGTGCAGGCTTTTTTGGATGTGGGCGCTGAAATGATGATTCCGATGCATTTTGGCACCTTCCGGCTGGCTGACGATACGGCGCGGGAGGCGCTGGACCGGATGGAGCTGGCCCGTGAGGCTCAGGGAATAAGTCCGGAGCGGATACGCACCTTGGGGTACGGCGAGACGTTAATCGTGCACCCTGAGGAGCGCTATTCGGGGCAATAATGCGCACACATAGGGATTTAGTGCCAAAACCGCAGGAACAACGTGATGTTACGGGCTATTTGCCTTGATTTTATGCTATAATGAGCCGAAACCCAAAGTGAAAAGGATGGTAATGCTTAATGATTAGCACAAGCGGCGTAACACTCCGCTACGGAAAACGCGCACTTTTTGAGGATGTAAACATAAAATTCACACCAGGGAACTGCTACGGCCTGATCGGGGCGAACGGTGCCGGTAAATCTACTTTTCTAAAAATCCTGTCCGGCGAGATTGAAGCCAATATCGGGGATGTACACATCACTCCGGGCGAACGTTTGGCAATCCTGAAACAGAACCATTTTGAGTATGATGAATTTCAGGTGCTGGAAACAGTCATTATGGGACACACCCGCCTTTATGAAATTATGAAGGAGAAGGATGCCCTATATGCCAAGAGCGACTTCACAGAAGCTGACGGCCTGCGCGCCGGTGAGCTTGAAGGTGAATTTGCCGAGCTGAACGGCTGGGACGCCGAGCCGGATGCGGCAGCAATGCTGATCGGTCTGGGCATTATGCGTGAAATGCACGACAAAAAGATGGCCGAACTCAGCGGCAACGAGAAGGTACGGGTGCTGCTCGCCCAGGCCCTGTTCGGACGTCCGAACAACCTGCTGCTCGATGAGCCTACCAACCATTTGGATCTTGAATCGATCGGCTGGCTGGAGAACTTCCTCATGGACTACGAAGGCACCGTTATCGTCGTATCCCATGACCGTCACTTCCTGAACA
>RCUO01001087.1_pt1 | contig 10844 bp, 8 predicted proteins | sample 2166161 | NCBI WGS metagenome assembly RCUO01 (sample SAMN09932617, study PRJNA488358) | compost metagenome | feature: garden; material: soil; isolation source: compost soil in cyclohexanecarbonitrile-enriched culture | place: Germany: Experimental Botanical Garden Goettingen | collected 2016-01-27 | reverse complement strand
CAGGAACGCGCAGAACAGCCAATGAAAGAATGTATACTGAAAAGGCAGCCGTCCGGGGGACGGCTGCCTTTTATTGAAGGAAAAGAACAAAGCGCTCTGTTGCTGGCCGGCTCAGCGGCTGACCGGCGGATGATCGCTTTCAGCCCAGGCGCCGCTATCACTGTTCAGAATACGTTCAACGGGGTAAACCTGCCGTACGGCAGTCACAACACCCGCGCAGAGAACTGCTTTGACGAGATCGCCGGGAATAAACGGCCACATGCCTGCGGTCAATGCTTTGGACAGGGAATCCATTCCCGTGGAATGGGCCAGCCACCAGACACCTCCGGGATAGACCAGCAGTGCGCCGAACAGGGTATTAGCGATTAGCAGCTTAGGAAACGTATATTTATTCTGCTGCATGCGCTGGGAGCATAGACCAATAAGAAAGGCTGCAACCGGCCAGGAGAAAATATAGCCTGCCGTCGGTCCCACCAGCACTGCTATGCCGCCGCTGCCGCCCATGACGGGGAACCCGGCAGCAGCCAGGCCGATTACGATAAGCACAGCCAGTGTCCCGTAGCGCGCTCCGAGCACTGCTCCAGCCAGCATTACCGCGAGTGTCTGCAGGGTAATCGGCACGGCCGAGAAAGGCAGATAGATCTTGATGAAGCTGAGCGCAATCATGACTCCGGCGAATAACGCGCTGAAGATCAGACCGCGGGTCGTCCATTTATTCACTTGTAACAGCACCCCCATTTTTTAAGAAAAACTATAACATTCGGGTCCTAATACATCAATCTTTATATTTTTGTTATAATCAAGAGCAATTACGGGCTAATGGTTGCCCGGGAAGCAGGTTGAACGATGATTAAAGCGCATAATATCACCTTTTCATACCGGGACGGCCTGCGCAGGCTGCCGGTATTACAGGGTATTTCCATACATATCAGGCGCGGCGAATGGGTTGCCCTCACCGGGGCGAACGGCTGCGGCAAATCCTCGCTTGTGCGGCTGCTGAACGGCCTGAACAGCCCGTCGGCAGGCAGCCTGCATGTGGCCGGACTCGATCTCCGTTCTCAGGAGAACCGCACCGCAGTCAAGCAGCATGTTCAGCTGGTATTCCAGAATCCCGAAGCTCAAACGATCGGCTCCACACCTTACGAGGATGTCGCCTTCGGCCTGGAAAACCGGGGGCTGTGCAGGGATGAGATGGATGTACAGATCCGCCGGGTACTGCAGCAGACAGGGCTGGCCCATAAGGCAGACGAAGATACCGCTACACTCTCAGGCGGAGAACGGCAGCGGCTTGCCGTCGCCTGCTGCCTTGCCCTGCAGGCGGAGATGATTATCTTTGATGAAGCGACGTCGATGCTGGACCCTGCCGGCCGAAGCCATATTTTGGCGCTGGCCCGGGAGCTGTGGCGGCAGGGAACAACGATTCTGTGGGTTACCCAGCGGCCGGAGGAGCTTGCAGAAAGCCCGAGGGTTGCCGTAATGGAGCAGGGCTCCGTTCGTTTTGACGGGGACCCCCGTACCCTGTTCTACAGCTCAGGGCTTCCGGAGCAGCTGGGCTGGGAGCCTCCGCCGGTGATCCGGATCGGACAGCTGCTGCTGTCACGGGGCTGGCCCCTCAGCGGGCTTCCGCTGTCCGAGCAGGACCTGGAGGCAGTGCTATGAGCGTGAGGGCAGAGAATGTATCGTTCCTGTACGATGCCGCATCAGCTCTTCAGAATGTTGACCTGGAGATTCCCGGCGGCACGCTGACCGTCCTGTGCGGTGTTACCGGCAGCGGCAAGTCGACGCTGCTGCGGCTGCTGGCCGGACTGGCCGAGCCTGCTGCGGGCAGGATTATTTATGCCGGAGATTCAGGCTCAGCCGCCAGAGCCGCTATAGTATTCCAGCAGCCGGAAACCCAGCTGTTCGCCGGCAGCGTGCATAAAGAAATAGAATACGGCCTGGAGCAGCATGGCGTGCCGAAGGCACAGCAGGCCGAACGGGTCCGCAGCGCCTTATCTACAGTCGGCCTGCCCTACGAGACTTTCGCCGGGCGGTCACCCTTTCTGCTCAGCGGCGGGGAGAAACGGCGCCTCTGCATCGCTGCCGCCCTGGCTGTCCGGCCGCAGCTGCTGATTCTCGACGAGCCGACTGCCGGACTTGATCCGCAGGCAGCGCAGTCGCTGCTGCAGCTGGTACAGCAATTGAGGGCCGAAGGCATCACCCTGATTATCGGCACCCATGATCTGGACAGCCTGCTGCCGCTGGCCGATAAAGCCGTCGTGATGCGCAGCGGGTCCGTCTATTATGACGGACCGCCGGCTCCGCTTGCAGCAGATCACATGCTGCTCCGCTCTGCCGGGCTGGAACCCCCCGCCTATTCGCGAATCGGTAACAGGCTTCGCCTGCAGGGGCTGCTGTCCGGGCAGCCGGACAGCCTTGATGCGCTGCTGGCAGAGCTGGCGCTGCTGCCTTTGGCCGCTCCTTCGGGAGACGGCCTTCCCCGGGCTCCGCGCAAGGCTTCTTGCAGCGCTTCCCAAGCGGAGTCTGGCCAATTGCAGATGCTTCCGGATACAGCCCATGAGGGGACTCCTACTTCTAACCCGGCCATACCCCGCCGGGGAGTGTACTGGAAGAAGCTGGACCCCCGTGTTAAATGGCTGGGAATGCTGCTCGGTTCCCTCGTTGTCCTGGGCATGAGCAGCCCGCTGCCGCTGCTTCTGGCATCCGCCCTGACTGCTGTACTGGCCGGTTCGGCGGCGGTTCCCTGGAGCCGGACCGTACGGTTCTTCCGTCCTTTTCTGCTGATGTTCCTCTTCCTATGGCTGCTGTCCGCCTTGGACTGGAGCTCACCGGACCTCACACTTGGACCGTTCGGCTTCAGCTCAGAGGGAATAGTCCGTGGCGGGCTGAACGTGCTGCGCTTTCTGCTGCTGATCGCCCTCGGCTTTCTGTTCACGGAGACAACCACCGGCGCGCCGCTGCGTGAGGCGCTGGAGTGGTCGCTTGCTCCGCTGAAGCGGCTGGGCATCCGCACCCGCGGCTGGTCCCTTGCCGTATCAGTCACACTGCAGTTCGTGCCGTGGATTCTCGGCAAGCTCAGCCAGCTGCAGCTGGCGCTGAAATCACGCGGAAAGCCGCAGCGCGGTCTTACACGCTGGACTCCGCGCCAGATCAGCATGCTGGTTGTACCGCTCTTGATCCTGGTCATCGGTATGGGGGATGAGCTGGCTACCGCTGTTGATTCCCGGGGCTACGACCCGAAAAAAGCCAGAACACCTTCCTATCCGCTGAACTGGCGTTCCGCAGATACTCTGGCGCTGGCTTGTGTTGTTCTTACAGCAGCTGTGCTGTGGTGGATCTCCCAGATCAGCTGAGCTTGTAGCTTAGCATATATTCAGTATGCTGGTCGATGGCACCCAGCTGCGGATCATACACCGTCCATGTTCCCGGAATGCCCAGCTCCCGGCAGGCCAGCTCGAAATTGCAGGCGGCAATGCCCATATCGATCCGCTGCATTTCAAATCCCAGCTTGTTTCCGCTGTAATTGGGCGTATGCTGCAGGTAGAAATGTACCTGCAGCCGGTTCTCAGACAGCACAATCCGCCACGGCTGCTTATTGGAGGCCGAAGGGCCCAGCCGGACCATCTCCAGCGCAGCAGCCAGCCTGCCGGCGGCTTCCGGCACCAGCTGGTTGCCGAAGCCGGAATCGTAGAATAAATCCCGCCACGGCTTTTTCTGGTCGGCTTTGACCACATAACGCATAGTCGCATCCAGCAGCCGCTGCTTCTCGCGCGGGTAGCCGAGCGGCGTAATGCAGGGAATAATCTCCCCCGGACGGGGTGACAGCTCGCGTGCGAACGACTTACGGTTGAACGTCCCGCCGATCCAGCACGTCCCTAGACCAAGCCCGGTAGCATACAGGATCAGCTTATGAAAAATATAACCGAACTCCAGCAGCGCCTTCTGATCATTCCTTACTACTCCTGCCAGATAGGCCTGCGGATTCTGGATGACGCCATAGGCACCCAGCTTGACAGCCTTCCCGTCTTCGCCTCCCCCCTTGGCCCAAATCCATTCAATGCCGGCTGTCCCGCCAAAGGGACCGCGTATATTTTCTTCCTGCCGCAGATATTCCATAATGGATGCATGTACGTCTTCCCCGATTGGAGTTGTCTCATAGGTACGTACCGACTTGCGTTTCTCGATAATATCCATAACTGCCATATCCATAGATTCAGCCCCTCTTCCCTATATCATTCCGATGCGAAAAATGCATTGAAGTTAGATGTGACACCGGGCCCCGCGGCATACCCGGCTAGGCGCTAAGGTTCCTTGTGTAATGCGCACAAATATAATAAATATATTGATTTCTAAATTCTTATATCGTAACTTTTTTCACATCCTAATTTTAACATTTATATAGGGTGATGCATAGCTGAGGACAAAATTGTATTTTACTGTTAAACAAAAAAGGCAAAGCCCGGATATACTCCCCGTAACTTCGCCTTTTTTCCTTATTTCCTTTGGAGTTCCTCATCAATCTGCTCCGGCTCCTGCGGATGCCGGGAGACCAGTCTGACCAGATCCAGCGTCAACACCGGCAGGATCAGAGGCGCCGGATAGGCCAGATACCTCGGCTCCCACTGCGGGCCGAACTTCTCCTTATACCTGCGCAGTCCCGCGAAGCCGTACCAGTGTCCGCCCCGTATAAAAACAAGCCGGGCAAGCTTCTCCTCCCGCAGCGCCCCGGGATTCGTGCCGACGCTGGACAGCGGGGCATTGCCGAGGTTGAACCGGGCATAGCCCTGTGCCTTAGCCCATTCCAGCAACTGGACGAATAAATAGTCCATCGTACCGTTCGGAGTCTCCTTGCGGTGGCGCATCAGATCGATGGAGATGGTGCGGCCCCCGTCATACCCCGGGGCAACACTGGCAAAGGCGGCAATCCTGCCCTCTGCCGTGCGCAGCACAGCCACCGGAGCAAGCTGCAGATAGGAACGCTTGAACCAGCCGAGCGAGAACCCCTTCTCGTTCCGCCCGTCCAGCCACTCCTGTGATACAGAGCGGAGCTCACGCAGCAGTTCCCCGCTGAGCGGCGCTTCAATAACAGCGAAGCTATAGCCCTCGCGTCCGAAACGGTTGCAGACACTGCGCAGGCCGGTGTTTTTGGACCCGCTTAGTGTAAAATCCGCCAGCTGAACCGTCGCCTCTTCACCCAGCTTGAAAAAACGGTATCCCTGCTCATGATAGACCGGCAGAAACTCAGGTGTCGCCTGGTAGAATACAACAGATAACCCGTAGAGGTCCGCCTCCCTCCGGAATTCGCTGATTGCCCCGTTCAGCAGCTTCCTTGGACCAAGCGGATCACCAAGCACCACAAGCTTATCCCTTGAACGGGCAAAGGGAAGCAGGACTTTGCCGTCAGCAGCCCAGTAAAAGCGCTTGTCACCCAGAAACAGCATATGGGTCAAAGCATTGCCTTTAGTGCCTGCCAGGAATTGCGTAAGACGTTCCATGTCCCCGTCACCCAGTATCTCCTCCGCTCTCCGCTGCGGCCGCAGCAAGAACAGCATGGTTACCGCCAGCCAGGATAGAACAAGGCCTCCGGCAGCCGCAATGGCCGCGTTGCCATGCTGCTGCAGCCATTCGGGCTGCATACCGGCCGGCAGAACCTTCATGAACCCGCGGTGGACATAGCTCCCCAGCAAGGAATAGCCGAGCGCAATCAGGGAAGTCATTAACAGCCACAGCAGCGTGCTCTGATTGTTGACCGGTACGCCGATTCTGTAGAATCTTGATCTGGAGATCCACAGGATCAAGGCCACCAGCAGCAGAAATACAGCCTCCTCATAATCGAGACCCTTGGTAAATGCGAACACAGCCCCGCCGCACAGCAGTACGCTTGTCCAGATATAAGCTCTTCTGACCCGCAGAGAGATACCTCTCGACAGCAGAATCAGCATAAAGCCAATCACCACGGACAAATGATGGGAGATACGCATAACGGGCAGCGACAGCAGCTCTTCCGTCACCTTCAGCCGGTACAGCAGCTCGGGAGTCGCCGCAGACAGCAGCAGCAGAAGCCCGCTGGCCAGCACCAGCTTGCCGAGCGCCCAGACGCCAAGATCACTCAGAAATGTGTATTGACCGGGCCAGCCCCAGATTTTTTGCCAAATATTAAGGACCGGTTCAACAAACTCCCCTTCCCGTCCGGCACTCCGCCTACCCTGCAGCCCGAGCTCGAGTGCAGCCAGCACAAGGCCGATCAGCCAGGGCACGATGTAATACAACAGCCTGTAGATCACCAGCACCGCCATCGCCTGGTCACTGCTGTGCCCGAGCTGGGTAAGTCCAAGCAGCGCAATCAGATCGAACGCCCCGATGCCGCCCGGAGCCATGCTTAGAATCCCCGCTACCGCAGCAACTACATAAATACTGAACAGCACGCTGAACGCTGCACCGCCAAGCATCTGGCTGCCGATTACCCAGAAGGTGATGCCGGCTGTCAGCCATTCAAGCAGCGATGCCCCCACCGAGAATGATACCGTCACCCACGGGGTTCTGCCCCCTCCCCGGTTAATCCACTTCGCAAACAGCGAGGAACGCTGAACCATCACAAAAAAAGGCAGGTAAAGCGCCATCCCCCATACCGCAAAAACCAGCCACTCATGCTCGCGGAGCAGCCCTCCGGCAGGCAGCAGACCGGTAAGAGTTCCCCAGGACAGCAGGGACAGGCCGGTTATCATCAGCGGAGAGAGAAAGACAAGCGCCGGGGTAAGGGAGGCAGCCGGTACTCCGCTTTTTTTATAGAGCAGTGTGCGCAGCCCGATGCCGGCGATGCCGGCGAAGCCAATCAGATTATTAAAGGTATTGGCAATCCACGCATAGCGGAAGGTGCTCCACGCCCCCACCTGAAAGCGGAAATGACGGCGGATCAAGTAATCGTAAGCGCTCATGACAGCCACCGACAGCAGCGCGGCAGCAATCATTGCTGCAACTGCGCCTGCCGACATATGCCGAAGCTCGCGGATTGTAAGTCCAAGATGCACCTGCTTCAGCTCATGCTGTCCCTCCCAATAGACCAGCCCGATGATCGCCAGCGGAAAAAGCGCCCTTACCGCTCTGATGCGGTAAATATATAGAAGCAGCCGTACAATACGGAAACGTTCCAGTGTCTGTTTTATTGAATGCATGAGTTCCTCCTGCCTTACTAAGGGCGCATGTGTCCGGATTCAGGCCCTCTTCGGCCTATTCTTGCCTCCATTATACCAATTACAGGAACGTTAGGCTCGTGTACGGCCGCACAAAAAAGAGGACTTCCCTCACGGCAAAGGATGTCCTCTTTCTGGAATAGCTATTGTGGTGCAGATGCAGGATCAGACCCGGATATCGAATCTGCCTTCGCTGTCGGTTGTCGCAGTTGCAATCTGTGCTGCGCTGGCAGCCTTCAACAGATTGGTATCTGCAGGTTTGTCAGACTGTGTGCTTTGAGCCGCCGAAGAAGAACCGCTGCTATTGGACTTTTGGGCGATCTGCGTTTCAATCTGCTTAATCTGCTGCTCGAGCTGCTTTGTTTTGGTTTCCTTGGTCTTCTCATCGTCCTTGCTGGCTTCGACCTTTTCAAGTTCGGCCTCCAGCTTCGCTTTTTGCTTCTCAAGTGCGCTGGTATCAGTAGCGCTGGATGAGGTGTAGGAAGTTGAAGCTGTGGATGTTGCGGATGAAATATTCAATCCTGTTCCCCCTTTCACTTTTCAATATATACCCATTAGCAAAATGTAACGTTAAAATGGGCTGAAAGTTTGCTGAAAGTAAGGGATGACAGAGCAGCCTGCTACACCTGTTTTTCTACACCCGGAGCTGCCGCCGGCCGGGGTCTACGGTTAATCAGTAACACACCCAGCAGAATAATCACAAGTCCTGCCAGTGTATTCACATAGATAGGCTCATTCAGAAAAAGCGCGCCCCACATCAGCCCAAATACCGGCACCAGAAAAGTGACGCTGACGGTCTTTACCGCACCTACACTCTGGATCAGGTAAAAATACAGGAGATAGGCTACAGCTGTGCAGATTAGGGAAAGCCCGAGGACAGAGTATACGGCTGCGGGTGAAGGCAGCTGCTTCGGAGCAAAAATGACTGCCAGCGGAAGCAGTACAATAGCGGCTCCAAGCTGCTGGCCGGCTGCCAGCGTCAGCGGTGCCAGCCCGCGGCCCGCGCGCGCGGCGTACAAGCCGCCGAAGCCGTAAGCCAGCGCAGCGCCGAGTGAATAGAGAACGGACAGCAGCGTTGTTCCGGTAAGCGGAACAGGACTCCAGCCGACCAGAACTGCTACGCCGGCCAGGCCTATAATCAGCCCGATGGTTTTGGACAGTCCGGGTCTTTCATTCTTGATGCCCCAGGCGGCAAGCGCCGCAAACATGGGGGTAGTGGCATTAAGAATGGCTGCCAGCGAAGCATTCAGCTCCAGTTCGGCCATACAGATCAGCGTGAACGGCAATGCGGCATTCAAGGCGCCGAGCAGCAGGAACGGCTTCCAGTGCCGGAGCAGCGCCAGCTGCTTGCGGGTTATCTTGGCATAGAGCAGCAGCGCCGCAGCTGCCAGCGCTACACGGAGCTCGGTTGTAAACACCGGTCCCAGCTCAGGCGAGGCAATCCGCATAAACAGAAACGATGCGCCCCAGGCAAAGGCCAGCAGCAGCAGTACGGTAAAGTCCTTACGGCTCATCTGCGCCCCCCTTCCCTGCCTCTGCAGAGCAGCAGGTAGGACAAAACAGACAGAAGACCGGCTGCCGAAATCACAACAGCCATCGGAACCGCCGTTCCCTCGCCGCCAAGTCCGACCAGCGGTGCGACACAGCCGCCCAGCAGCAGCGGCAGCAGTCCAAGCAGGGCTGATGCACTGCCAGCCGTCTCCGCCTGATCCTGCATAGCCAGCGAGAAGGTTGTCGTACTGATCATCCCGACGCTTGCGACAACGGCCAGCAGACAAAACAGAATCGGCCACAGGCCGGCGCCGGCGAGAACAGCGGCCAGCAGCAGCACTCCGCCCAGCGCACAGAGCAGCAGTCCGACGGCAAGCAGCCTACGCTCACCGTATCTTCCGGATAATCTGCCGGCAATCTGGCCGGTAACAATAATGCCGAGACCGTTCACGGCAAAAATCAGGCTGTACAGCTGCGGAGAAACCCCGAACATATTTTGCAGCACAAAGGAGGAGCCGGAAATATAGGCAAACATCGCCGCCATTACAAAGCTCTGTGACAGCGCATAGCCCATAAACCGCTTGTTGCGGAGCAAGCTGCGGAAGGTCAGGAGCGTGCCCTTCAGGCCGCTTTTTACGCGCCGTTCCTTAGGCAGCGTCTCCGGCAGGCGCAGTACAATCATTGCGCAAAAAAGCAGGCCCGCTACAAACAGCACAATAAACACGCCCTGCCAGTTCGTTACTCTCAGCAGCTGTCCGCCGATAATCGGGGCGAGAATCGGCCCCAGCCCGTTTACAATCATCAGGAGCGAGAAAAACTTGGTTAATTCTGAGCCGCTATACAGATCGCGGACCGCAGCGCGGGAAATAACCACGCCCACAGAGCCCGCCAGCCCCTGGACAAAGCGAAGCACAATCAGCACCCCGATGGACGGGCTGAAGGCACATAGCAGGGAGGCTATCGTATAAATCAGCATCCCGATCAGCAGCGGACCCCGGCGTCCGTGCATATCGCTAAGCGGTCCGGCTGCCAGCTGGCCGGAGGCCAGTCCCAGCAGAAAGAAGGTCAGACTAAGCTGCACCAGCGCAGCGCTGGTGCCAAAATGCCGGGCAAGCTCCGGCAGCGCCGGCAGGTACATATCGATCGACAACGGGCCGATTGTAGCAATTGCACCCAGAATAACAGCCAGCTGCAGCCGCTGGCTGCGGGAGGGGCCTTCTGCCGCAAGTATGCGGCTATCCATTTTTTCTCTAATCATGTTACTGTGACGCCAACCTTTCTGCAGCAGGCCTTTACGGCCTGTTTTTAGTAATCTTCATACTAACTGATGAGGGCCGGAGTATTCAATGCTATTTTCCCGGAACTGCACCAGCCCCGCCCTGCTTCCGCATCAATATCAAGCGGAAACATAAGGATTATTGATTGATACCGTAGAGCTTATACATTCATATATTCAGAAGAAAAGACCCCGAGGGGGCCTTTGCCTGCACCCTGACGGAGTCTCCTCTACACTCACTTCATTCTGACCAGATTGTATTCACCGAATGCTTCACGAATCAGGCCGGAATCCAGCACAGTATCCGCTATAATGGCCTTACGTCTGGCCTTCAGCACAATCTGCTCGATATCGGCAAAGCTGCAGCCGGCCAGCAGCTCCGCTGTCTCCTCAACCAGGCCGGCTGATTCACCGTCACCACCGACCAGTAGTCCGGTATATTCCAGCCTGCCCGCCTCATCCGGCGGCGAATACGTCATTCTGGTGTCAAAACGCCGCCAGACCGCCGGGTCCAGCTCCTCCTCCAGATTGGTTGCGGCAATAAATACACTCTCACCTGCGAACTCGTCAAGGCATTGCAGCAGGGTATTGACGACACGCGCCATCTCCTTCACCTCATCTCCGGAGTCACGCATCCGTCCCAGCACATCAAATTCATCGAGAAACAGCACACACGGCACCCCGGCAGCATAGTCAAAAACCTTCCGTACATTGCTGGCCGTCTCCCCCAAATGGCTGTGAATCACCGTATCCAGACGAACCAGGACAAGCGGCAGGTCCAGCTGGCGGGCCAGGTGAAAAGCAGTCAGCGTCTTGCCCGTGCCGGGCGGGCCGAACATCACCAGCTTATTGGGCAGAGGCACATCTGCCGCTGCGAACCGCTCCCT
>RCUO01001085.1_pt1 | contig 10896 bp, 5 predicted proteins | sample 2166161 | NCBI WGS metagenome assembly RCUO01 (sample SAMN09932617, study PRJNA488358) | compost metagenome | feature: garden; material: soil; isolation source: compost soil in cyclohexanecarbonitrile-enriched culture | place: Germany: Experimental Botanical Garden Goettingen | collected 2016-01-27 | reverse complement strand
TTCCAGCACTTGCCGTATCTGAAATCTCAGGAGCAGGCCCTCGGCGAAAATTTCGCGGTGGCAGCAACGGTGCATATCGAACCGTTGGGGATCTACTCCCGCCGACACAAAAGTCTCGACCAGGTACCACTAAAAGGCACGGTGGCGGTGCCGAATAACGTCACTAACCTGAGTCGCGCGCTTTACTTGCTTCAGGATAATGGCCTGATCAAGCTCAAGGCCGGTTTCAACGACCCGGCCACTGACCAGGCAACACCCAAGGACATCGCCGAAAACCCGAAGCAGCTGAAAATCCTCGAAATCGAGTCGCCGCAGATTCCTCGCGCACTGGAGGATGTGGATCTTGCGGTGATCAACGGCAACTACGCGCTGGACGCAGGTCTGGCTCCGGCTAAAGATGCGCTGGGCCTGGAAAAGGCCGATGGCAATCCGTACGCCAATATCCTCGTGACCACGCCAAAGTTGCAGGATGACCCACGGATCAAACAGCTCGCCAAAGACCTGACGTCGCCTGAAGTGGCCAGGTTCATTACCGACACCTTTGCGGGTTCGGTCATTCCAGTCGATCCGGTAACCGTGGCGGCCAGCAAGCCATGATTGTCGTCGAGCAGTTGAGCAAAACCTACTCGCCAGGGCAGGCACCTGCGTTGGACAACGTGTCCCTGAGCATTTCCGACGGCGCGATCTACGGGATTCTGGGGCGCAGCGGCGCAGGGAAATCGACGCTACTGCGTTGCCTCAATCTGCTCGAACGACCAAGTTCCGGGCGTATTCTGCTGGACGGTGAAGACCTGACAGCCTTGTCCGACCTCGAACTGCGACGACAACGCCAGCGCATCGGCATGATCTTCCAGGGCTTCAACCTGCTGCATTCACGCAACGTGTTCGACAACATCGCGGTGCCGCTGGAAATCACGCGCGTCGATAAAACGCGGCGCCATGCACGGGTCAGGGAGCTGCTGGAACTGGTGGGCTTGAGCGATAAAGCCCAGGCGTTTCCTTCGCAGTTGTCCGGTGGGCAGAAACAACGGGTTGGCATTGCCCGTGCGTTGGCGGCGCGACCGGCTTATCTGCTGTCGGATGAAGCCACCAGCGCCCTCGACCCGGAAACCACGGCTTCAATTCTTGAACTGCTGCGCGATATCAATCGGCAACTGGGGTTGACCATCGTGCTGATCACCCATGAGCTGGACGTGGTCAAGTCCATATGCGATCACGCCGCTTCACTGGCCCATGGCCGGTTGGTCGAGGCGGGGCCGATCGCGCAGTTGTTGAGCAACCCGGATTCCAGCTTGGGCCGTTCACTGCTGCCGGGTTACTGCGCGCCTTTGGGCAAGGATGCACAAACCCTGGAATTGAGCTTTTTCGACAATCTGCTGGCCACGCCGGTGCTCAAGGAGTTGGTGCAACAACAGGGCGTGGAGTTGAACCTGTTGGCCAGTGGCGTCGAGTCTGTTGGAGGGCGCAGGGTAGGGCGTTTGCGCGTGGCTTTTGGACAGCCCGGTGATGAGCTGAGCCTGACGCGGGTGGTGGACTTTCTCAAGCAGCGTGGCGTCAGGGTGGAGCGTTCATGAACCGGAATATCGATTGGAGCGAAATCGTTCAACTGGTGTTGAACGCAACCGGTGAAACCCTGTACATGGTGCTGCTGGCGGGTATTTTTACCTTGCTGATCGGCTTGCCCCTTGGCGTGTTGCTGTTCATCAGCCGCCGCGGTGGTTTGTACCCTATGCCTAGACTCAACAAAGGGCTGGGCAGCCTGGTCAATCTTGGTCGCTCGTTGCCGTTCGTGGTGATGCTGATCGCGTTGATTCCGCTGACCCGGCTGGTAGTCGGTACGACGTTGGGGAGTACTGCTGCCGTGGTGCCCATCACGATAGGGGCTTTTCCTTTTTTTGCCCGAATTGTCGAAAACGCACTGGACGAAGTCGACAAGGGCCGCATCGAAGCCATCCTCGCCATGGGCGGTGATATTCGACATGTGATTTTCAAAGTGCTGCTGCCCGAAGCGTTGCCCGCCTTGCTCGCGGGTATCACTCTGACCCTGGTGATGTTGATCGGATTCTCATCCATGGCCGGGGTCATTGGGGGCGGTGGGCTCGGAGACCTGGCGATTCGCTACGGTTACCAGCGTTTCAATAACCAGGTGATGATTGCGACTGTGGTGGTGCTGGTGATTCTGGTTCAGAGCGTGCAAAGCCTTGGTGATCGGCTGGTGAGCTCATTGGCTCATCGGCGATGACTTTTTTCGAAGTCCTGTTGCGGAACTGGGCGACATGACCAAGCCTCACTCGACAGGAATATCCGAGAGGCTTACACCGACGACTTCTACGTTGCATAGGTGTCCTTGCACAGGATGTAGTAGCTCATCGCCTTTCCAAATCGAGTCTTGGTGCTAAGCTGCCATCATCATCCGAGGCTGTTCGTGGTCTGAAAGCGCTCAGCCAATACTTCGAAGGAATGAGATATGGGCTGGAAAGGAACGTTGCGTTCGATGCAGGCAGCTTCGCGCAAAGCTGATCGGAACGCCCAGCGTAGGCAACGTGAGCTTCAGACTCGCCAGAAAGAGTACGCCAAGATGGAGGCGCTGGAGCAGGCGGCCTACGAAGTCGAGGTCTACGAAAACCTAATTGATGTCCTGCTCTCCGTGCATAAAGAATGTGGGGAGGAAATAGATTGGCAATCATTCGTTGATAGGGCTGAACCCGTAAAGCCCGCATTCGCAGATACGAGTGAAACGCATGCTAAAGCTCAAGAGCAAACCTATAAGCCTGGTTTCTTCGCAAGGTTGTTCAAGCTCGAAACGCGCCAACGTAAAAACTTGACTGCCGCCATTGAGACGGGGCGGCTACACGATGCTAAACAGCATGAGGCCGCTGTCGCGAAGTGGCGAGTCGAGCATGACTCTTGGCACCAGGAATACACTATCGCGCAGGGTGTCCTAAGCGGTACAGGGAAGGCGAAGCTAGAAGCTATCAAGCTCGTCGATCCATTCACTGACATTTCTCATCTCGGAACATCGATCAAGTTCTCAATAGGGGAAACGGGTCTAGTGGAGGCTAGTCTTGGCGTTCATGGTGTTCGTGTAATTCCAGCTGAGATCAAGTCCTTGCTGCAGAGCGGAAAGCTTTCAACGAAGAAGATGCCGGCCGGAAAGTACAATGAGCTTTTGCAGGACTATGTGTGCAGTTGTGTTTTGAGGGTAGGGCGCGAGCTTTTGTCGATGCTCCCTGATGACCTTGTGATCGTGACGGCCGTCGACGATGTGCTGAACTCAGCTACGGGGCATATAGAAGAGTTACCTATATTGAGCGTAGCGCTCTCTAGGCACACCCTGGAAGCATTGAATATGGATTCGATCGATCCTTCCGATTCCATGAAAAACTTCGTGCACAACACATCCTTTAAAAAGACGTCCGGTTTCCAACCTGTTAAAGCGCTTGATGCTCGACAGTTCGTCACTAACGCCTAACAGATAGACGGTATTGGTGAACCGCTTTTGCATGGGCAAATACCGCGGACTCGCCTCTGGATCCCGTTATAAGATAGTGGTCATTTCTGGCGTCTACTTGCCGCGTTGAGCCCACTTACCTCGCTCCGCGTTCATGTGCGCCACCATTAGCAGGATAGGGGAAGCACATGGACGAGGCCGCAAAAATTACGGTTGAGCCTGAAGTAGAGCCAGTCAAAGTTGTAAGCATTCACAGTACCGTCGTCGCAAAGCTAAATCTCGCAGACTATCAAAACGCAGTTCCAGTCATTAGGGAGCTGAGAGTCGTCAATGAAACGTCCACCAAGTACAACGACTTGGTATTGACCCTGACGGCCTATCCCGAAGTTTTCAAACCCAAGACCTGGCGCATTGATGCGTTGATGCCGGATGCATTCATGCCCATCCCCGGTCATGACCTTGTATTGGATGGGGTGTTGCTTGGGCGCCTCACTGAAGCGGAAAACGCCACTCTCACTTACACGCTAACCGCCGCGGATACCGCTGCTGAAGATGGTCGAGCCGAAATTGCTCGCCTGGATTTGGCATTGGAGTTGCTGCCGCGCAATCACTGGGGCGGCCTTTCCCATCTCCCTGACATGACCGCAGCGTTTGTTCAGCCGAATGATCTCGCGGTAGAGCGACTGCTCAAGCAGGCGGCTGATGTTTTGCGTCAAAGTGAAAAGAACTCTGCCCTTGATGGGTACACCGGTGGCGCAAAACGAGCTTGGGAGCTGACTTCGGCCATCTGGGCCGCTGTCGCACGTATGAAGCTGGATTACGCACTACCACCGGCCAGCTTTGAACAAACCGGGCAGAAGGTACGCAGCCCAAGCCACGTCACGGAGCATGGTCTGGCGACATGCTTCGATCTAGCGTTATTCTTCTGTGCAGCAATAGAGCAGGCAGGTCTTAACCCCGTCCTGGTGTTCACCAAGGGACATGCTTTTGCCGGCTTCTGGCTTAAAGCTGAAGAATTTTCCACGACTGTCATCGACGACATCACGGCCGTGCGCAAACGTATAAAACTCAAAGAACTGATGCTGTTCGAGACGACGTTTGCGACCCAGCACCCGGTACCGTCCTTCACTTATGCCACTGACCGTGGCGAGCAACTGATTGCTGAAGGGAAGGATGAAGATTTCCACTTGCTGCTGGATGTGCGCAGAGCACGTTTGCAACGTATTAAACCTCTGGCCAGTGCCGACGCGCAGCTTTCTAAGCTGCCGACGGACGATGCTCATAGTGGTGGTTCAGAGCTGTTGGTCGGTATTGCGCCGGCGCTGCCTGATGAGGCCGTTACGGTCGAGATTGATGAACGTCTGCTCGATCCGAAAGATCGTCTGGGACGGTGGCAACGTAAGCTACTGGACTTATCGCTTCGCAATAATTTGCTCAACTTTAAGGCCGGGAAAAAGTCGCTGAAGCTGGAGTCACCTGATCCTGCGGCGTTGGAAGATATCCTGGCCAGCGGTAAGAAGCTGAAATTGCTGACACGTCCCGATCTGATGGATGGGGCCGATCCACGTGACCAGGCGCTGTACGAATTACGTGAGCGAGAAGATGTTCGTCGTCTCCACGCCGTGGATGCCTTGAAACGGTATGAGGTGTTTGTCGGCCTTTCCAGCACTGAAATGGAAGCACGGCTGATCGAACTCTATCGTGGGGCACGTACTGCCTTGCAGGAAGGGGGCTCCAACACCCTTTACCTTGCCCTGGGTTTTCTCAGCTGGGAGCGAGCGGACAAAGGCGGGCAGAAGTACCGGGCACCGCTTGTCCTGATCCCTGTGACGCTTGAGCGCAAAAGCGCGCGCTCTGGTTTTTCGATGGTGCTGCACGACGACGAACCTAGGTTCAACCCGACACTCATCGAGATGCTTCGCCAAGATTTCGAATTGAATCTCGGGTCGCTTGAGACCGAGCTCCCTCGGGACGATTCGGGTCTGGATATTGATGCTATATGGAAAGCAGTGGGTCGCGCGGTTAAGGACATCGCAGGCTGGGAAGTCGTGGAGGACGTCGTCCTGTCCATGTTCTCCTTTGCAAAATACTTGATGTGGAAAGACCTCGCTGAGAATGCCGAAGCACTTCGCGAAAGTCCGGTCGTTCGGCACCTGTTGGATACTCCGCGAGATGCCTTCCCATCCGACATTACGTTCCCCGAAGATCGACGTCTGGACATCGACTTCAACCCACGAGAAGTGTTCTGCCCTTTACCATCGGACTCCTCGCAGCTATCCGCTGTGATGGCGGCTTCGAAAGGAAAAGACTTCGTCCTGATTGGCCCGCCCGGAACCGGGAAAAGCCAGACCATTGCCAACCTTATTGCGCAATCGGTGGCTCAGGGCAGACGCGTGCTTTTCGTCTCTGAAAAAATCGCAGCGTTGGATGTTGTTTACCGGCGTCTACGTGAAGTTGGCCTGGGTGAGTTCTGTCTGGAAGTCCATTCCAGCAAAGCGCGCAAAACCGATGTCCTGGCTCAGCTGCAGTCAGCATGGGATGCGAAGGGGGTTGTGGATTCTGCGACATGGCATGCCGAGGCTGATCGTCTTCAAGCGTTACGCGAAGGCTTGAACACTTACGTCGAGCGACTGCATCAGCGTTATACGAATGGGTACAGCATCTACCATGCGATTGGCGTTGTTTGCGGCGGCGCAGCCATCACATCAATGACCATGTCGTGGTCATCGCCACATGCTCATACGCGGGAGGATATGGCTGCACTGCGGGAGTTGTCTGATCGTCTGGAGGTGAATGCACAGGCCATTGGATATGGTGCGCTATCGAGTCATCCACTGAGCCTGGTTGGTCAGGGAGAGTGGTCGCCTTCATGGCAGCAACAACTGATTCAAGCTGCGCGAGAAGTACTGCCTGCCGCGCAAGCTGCAATCCGGGCCGCGGAGAAATTCATTGCTGCTACGAGTTTACCCGTCGCGAGTCTAGTGCCTTCAGTTTGCAACGGACTTTCGCTCCTCTCGTCGACATTGCCGTTAGCGGCGGGTCATGATTGGCGGTTCGTACTGCGCCCAGACGGTCGCATGATTGCGCAGCGACTGACTGAAAGCAGCACGCTTGTAGAGAAGCATCGTGCACTTTGCCAACAACTCTCACCGGTGTGGGCCATCTCGACGGTTAATGCTGCTGAAAAAGGCCTCAGTCTTTTGGCTAGGCGCAGGGCTTTGATGTCGCAACTCAGTCCCGCATGGCCAGTGCAGACGTTTGAGACGTTGAGCCAAGCAATAGAAATGCTTGAGTGTATCGCTGAGGTCACGCAGGAGCTCTCTGTGACTTACACCGATTTCATCGAAACACTTGATGTGCGTGAGTTACTCGGGGATTGGCAAAGCGCAGAGCAGTCGTTCTGGCCCAAGTCCCTGTTGGGGACACGCAAAGTCACAAAGACTCTCTCAACAGCCGTCTCTGGTGATGCCGAGCCTGATGTGGCCAAAGACCTGCGCGCCTGGATTCAGATCCGTGACCTGCGCGATAAACTCGACGCGTTGGAGGTGGGTGATCACTGCGCTCAAATCTGGAGAGGTGCACTATCGGTTGCGCAGCATCTTAAGGCGGCCATTCAACTGCGCCAGGCAATGTTGTGTCTAGCGTCGGACGAGCCTTGGACAGATACCGGGTTTGATGTGGTCGCTGAAGGGCATTGCGGTGAGCAGTTGAAATCAGACCTCTCCCATATGCGTTCTACTGTCTTGCTTGACCAGGAGCTTGCACCTCTACACCTGGGCGACCTCACAGAAGGATTGTGGGCTGGGCTTAACACCGACTCTGAACCTTTGTTCGCTGCTATCGCTTTTCAAACCGAGCGTCGCCCAGTGATCGAGCAGGGTGGACTTGAGAGTGATCATGACGCAGTGGCAGCCGGCTACTGCGGTAAGGCCATGCAGGCAGATTTGGCAGTGCTCCAGCAACGACATCTCGTTGAAAAAGCGCTATCAGAATTTGATGATCTGAGTGCTGTTACCTCGGGGCTATGGGCGGGTCTCAAAACCAAAGTAGACAAGGTCTCGGACGCGGTCGCGTTCCAAGGCAATCTAGCGTCCGCACTAGCGCAGCTCGGTACGACGCCTGAGCTTGTATCTGCTTATCGCAGTGCAATACAGGTACTGCTCGGCGACGCCAATGCACTGCTTGAACCAGAGGGTGTGGTTTGCCAATCGGGTGCTGAATTGCGTCAGTGCTTTGAGTCGCTCCGTCAACGCGTGGATGCACTGGCGACAGCAGGGAGCTTCTCAGAATCAGGGCAAGCGGACATTCAGCAACTGACGCTTGATGCGCTACTGCATCGTTGCGAAGCCATCGTTCGATCTGAAACAGGTGTTCGTGCCTGGTGCGCATGGCGCAAGGTGCGGGAGGAGGCGATCGGCACTGGTCTCTCAAGTCTGGTTCAGGCGATGGAGGCGAATCTTGTAAACCCTGGCGAAGTCCGCCTCTCTTTTGAAACCAATTACGCTCGGTGGTGGTTGAACGCGGTCGTTGACAACGAACCTGTCATTCGTGGTTTTGTCAGTGTTGAACATGAGCAGCGAATTCGAGATTTCAGAGCCCTGGATGATCGCTTCACTGCGTTGACCCGGGACTGGCTGCGAGCTCGCCTTTGTGCAGACCTACCCAATCCGGAGACCGTTACTCGTTCTTCGGAGTGGGGCGTACTGCGGTACGAAATGGGTAAGAAGACTCGTCATTTGCCGCTTCGGGAGTTGATGTCCAAGATCCCTGATGCACTGACGAAACTGACGCCATGCATGCTGATGAGCCCGCTATCCATTGCTCAATACCTCACGCCTGGTGCAAGTGCCTTTGACCTCGTGATCTTCGATGAAGCTTCGCAAATTCCCGTCTGGGATGCTGTCGGAGCCATGGCACGCGGTAAGCAAGTCGTAATGGTGGGCGACCCCAAACAGCTGCCTCCGACATCCTTCTTTGATCGGGCGGAATCAACGGCGGATGATGAAGACGTTGAGGCTGATCTTGAGAGCATTCTTGATGAATGTATCAGTGCGAACCTTCCGACTCGTCACCTTAATTGGCACTACCGCAGTCGCCATGAAAGCTTGATTGCTTTCTCAAACCAACGTTATTACGAGTCCAAGCTCGTGACGTTCCCATCACCTGTGACGAATGATCGTGCCGTCAAACTGCATGAGATCGCGGGCGTCTACTCCAAAGGTGGGTCGAGAACTAACCTGATCGAGGCGCGTGCAGTCGTCACTGATGTGGTTGCTCGACTGCGCTCGCCAGGTTTCCGGGAAAGTAAGTTGACCATTGGGGTGGTGACCTTCAACGGCGAGCAGCAAAAGCTCATTGAGGATTTGTTGGACGAAGCGCGTAGGAAGGAACCTTCGCTTGAGGCTTACTTTGCCGACACCGAGCTTGAGCCTCTGTTCGTGAAGAACCTTGAGAGCGTTCAGGGGGATGAGCGAGACATCATCTACTTCTCGACCACCTATGGCCGTGATGCAACAGGCGCCTTGGCAATGAATTTCGGCCCTATTAACCGCCCTGGTGGCGAGCGTCGATTAAACGTTGCAATTACGCGTGCCCGGCACGAGCTATGTGTTTTCGCTAGCTTGCAACCTGAGCAAATAGATCTAACGCGAACCCAAGCGATCGGCGTACGTGACCTGAAGCACTTCCTCGAGTTTGCCCAGCGAGGGCCTCGCGCGTTGGCTGAAGCTGTCACCGGCAGCGTTGGCGGCTTCGATAGCCCTTTCGAGGAAGCCGTTGCCCGTGCACTCACCAGCCGTGGATGGCAAGTGCATACTCAAGTCGGCGTTTCAGCATTCAGAATTGATTTGGGAGTGGTCGACCCTGATGCGCCAGGTCGTTATCTTGCCGGTGTAGAGTGTGATGGGGCGACCTACCATCGCAGCGCCACTGCGCGAGATAGAGACAAACTGCGTGAGCACGTATTACGTGGCCTTGGATGGGAGATTCTTCGCATCTGGTCTACGGATTGGTGGATCAACGCCGTTGGCACCGCTGATCTCATCCATGAACGCCTGACCGCTTTGCTTGCTTTAAGCCGTGTTCAACGGGCTGAGCAAGAAGCGCGTAAGGAGGCTGCCCGTTTGTTAGCAGATGCTGCTATGGTCGAAGTGATAGAGGTGATCGAGGAGGTCACAAGTTCAGTTACTGAATCGATGATTGTCGAGAGTGCCAGTGACGAAAGTGCAGCTCCAATGAAACAGCACTACGCGGCAGCTGCTTCGCTACCTCAAACTGTGAGTGCTACCCCATCGCAGTACCCCCCAACTGAAGTCGTTTACTACCGAGAATGTGATCCCGCCTCCAGCGTGCAAGGGGTAGATCCAGATGCGTTCTTTGAGTCGAGTTACTCCGGCGTTTTAAGTGCACTTATTGCTTATGTGATCAATGAGGAAGGGCCTATTCTCGATGTGATTCTTGCTCGGCGAATCGCGAGAGCCCATGGCTGGGTGCGCACCGGTTCCAAGATCCGAGAAAGGGTATCGTTGATGGCGCAGAGCACTCACCGTAAGACTAGCGAGGACGTAGGGGAGTTCTACTGGCCGAGCCATCTTACTGACTCTTCTGCCGTTGTATGCCGGCGCCCAGGAGATGAGGCGAGTATTCGGCCGATTGATGAAGTCTGTGGCGATGAATTGGCAGCACTCGCCCGAGAGCTTCGTGCCAAGGGCAAAGCAGGGGAGGCATTACTCCATGCCATGGCAAGAGAGCTGGGACTTCAGAAACTAACCGCATCTAGTCGATTGAGACTCGAAAAAGTGAGCCAGCAGATTTTAGCTAGCTAATAAACTGCAGCACCCCGGTGTCGTAAAGTAGCTGATACCGGGATTTTATAAGATACTGTTAAAACGTATTAGCGATGAAAGTGTAGATTTTTTTACATCTCTTTTCTCTTGCTAACCCAGATCACATGGAGGTTTTACATGTCCAAGCTCGCAGAATTTCGCCAACTGGAAAAGCACCTTGCCGAACAGCTCCAGGCTCTCGAAGCGCTGAAAGGCGATGTAGGCCTCAAGAAAGAAATCGAATTTGAAACCAAGCTGCGCGCTCTGCTTGCAGAGTACGGCTACAGCCTGCCGAACGTGATCAACCTGCTTGATCCGAAGTCTGGTCGTCGCGCTCCAGCAGCCGAATCCAAATCCGGCAGCCGTAAGCCACGCCAGGTGAAGATCTACAAAAATCCGAACACAGGCGAAGTCGTTGAAACCAAAGGTGGCAATCACAAGACTCTGAAGGAATGGAAAGCTGAGCACGGCTCCGCGACCGTTGAGTCCTGGCTGACCAAGTGATCTTGGTTTGAGTACAAAAGGGCCCCTTCGAGGGCCCTTTTTGTTGATCAAGGTGATTAGCTAAACGATTTCTGGTGAAGTAGCTGAATGTCTTGTCGATGACGAGGAAAAAGTACA
>RCUO01001081.1_pt1 | contig 10923 bp, 8 predicted proteins | sample 2166161 | NCBI WGS metagenome assembly RCUO01 (sample SAMN09932617, study PRJNA488358) | compost metagenome | feature: garden; material: soil; isolation source: compost soil in cyclohexanecarbonitrile-enriched culture | place: Germany: Experimental Botanical Garden Goettingen | collected 2016-01-27 | reverse complement strand
ACCTGGAAAATGGCGGGTACGACCGGCATTTGCGCTTCATCCGTCAGGAGTACCGCAAGAACCTCAGTGCCTTCCAGCTGGCCGTGCAGCAGTATTTCCCGGAAGGCACGCAGATGACCCGGCCTACCGGTGGCTTCATTCTGTGGGTCAGTCTGCCGGGGCGGGTCAACACCCAAGAGTTGCACGTGCGGGCATTGCAGCAGGGCATCAGTATTGCACCCGGGCTGATCTTCAGTAATACCGAGCAATTCAATCACTGCATTCGCCTCAATTGCGGCACGCCCTGGAATCGTGAAGCCGAGCGCGCGTTAATGACCCTGGGCATGCTGGCCACCCAACTCTGCCAGGAGATGGCTGGCGGTTTGTAACAGGCTGCGACTGCGCTTGTCTTGTGGGCTGCAACAGGCGAGCATATGCATCTCTGCCGTTTGCACCCACCGTTGGATACATGAAACCGACTTTTCCTGCCGCCTGGCTTTTGCTCTGCCTGATTGCGAGTATTCAGCCGGCATCCGTCGTGGCTGCTACCGAGCAGGATCAGACTACCGGCAGTTTCCACGTCGCACCGATAGAAGCCGCACCTGTCAAAAAAGCCTCGGTGGCCGGTAAGCAGGCGACGCCCGTGAAAAAGCGTCCGCCCATTGCCTCCAAATCGAAACCGGCCAGCGAGGTGGCAAAGACCGAGCTTCCATCTACCAAACTGGATCTGAGCTTGCCCAAGGATATGGTTCAAGAGCTCAAGCCGGTCGGAACGGTGCCGTTGGTCAGGCGCGAACCGTTGTTACCCCAGATGTTCGGTGACAAAAGCGGCAACAGCGAGTTCCAGCTCAACGGCCGCCTGCTCAGCAACGAAATGCAGCTGCAACTGCGAAATGAAGAACGCCACGAGGTCGAAGGCGCGGCACTGGATTTCGAGTTTAAGCAGTAACCCCGTCAGGATCCGCGAGCCGCAGGCCAGACGCTTTGTCGGAGACTGGCCGGTCATGCTCGTTTGCGTTGAAAAACCCGCCCGCAGGTAATTTAAAACAACTGTTTTAACGGGTACTCTGTGCCCCGTCCATTAACACATTGCTCGTCGCGAGGAGCTTGTCGTCATGAAATGCCGTGAGGGCTGTGGCGCTTGTTGCATTGCCCCGTCCATCAGTTCACCGATCCCCGGTATGCCCAACGGCAAGGCCGCGGGGCAGCGTTGCCTGCAACTTTCCGCCGATAACCTGTGCAATATTTTCGGCCAGCCGGAACGGCCGGCGGTGTGTTCTGCCTTCGAGGCCGACCTCGAGGTGTGCGGAAGCAGCAGCGAAGAAGCCATCCGGCTGATTGGCTGGTGGGAGCAAATGACGGCGGCGTGATGTGTCGAACGAACGGAACTTCAACAATAAGGAATAAGACTATGGGTTCGCTGCATCGTATGGCTGTGCTGTGTGGTTTGACGGTTGTGCTGGTTACCTCGACGGCCCAGGCCGAAGACTGGAAGGTCAAGAAAGACGAAGACGGCATCAAGATCTCCCTGAGTGAAGTGGCCGGCTCCGACTACAAGGCCTACCAGGGCGTCACGCTGATGAAGACCACCATGGCCAAGCTGCGTGCGTTGCAGGACGACGTGTCCGGAGCCTGCGCCTGGATTCACGAATGCAAAACCCAGAAGCTGCTCAAGCACGAAGGTGAGCAGAGCTGGACCTACACTCAGTTCAACACCCCGTGGCCGGTTACTCCCCGTGATTCGGTGTTGCACATCACCACCATCGAAGGGGCCGATGGCAGCCTGACCCGCAAGCTCGAAGGCGTGCCGAAATACATTCCTGAAGAAAAAGGCTTCGTCCGGGTCGCCAAGGTCGACGGTTTCTGGAAGTTCGTACCCAAGGGCGACCAGATCGAAGTGACCTATCAGGTGCACACCGAGCCGGGCGGCAGCGTGCCGTCGATGGTGGCCAACAAGTTCGTGGTGGATGCCCCGTTCAATACCTTGAAAGCCCTCAAGGAACGCGCCGAGAAGTAAATGTGTCACTCTTTTGAGGTGACTTCGTGACGCCCCGACTCGATCGGGGCGTTTGCTTTTTTGAACGACGCTCAGGTTTTAATTTGTTTCCGGATATGCGTTGCACGAAATTTTCACCCACTCTCCAAGACAATTCGCCGCCTCTCCCGTAACGCGCAGCGTATGGCTGAATGCAGGATGAAAGACTCGGGATGAGGGTAGTTATCAATGGCAATGCTGCCGTTGATCGTGCAACATTTGCGCACCGCGCAAACCCCCAGGCCTGGTACGGGCCGAAAAGAGGGCAAGGCGCAGCTGTATTTTTGAAACTTCAACTTCCAATGGGTCCTAAAACGACATGGCAATCCCGGACGCCCTGAGTCAGCAGCGAGCTTCTAGTCGCCTGCTGCAACCGACCGTCAAATCGCATCTGGCCTACACGCTGTTGTGTGCCCTGGTCATGATGGTCATGTTCAGCCTGCTGCGCGTCGCGCTGCTGGTTTACAACCGCTCGATGATCCTCGATACACCGGCTTCGACCTTCCTTGAGGCATTCGCCAACGGTCTGCGTTTCGACCTGCGTCTGGTGGTCTATCTCAGTATTCCGTTGCTGCTGTCATTGTTCAGTGTCCGGGCCATGGCCGCACGCGGGCTGTTCCGTCTCTGGCTGACAGTCGTCTCCAGCATTGCGCTGTTCCTGGGCCTGATGGAGATGGACTTCTATCGTGAGTTCCACCAGCGTCTCAACGGCCTGGTCTTCCAGTACGTCAAGGAAGATCCGAAAACCGTGATGAGCATGCTCTGGTACGGTTTCCCCGTGGTCCGCTACCTGCTGGCATGGGCCGTGGGCACCTGGATCCTGAGCCTGGCGTTCAAGGGCGCAGACCGTGCGACCCGCCCTCGTGGCCCGTTCAGTGGCGGCAGCATCGGCACTCGCCAGGTTGCGCCGTGGTATGCACGCATTGGCGTGTTCGTGGTTTGCCTGCTGATCTGCGTCGTCGCGGCCCGTGGCACCTTGCGCCAAGGCCCGCCGATGCGCTGGGGTGATGTCTACACCACAGATTCCAACTTCGCCAACCAGTTGGGTCTCAACGGTACGCTTTCTCTGGTCGCCGCCGCCAAGAGCCGGATGTCCGAGGATCGCGACAATATCTGGAAGGCGACCCTGCCTCAGCCACAAGCCCAGCAAGTGGTGCGTGACATGCTGTTGGTACCGGCCGATAAACTGGTGGATACCGACACCGCAGCGGTACGTCGCGATTACACCCCGCCGGCCGACAAGACCCTGCCGATCAAGAACGTCGTTGTGATCCTGATGGAAAGCATGGCCGGTCACTCGGTGGGCGTGCTGGGCGGGCCGGGCAACATCACGCCGTACCTCGACAAACTGTCAAAGGAAGGCTTGCTGTTCGACCGCTTCTTCTCCAACGGCACCCATACCCACCAGGGCATGTTCGCCACCATGGCCTGTTTCCCGAACCTGCCGGGCTTCGAATACCTGATGCAGACCCCGGAAGGCAGCCACAAGCTGTCCGGTCTGCCGCAGTTGCTCAGCGCCCGTGACTTCGACGACGTGTATGTCTACAACGGCGATTTCGCCTGGGACAACCAGTCGGGTTTCTTCAGCAACCAGGGCATGACCAACTTCATCGGCCGTAACGATTTCGTGAATCCGGTGTTCTCTGATCCGACCTGGGGCGTGTCCGACCAGGACATGTTCGACCGTGGCCTGGTCGAGCTCAAGGCGCGGGAAAACGGCAAGCCGTTCTATGCCTTGCTGCAAACCCTGTCCAACCACACGCCTTACGCCTTGCCGACGCCATTGCCGGTCGAGCGCGTGACCGATCGTGGCAACCTGAACGAACACCTGACCGCCATGCGTTACTCGGACTGGGCACTGGGCCAGTTCTTTGAAAAGGCCCGCAAGGAGCCGTACTTCAAGGAAACCCTGTTTGTCATCGTCGGTGACCACGGTTTTGGTAACGAACAGCAGATCACCGAGATGGACCTGGGGCGCTTCAACGTGCCGATGCTGATGATCGCGCCGGGCATCCAGGAAAAATTCGGCCAGCGTGACCACACCGTAGGCACCCAGATCGACATCGTGCCGACCATCATGGGCCGCATCGGTGGCGAAGTGCGCCATCAGTGCTGGGGACGCGATCTGCTCGACCTGCCGCAAGGCGATGCCGGTATTGGTGTGATCAAGCCGTCGGGCAGCGAGCAGACCACGGCCATCCTCACCGCCGACCAGATTCTGGTCCTGCCGAAGGACAAGGACATGGCGCCGAAGTTGTATCAGTATGAATTGGGTGCCAACCCTCGCGCCGAAGTCATTGCTGATGCGCCGCGTACCGCCGAGTTGAAACTCAAGCTCGAAGCGTTCCTGCAAACAGCGACCAAGAGCCTGCTGGACAACACAGCAGGAGTCGTTGACGGCACGCCGGACTAAGTATTCAGTCAGGTCTTGTTGCCTGACTTCAGGCAACAAAAAATCAGAATCCGATGCCTGCACAGGCATCGGATTTTTTTATGTTTGCCGGGTGGCGAAGAGCCGCATCCAAGGGCAATACCTGTCAACTCTGACAGTAGACACCCTTGGGGTTTGGGGATTTCATACAGGTGCTTCGGGTACCTGATCCAACGTTTGTAACAGCGACGTTGAGAGCGGGCAGTGTCGCAAGGATGAGTGTCTGTCTGTTCCTGTCTCTTTGGCTTTCGTGCCATGTCTTGGTGATGCTGTGGAACCGCACTGGAAGACATTCCAATAGAAACGCCGGGGGTGGCTTTGGCGCTTTTCTGGCCTGCCGCTTCGGTTCAGGTGGTTCGCCGCAGGACATCGAATCAACAGATTTGTCCAGTGGGTTGAAGCACTTGTCTAACGAGTGAGGCTCGCTTCATGAACAAGTCTGTCGGTGTGCTTCGTTTGCTGTGGCTCGCGTGTCTGGTGGCGCTCGCCGCTGTCATCGCTTGGGTGGCGTTCACCAGAACATCAGAGTCCACGCCCTCACCTCAGTCCTGTACCGCTCCCGCTTATGCGAAGAACACGCCCTATGAACAAGGACAACAGGTACAGCACGCCGGCCGACAGTTTGAATGCTGGAAAGACGACGAGGCACCGCTTGGTATCGGTAGTTGGCAATGGTGCAGGCAACCGGCCTATGAGCCGCTCCTTCCAACCAACCACTGGAAAGACGCATGGAAGGACCTCGGTGAATGCGGTGGCTTCGAGGGCAATCGCCTGACGCTGAGCTTTGCCACCCTCAGCGGCAAAGCACCCCTGAAACCGGCGGTGCCCGGTGTCGCTCGCGCTGATCAGATCGTCACCGGAACCTTGCGCTGCAAGGCCGAAGAAATTTCGATCAGGGCGAAGGCCAGCGAAACGATCCATCTCGATAATCTGAAAGCCTGCGACTACCAATTGGTGATGAACAGCGCCGATGGATACATCCCGCTGAACACGCCGCGCATTGTCACGTTCAAGGAGGCGCAAGGGGCAGAGCAAGCCGTGACGGTGACGTATCGCCCACCGGTGGATGTGAGCAAGCTCAGTGGTTTGCCGGGGGTGAAAATCGAGCTGTTTGCCCAGGGTCTTGTACAACCCAGGCAGATGACCATGGGCAAGAACGTATTGTATGTCGGCTCCAGCGCAATCCCTTCGTACGTCTATGGCGGAAAAATCGGCGACATGATCTACGCGTTGCCACTGGATGGGGCGGGTAAACCGACGGGCATTCATGTCATTGCCAGCGGTCTGGAAGAGCCTCACGGCGTGGCGTATCGCGACGGTGATCTGTATTACTCGACCACGGGTGGTCTGTATCGCTTGCGTAACGCGGACGATCATTACAAAGACCCGAAACCCGAACGGGTCTTCAGCTTTCCGGCAGACGACAACCTGTTTCCCTTGCCCCCTCTGTCGTCCGGTTCCAACACTCGCATCTGGCACATGAAGCACCCCTTGCGCTTCAATCCACTCGATCCATCAGACAAGTGGCTTTATACAGCGGTCGGCATTCCGTGCAACTTGTGCATGATTCCTGCCGACAAGCGCTATGGGACGGTCTTGCGCTACTCCCCGGAAACGGGGGCGTCCGAGATTCTGGCCTCGGGGGTGCGTAACTCTGTCGGCTTCGACTGGAACCCCAAGGACGGCAAAATATGGTTCAGTGACAATAATCGCCAAGGCTTCCCCAACCCTGACGAGGTCAACTTTATCCGCAGCCCCGGGTTGCATTTCGGCGTGCCTTATCGGTTTGGCAAGGACACGCCCGGATTCACCCAGGAGGAGTACCTCAACCCGGGTGTGATCCAGCCGCCGCTGGTGCCCGGTGCCATTGTGTCCGACAAGTCGCTCGAGCAGATCAACCCCGCTGATTATGTGCCGGCAGCTTTTGAGTCGGGCACCAACACGGCGCCGCTCGGGGTCAAGTTCTGGTCAGGTTACCCGGCCACTGAAAGGACCCAGCGTTTGCTGGTTGCCGTGCATGGTGCGGGCTCCACTGCCCGTCCAGGCATGGACATACAAATGCTGACCATCCAGGACGGTACGCGCGTGGTCAACCAGATCCCGCTGATCAATGGATTTGTGCAGGACCCGGAACGATTTGATGTCTATTGCCTGGACAGCTCGTGCATTGGGCGCCCCGTCGAGTTTCTTGAACTGGCGGATGGCAGCCTGCTGATCAGCGACGACGTCGCCGGGGTCATCTATCGCGTGCGCTATGACGCGACCGGGTTGCCGCAGACGCAGTTGGCATTACGTCCAATGCTGTCACCTCCCGGCCTGGAAAACGAAATGATCAGTGGTTATCTGATTGCCCCCGACGGCAATAGTCGACTGGTGCAAATTTCATGGAATCCGTTAAACAATGAGTCCGCGCTGGTTCTCAATGGGTTGGCGTATGGTGAGTATCAGTTGCGCCTCAATGATGTGAAAAACTGGATTCCCGAGGTGCGCAACACAGCGTTAACGCTATCGGAAACCAGCAAGACTCATACGATCAACCTGCGTTATCGCGAGCGGCCGGTCAAGCTTGAGGTCAAGGTGACGATCAAGGCACCGGCCAGGCCTGTTTCTGTCACCGATGCCCAATGGCACGTCAGCCTGATTAACGAGGATCAGAGTCATGCTGAGCCGAAGGTCATAAACATTCCATGGGGCGGGACTACGGAACAGCTCCTCGACTATGGCAAGTACAAGGTGATCTACCCGTTTTACTCGAAGGAAAAACCGGAGCCGGAACTGGAGCCGGTGATGATTGATGAGTCCAGCCAGGACCGGCAGCTGCCACTCGTCACTTACCAGCATGTCGAGAACCTGGGCGAAACGGTCCTGGCGGGAGCCTGTACCAAGTGCCATGCGGTCGAGTACTTCAACAGCGCGAGTAAGGCCTTGCTCTGGAGCGTGGCGGGTCGGGACGCGTTGGTCAAACAAATCAAGACCATGCCGGTTTCAGGGCATTGCGACACCACCTGTGCGACTGAAATCAGTAATCACTTGTTCGACGTCGTCTGGAAACCTTACCTGGATCAGGACGAATCCTATGGCGCGCGGCAGTTGCGATTGCTGACGCCACATGAGTATGCCGCCACCGTCCTGGACATTCTGGGTGTTGAAGTCAATCCCGAGAAGCTGCCGGCCGACAAGTCCGAAAAAGACTTCAAGTACCCTGGGGAAGCGAACATGGGCGTTCTGCAGGCAGAGGACGTCAAACTGTTTTACGACATGGCATTGTCGGTGGCAGAAAAGGTTTCGCCGTCGCGGTTGAGCGCGCTGGCAACCTCCCGGGCAGGCACCGATCTGGTCACCTCCCTGGGCTATCAGTTGTTCCGACGGCCTGTCACTGACGCCGAGCGGTTGCGGTACCAGAAAATCCTCGACGAGCAAGGGGCGCCGGCTGCAATCACCGCTCTGATGATGTCGCCGAACTTTCTCTATCGCTCGGAGTTGGGAGTGGAGTCAGCATCGGCAAGCAAGGTGTATCAGCTCACACCGTTCGAGGTAGCCACTGCGCTCTCTTACGGGTTCCTGGGCACGACGCCGGATGTTGAGCTGCTGGCCAAGGCGCAGCGTAACGAACTGCAGACCTCGCAACAGATCGCTGCAGAAATTCAGCGAATGATGCAAACCGATCGCGGCATCGAGCAGTTCAACCGCTTCGTCAGCTATTACGTCAAAACGGTTCGAGGCGTCCAGGAAAAACCGGGACTGACCAGGCACATGATTGAGCTCATGACGCAGGAGCAGTATCTGCTGAGCAAAAACATGCTGCTGGGTTCCGGCACCCTGAACGAGTTGTTCAACCCCGGCTACACCTATTTGAATCAGGACCTGGCCGCGCATTATGGCATCAGCGGTGTCACAGGCAGCACGATGCAAAAGGTCGTGGTGGACGAAAAACGGGGAGGGTTGTTGCATCTGGGGCTGACTCAAGCTGCCACGTCAGACTTGGTGAGCACCTCATTGGTCAAGCGTGGAATCATGATTCGTGAGCAGATGTTCTGCCGTGAGTTCGGTGCCCCGGTGGAGGCCGATCCGACAGAACCGGTTTATCCGCCTCGCGCCATTACCACCCGTGAGCATTGGGACCTGGTCAACGGCGAGCAAGCTTCAGGTGGACGCTGCTGGCAGTGCCATCAATACATGAATGACACAGGGTCGTCGATGGAGCATTACGACGCGGCTGGTCGTTATCGCACTCAGGAAAAGGCCCACAACTATAACCAGTATCCGCAGATGTTGCCGATCAAGGCCTCCGGTCCGTTCATCAGTCTGGCCGGCACCGAGCAGGTCGATGATGTCCGGGATGTCGCAAGAATTGTCTCGCGTAACCCGGCATCACAGTTCTGCATGGCCGACAGTTACTTCCGCTTTGTGTTCGGCAACAAATCGGATGAATCGACCTCCGGGACAGTGAAGGCGATTGCCGATGGCTTGAAAACTTCAGGCTCCCTGGCAGAAATGTTGCGAACCCTGGGGACTTCCAAGGCGTTCATCTACAAAACCGAGAGGAATTGATCATGGGCATTTTGAAAAGTCGTCGGCGTTTTCTCGCGGGCATGGCTGCGGCAGGTGTCTACGGTCCTCTGACTCAATTCGGTTTGGCGCGCATGGCTTTGGCCGGGCAAACACAGCAAGCCAGGTTGAAAGTCGTGTTTGTGGTGGTCCCCGACGGACTGGCGGTGGACTCCTACAATGGCGGTGCTTTTGGTGATGGGCGCGGATTGTGGCACCCCACTGCACAGGGGATGGATACCACGGCCTTTACGCTCAATGAAGTCAGTTCAGAGCTGGCCGCCTATCGCAACCAGTCGTTGTACCTGCGCGGGATTATTCTGGGGCCGGGGAACGTGGGTCATAATGGCTGGAACTGGGTATTGCGTGATAGTCAAAAGAGTCAATCGTCTATTGACGTGTTGCTGGGGCAAGCGCTGCCGGGCACTGAGCCGTCCCACCGAAGTCTGTTTGCCGGCCCCCACGCCGGAATCGATGGAACGCCCTGGTTTGTGTCGTTTCAGGGACGTTCGATTCGTACCCCCTACCGTGACCCAATGCTGATGGCTGAATCATTGTTCAAGTCGCCCGCTCGGACTCGGCGCGCACTACAGCCCGGGGCCGGTGCGCTGCTGGAGGCATCCCTGGTGGATATCCGGGAACTCAGAGCCAAGCTTTCTACCGCAGAGCGGCAAAAGCTTGATACCCATCTCGACTCGGTGGAGCAGGTCATCAAGGACCTGGAGGAAACACGGCCGCCCGTGGGGGCATGTGAGCCGGTGACACTCGAGCCTCTGGATTACAGATCGGCAGCGCACCGCACCCGCATTCAGGCGGATCACCACAAAGTGGTGGCCACCGCCTTGGGTTGCGGGATAACCCGGGTCGCCACCCTTCAGATCGGGCGCTCGGCGGAGTCGCTCAATATCGTTGATGTCAGTCCCGAGAGAAATCCCCACGATTGTGCTCACCGTCGCTCCGGGCAAGAACTCTGGAAGGGAACGCGGCAATGGTACGTTCGGCAGGTCAAACTGTTTATGGATGAACTGGCCCGGTACCAGGACCCGCACGTGCCCAGCGACAATCTGCTCCAACATACACTCGTCGTACTCACCAGCGAGATGGCCGATGGATCCCCTGAACACATGATCGATATGCCGATGTTGTTAATGGGGGGGGCGAGCGGATTGTTGAAAAGCGGGGACGGTTCGGGACGGTACTTCAACATTACGTCGCAAGCCGATCAAAAGCACCACGCGGGGAACCCGGTGATCGGCCAGCATTTCGTCGACATGCAGCGTATCTGGGCAACCGTAGCCAAGGCAGCCGGAACCAGCGTGCCTTACGGCGGCAATATCAATCCCCTCAGCGGGATATTCACTAACGTGTGAATCCGAACAACGATGCCAGTCAGATGGACTGGCATCGTCTTTTTCGCTGGTTTCTATCTGCTTGTCAGACTTTCATATCTTGCCGAGCAAGAGCAGGATCAACAGCACCACCAATACGACGCCGATGATTCCGGACGGGCCATAACCCCAACTTCTGGAGTGCGGGAAGACCGGTAAACCCCCGATCAGTAACAGGATCAGAATGATGATCAGTATTGTGCCCATGTCTTTTTCCTTGTCGAAAATGCAGTGAAATGACCGTGCCAATCAGGTCAGCGGGAATGAAGTAAATTCGAGCTGCTTAAAAATTCCGACTCATGCGACTGCAGGAAAATTCCAAGTTTTTTTGAAGTATTTCGGACAGGTTCTTATTTCTTTTGTGATTGCCTTAGTTGCTTGTGGCGCGCCCGCGGTTTGCTCGGGCCATTCAGCAATCTGATGGAGCGTGGGTCGGGCAACTTCCTTCGCTACACTCGATGCATCTTCCGAGAACAACAAGGCTGTTTGCTATGCAAAATCGCATGATGATCACTGGTGCAGGCTCTGGCCTGGGTCGCGAA
>RCUO01001079.1_pt1 | contig 10955 bp, 8 predicted proteins | sample 2166161 | NCBI WGS metagenome assembly RCUO01 (sample SAMN09932617, study PRJNA488358) | compost metagenome | feature: garden; material: soil; isolation source: compost soil in cyclohexanecarbonitrile-enriched culture | place: Germany: Experimental Botanical Garden Goettingen | collected 2016-01-27 | reverse complement strand
TCTCTTGGCAGAGTAGGCAGTTTGGTGCCTGGAGCAAAGACATACTCTAATGGATCAACCGCCACCCCGTTCAATTCTACTTGAAAATGTAAATGGGGTCCGGTAGAACGCCCGACAATGCCTTGTCCAATGGCTCCGATCAGTTGCCCTTTGCTCACTACATCCCCCACTGATACATTCATCTGAGTAGAAAGATGCCCGTAAGTGGTCACTAGCCCGTTGCCATGATCGATCATAATCGCTTGACCATAACCACTGGCAGCTCCAGCCAGCCTAACTGTTCCTGCAGCCATGGTATAGACCGCCTGTAGCTCAGTATTCGCAGCACCATTCGCAATATCAATTCCCTTGTGCATTCGGGTGGTGCCAAACAGATCACGCAGTGCAAACGGGGATGAAACCCGGTCAATGGTCGGCACCGGCCAGATGTAGGCCGTTCCGTCCACGTCCAGCTGCACGGGAGCCATCCAGGCATACTGACCACTTGATTGTGGCTTATAACTGTCGGCATCCGAAAAGATCATGAACGGCAAGAAGACAAAGAATATGATCATTGCTGACAATCCAACAAAAATCAGTACCAAACCTATTCCAGGTGAGCTCAGCGCCGAAATCAGCCCGATGATTTTCTTCATCTCTTTGGCCTTTTTAACAACTTCCACTTCTCCTCCTCCTCTACCCTACGTTTTTCAGTCCTCGCGTTTTGTACAGGACATGTTCTTCCGGAGGGACATGCATAATCAGTTCATCGTAGCGTTTGTGGTTCTCCAAAATGTAGCGCTGCGTGCCTTCATTCTGAGTGATGAGCTCCTGAATCTCAGGTGGCAGATCCGCGTGAGAGGAAAGTAAACGTACCGCAGATTGCTCCATGTAAAAGTACACGCGCACGCTGGTGTTCTCCCACATGCCCACGCCAGCTGCGGTATCCAGCATAATGGCCGGGGAGTTGCCTGCCAGGATCATCATACCGTTCTGCTTTCGAATAGCCGTATACCAGGTGAAGACATAACTGCGCAGCTCAGGATTTTGCAGCTGCCGCTGACCTTCATCCACCAGTACAGCAGAAAAGTAGGCACCGGCAATTTTGAGCAGATGAATGTTGGCATTGACCTGTTCAAAGGCCATCGACATCTTGATCTGTGCTTGCTTGGCCGATTCATCCTTCTTGGACTCATCCTCCTCACCGGAGCCGACCCGGTAGACAACCAGAGGCGCTTTGTGATCAAAACTGGAGGCCTCTTCAATTTGGAAAATATCATCGTAAATCCCGATGAAGTAGATCTTGATTTTGTCATACAGGCTTTTGGCATCGGCATTACTGTGAGCTGCCTCTTCAATTTCCCGAAATACCGCATGAATGGTCGGCTTCGGACCGGTAGGCGCATTCCACGTTTCCGGCTGCTTCTTCTCAATCCCTGCGACACGGTAGACTCTGCGAATGGCTTCGCCTACTTCAAAGATTTCTGGACGGGTTAAATTCTCCCCGAGCAGTGAGAAGGTGCGCACGCCGCTTTTCTCGGCCATCTTGTACCGGGAGCGATTATACTGTGCACATTCCTTATCAATCTCGGTGATGGCAGGCATGATCGTCAGCGGTTCGAAATAGCGTCCTTCTTCAGTGGTGTGGTCAATATACACGCCGCCCACAAACGCACAGAGCTCCCGCCATTCACCGTCCAGGTCAAAGACAAATACATGCACGCCTTCTTCCAGCAGCGAGACCACCAGAGCCTTCAGAAAGTAACTTTTGCCTTCGCCGGTCTTGCCGAATACGGTCACGTTCTGCGCCCGGGGATCATCCGGATCACACAAATTGACAAAACAAAAGCCGCCGTCCTCGGTCCGGCGACCAAAATACAGTCCTTCGCTATCTGAGAACGAGCCTCGGGTCATGGGGTAGGTGCGTGCAGCGACAGAATCTGTCGTGACCCGCCCATAATGGGTCTTGTTAAAAAATTCACTGTGATCACTGTAGGGGTCAAAGACCGGGGCCGTTTGCCGCATTGCCTCTTGCTGCTCACGCTTCAGTTCACTAAGCTTCCCTGACATGTTATCGAACCACAGCTTCAGCCCTGCCTCTGCCGCCTCAATCTGATGCAGCTTCGGTGCGGATATTGATAAGAAAGTTTGCACTTCGACCAGCTTGTGATCACTGGATAGCGTGGAATCCCGCAAGGCTAAAATGGTCTCCTTCGCAGCAATCTCTGCATTCCGCGCCGGATCGGTTTCACTCTGATCATTAATACTGGCCGTTAGCCGGTTCAGCTTGTACTTCATACGGGTGTTGAACTTAATATCGCTTTGCGCATACCGGATCGTCTTGCGCAAGGTGGCCCCGGCATGGGTCACGATGCCATCCAGCTGATCCAGATACCCGGCGATGATCTCCGGTGGATACTCCTGGACCATGAGCACCCGCACATAATGGCCGGTCTTCCCATCCTTGCCGTCCACTATATTCACCACCAGTTGCCGGGGCTGCTTCTTCCACTGTTTAACTAACCGCTTCGTATGTTTGAGCAGGCTCATGGGTGGTCTCCTCTCTTTTTCCGTGTACATTTAGTAAGCTTCGTTTGTCGGGATCAAGCGCAAGAGGCCGGCCCTGATACAAGCTGTAGGCCGCCGATGGACAATATGGATAAACTGCCGTATACGTCTGCTGATACTGTTCCTTGAGCAGGGAGGCCATCCGGGGAGCCATATCCGGGGTACTCTGGTTCAGCCAGAATTCCCCTTCCCAGCACGGGGCTGCTTCAACGAAGCGCAGCCAATGGTGGTAATCACAATCGAGCACTGCAATGGAACGATACCGCTGCATTAGCGCCTCCCGTTCAGGGTAGTTCCAGGGGATCTCAGTAATGACGAGTCCGTCTTCCGCTGCCCGGTGCTGAAGCAGCTGCTCCACTTCCTGCAAGGTGGGATAACGTGTAGGGGTAAACAGTAGCCAGTCAGCAGCTTTCCCGGACCAGCTGTCCCAGGCGTCCAGTTTCGAAGGTTGCTGCAGCGGATTAAGCACCGTCCGGGTCCCCTGATCCGGTGATAGATCTACGATGCTCACGGGAATATCGGATAGACTTGCCGCCACCCCGAGATTCGCAGCCAGAAAAGACTTGCCACTGGGTATGGGAGAGCTCAGCAATACAATCCCTTGAAGCCGACTTACTCCGGATGTAGGCAACATTTTTTGTAGATCTTCTACTCCTGCCAGCTCATTTGTTGTGTGCTCTAACGTAGCAGCAGGAAGTTCAACCTTTCGGACTCTAACCTTCATCCAATCCGCACAGCAATTTCGTATCAAGCTGCCAAACCAAGGGAGAAGCCTTGTACTCCAGGTTGTTCGAAGAAAGGAGATTCCATTTTTACCGCTTTGCAGCCATCGTGCTATAGGCCATACTCTGAGCTGAAATGCACTTCTCCAGGACGACTTGGGAACCACATCCTCGATCACCAATGGTGCGGGAATCTTTTCCTCCTGAATGTCTAGCATGGCTTCATTCTCCGCGTGGTCTTCCACCGAAGGATCGTCCTGAATGAGCTTGACTAGCGATGGGCTGAATAACGAACGCTTTTCATCTGGTTCTTGGCCTTGCGCTTCCAGTATATTCTGCTCTGTCTCCTGCTCATTTAACGGGTCCGAGTCTTCGGACACTTCATATGGGCTGGGTTCAGCCCATGAGTCTCCATTCATCTTCCAAGCCTCCCATGCGGTCCGGTCCCACCAACGACCCACAATCTCTGGCAGTGAAAATCCGGATAATAACGAAGTGCTATGCCCACCATGCGAAGTGAGCGTATGGAGCACACGATCCTTTTTCTCCTGCAGCTCACTCAGCAGCCGGAAACGTTTCAGCGCTTCCGGATTCAGATCTACTGGTTCATCAGCCCGTTCCCTGATCTTAATTTTCGATTCCGAGGTCGTGAGGGTCAGCGTATATTCACTGCGCAGCGCCTTTCCGTCTCTAGCCAGCCGCTCCCACATCTCGATGCGGTTCAGTTTCATCGCCTGGATGCCCGGGCTCTTTGCCGGATGGTTTCGTTTCTGATTCCACAGCTCCAGGCGGACATCCGGGATCTGCTCTGCTGAGATTTGTGCGGAGAATCCTTCTTGCACCATGGCGCGCAAAAACTGTTCAAAGCCGCCGATCCGCGTCCGTTTCTGCGCATACACCGCTGTTTTCCACGGGGATGCCGATAACGACGACACCACATGCAAGGTTTTCCCGCTGCGGTAGAGCCAGCCATCTTCCTCCACACCAAGAAAGGAACCGAGGTCTTCCCCGGCTCCTTCCTTCTTTTGCTGTGCATCATGGATGTAGCGCTTCAGACGATACGGCCACTTGAGCCATTGCCCCAGTGTGCTAGTCATGAAGATGGCTACGATCCAGGTCATTTTGAATACCACCGGAAACGGAAGCAAAAAGGGGAAGCCCCCGATTACGAGCGTGGTTCCTACGATCCAGCCGATATCTTTCAGCGACAACCCTAGAAACTCTACATCCTCACGGATATCACCCATAAAGCTTGCACGCAGCAGCTCCTCTTCCCGTTCGTGCTGTTCCTGATTCATTTACTTCACCTGCCCTTCACCTTTCGCTTTTCCAGCATCTTGTGCTTTCGCCGTGCTCGCCTGCTGAGTTTCCTTGGTCCGCTGCTCCTCATGCCGATGGAGCATTTCCTTCTGCAACTGTTCAAAGCTGCCCATATCCAGACCATCCAGCGGCGGTTGTCCATAGTTGACTGGCACGCGGTCTTTAATGACATAGACTGCGCCATCTTTCGCACGCCAGTAGGGAATCCGGTCTTTTCGGTAGCTGTCATACGCCTTTTGAAATTCATTAAAATGTTCTTCGGGAATAAAGGCATGGGATTCATCTTTAGCCAGCTCCAGCACTTCCACCAGCGCCTCCGATGTACCGGTACGCTCCCAATCTGCGATCATGCTGGCCGCAAACCGGGAGTGACGCGGGAAGTTCACCCGGATCTTCCGGGTCGTTTGGGTGAGCATTCCCTCCAGCACTTCAGTAGCTTCTTCCAGGTGATCATCCGGTAACCATAACACGCCCTGCTCCAGCAGAAGCTCCTTCACCCATGGGTATTCATCGGCACGTTCCTGCAGCGCATGGTAGGCCGAAGATGCTTTGCCTTGGGGCAGCTTCGCCTGCGTGTAGAGGTGTAAGGCTTCTTTGATCTGTTCTGCCGCGTGCTCCGCTTCCGAGGAGTCGGTCAGCAGTGAAATCTTCGGTGTACTATTCAGATCCACAAAGGCTCCATCCTTGTACATGCCCTCACGTACAGCAGAGATATCGAATCCTTCCTGCTCCAGCTGGGGCAGCATATCGAGGGTCGGACCGGACAGAATCAATTCACCGGTACGCTCATCCCACTGGACATCTTCCTGGTATTCTTTCTTCAGGGTACTAAGCTTCTTGGTCAGTTGTTTACGCTGGGCCGCAGGAGCCTTCAGCAAAGATACACTCCGGAACCCTTCGTCTCCTAGTACTTCTGAAATATTCAGCGCCGAGGATTTGATTTCCGACTCTCCCAGCGCCAGCTCATGCGGAGCCTCCACATGGATCTGACCGACCTCTTGAAGCCATTCTTCCGGCTCATGATAGGCGATGCCCTGCACCGATTCAGATAATCCACCGCTAAGTGTTGAGACCAGCTTGTCTTTGCCTACACTGCGCTGGGTACGCATACGATCTGCTGCTTGCTGCATACGTTTGCTGGCTTCCTGCATGCTCAGTGCCTTCTTCTGCACACCTTCCGAGCCCATCCGCTTGCCCATGGAATCCAGAGACGTTGACGTCCGTTCTCCCCATTTCCCCACGGAATCGAGTACCTGCGCTCCATTTAGTGTCACCGGATGCTGCACAGCTTTCATCAGCGGCTTCAGCCAGAAAAAGAAGAAGAACACGAGTAACGCCAGCGCACTGAGAATCGCAAAAATGATGGGCGGTATACCTAAAGCAGCACAAAATCCTTCTCCCTCGCCGTAGTCCGTCTGCATCTTCACAAAAATCGCCCAATGCAAACCGCAGATCAGGCCAACGAGTAGCGTCCGCAGATACAGATTGGCAAACCCCAGCAGCGTCTCCATTTTTCCGGTATAGGCTGATTGCGTAATCCACAGATTGACCAGGATCGCCATAAAGATGAGTACCAGAGTCTTAAGTACGGCAACCACATATAGGGGCAATACGACCAGTAGCAAATAACTGAGCAGATTAAAAATCCCGCCGCTGGTAGAAACGGTCAGCTCACCGAGAGTTTGGGAGGCATACGCGGCATCTGTTATTCCATCGGCACCAACAATCATCGCTTTTAGAATCTGCTGCCCCTCTAAGCCTTCATAGGCAATACCACTGGTGCCGATAATCCCCTCGAACATTTTGCTGGCGATCCAGTTGATGCCAACATTGGCGATATTCAGCACTGTAAGCGAGAAATACGTGGCGACAAAGCAAACTAAAAATACCTTGAGCAAACTGCCCAGGTCCTTTTTGCCTTGAATGATTTTAAAGGTTAACCACGAGATCCCGATAAAGAGCAGCACTAGGCCAATGATCATAAAGAGTGACCAGCCTGACTGCACCATAGCGATTTCTGCAATTTGCGGCGTGAACAAGTAGCTTTTGGCAAAGGCATCATAGAGAGGGGACATGAGCTCGTCCACCAGCAGGACGATGAGTCCTTCAATCGCATCCTTGATCAGCTTACCGGACATAAGATCCTTGAATGACTGGATCATGTCATCGACTTTTTGAATCATATCGTCTACCCAACCGGGAATGTACCAGCTCGTTTCCCGTTCAGCAGGCACCTCTGTACTGGTTGGCACCGGGGTTGGTGTTGGCGATGCAGAGGCCATCTTCACATCCGCTTGTTTTGAAGTTACGATCTTGCTGGGGGAAGCCTGTACCGTTACGGTCAGCAGATTGTTTGTGAAACCTAGCAACAGTAGCAGCAGAACTGTCAACACCCGAAATCGCTGTCTCAACCTCCCCACCCCCAAATCGCCATATAATCATAAAACTGTGACAGCAGGGTAAATACCGAGCCGGTCATGAATAACAGAATCAGCCCCATCGCTACCGCCATCCGCTTCCAGAATTTTGTATCCTTCAGACTTTTTGCCCCACGGCTGGCGGATAACAGGAATGCAAAAAATCGGATTAGCCAGTACGCTAAAGCGAGAACACACAGTATTGTCCCTGCGGCACCTGCCAGGACTAAGAACCAGTTCAAATCATCCACTACTCCTGGATCAACGGTATACATTTTTTTCATTTTTGAGATATAATCGTTGTCCATCCCTGCACTAGCCCCTTAACTTGCGAAGGTCCGGCTGGGCCCACAAGGCTGACTTTTCACCTCCAAGATCCTGTGTGGATGTCCAGTTATAGATATTTTCCAGGAAGCTGAAGAAGGCTCCGCTGATGAACAGGAACACGATAAATACAATGAGACCTGCTTCAATCCAGAACCATTTATCCTTGATAGTGCCTTTCCCGGTACTGATCTTGACCAGCTTGATGATCACACGGACGACCACAAACACCAGTGTGGCTATTGTCAGTAAAGAGATCACGAGGCCAATCGGGGTAAATACAAAGTCCAGGCCGTCTAGCACCTTCCAGTTAAACTTCATTTTCTCCTTGATCTTGGTGATCGGATTATTATCGTCGGCATAGGCCAGCATAGGTAACATGAACATGCTAAACAGGACCATCATGATGAGGGTCCCGGTCTTTTTGATTTTCATTTTTCTCTTCCCTTCCATTATCAATAAAATATAATCAGCCAAAGTACGATACTGCAGAGCCAACAGCTTCTTGCGATCCAGCGCTCGGCAACCCCGCCATTTCGCAGCAGATTCAACGCCACCTTAAGCCGTGGGAGAAGTACGGAACGAATGCCTTCCACCGTTACAGCATCCCCCACTAAATGCGACCACCAGCCCGTCATCACGCCCAAACCGAGCGCCTGGAACAGAACCGGCTGTGTCGCGGTAAAAGAGACTATACCAAGGCTCAAGACACAGGCGAACTCCGGACTATGAATGATCCCGCGATGCTTGACGAAAGGCATTACCAGCAAAGCAACACCAGCAAGCAACGTGATCCAATGCAGGCTGTACCATTCATATCCGGCAAGTAGCAGCAGTCCAAGTCCACTTAAGAGGAGCATACGTAGCCGAGAGGCTAAGGCAAAGATCAGGCCTGACGCTGCCCATAACCAAGGCATCGGCTGCTGCAAGACAAACCACAGTATTCCCATACCCAGCGATAGGACGGACAATCCCTTCAGTTTCTTTCGCGTCCTTGCAGCGAACTGGATCTTATTACTGACCGTGCTGGTCTTATGGTCCAGATCCGGTAGCAGCCCGCCGATACCCGCAGCGGCAATCAATGAGGCAGCAGGTACGATAGGCAGGGCTGGCGTAAAATAGAGTACTGCCGAACCTGCCAGAATCGCCATCCCTATATGTCCTTGTCGATTCATTTTGAATTTCACCCCCTTTCCGGACAGCACAAAATACCGCTTCAACGCTTGAAGCAGTTCAGGTCTTTGCAATGATTGAATTGAACATTCTGTTAGAAAAAACGGCCAAGTCCCCGCTTTTTCTGTTTTTGCAAAATCGGAGATAGGAGGCCTTCAAGTAATTCATCGGTATCCGCCTGGGAATGAAAAGGATCTGGATGATTCGGAACCGCAAATACGGGCCTGCCGCTTAAGCATCCCGCCACCATTTCCCGATTCGGTTCGTTCGCCAGTGGCAAAGCAATCCGCCAGTATTCCTGCGGCACTCGGCTATGCTCCCTGCAGAAGGAGATCAGTTCCTTCACCCGCCATTCACTGCCGGAACCCACCAGTACAGGTAGGCTGGCTTGTATAAATAGGTCAGCCTGCTTGCTGCCCTGTAAACTCCCTAAGTCCAGCACCGTATACCGGTAGTCGCTCATCAGCGATCCGATCCAGTACTCGGATACCTCTGCCTTATAGAGAGACACATTATTCAATTCATAACGGGGATGATTCGAGAAATCGCCTTCCTTAATGTATTCCAGGAAAGAGAAACACGGATGTTTCCCGCCCTCCCACACCGCAACTTTCGTTTTGGCATACCGGGCCAAATAGTGAGCAATAAGCAGCGCGGTATGCGTGCTGCCAGCCCCTTCATACACACTGCCTACAGCGATAACGATCCTTTCCCCTGTTCGACTGAAGTTCATTTCAGGCAATGCGATCTGTTGAGGACTCACCTCTACCAGATGATGAGCTTCGAGCAGCTTCTCTTGCCAGTTTCCGTTCAGCCATACGTCCGAAGCGCCCAATGCGGTCCAGCTTCTTACCGCTGTTGATGATAGGCTCGATGCCTCACTAATCACAACAAACTTTACGGGGATCTCCTCCGCTAACGGCAAGAGGCTACGAGCCTCATCCTCATGGATCAGGACGTATTCCGGCAACAGGATCAGGGAGCTTTCTTTGACCTCTTCAAACGTACCACATACATGAAATTTAAAATGGGGATCACTGATTTCTGGCTTTATGCCAACAAGTACAATATGCAATGATGTCCTACCTCCTCTGAGCAATATGTCTACTGTATGATCATAGCTCATGGAGGCAAGCCGAACGTGCGAAGAATGTTCTGAAAAAGTATGGGTTATTATTCCTTTATTCTTTTCAATTGATTCCAGTTGGGATCATGTTATTTCTCTTAGATTCAACAACAAGGTCCTGTTATAACAAAAGTATAGGGGCTGCTAAAGCAACCCCTACACTAAAAAATATTAATCATTAAATAATGATAAAAGTCACAATCCAATTATTCACCCTACATTTTTTGCATCTGTAATGAATTTTTCAAAACTGAACAATACATCTTTACGATATGGCTTCTCCCACAACAATTTAGTTACATCTACTCTATAAGAGGGAAGGAGAGATACTGTTGAAGCACCAGCCACAGATAATCCAACTACAGTCCCTTCACTATGTTGTGATGAGGGTCCTGTAATTGCTGTGAAAAATAAATGATCTGGACTGATGGAAATTTCTGCATTGGAACAAAATGAAAATGTCTGCATTTCTCTGAAATTGGGTTGACCGCTATTCTTGTAATAATCTTTTAAATCATCATAAGTTGGACTATGTTCTTTATAAATTAAGTTTTGTATAAATTCCCTTGCCGACTTCGAATAATCCTTAAAGATTGTCAGATACTCAATGAGAATAGCTGCGTTGGCATCAAAAGAATAGGCTTTAGCGATACCATTGTAACTTGTGGCCAAATAGGTTTTGTTTTTATGAACAGAAATCAGAACAAATCCATCTTCCTCGAACGTGGCCACCTGTCCAGAATATTCCTTACCAAATTGAATAAATGGCATTGCAATGAAATCTTTATCTTTTGCAAACATTACATGACCTCCAAACGTTTTATAAGAACATTTTTAATATAAACCCAATTTCTTACTACTGCAAATTCTGATAATCAACGTTTTCATTACGAGAAAGTTATGTAAGCTCTTTTTCTAGTCTTTTTGTCGAAACATCAAACCACCCCGGATCTATTTCAAAAGCATCCCATTTGCGTTTTAAATCTTCTGAAGCCTTTGGAACCACTCCGCTGCCTGCAAAGAAATCAACAACATATTCGCCTTCCTCACTACTGTTCTCAATGATCCGCTTCATCATATCTATCGGCTTCTCTGTAGGATGAATGGTTTGATTCCCTGGAATGCGCGGGATCTGCCATACATCTGTCTGGTTTCGTGAATGAATTCGTCTTACGTTCTTCTTCCCTTTCACTGCCATAATGATGAATTCATGCTGGTAACGATACTGCCATCCCATGCCCATGTTTTTCTTGTCCCATACAATACAGTTTTTGATCGTAAACCCGGTAATCTTAAGCCATCGAGCCATATCCGGATATGTACGCC
>RCUO01001075.1_pt1 | contig 10992 bp, 10 predicted proteins | sample 2166161 | NCBI WGS metagenome assembly RCUO01 (sample SAMN09932617, study PRJNA488358) | compost metagenome | feature: garden; material: soil; isolation source: compost soil in cyclohexanecarbonitrile-enriched culture | place: Germany: Experimental Botanical Garden Goettingen | collected 2016-01-27 | reverse complement strand
ATGGCCAGCCATTGTTTCAATGCTGGATGAATCACCGCTGGATCCTCTGCCGTATCATTCTCTGCAGATAACGCACTCCCGGCACTTTTCCCGGCAATAAGCCCGTCTCGCCAAGTTCCCTTCTTCTGATCTCTGCGCATCATCCAATACGCCGTTATCGTAGTCACCACGCCCATAACAATTACAAGCGGAACACTCGCCTCCATGACACTGGTCACTGGAAGTCCGGCCGCATCTGCTGTTAGTTTAGGTGCACCTTGAATAATGTAATCACCTGAGAGCGCAATCCCGTGGCCAAATAAATTCATTGCCATCGCCGCTCCAAGAGCCGGCAGTCCCACTCGAATGGCAACCGGCAGCAGCACAACCCCGATCAAGGCCACTGCGGGTGAAGGCCAGAAGAACCATGAGGTGACCATCATAATCAGACCGATCCCCCAAAAGGCTATGAACGGTGTGCGCAAAAAGCGGGTAAGTGGAGCAACCATGATTTCGTTAATCCCCGTGCGTGTTAATACCCGGCTCATGGCTACTATGATCGAAATAATCATGATCGTACCCATTAGCTCCTTGGTTGCATATACAAAAGAGTTGAATACACCTGTGACTGAACCACTGACGGTTTCCGTGGCTAACCACCCAAGTACAAAGATGCCCGCAATACAGATCATCGTTGTGTCCCGTCTCTTGATCAGAAGTGCCATTATAAATATGATAAATGCCAGATATACATAATGGAGCGCTGTTAACTGGATGCCCATCTCTGCACCACACCCTTCTCCTACTATCCGAGTGCTATATGGTATGCAGGGGTGTAGGCTAATGTTCAGTAGAAATGGGCCTAAAACAGCAAAAGAAGCCGTCCCGCGCGTAGAGAAAATCTACGTATGGGACGGCTTCTTAATGTTTCTTAATTAGAGATTATTATTTAGCTACAACTCCGCCATCAACCGGCAGCTCAACACCTGTAATGTAAGAAGCTTCATCAGAAGCCAAGAACAATACAGCTTCAGCTACTTCAGAAGCACGTCCAACACGTGGCAGCGCAGTCTGAGACATAAAGAAGCTATGCATTTTTTCGTTATTTACAAATTCAGCACTCATTGGGGTTTCGATAAATCCTGGGTGAACAGAGTTCACACGAATGTTATCTTTACCAAAGTCTACAGCTGCTGCTTTACTTAGCATACGAACTGCACCTTTAGAAGCTGTATAAGCACCAGCACCGCTGCTGCCAGTCAAACCTGCGATGGATGAAATATTAACGATGGAACCACCTTTATTATTCTTCATTTGAGGAACAACATGCTTCATGCCAAGGAATACGCTGCTCACGTTGATGTTCATTACTTTGTTCCATTGATCAACAGTGGATTCGAGCAATTGAACCGGGAATGAGATCCCTGCATTGTTTACCAAAATGTCGATTTTCCCGAACTTGCTAATCACATCTTCTACAACCTTGATCCAGTCTTCTTCGGAAGCCACATTATGTGCATAAGCTGCTGCTTGTCCACCATTTGCTTCAATTTCCTTCACAACTGCTTGTACGGCAGCCTCGTTAATATCAGTTGCCACAACTGTAGCGCCCTCTTTGGACAATAAAAGGGCTTCTTCACGGCCCATGCCACTGCCTGCACCTGTAATAATTGCTACTTTATTAGTTAGACGATTCATAATTAGGTCTCCTCTATAATCGTATTGTGATATAATATTTGAGTGATGATAGTCACACTATCACTGTGATATACATCATATCATTTTTGTAAAAGAACTACAACTACTCCTTGCTTAATCCAATAAACGGTGGATATAATACTAATAATTGAAAATCCCAATCAAAAAATGGAAGGGTCTAGCCCTCATGAATCCTAAAACACGATATGAAAAAGAACGATCCGAAGGTAAGCAGCAACGATTAATTACGATCCTCGAATCCGCAGAACGAGTATTTTCACAAAAAGGAATCGAAAAGTCGACGATGCAAGATGTCGCAAGCGAAGCCAATATCGGGATTGCGACGTTATTTCGCTATTTTCCTAGAAAAGAAAAGCTCGTAGTGGCTGTAGCCACCCGAATGCTGGAGCCTATGCTCGATCATTTTAAATACGTAGCTGACTTGCCCCTTACTTGTCTTGAACAAATCGAGAAATTATTTGATTTTTTTATTCAGGATCAAAATCATCTAAGTATTATTTTTATGGTCAATTTCGAAAGCTACGCCTCACACTCAAGTGAACCTGTTGAGGATGTTCTAAGTTTCAATGCACTCAATCGCAAAATTTGGCATGAATACTCCAGGATCATTCAAAATGGGGTAGAAGACGGCTCTATTCGTGCGGGTCTCCCCGTAAAAGAAACCTTAATTACGCTCATGAATAGCTTTGCCCTCTTTTCCAGAAAACTAACGATGAAAAAAAATATTCTCCTGCTGGAATCGGATCTAGACTCCGACGATCAGCTTGAGCTGCTCAAACAAATTTTTCTGGATCATTTAAAAGCCTAAAAAGCGCCAGTTTCCTTAGAAGGGGAACTTGGCGCTTTTTCTATAGTCAAACAAAAAGAGACATTTCCGAGGAAAATGCCTCTATCCAGATTCAAGTTGCGACCTATATACTGCCTTCGTTAGCTAGTGAAACGGGCAGGTTGCGACGGGTGATTGTTGATAAAGAAAACGAGGGCTGAAATCATATTCTTTTAACGTACGATCATGCCAAATCGGTGTAGACGAAGGTGACATAGGCGGAATCAGCCAGGACCAGCGCCCTGAGACTTTGCGCCCCTGCTCGTTCTCCTGTTGCTGGAATCGAACAAATTGATCAGCTGCTGTATGGTGATCCACGATGCTGACACCTGCTTGCTTGAAGGAATGCAGCACTGCGCGATTCAGCTCAAGAAGCGCCCGATCCTTCCAAAGCGTTGTGTTGCTGGAGCGATCCAGTCCCATCACATCAGCTATAGCTGGCAAAGTGTTGTATCGTCCAGTATCCCCCAAGTTACGCGAGCCGATTTCAGTCTCCATGTACCAACCGTTAAAAGGAGCAGCCGTGTACAGAATACCGCCAATTTCCAACTGCATGTCCGTGATAATGGGTACAGAATACCAACGGAGCTGAAGCTCAGCAAAACGTTCAATTTCAGGATGTGTTAACGGTACCTCCTGAATTAAGTGATCAGGAATGGGGAAAACGTAGGGATGCCCGTTGCCAATACTGATCACTAACGGCAACACATCATAATCGCCACCCGTTCCTTGCCAACCTAGTTGCTGGCATATTTTTGTGAATTCATCCGATGCCGGATCGCCAGCGCGTTCGTGTTCTTCATCGCCAGGGTACCCGGCATAACGAATCAATTGGTGGTTCCAGATCCGAATCTGCCGATTCGGATCTTCCCCGCTGCGGAAGACCGTGATGAGTGAACGAATACGTCCTCCGTTGTTCGCCTTTTCCAGATGTCGCAGCAACGCTTCAGCAACTTGTTCCTCAGTCTCTGCTTGGCGTTCATCGATTAACTCAATGGATTGCCAAAAAAGACGCCCAATGCAGCGGCTATTGTGGCGCCAGGCCATTCTTGCACCATGCGCTAATTCTTCCTTTGTATGTGTGTAACTGCCTGATTGGTTAATTTCCTCATGTACGGCTAGGATGCGATGATCCGTCTCGGCTTCAGACTTGTCTAGTTCAGCGTAACATTGTCGAATGAAAGCTTCCGCCTGCCGGGTTAATTCTTCGATGTGCTTGCCATCCATATCCCTTATCCCCCATCTAAACCCTTGCTTAAACTCTCAATCCAGTATAACATCCCTCTTCCTATGCCACATCTTTCAGGGAACAGCGCATAAGAACAACCCGTGAAGCTTGGAGCTTCACAGGTTGCGGCAGGACCATTTAGCGCTCTGAACGTTTCCCTTGCTTATTCAATGAGGCAAGTCTGCTCTTATCCTCGGTCAACAGTTCTTCAGCCAACTCCACACCTTGAGGACCTAGCCAGTCCTGAGCTTGCTGAATCGCCTGCTCAGTATGTGCCAGGCGGTTCTCAGCCTGTGCCAAAGTCTGTTCTGTTGGATGACTAAGTGCCTGAGAGACAGAGAAATGAAGCTTACCCAAAGAATTTTTGGCTTGAGTTACATTGTCATTCGCTTGCAGACTGGAATCGGGTTGTTTCATAAATGAAATACGCTCCCTTCTGAAATGCGCCTGTTCTCTTCTAGCATGGTTTGGGTGAAGTAATCTTATGCATTCACTATCTACTGGATAATGGATTGCATAAAGGACGTCATTTCATTACTCGCTTTATTCAGGCGCTCAATGACACCGCTGAATTCAGTGACCAATTCTGCTTGTGAGTGTGAAGAAGCAGAGATCGCTTCAATTTCTTGCTCCATTTGCTTAATGGACTTTTGAACATCACTCAGTGATTTTTCAATATTATGGGTTGCTTCTTTAGTGTTAACGGACAGTTTGCGTACTTCCGTAGCAACCACCCCAAAACCTGCCCCTTGCTCTCCTACACGCGCGGCTTCGATTGCCGCATTCAGCCCAAGCAGGTTCGTCTGCTCAGAAATCTCACGAATGAAGCCGGCAACCTTATTCACTTCTTGTGATTCCGTTACGGCTCTACGCGTATTATCTAATATTTGCTGCGAAGTAGCTGATAATTCCTGAGATTGGGCAGCTACGCTCTGCACCATCTCCATTAGATGACTGCTTATCTCATTAATCTCATCTGTGAATCCTTCAAGCTTATTCTCGTTCTCTAGTGTATAGGCAATGGCAAAAACCCCGATTACATCATCATCCGTTCCGTAGATAGGTACACATGTTGAGATTACAGGAGCTCCATAAATTTCTGCTGGGATTCGGTTAGAGCTTGCTATACCTTTCAGTCCATTTGAAAGCGACAGATCTTCAGGAGGGATAGGGTTACCCTTAACCAATCCGAGATCAATAACTTTACTTGGTGCGTAATAATGGAAGATCTCCCTGTCCGTGATTCCAATCATAATATCCTGCGAGTGAATCTTTTTGAAATAAGGTGCTGCGAGGACTAAGGCATCGATAATACTCATCTCTTCATCTCCCATATAAAAAAAATGTATATGTAGTTTTATCGTCACAATGGGTTATTAAATGAATATTGTCATAGTAGAGTAACAATCCCCACGTATGATTTGTTTATGAATACTATTAGCAGACGACAATTTCTACAGAAAAGCGCTCAAGTAACTCTAGGCCTTCTTGGAACAGCTGGTGCATCCGGCATCTATTCACATTGGATCGAACCCTACTGGCTGGAAATCAAATATGTAGATATTACACTTCCTAGACTTCCTCCAGCCTTCGATAGATTTCGTATCGTTCATTTTAGTGATTTACATCAGGGGGTATATTCCAAGCCGCAAGCTTTAACGGAGTTAGCGCAGCAAATTCAACATGTAAATCCAGATCTGATCTGTTTCACCGGCGATTTATTAGATCATTCAGCCGATTATATTTCAGAAGCCGTAGCCTTGTGCTCTCAGTTGCGGGCTCCTTTTGGACAATATGCAGTATTAGGCAATCATGATGCTTTTGGGACCAGAAAGGTAGTAACGAAAGGGCTAACACAATCAGGCTTCCATGTGCTCCATAATGAACATATCGTCTTAACCCAAGGTACGAACAAGCTTTATATAGCCGGAATAGATGATCCTTGGGTTGGAAAAGCAGACATCGCCCAAGCGCTGCTTCATATCCCGGAAGAGGCTTGCACAATTCTCCTTGCCCATGAACCTGATTTCGCCGATGACTTTTGCAAGCTGCCTATAGATCTGCAATTGTCTGGCCATAGCCACGGAGGCCAAGTGCGGCTTCCCTTTGTCGGAGCTTTATATACCCCGCCTCACGGAAGTAAATATTCAAGTGGATTATATCAACTGCCCAACAGCCAACTTCAGGTCTATACCACTCGCGGGATAGGAGTAACTCGTATGCCTGTTCGTTTTAATTGTCGCCCCGAGCTCACCGTAATTACCTTACATTCTTAATGCTAGTGTCTTAATCGTACAAAATGGTTAAAAAGTATATACCTTTTGCATATCTATGCAACAACACTGTAACCGCCTTTGTAATCAAATCTATTTAGGACCTAGGTATAATTGTAGGAGTGATAGAGGAAAAAATATCATATTGCAACTACATAAGCCCATCCTTGGGAAGGAGAGATTAAGTTATGAATAAAAGTATGAAATGGACCTCAGCCATCTTGGCTGCTGGAGTATTGCTTGGAGGGTCGGGACTAGTAGGAGGAACTTCAGTTCAAGCCGCAACTACCGGAGGAAATACGGTAAAACAAGCCGCACAGCAACCCTCTGTAGTGCTTAAATATAAAGGCCAGACCTTATCGCAGCAAGCGAAAATAGTAAACGGCAATACCATGATCCCTTTAACTGTACTACGGGATGCTTTTGGCCTTTCCATTAACTATAATGCAAGCACTAAAACTTATAGTGTGGGCAGCGATTCCATGAAGCTGGACATGGAGGTCTCAGATTACGGTGTTAGTACAACCCTGAATGGCTATTACATTTATAGCATGACCGGCAGTCATGATGTGAAGGTCATCAACGACCGGATTTATGTTCCATTCAAACTCTTGTCTGACTATTTAGGAGTTCAAGGCGTTTATAATCCTTCATTGAAATCACTTGATCTAAGTAAAAAAGTAATGAATGACATCAAAATTACCTCTGAAACCTTAGATAAGAGCAATAAAAATGCTAGTATCAAAGTGCAATATCCCAAAATCAGTGGCTTAACGGATGAAGTACAAACTAAGATTAATGCAATCTTCAAAAAGCAAGCTGAACAATTCGTCGCAGAGAGCGAAGAACAGGCTAGTCGTAGAGATGGCACTATAGAGAATAAATATGACTTCTCTCAAACTTTTGTTGTCTCCTTTAACCGTGAAGGGGTTCTGAGCATCGTGACTGATCAATATGGCTATACTGGTGGAGCACATGGTGGAGCCCTTCGTGAAGGATTTACCTTCTCGCTGAAAGACGGCAAACCAATTGAACTTAAGGACCTGCTGAAGGCAGAGCCAAACTACAAACAAAAATTAGATAAAATGTTGAAGGAAAGCACCAAGGAGCTAGCTTTTCCAGATACACCTGGCGGACTAACAGAAAAACCAAACTTCTACGTTTCCGAGAGTGGCCTTGCAATCTTCTACCAACAGTACGAAATTGCCCCTTATGCGGCTGGAATTCCTACGTACACCTTTAATTTCAGTTCAATATTACCAAAGGGAACTAACCCATTCGCTGCCTTCAAATAAACTTCTATTGTAAAAAAGAGCGTCACAGTCATTAGGACTGGGACGCTCTTTTGGTTTTACAGCTTATGCTTCCAAACTTCCAGCCGGGCCGAAGAATTCATAATGAATTCTGTCTTCAGCCACCTTCCATTCCTTAAGAGCCTTATATATCGCCTTCATAAAAGGAGTCGGTCCGCAGAAATAGAATTCAGAGTTTACGTCTGTTACTTCTTGCAACCAAGCTAGATCAATATAACCTGTTTTATGGAACGTATCTCCTTCACTTGGGGTTTCATAACATACATAGGATCGTAGGGTAGGATGGGACTGCTCTAAATCCGCCACCATTTCTTTCATAGCATGCAAGCTTCCATTGATGGCTGCATGAATGTACGTTACCTCTCGTTCTGGCTGCGTAGCAATTAACGTCTCCAGCATACTTACCATAGGGGTTAGTCCAACCCCGCCACTGATAAGAACCACTGGACGATCACTATCTTTATTTAGTACGAAATCACCTGCTGGCGAGCTTACTTCCAATATAGCTCCCACTTGTACGACATCATGAAGGAAAGTAGATACGACTCCAGCCGGTTTATCCGGCCCTTCACCTTCCCGTTTAACTGTGATGCGGTAATACGTCTGTCCCGGCGCACTGGACAAACTATAGTGGCGAACATGGGTGTATTCCTCGTCCTCAGGCTGAACACGAACCGTGATGTATTGACCCGGCAAGTAAGAAGCTATAGCCCCTCCGTCCTCAGGAGAAAGGTAGAAGGAAGTAATAAGTTCACTTTCTTTAACCTTCTTAGTAACCACAAAGTTTCTAAATCCACTCCAACCCCCGGGAATTTCGGCAGCTTCACGATACTTCTCTGCTTCGACACCAATAAAGGCATCTGCAATCACGCCATACGCCTTTGCCCAAGCATCAATAATTTCTGGCGTCGCCGCATCGCCAAGTACTTGCCCAATAGCAGCTAACAAAGTCTCACCTACGATGGGATAATGTTCAGGTAATACTCCCAATGCCCGATGTTTCTCCGCAATCTGTTTTACCACAGGCAAAATATTTCCCAGCTGATCAATATTCATTGCCGCCGCGAGTACGGCGTTAGCAAGTGCAGTCTGCTGTTTACCTTCCCGTTGGTTGGCGTGATTAAATATATTTAGTAACTCCGGATGATTTTCAAATAACATGCGATAGAAAGTAGTTGTGATGGTCTTCCCATGAACCTGCAAGACAGGCACCGTTGATTTTATGATTTCAATTGTTTGTTGATCTAACATCTAAATACCCTCTTTCCTGCAATAAATTAATTCCTCTATAAAAAGCATATAGAAGCTTCGCATGCCATAGTGTGCGTTCAATCACACGGGAAATTGAAAAAATGTGAACGAACCAATAATTGCAATGATATCCATCACAATAACGTACCCAAAATCAAAAAAAGCTATCCAAGCAGCCATTATAGCTTCCGGGATAGCTTTTTATCTTATTATTTTGACAGCTCCACAAAACCTTCTCCGAATACATCTCTTACATCGTGTATGGTAATAAATGCCTCTTTATCAATGGATTTGACGATTTTCTTAAGCATAGTCACTTCCTGCTTGCTAATCACAATATACAGCAGCTCTTTAGGTGTCTTGGTATAGTACCCACGGCCATATATTACTGTGACGCCTCTATCCATAATTCCATTAACCTGTTCAGCAATTTTGTCCTGCTCTTGGGATACAATCGTAACAGCCTTCTTAGGGTTCACTCCCTCAATAATGAAGTCCATTATCTTAGTGGCTACATAGAGCATCACGATCGTAAACATCAGACTTTGTACTCCAATGATGAAATACGAAGCGAACACCACAATTAAATCGACGAGCAGCAGCGCGTAACTAACGTTCCAGTCCAAATATTTATGTAGGATTCTGGCGATGATGGTTGACCCTGCAGTCGTTCCACCCACTCGTATAATTAGCCCGATACCCACACCTGAGAAGATACCCCCGAATATTGCATTAATTATCAACTCATCGCTGCCAATATTCCAATTTTTCGTAAGAATCAGGAATAACGAATTGAAAAACACCGCAATAATCGTGTATACCGTCGTAGTTTTGTCTAGAAATTTGTACCCCACAATTAATAATAAAGCGTTAAGAATCAAACTAACAATACCGGGTGACCACTGATACAAATAGTAAGTAATCATAGTCAGTCCCGTGACCCCGCCTTCACCGAACTCGTTTGGAATTACAAACAAATTAACGGCCAAGGAGAATAACAAAGCTCCTACAATGATGGAAACAATATCCGAAATACGCTTTTTCATACGATGCCCCTTCTACCCTAGATCTATATCCACAAATACTAACACCGCTTTGATATAGATGCAATCCATCCGAAAGAAGTCAACAGTCTATAGATACAGTAACCAGCCACCCCGCCGCCAGTGTTCAAAATAAGATCATCCACATCAAAGGTGCCGATATACAATACTAATTGTGTGAATTCAAAACAGAAGCTCAGCGCCAGTGAGAGAAAGAAGACTCTTTGAAACAGCCTTACTTTTTGCGATAACAGCATAGGCACCAAGATCCCAAATGGAATAAAAGCCAACAGATTCCCTACTAAATTAATAGATGAAAAAGGATCTGAAAGTGACAGATTGTCCATCCCCCGGGAGATCTCCTTAAAAGGGATATAGTTGCCTCGCCGATTAAAAATCCGGTCTGGATGTTCAAACATACGTCCCGCTTGCTCCCAAAGCGATAATAAGTTCACCGGTGCACCTTTAAATAAAATAATTCGGATTAAAAAATACATATAGACGATAAATATCGCTGCCAGCAAAAGGTTTATAGCAGACTTTTTTTTCGGCTCTTTAGTCATTAATATGTAGTAACAATTATGCCATCCATGTTATCGCCTGAAGTCATATATTGCCCTTCCTGTGGAATTTTGATCGTAGTGTATTTGGATACCGGAAAATAACTTACTGTATAAGCTTTGCCGTCTACTGTTGTTGAAATCTCTTTGTTCTCTTTCAAGAAATCCAAATATTGTTCTAGCACAAGCCCCTTCTCATGAATAATGGCGCTGTGCGGCAACCCTACATAACGGAAATGCCAGGGTTCATATTTTATCCCCGTAATCTCGGTTTTGTCTTTCGGATAGCGGAGAATAAAGCCGTATTTCCAAGCATTTTTTTGCAGCCATTTTCCTTCAGGCGCTTTACTCATTTCTGCTTGGGACGACCCGATATCCAGAGATAATCCTAAATTATGTTCACTGTATTGCGCCGGTAAAGCATAGTCCGAGCCTTTTTCCTGATATAATTTCTCTTGCTCTTCAAAGTCCCTGTACCCGCTGCTAATTAAAAAATGATTCACACCCTCTTTTTCGGCAGCTTTGACCATCTTATTGAATTTATGCGCTACACTTTCAGACAAACGAATCGAGGTATCCAGCAGTCCATAACCCTGCACCAGATCCGCCTGCTCATATAAGGTCACGATATCAGGCTTCACACTATCCTCATGTACCGGGTATTGTCTATTCACCAGCAACAAATCCCCTTGATACACCTGATCTTGTGTTACCACCTCTAAACTATTGTTATTTGTAATAGATCCTCTGCGGATCTTATCATCGTATCCTAAATTGCCCGTATTCGGTAAACAACGAGC
>RCUO01001074.1_pt1 | contig 10992 bp, 6 predicted proteins | sample 2166161 | NCBI WGS metagenome assembly RCUO01 (sample SAMN09932617, study PRJNA488358) | compost metagenome | feature: garden; material: soil; isolation source: compost soil in cyclohexanecarbonitrile-enriched culture | place: Germany: Experimental Botanical Garden Goettingen | collected 2016-01-27 | reverse complement strand
ACCAGGATGGCGTCCAGACCTTCCAGCAGCTCGGAGCCACGGGTCTCGATGTCCTGGGAGTCGATGTACTTGATGTTGACGGAGAGACGGGTCTTCAGACCACCGTGCTTGAGCGCCTCGTTGACGGACTTGTAGGCATCCGGCAGGGAAACATACTTGCCGACCATGCCGATGGTCACTTCTGCGGTCGGGTTGGCCTCTTCATAGACCACCTGTTCCCACTCGGACAAGTCGGCTTCCTTGCACTCCAGGCCGAAACGGGCGATGAAGTAGTCATCCAGATTTTGGGACTTGAGCAGGGCCGGGATCTTGTAGATGGAGTCGACGTCCTTCATGGAGATGACGGCGCGCTCTGGCACGTTGCAGAACAGGGCGATCTTGGCACGCTCGTTGGCCGGAATGGCGCGATCGGAGCGGCAGATCAGCACGTCCGGCTGGATCCCGATGGAGAGCAGCTCTTTGACGGAGTGCTGGGTCGGCTTGGTCTTCACTTCACCGGCAGCGGCCAGGTAAGGAACCAGGGTCAGGTGCATGAACATGGCATTGTCGCGGCTCACTTCGGCAGCCAGCTGACGAATGGCTTCGAGGAACGGCAGGGACTCGATGTCGCCCACTGTGCCGCCGACTTCGACGATGGCAACCTGATGGCCTTCGGCGCCGGCAATCACCCGCTCTTTGATGGCGTTGGTGATGTGCGGGATGACCTGGATGGTGGCACCCAGATAGTCACCACGACGCTCTTTGCGCAGCACGTCGGCATAGATGCGGCCGGTGGTGAAGTTGTTGCGACGGGTCATCTTGGTGCGGATGAAACGCTCGTAATGGCCCAGATCCAGATCGGTCTCAGCCCCGTCCTCGGTTACGAACACTTCACCGTGCTGGGTCGGGCTCATGGTGCCCGGATCCACGTTGATATAGGGGTCCAGTTTCATGATGGTCACATCCAGACCACGGGCTTCCAGAATGGCTGCCAGAGAAGCTGCGGCAATGCCTTTGCCGAGGGATGAAACAACGCCACCAGTTACAAAAATATATTTTGTCGTCATGCTGAACCTGAAAGAAGTTTAGGGAATTTTAAGGGGTGCTTCGGGGATGAAGCAGGACGGGGAAACAGTATACCAAAACCCCCTCTCCCAAACAATGAACAAAAATCTATCAGGCTCGCCGCCCCCTCGTCTTGCGCCAAATCAACTTTGCTCGGTTTCCTTGGCCCGACCCCATGCTGCATCCAGCTTCTCCAGGGTGCAATCGGTCATTTTCAGCCCTTCCGCGGCAATAAACTGCTCAACCTGACGAAAACGGCGTTCGAACTTGGCATTCGCGCCCCGCAGCACCTGCTCGGGATCCTTGCCCAGATGGCGCACCAGGTTGACGGTGGCAAACAGCAGATCGCCGAGCTCGTCGCTCACCCTCTCTTCGTCCACATCGACCATCAGCGCTTCTTCCATCACCTCCTCGATCTCTTCGTGGACCTTGTCCACCACGGGACCCAAGGTCTTCCAGTCGAAACCGACGGTGGCGCAACGCTTCTGGATCTTGGCTGCCCGGGTCAGGGCTGGCAGCGAGAGGGGGATGTCATCGAGCACGCTCTCTTTATCCAGCGCGGCCCGCTCCTTGGCCTTCTCCGCCTCCCAGTTCACCTTGACCGCCTGCTCGTCACCGAGGTCCGCATCGGAGAACACATGGGGGTGGCGGCGAATGAGTTTCTCGCTCACCGCATCGACTATGTCGGCAAAATCGAACAGTCCCTGCTCCTTGCCGAGCTGGGCGTAGAAGACCACCTGGAACAGCAGATCCCCGAGTTCCCCCTTCAATCCTTCCCAATCCTGGGTCTCGATGGCATCGGCCACCTCGTAGGCCTCCTCCAGGGTGTGGGGCACTATGGTCTGGAAGCTCTGCTTGAGATCCCAGGGGCAGCCCCCGTCCGGGGAGCGCAGTTGAGCCATGATGTCGAGCAATTGAGGGAGGTCGTAACGTTGGGACATGGGATCTTCGCTTTCGATTCGTTCAAGAAGGGTCATAAAGCACAACCGGCCACGGGGGCCGGTCACTATTTATCGGGTATCAGAGGCGCTTGGCGCTGATCACATCGTTGAGCTGGCTGAGCTTGGCCAAGGCCCGGTTGAAGGCGTTGATGTTGTAGATCTCCAGCTCCATGTCGATCTCGGCGGTCTGCTCACGCACGTTGGAGCGCGAGCGCACCCCCATGACGTTGATCTTCTCGTTGGCCAGTACTGTGGTGATGTCACGCAGCAGGCCGGATCTGTCGTTGGAGAGGATGCGGATGGTGAGACCATAGCCGCCGGAGTAGTTCTCCCCCCAGACCGCATCGATCAGTCGCTCCGGATTGCGGCGAGAGAGCTCTTTCAGCTGTTCGCAATCTTCCCGGTGAATGGAGACGCCGCGACCCATGGTGATGAAGCCCTGGATGGAGTCCCCCGGGATGGGCTGGCAGCAGCGGGCAATGTGGGTCATCAGATTGCCGACCCCTTCCACTACGATGTGATCCTTGGCCTTGGGGCGGAAGGGCGCATTGGCCTTCTGCTCCAGCTTCTCCAGCAGGCGGCGGTCTTCTTCCTCCGCCGTCGGCTTGTTGTAACGGGTGTCGAGGTAGTTGAGCAGCTGATTGATGCGGATGTCGCCGCTGCCGATCCCGGCCAGCAGATCTTCCAGCTCCTCCGCATGGAAGCGCTCCAGCACCACCTTGTCCACCTTGGAGAGCGTCAGGTTGTGCCTGTCCAGCTCCTTCTCCAGCAGCTCCTTGCCGGCGGCGATGTTCTTGTCCCGATCCAGCTTTCTGAACCAGGTCGCCACCTTGGCCCGCGCCCGGCTGGAGCGCAGGAAGCCCGCATTGGGGTTCATCCAGTCGCGGCTCGGGTTCGGCTCCTTCTGGGTGATCACCTCCACCTGATCGCCGGTCTGCAGCGTGTAGGTGAAGGGCACTATGCGGCCATCCACCTTGGTCCCGATGCAGCGGTGGCCGATCATGCTGTGGACGTGATAGGCGAAATCGAGCGGGGTAGCCCCCGCCGGCAGGTCGATGACGTCCCCCTTGGGGGTGAACACATAGACTCTGTCCTCGAACACCTGACTGCGCAGATCGTCCAGCAGGGAGCCGCTCTCGGAGAGATCCTCCTGCCAGGCGAGGAGCTTGCGCAGCCACTCGATCTTGTCTTCGAAGGTACTGGTCTTGGCGGCGGCCTGAGCCCCTTCCTTGTAGCGCCAGTGAGCCGCGACGCCGAGTTCGGCATCCTGATGCATCTGCTCGGTGCGGATCTGGATCTCCACCGTCTTCCCCTCCTCCCCCACCACCACTGTGTGGATGGACTGGTAGCCGTTGGGCTTGGGGTTGGCGACATAGTCGTCAAACTCGCGGGGAATATGGTGGAAATGGGTGTGAACTATGCCAAGCGCCGCATAGCAATCCTGCAGCCGCTTGGTGATCACCCGCACCGCGCGCACGTCGAACAGCTCGTTGAATTCGAGGTGCTTCTTCTGCATCTTGCGCCAGATGCTGTAGATGTGTTTCGGGCGGCCGTAGACTTCGGCCTCGACCCCGGCCTCCGCCAGCGCATCGCGCAGGGACTGCACGAACTCGCGGATGTAGCGCTCCCGATCGAGTCGTTTCTCGTCGAGCTGCTTGGCGATCTGCTTGTAGGTATCCGGGTGCAGGTAACGGAAGGCGAGATCTTCGAGCTCCCACTTGAGCTGACCTATGCCGAGGCGGTTGGCAAGGGGCGCATAGATGTTGGTGATCTCCTGGGCCATCAGCACCCGGGTCTCCTCATCCGCCAGCTTGGCCTCCCGCAGGCAGGCGATCCGCTCCGCCAGCTTGATGACGACGGCGCGCACATCCTCCACCATGGCGAGCAACATGCGGCGCACGTTGTCCACCTGCTCCGGGGAGGTCTCGCTGCGGTGCAGGGTCTGCAGGGAGCGGATGGCCTCCATCTCCAGCACCCCTTCCACCAGCTTGGCGATCTTGGGACCGAAGTCCTCGTTCACCTTCTCCTGCTTGATGAGGCCGGCTTCGACGAAGGGATAGAGAATGGCCGACTTGAGGGTGGCGAGATCCATGCTGAGCATCAGCAGTATGCCCACCATCTCGACGCCACGCACCAGCAGGCGGTTGGTGAGCGCCTCGTCGCCAAGCGTCAGACAGTACTGGTAGACGGTTCGCAGTTGATTCTTGTCGCTTTCACTCAGGGTAAGGGAACTGACCCACTCCTCCAGAGTGAAATTGTCTTTCAAATGAATTTCGCGCACCGCAACCATGGTATCAATCCTTAAAATTGTGGGGCCGGAAAGCCGATGCTCTCTGCCATCCCCTCATCAGCTGATGACTGCCTCAAATGGGGATGCGCGAAAGAGTTTTCAAGGCATGTTGCCGATCCCGGCAACAGGTTTCTCTCGCACATCAGGTCCATTTTTGCAGATCTAGATTACCCTAATCACCCCTGCTCAAACAGCGCTACCGGCATCGGAAGGCCGACAAGACGCAGCCCCGGCAATCTGAAAACAGCCTGCTCAATCCCGTTCAAACAGCGCCATGGACTCCAGGTGGCCGGTGTGGGGGAACATGTCCAGCATCCCCAGACGGGCCAGTCGATAACCCCCCTTCACCAACACCTGGCTGTCCCGGGCCAGGGTGACAGGGTTACAGGAAACATAGACCACCCGCTTGGGCGAAAGTGCCGCCACGTGGCTCATGACTTCCAGCGCCCCGGGCCGGGCCGGATCCAGCAACACCAGATCGAAGCCTTCCCGCGCCCAGGACATGCCGACGATGTCGCCGCTCAAATCCGCCTTGTAGAAACGGGCGTTGTCGATGCCGTTGCGACGGGCGTTCTCCTCGGCACGGGCCACCATGGCGAGCTCCCCCTCGACCCCCACCACTTCACGGGCCTGACGGGCCAGCGGCAGGGTGAAGTTGCCGATGCCGCAGAAGAGATCCAGCACCTTGTCGTCCTTGGTCGCCCCCAGCCACGCCAGCGCCTGGGTCACCATGCTCTGGTTGATGGGGCCGTTGACCTGAATGAAGTCGCCAGGGGCGAATGCAAGAGACAGGCCATCGAGGGTGTAGCTCGGCTGAAATTGTTGACGCAGGGGTTCGATGCGCTCATCCGCCGCCTGCAGATAGAGATCGATCCCCTGGGCCTCGGCAAATGCCACCAGCAGGGCGCGATCCGCCTCGTTGGGGCGACCTGTGTGGCGCAGCAGCATCATGATGCCCTGTTCGGCCTGGATGAGCTCCGCATGCCCCAGCTCGCGCTGGCTCTTCAAACGATTGAGGCACTCGCGCAGCGGGGTGATGAGGGCAGAGAGGGGGTCGGCCAGCACGGGGCAGCCCGCCACCTCCACCAGGTCATTGGATTGACGGCGGCGGAACCCCACCCGGGTGCAGCGACCGTTCTTGTCAAACTTGATGGCGAGACGGCAGACCCGGCGATAGCTGCGGGACTCTCCCTTGAGCACGGGCTCGAGCGCCGGTGCCTTGATGTTGCCAAGGCGCTCGAACAGGCTGACCAGCCCGGCCTCCTTGACCGCCTGCTGATCCGCTTCGCCGAGGTGCTGGGCACTGCAACCGCCGCACTCGCGATAATGGGGGCAGAAGGGATCGATGCGATTGGCCGCCGGGGTCACTATCTGTTGCAGGGCGGCGTGGGCATAGTGCTTCTTGTCATCGACGATGCGAGCCTTGATCAGCTCACCGGGGAGTGCCCCTTCGACAAAGATGGCCTTGCCCTGATGACGGCCGACACCGACACAGTGGTGGTCCAGACTGTCTATCGTAAATTCAATACGTTGGGGCTGGGTGGATTTCTTTTGGGGCTTGAAAAACTGGGCCATAAAACTTGGTGCCTATAGGTGGCTATGTCATGATTGTGGAATCTGCAGCAGGCCATTGTCCCACAAGAATAATAGTATGACCAAATGCGGCCTGAGGGCCCGAGCTGCGGCCTCTGCCCCATTGCCCAATCTGACCATAAGTGGCCCATTGATATGACAGGATACGGCCTGAGCGCCCTTACGGTGACATCGACTGTATTGCCAGCCCTCCCCCTGCGCCCACAGGCCCCCGGGGCCATGGTCTTCATCATGTTTGCCGGCGGTTTATCAGCATGACCAAGTACGGCCTCAGAGCCCGTGTACTGGCATTTACCATATTGCCAACCCTGATCATCGGCGGCCTGATCGCCGGTTACTTTACCTTCCACCGCTACCATCAGCTGGAAAACAACCTGATCGATCAGGGCATCAACATCATAGAGCCCCTGGCCATCGCCAGTGAATACGGCATGACCCAGCACAGTCGCGAATCCCTCAAGCGGCTGATAGGGCTGACCCATCGCAAGAACTCCCCCTTCATCAAGTCCATCGCCGTCTTCACCCAGGACAACCAGCTGTTCGTGACATCCAACTACCACAGGGACTTCAGCCAGCTGCGCCTGCCCGATGGCAGCGCCATCCCGGCGCTGACCAGCGTCTCTTTCAACGGCGATGACATCATCTTGCGCACCCCCATCCAGGCCGAGACCAGCCTGGACGGCTTCCCCCTGCCGAGCGATCTGGAGCCGCCTGTCATCGGCTACATCTCCATGCAGCTCGCCACCGACAGGGCCATAGTCCTGCAGTATCGCGACGCCTTCTTCGCGGTGATCATCGTGCTCATCGGCCTCGCCATAAGTACCCTGTTTGGCTTTCGCCTGGTCAAGAGCGTGACCCAGCCCATCACCGACATGGTGCAGGCTGTGCACAGGATCAGGGAGGGTCGCCTCGATACCCGGGTCAGCGGTCAGCTCACCGGCGAGCTGGACATGCTGAAGAACGGCATCAATGCCATGGCCAAGGCGCTCTCCGAATACCATGAAGAGATGCAGCAGAACATCGATCAGGCGACCTCGGATCTGCGAGAGACGCTCGAGCAGATCGAGATCCAGAACGTCGAGCTCGACATGGCGAAGAAGCGGGCGCAAGAGGCGGCCCGGGTCAAATCCGAGTTCCTGGCCAACATGTCCCACGAGCTGCGCACCCCGCTCAACGGCGTCATCGGCTTCACCCGCCAGTTGCTCAAAACCAGCCTGACACCGAGTCAGACCGACTACATGCAGACCATAGAGAAGTCGGCGCGCAACCTGCTCGGCATCATCAACGACATCCTCGACTTCTCCAAGCTGGAGGCGGGCAAGCTGCAGCTCGAGCATATACCGTTCAGCCTGCGGGACACCCTCAACGAGACCATGCACCTGCTGGGGCCGAGTGCCCACGACAAGCAGCTCGAGCTCTCCTTGCAGGTGGACGCCGCCGTGCCGGACTACCTCACCGGCGACCCCATGCGCCTGCAACAGGTGCTGACCAACCTCACCGGCAACGCCATCAAGTTCACCGAGCGGGGCAACGTGGATGTGCGCGTCGAGCAGACCGGGGCCCCCAACGGCAGCAAGGTACGCCTGCGGGTCCTCATCCGGGATACCGGCATCGGCATCTCGGAAGAGCAGCAGCGCCAGTTGTTCCAGGCCTTCAATCAGGCCGACTCCTCCATCTCCCGCCGCTATGGCGGCACCGGGCTCGGCCTCGTCATCACCCAGAAACTGGTGCAGCAGATGGGAGGCCAGATCCGCTTCGAATCCGAGCTTGGCAAGGGCTCCGTCTTCTCCTTCAACCTGGAGCTGGATGTCTCTCCCCTGCCCCAGACCGAGCGGCTGCCGCTGGATCGCATCCTGGGCAAACGGGTCTGGCTGCTGGAGCCGGATCCCTTCACCCACGCCTCCCTGCTCGCCCTGCTGGCCGAATGGCAGCTGGACGTGCACTCCCTGACCATGGCCGACGACTGGCCGGAGATGGGCAGCCAGGACATGGTGATCATCGGCAGCAGCACACTGCATACCCCCCAGCAGGTGATCACCCGTCTCGATGGCCTCAGCGGGCAACAGAACACCATAGTGCTGCTCAGCAGCCACGAGCCGGCGCTCTATGACGCCATGCTGGCCCATGGCGCCGCCCACTGCCTTTCCAAGCCCATCAACCATCGCAAACTGCTGCACGCCCTGCTCTCCCCCGAAGCGGCCAGGCGAACGCCGCTGCCCGCGCCGACGCCTCGCCGGGTGCAAGCCGTCAAGGTGCTGGCGGTGGATGACAATGCGGCCAACCTCAAGCTCATCGCCGCCATGCTCAAAGAGATGGTGACCGAGGTGGTGGTGTGCAAGAACGGCAAGGAGGCGGTCAACCTGGCCCAGAGCCAGCCGTTCGACATCATCTTCATGGATATACAGATGCCCGTCATGGATGGCATCAGCGCCACCCAGGCGATCCGCCATCACTCCCTCAACACCGAGACCCCCATAGTCGCGGTCACCGCCCATGCCATCCCGGGCGAGCGGGAGCGCCTGATCCGCCAGGGCATGGACGACTACCTGGCCAAGCCCATCGACGAGGGCATGCTGGCGCAGCTCATCACCGACTTCGCCCACAGGCGCCACCAGAACCAGGGGGATCAGCAGATAGACTGGACCCTGGCGGTGCGCCAGGCGGCGGGCAAGCCGGAACTCGCCAAGGAGATGCTGACCATGCTGCTGGCCAGCTTCGACGAGGTGGAGCCCATGCTGGACGAGGCGCTGGCGGGCACGGTGGAGGATGCCGAGGTGCTGGCCCAGCTCCATCGCTTCAACGGCGGCTGCGCCTACTCGGGGGTGCCCGGCCTGCAACGCCTGCTCTCCCAGCTCGAGCAGCAGTTGCGCGACGGCGTACCGGTCAGCGAGCTCGAACCCGAGCTGCTGGAGCTGCAAGATGCCCTGGAGCAGGTGCGGCGGGAGGCCCCTCGCTACCTCTCCCTGGCCGAGTGAGGCGCTTTTTCTGACTGCGGGGCCCGCAGATGGTAAAATCGCGCCGTTTCCACAGGAGTCAACATGACCAACAACGATATTCTGCGCCGCCTGCGCTACGCCCTCACCATCAGCAACGATCAGATGGTCGAGATGTTTGCCAAGGGCAACCTGACCGTCGATCACGCCCAGCTCCACAGCTGGTTGCTGAAAGAGGCAGCGGAAGGGGAAGAGCAGGAAGCAGGCTATGCCGCCTGCCCGGACTCGGCCCTGAGCCAGTTCCTCGACGGCTTCATCGCCGTGCGTCGCGGTGTGCGGGAAAATGCCCCGCCCCAGGTGATCCCGAACCGGATCAACAACAACCTGATCCTGCGCAAGCTGCGCATCGGCCTCGACTACAAGGAAGAAGACATGCTGGGCACCCTCAAGCTCGCCAACTTCAACCTCTCCAAGTCCGAGCTGAGCGCCCTGTTCCGCGCCAAGGATCACAAGCACTACCAGGATTGCGGGGATCAGATCCTGCGCAACTTCCTCATCGGCCTCACCGCCAAGTACAGGTCAGAGCCATGAGCCCGCGCGCGCACGTCACCCTCAGACAGCGCGCCTGAGCCATGGGCCAGCGCACCTGCCCCCCGTCATTCCGCCTGGGCGGCAGGCCGCGCTGGCCATCCCTGTTTTCCTGTTCCCCCTGGCCAAGTAAATGCCGCACCAGCTTGCTGTCACTCAGTCTGTTGCTGGGGCTTGGCGCCTGCCAACCGGCACCTTATGAGCTATCCACCCGCCATACCAGTGCCAACCAGAATGAACGTATCGCCTTTCTGATCCTCCACTACACCGACGAGGACGACGCCCGCTCCCTGCGCCTGCTGACCAAACCCGAACACAAGGTTAGTGCCCACTACCTGATCCCCCGCGACACCGAGCAACGCCCGCTCCCCGTTTACCAGCTGGTGCCCGACAGCCAACGCGCCTGGCACGCCGGTCGCAGCCGCTGGCATCAGTATGCCGGGCTCAACGCCAGCTCGCTGGGCATTGAGATAGTCAATCTGGGTTATCCCACGGAAGACGAATCCCTGCCTGCCCACCTGAGGCGCTGGCAACCCTATACCCGGGCCCAGATCGCCGCTCTCGGCGCTCTCACCCGGGATCTGGTCGATCGCTACCACATTCCCCCCACCCAGGTGCTGGCCCACAGCGACATAGCCCCCGAACGCAAGCAGGATCCCGGCCCCCACTTCCCCTGGCGCGAGCTGGCCCTGCACCATGGCGTCGGCGCCTGGCCAGACGAGGCCAGAGTGGCCGAACTACGCCAAGCGCCACTCCCCGTCTGGGATGCGCAGCAATGGCAGCAACAGCTCGCCCGCTACGGCTATGGGGTAGCGCCAAGCGGCGCCTGGGATGAGCAGAGCCGCGCCGCCATGCGTGCCTTCCAGCTCCATTTCCGCCCAGCCTTGATCACCGGGGAGCCGGATGCCGAGTGCCAGGCCATCCTTATGGCCCTGCTGGAGCGCTATTTCCCCGAGCCGGGCTGAGCCCCCTTCCCCGAAAACAACAAGGGACGCCGAGGCGTCCCTTGTTTGTGCGATGCAGGCAGACCGGCATCAGATCCCCTGACGGGCTTCCTGCATCAGCAGGCGCATGTCACTGACCGCCTTGGCCAGACCGTCGAAGGCGGCACGGCCTATGATGGCGTGGCCGATGTTGAGCTCATAGAGCTCGGGAATGGCGGCGATGGCCTTGACGTTGTGGTAGTGCAGGCCATGGCCGGCATTGACCTTCAAGCCCTTGCCGGCGGCATAGGAGGCGCCGGCGGCGATGCGCTTGAACTCGGCGTTGCGCTCCGCATCCGTGGTGGCATCGGCATAGCGGCCGGTGTGGATCTCGATGAAGGGGGCACCACTCTCGGCGGCCGCATCGATCTGGATGGGGTCGGCGTCGATGAAGAGCGACACCTGGGCACCGACGGCGGCGAGGCGGGTCACCGCATCGGTCACCTTGTCCAGTTGACCGGCGACGTCCAGGCCGCCCTCAGTGGTCACCTCGGTGCGCTTCTCCGGTACCAGGCAGACGAACTGGGGCTTGATGCGGCAAGCGATGCCGATCATCTCCTCGGTCACCGCCATCTCCAGGTTCATCCTGGTCTGGATGGTCTGGCGCAGTATCTCCACGT
>RCUO01001073.1_pt1 | contig 11005 bp, 10 predicted proteins | sample 2166161 | NCBI WGS metagenome assembly RCUO01 (sample SAMN09932617, study PRJNA488358) | compost metagenome | feature: garden; material: soil; isolation source: compost soil in cyclohexanecarbonitrile-enriched culture | place: Germany: Experimental Botanical Garden Goettingen | collected 2016-01-27 | reverse complement strand
TACAAGATCAAAAAGGCGTTCCAAAGGCTCACGTGGATCAGCTTTTTTAGCTTTGGCATCGTTCTTCAGCAGCTCCCAGACATTAAGTACATATTGACGGGAATCAATCTCCTGCTTGGCAAAAAATTCACGTAATGTTTCAACATCCTGCACGAATTCCGGTCCAAAGCGTTCAGCTACGTTACCACGCAGCAAAGCGATCTCCACCTCATACATCGGACGTTGTGTCTTAGCATCTTTACCAATCCATGGGGTCTCCAGAATGAAAGGCAGACCTTCCAGCTTTTCATGGTGTACGATTTTGTTAATCGTATCAAAGCCAATCCAACCCGAGCCAATTGGAGTGTGACGGTCTTTGCCAGCGCCACATGGATTTTTACTGTCATTAATGTGGATTACACCAAGACGGTTCAATCCGATAGTCTCATCAAACTTGTTGAGAACACCGTCCAAATCATTAACGATATCATAGCCAGCATCATGAATGTGGCAAGTATCAAGACAGACCGACAGACGTTCATTATGTTCGACCTTAGCAATAATAGAAGCTATCTCTTCGAAGCTGCGGCCGATCTCTGTTCCTTTGCCAGCCATAGTTTCTAGAGCGATATGCACTTCCGTTTCGTTCGTGCCTCCAAGCACCTCATTCAGGCCATCTGCAATCCGCTGAATACCATATTCAGCATCTTTATCAGTGAACGCACCTGGATGTAATACAATATGCTTGACCTCAAGTGCATGGGTACGGCGAATTTCCTCTTGCAGGAAATCAACAGCCAGTTGATACGTATTCTCTTTATAGGAAGCGAGATTAATAATGTAAGGTGCATGGACAACAATCTCCTCTACACCATTTTCTTTCATAACCTGCTTCCCTTCGTTGGGATACATGGCATCAATCGGCTTGCGGCGCGTATTCTGCGGCGCTCCTGTATATATCATAAACGAGCTGGAACCATACTCATTTGCTTCATTTGCTGCGGTCAAAAGACCCTTGTCCGAGCAAGACACGTGTGAACCTATTTTCAGCATACTTCTTCCCTCTTTCCTTCACGAATTAACCCCTATTCTACCGTGATCGGAAAAATAAATCTAGACGAGGCCAATATGCCGGGTTCTGCTTCGCAAAACTTTGGAAATAAGCTATACTTTAATATGAGAATAATTCGTGTGAGAATCCTCATTGCCAAAAGGTGGTGTATGCATGTTTATCCAATCAGGACTTGGTTTATTATCCACACCGAGCAATTGGTTTATGAACTCTATCGCTTTCTGGACATTTATGCTGCTTGGTTCCATGTGTATCGGCGGTTTTTTTATGTTCCGCAAATTCCTAAAGGTCCTGCCCAAAGCTGATGGAAAGTCAAAGCTAGACTGGCAAAATTACTGGGTGGAACGTAGCCGCCCGCTCTGGAGTGACGAAACAAAAGCCTTTTTGGACCAGCTTGTTCAACCTGTACCTGGGCCATTTCGTGATATTGCGAAGCATTCTATTGCTGCCGAGATCGGAAAAATCGCCGTCGAGAGCAATGCAAAAGAAGTTACTCGCGATCACTGTATTAAAGGTTACATAGTTGCCACACCGCGGCGCGATAACCGTTTTCTTGTCAATTTTCTCGAAAAGAATAAAATCGATTACTCTGCTTACCAGCATTTGTTTAAGTAATTTTTAATGAATTGTACGATTTAGAACGGAGGCCCTCCTTTGAAATATGTGATATGTGGCGGCACCGGTTTTATAGGTAGCGAACTAGCAAAATACTGGCTGCAAGCAGGTAATGAAGTTGCTATTGTAGGTCGGAATTTACCAAAAGACGCAACAACAATTCATCCTAAGCTGAGTTACCACACCTGGGACAGTCTAAGTTCTAATCCCGCTCCAGTGGAAAAAGCAGCTGCCCTAATTAATCTCGCCGGAGCTTCCCTTAGCCAGCGCTGGAGTCCAAGTCGCAAAAAAGCGATTATGCAATCCCGACTTGCAACCGTTTCCGCAGCAGCTAAGTTAGTAGATCAAATGAAGCAAAAGCCTTCCGTAATCATTCAGGCTTCCGCCGTGGCGATTTACGGTACCTCTTTAGAGGATACTTTTAATGAGTCCTCATCAGCCCAGGTCATGGATTTCCCTTCAGAAGTAGTTAAGACATGGGAAGAAGCTTCAGATGAAACCTACCATGATATCCGCGTGGTCAAGCTGCGTACCGGAGTTGTGCTCGGCAATGAGAGCGGAGCATTCCCCAAAATGAAGCTGCCTTATTTATTAGGTTTTGGCGGAAACATTGGCTCTGGAAAGCAGTGGCTCTCTTGGATCCATCTGACGGATATCGTCCGTCTAATTGATTTCTGTACGCAAAATCCAACGATTAACGGACCTGTTAATGCGACTGCTCCACATCCGGTAACGAACGAAGAGTTCGGCAGAACGATTGGCAAAGTCTACAAACGGCCGCACTGGTTCCCTTTGCCAGCCTTCCTGTTAAAAACAGCAGTCGGGGAATTATCCGAAATCTTACTCAAAGGTCAGCGCGTCCTGCCCGCAGCGGCATTAAATCATGGCTTTGACTTTACCTTCCCTACACTTCAAGTCGCTTTAGATGATTTGAAAAAACAAAAATTATAGAACCACATTCATCGTCAGAACTCACCTTCATACTGTATGGAATGTGTAGCTTCCTTTTACAATTTTAAATGTGGTCCCCTCTGTTAGTGGATACTCTTTATATGGGACCATGGCTTCACCTTGAAAAAGCGTTCCATTTCTGGAGTCAAGATCCTTCAGAATATATCCGCTGGTGCTTCTAGATATCTCAGCGTGTACTCTAGAGGCGCCTTCTGATCTTTCCACATATTGAGCCACCTCTGCCGATCGGCCGATAATGAAGCTAGTTCGATTTAACTCGATCATCTCTGCCTCTTCTCCCTCCTCACCGCTTCTTTGGAGATAAGGAATACTCCGATCCAGCTTTTCGATTTGTCGTCCTTGCTCAGGCGGTTTCTCCTGTGATAATAAGGTTGTTGGAGCTATTGCTTCTGGTGCTTTAACAGAACTTTGTTCCTCTGCTAGTGATTCATAACGTGTCGCCGGAACGCTAGCTGCTGAATCCGAGGATTGCGGAGTTATCTTTGGAATTGTTGCTGGAGAACGCGTAGAAGTCACAGGGTTCCTGCCAAAATTCCACTCCAATTCTTTTCGACTCGGATTACAGTTAGTATCTTCAGAATCCTCACCCAGACAATCCTCATCTTCTTTACCAACCTTTAGCCTTCCGCTCCAAACCATCCAGCTTAAAACAGCCAATACAATCGTCACAACTCCACAGACGGCAAGCCATAACGGCTTTGGACTATCCAAATATAGAAACTTCCACAGGAGTGCATCGCCTAATAGACACCCTAGCACTATATAGGTTCTTGAGCTTGAGGCTTGCGGATTCGTTACCTGCTCATCCTCCAAGCTTAGAGACAGGCTCTCCTCCTCTTTTATCTTAAGATTAGGATAGCTGCTGATCCAAGGAGTAGCAGTCGGCTGCTCCAATCCCTTATCTTCGCGATGCTCATATATTTTTCTTAATGGTGGAGCTGCTGCCTCTTTCACTAGATATTCTTTTACGCCTTCATGAAGCTGTCTTTCAGGTGTAACGGGCTCTCTTTCTGTCAGCAACTCTGATAAAAGAATCTTTAAGCCAGCTGGAGTAAATCCCTCTTCACTGCAATATTGCAATAGTCTTTGCACACCACTGCCAGTTAGCTCTGTGATAGATGCCATTAACACCATGATTAGTGACTTGAGTGACTCTCCAAGCTTTGAACCAGACTTATTCTCCTGAATGGGTATGTAGGTCAGGTATACTTTACCGCTCTGTAACGACCCTTCAATAAAAATGTAATCCGCATGCAAAGCATACTGTTCCGCCCGCAGCATATATAACCTGCCATCTTCCATGCCTTGGGCAATTTGCAGCAATAACCCGAAAAACGAGTTCATACTTAGCTTCTCTCCTTTGAGTAGATGACTAAGCATTTTTTTGCGTAAAACAGCGTATTCCATAGTAACCTTCATATCTATCTCTCTAAGTAACAGCCTCAAATGATGAGGAATGTCGGTGTTCATCAGCATGCGTGCCTGAATCAAATTAAGCTTCTCCGCAGGTATTCCTTCGGGTTCACCAAGGATCATATATATACCATCCTGTTGTATAAAATCATGGGTTAATCCGAACAACAAACATCAGCTCCCGAACTAAAAGTATAGATAAGCGCATATGGAACCAGGGATAACAGCCAGCATGAAAGGGAATTTCAACAGTTCACTATCGTTATTTTTTAATAGTAACGGGCTCTTCCATAAAATGAATCCAGAAATTCTGCTGATGATCTTACGCGAACGACTGATCGCCTCCCGTCTCTTTAAAACAATTAGCCAGCCTATTAAAGCTCCAAATAGTACGGAGTACATCACGACTTGCAGCGTAAAAAACATCCCTGTCCACGCGCCGATTCCAGCAAAAAGCTTAACATCCCCCGCGCCAACCGCCCCTATTAAATGCATGATCAGAAGGACTGTAAATCCTACAGCAGCTCCCCCGAAAGCCCTCAGCAGTCCATGCCAGCTATTTATCACCCCTTGTGCAAGCAGACCAGTGAAAAAGCCTGACAAGGTGATCCAGTTTGGTATTCTCATCGACTTTAAATCTGTAATAAGTGCCGCTGCTAAAAACGGTAGACATCCCCAAAATGCCCACTCTGCCATTTATTACACTCCTTTTTCCACCCTTTCACTTCACTACTGTGAACATAACCTCAACAGATCTACCATCATCCAGTTGTATAACAAACGGCCACGAGCCCGGTGTGGTATTTACACCAATTTTCCATTCCCACTCGATATATCCATCTGCATCCGCTTGTTTCCAGCCTAAATATTTGGCAGTACTGCCCCCGCTCTTATAAAAGACTGACAAGCTGGCAGAAGCATCCGGCGGTATTCTGGCACGAACCTTGCCTTGCTTATTCGCTACAGCCGGGTTCGGCTTTTCTAAGATTTCAATGAATTCTTCTGGTTGGCCAGTACCGTTCCCCTCCTTGGCTGTGCCTTCTCCCGTATCCCCGATCCAGAGGCGTTCAACAGCACTTGCTTCTAAAACAATACTTTGGTTTAGAAAGGGGACCTTCATCGGCAGCTTATAACTAACCACTAGCCCAAGGTAGGGACGAGTACCCTCTTTTAGCTCCGGCACCATAACATTAGATACATGAATTCGCTCATAATCCAGTAAATCTGATGTCAGGTATGGTTTCAATAAAGGTTTGATCGCAAGATCAAGTACACTTTCACTAGTCTCTGCCTGAAGCTTCTGCAACGGTCCCTCACCACTTTCTAAAGCCGACATAACCCACTCATTTAACGGCTTGGGTAAAGACTCAGCATAACTATTGCCCCAATCAGTAAGTGACAAGCGAGGAATAGTCCAATTCAGGCCAGCAGAATGATCACTGTCATCCCCTCCTGAATCATCACTTACTTCGCTGGATATTCCCCATTTCTGCACCGCCAAAGCCGCAGGATACATATGAGTTGAAATAGACTTTACAGTGTCTGATGCTGTACTTTGCAAAGCTGTCGAATACAAGGTCATCTGTACGATAGAAATCAGGAACAGGACGAATAGCAGGAAGAACGGAAGAACCATCGCCGCTTCTACTACCATGCTACCTTCTTCCTTGTCCTCCCCTCTGATTCCATACCCATCCCCCATCTCCTTACCAACCTCCCGCTAATAAGAATAATCAGCTTTTACTGCCCTCAGATACTTATTCCCTTGTACCTCTCCCGGAAAACCAGCAGTGTAATTCAACATTTTAACTACACCTGGCAGAAACCATAACTGCATTTGGAGCTTAATGTCCGATGATACATAGGTGTTTCTTTCCTCTGGATTTATTCCTGTGTTCAGTTGAATCAGAGCCAGCATCCGCGATAGCTGCAATTCCCCGCCTCCATGCATTATCATGAACAGTCGCAGATGATCACGGTAAGTCAGCTGCGCCGGCATATATTTGGATAAAGGAATCGCATCCTTCTCACAAAGCTGCAACATATCCTGAATGGCATGCTGGATTCCATACAACAGTGCCGCCGCTAGAACAGCCAGTGGATTTCCCAAGGTTGCCTTTTCTATAAATCCTTCCATTGTGCGAATGGACAACCTCATCGCGAATATTTCGGCATAGGCTGCGGCCACATTCCCTGCGGGATTATGAAATCCGTATAAAATGTATTCCAGCTCCTGAGCGCGAGGATCAAGCTGATCTGTGAGCTCACTAGTGTCTTCCAGAGAATTCAGTGCCAGACTAGCTAACTTTGAAACATCAAAATGCTGAAAATAAAGCGCGGAATACTCTGTTTGAAAAAGCCTGTCTCTAGCGCCCCCCATAATGCCACTCATTGCTGCATAAATCCCGTCAATATCCTTCATCGCCGAGCTTCCAGCAGCATAGGGATCTGAGGATACTTCAGATTTATCAGAGGATTGAGACTCCAATCCGTTGTTAAATGAAACATTGTCCTCATAAAATTGATGAAGGATTTGATAACGTTCCATCGAAGCTGCCGCTCCGCTACCTAGCATTCTAATTTTGTCCAGCAGTGCTCTAACCTCGCCCAGCTTGGATTTGGCTTCCCACTCTACTTGCTTACGTGCTTTATCCGAGCTGCGATGCTCTTCAAGAAAAGCCAAATCACTAGCGATAACACTTCCCTTCTTACCGTATTTTTTATAATAGTTGTCCACTACATGCGAAGCCCCTAGAACAGAGGAAATCATTTGGTAGGAATCGCCGTTGACTCCCAAAGCTTCATGCAACACTCCTGATAATCCTGTTACCGTCGGTTCAATGGACTCGTACGCACTTTGCTGCATAAATAAACCATTCTCCATACTACTAATTTCAGCCGAAGAGAGGATCAAGGCATCTTCCTGTTCATGCAGCTTTTTAAGTGGCTCAGCGCTTATTTCCCCCGAGTTTCCCGGAATATCCCAGTCCTTAGCAGGATCGTCTGCCAGATTTACGCCACTTATTCGGGAAGCTGCCAAAACATCTCTCATCTCGTCATTCAATTGCTGCGCTTTGTTTAACGCATCCTTCGCTTCCTCCATTGATTGTCCATGTTCTTCATGAAAGGTTGTTAATAAGGATGGGAGCCGCGACAACATCTCTGAAGTTCGGCTCTGATAAAGTGCCAACTGATAAGTGTACTTTGCAGGCTTTTTACTATCACGATACAGATCGTCGTAATATTTCCCGAGATAGTCACTATACTGTGCTGGTATATCCGCGGCTGCTTGCATGCTTCCGAGCGAATGGGCCGAGATAGAATCTCCGGGCGGATTCATAATCCATAGCAGTACTCTTCTTCCACTCTCCGCCGCTTGGCTTCTCCGCTCTAACATTAGATCCAAATTCTCTTCACGTTCATCATATAAAGGTTGCAGCTTACTAAGTAATTCAGTAGCTCTTGAGGCCTCTGCCATTACGCCCGACAGCGGCTTGAATTTACCTGCCAGCTCCAAGGCGAAATCAACCGGAGCCTTATATTTCATCTCTTCCAGTATTTGATGACGAAAAACATCATAACTTCCCAGCGGCCGGCTCCATTCCAAAGAGGAGGATTCCAGTGCAAAGGGTAAGAGATTGAACGTATCCCCCCGCCCACTTTTATGCAAATTTTCATTGAGCACTTTGGACAGCAGCATATCACCATCACTATCACCGAATGCAAATAAACCGTATCTCTCACGCAATTCAACATGATATGAAGACATAACAGAGCGGATACTGGCTCTCGCTAATCGTTCCTCCTGAACGTTGAACGCAGCGATTCGCGCATAATCAATCAGCACAGCAGTAAATAGAAAGACGAAAGCCAGCACCATGATTAGAAAAATTGTAACTGAGCCTTCTGTTTTGCCCTTAGCAGGACAACCGGTAAATTTACTTTTCATTAAAACCCCCTCCCTTGAGCAGAGATTTTACTTATCCTGAAGCTTGATCAGCATAGCAGAAGCATCCTTCTTATCCATGTAAACTGCAGATCCACTACCCTCAGAGCCCCCTTTAAATTTAGCTCCAAAATAACGCATCAGGTCGACCGTACGAATAAACTCAACAGGCTCAACAATGATAGACTGGGCTTCAACAGTTGGTTTAGCCTCATCCGATAGAACCTTATCAAGCACAGGTAAGCTCAGCAGACGGTTTAACTCAGCACTTACTCTCCGTCCTGTAAGGCTGTGAGCATAACGCATAGTTCCTGGCATATTGTCCGGAATCATGGTAGACGAATGGCCCAGTTTAAGCACTGGCAAATCACCCTTATCTGATACTTCACCGGGCAACTCTATTGTCACGCCAGCACTGCCAGCTTCTGCACCGAATAATGAGGCTAGCAAGGCATCATCCCCAATTCTCCAATAAAGGGAGTCGTACTCACCAGCCATGTAAGAACCAGAGACCTCCTTGTGACTGTTGTCCCAGTTGTAAGCCGCCCGCTCAGTAGCTCCTGAGGCCACTTGCAACAGCATGGACTTCTGATAGCTATACAAGCAAAAAAACAAAAGAAGCATCGTAATAAACATGACGATCGGCAACAGAAGTGACGCTTCAATAGTAAAACTGCCTTGATCACCCTTAAACTTGTTCAATCGAATACTTCCTGACTCTTTTCACCCGCCGTTTTAATTAAGGCTTCTACTACCTCTTGAATTTTGTCCTTAAACAAAAGAACAACCGCAATCAAGACAGCAATAATCAAAATCATCTCCAAAGTTCCTAAACCTTCCTCGTCTTCCCAAAAGTTACTCATACTGTCCAACATTGTTGATACCATCAGCTTCAGCCTCCTACATTTTTAACATCAAAAATGCTGGCGTTCCCACCAGTACAATTACTATTAAAAAGATAACTACCATCGGAAAAACTAATTTAGAGGATGCTTGCTCTCCGCGCGTCCGGCTAAGTGCCTTTCGTTTATCCCACAACATCCGCGACAGATCACGTAGCGATAGCACAAAATCCGCTCCACCTCTGCGATAATTCAGCAAAACTGTCGTTGTGAATACCGATACCTCCTGCACAGCGCATCTCTTGCTGAAATTTTCAAACGCCTGCTGGAAAGAATATCCGCCCTCCCATTCACTAGTCATAGTCATTAGCTCCTTATACAGAGGATGATTCGTATCCCCCCGGTGGCTTTCCACACAGCGAATAATAGCTCGTTGCACGGTCTCTCCTGCGCCAACCAACAACACAATACTGTTCAGCAGCTCTGGCAATTCGAGCATAATATTCTGCTCCCTAACTCTCACCTTTTTGTGCAGATCACTGACCATAGCGGTTGGTAGAGCAATTGCCAAAAAAGCACCCAATATCATACCTGCCTGTTCGCCACTAAATGCTGTAATCAAGCTTCCACCTACAAGCAACAGCCAGCTGTAACTTAGCATCTCACCCATGAACAGCAGGGTCCGCTCTGCGCTATAACGCATCCCATAACTGCGCTGTAGAGAACGCTGAATTCTGAACAACAGTGAGGGAAACCGACTGGCGATACCACTCTTCTCAATAAGCAGTAATAACGGTTCGCCTAACTTCCGAAGCCGTAATCCTTCCATAGGAAGACTGCGTAACGCGACATATCTGTTGCCGCATTGAATTCGCAGTAGAACCCAGACTATCAGCAAAATAACAGTAACCACCGCACATAGCCAGCGCATGTTTTCACCCCCTTCACAGTGGAATGTCCATTATTTTAGTAGTCCAGAGATAACATAGGAATAAAGCAACAAGCGCTATTGTCGATATGGCTATACCCGCTCCTGTATACATAGGTTGCATATATTCTCCAGCCGTCAAACTCATAAACATCACCATGATCAGCGGAGATATCAGCAGTGCCTTAGCCTCAAATTTCTTCTGAGCAATACTTACAGCAATATCCTGCTGAATATCCAGCTTCTCACCGATAATCGTTGATGTACGGCGCACCACTTCTACAAGATCACCACCAGTACGTTTACAGACCGAGAACACATCCGCGAATCGCTCGATGTCCTCCATTCCCGCTCTTTCACTAAAGTTCCGCAGCGCTTCTTCCACAGGCTGTCCATATTCCATGCGTGCACAGATAATGTTTAACTCGGAGATCATATCACTGCTTCCCTCCGGGTCGAGCATACGTAAATCCTGAACCGCCTCTCGGAATGCATTCTCCACCGAACGCCCAGCTGAAAGGGAGGAAGACAGCGAAAATAACGTCTGCTTAAATTGTAAATTCAGTGCATTTCGACGTCTTTTCAGTAGATAGTTACGCAGCATATGCGGGGCATAAGCTCCGCCAGGCATAAGCAGCAACGACAGCAGCCAATGATGATAAAAAAGATATCCAATTCCATACATCAGCAGTCCACCTGCAGTAAGGGTCAGAATCCTCTGCAGCAAGGTCAATTCGTATACCTTATAATCTGGTAATAACGAAGGACCGTCAGGATCCGCTTCTACAGGCTTTGCAGCAACAAATTTAAACTTAAGCATGACCTCCCCCCTTCTGGAATTTTGAATCTCTATTGAGCCAATGGATAGGAGTTTACACCAGCCATCCTAAGCTTCGTTGTATGCAACAATGGGTTACCACAGGGAAGCAGCCCCCCTTGCACCCTTCCCTCTCGTTCACCAGCTTCTTGAAATTCATATAAGGGATTCAAGATCACTTCCCCGTCTTTCAACCCCGCAACCTCACTGATTTCCATCACCCGCCTGGAACGATCACGGAGACGTGATAAGTGTACGAAGATATCAATTGCCGATGAAATTTGCTGGCGAACAACAGCTACCGGAAGCTCCGCAGCACTTAGCACCATCGTCTCCAGTCGACTGACCATATCGTGTGCGCTGTTACTATGGCCGGAAGACAAGCTTCCTTCGTGCCCGGTGTTCATAGCCTGCAGCATAT
>RCUO01001072.1_pt1 | contig 11007 bp, 9 predicted proteins | sample 2166161 | NCBI WGS metagenome assembly RCUO01 (sample SAMN09932617, study PRJNA488358) | compost metagenome | feature: garden; material: soil; isolation source: compost soil in cyclohexanecarbonitrile-enriched culture | place: Germany: Experimental Botanical Garden Goettingen | collected 2016-01-27 | reverse complement strand
GTCTATGACTATGTAACGCTCGAAGTGGATGAGGAGCAAAGTCACCTGCTCGTATTTGCTGCTCCGCGAAAATCGATTCAGGATTACGTAGAAATTCTGGAGCGGGCGGGTCTTCGGATAAGCAGTGTCGAAATTTCGGCAACCGCCTTGGCGCGTGCTATAACCACTGGGCACGGGGAGAGCTTTGCGGAGACGATGCTGATTAATATGGAGCCATCGGTAATGGACATTTATATGTTCAGAAACGGGAATCCGGTCTTCATTCGTACGATAAACTTACTTGATCTACATAAAGGAAGAAATTTAGCGGGAATGGATCTTTTGACAGACAGTGAAACCTTGGCAGAAACAGCTGTCGCTGTAGAAGAACATTTATCACCCGAGCAAATGGTTGAAATCACTGCGGAAATCTCCCGTATGCTCAGCTTTTATCAATACAGCTTGCATGACGGTTCCACTCGTATCAACAATTTAGTGATTACGGGCACTCCCTCGATTCGTAAACAACTGGACCTAGAACTCCAGCAGTCCCTAGCTGAACTTGAAATAACACCAATAAGTCTGGAACAGATGGCTAGTGCTGCTGTTTCTGACCCTGAACTAAATGATTACCGTGTAGCTGCCGGGACCGCTCTAAAAAATAGCATCAACACGGATACGATTGATTTATTGCCGAGAGAAGATCGGGAGACATTGCTATTTCCTTATGTCACGATGGGGCTTGTAGCGATCTGGCTGCTGGGGATGATCGGAACGGGGATTTATTTTTCGGCCAATAAGGGTCAAATCTCTAACGGTAAAGAACAGCTGCAAGGCCTGCAGGATCGCAGTTTAATGCTCCAAGTAGAGCTCGCGAAGCTTAAGAACAGCGGACCTGGACAACTGGATCGGAAAGCAGCCATCACAGTGCTTCAGGACAATAAGGTGATTGCAGTCCCTATCTTGGACGAATTAGTGGAAGGATTGCCTAAGGGGGCACTAATCCGTGATATTAACTATACCTACCGGACATCTATAGATCTGACTGTAAATGTATCCACTATGGAGGATGCTTCCAACTATTTAAGACAACTTCGCCAAATGTCTTTTACGGCCGATGCCTCTATTCAAAAGCTTACTGAAGGAGCCGCAGATGCCATTTCATACAATACGTATACGGCTATTTATAAAGTGAACTTAGCAGCGGCTAAGCTTCAAAACAGTGAAACGGATGCCAGCCAAGGGGAGGTGAGCAGCGATGGAACAGATCAATAAGTATCGCTCGCCGATTGTTCTGGGAGTGCTGATTTTGTTCCTGATATTGTTTGCGTTCTATATGCTGGGTGTTCAGCCGACCAATAAGGAAATTTCCGCACAGAGCAGCGAGATCAGTCAGTTGGAAAAGGAAGCAGAAGTCCTCCAAAACAAAATCAATGAGCTGAAGGGCAGCGGCAATGAGGGAGATCTAGAACAGAAGGAATTACTGGGGGAACTCCCAAAGGGCGATGACAGCGAAGGTCTGATTGTTGATTTGCGGGAGGTTAGCACGTCCTCACAAGCGCGGCTAAAGGATCTTAGTTTTGTTATGGATGAGGCTAATCCGATTCAGCAAATGACAGGTTCAGCTGAGGTGTCATTCCCGACGGTCAAACAGATCAAAATGACTGCAGTGGTGGAAGGGACATATTCGGGGATCCGGCAATGGATGGATGAACTACAAGCCTTACCTCGTATTGTGAATGTGGACTCTTTCAATTTTCAGCAATCCTACGAGGATCGTACTAAGAACAATACGGAGAGTATTTTGACTGCTAACGTAGCTTTTACAGCGTATTTTGAGGCCACCGCAGCAGCATCCGATTAGGGTTCTTGTACTACTTTATTTAACTATATTACTCCGCTTTTCCTGTGAATCAGGAGGGTGGAGTTTTTTTATATTCTCAAAAGAGTTGTAATACGTTTTCATTCCTCTGTTTATTGGGTATTTTAGCTTGCGGGGTGCATAAGCTGAAACAGTGGCGATCGCCTGTATTTTTCAGATGAAAGAGGAGGAACTTCAGATGAACAAAAAATGGATGCTTGGTTCGTTGGCCCTATCCTTAGGCCTTTTATCAGCAGGTAGCGGAGTTATGGCAGCTTCATCATCAGTGGGAAGCTCGGCAATAAAAAATGTGGCTGTGATTGGCACAGGAAAAGAAGGCCCAGCTACCATAAACAATTTGACGGTAAAAAGTGTGGTTCCGCTTGTTGTACATGCCAGAGCAATCTATTTCTATACTAGCCGCGGGGGCAACTTTTTCCCGATGGAAACCTTCATGTATAAAGCGCAAGAGTACCGTTACCTTTCCAATGATATTGGGACAAAGGCGAAGCTGATGAATTACATAAAAAAAGCCTACACGCATAATGCAGCAGCTTATTATGTGCAGACTCAATTTTTGGAGCATGAAGGTAGAATGTCACAGGTGAATGCGGATCTTGGAAACTCATTAATGTTTGAAAAAGCCACCGCCCGAATGCTCTCCAAAACTGCAACAACCGCTGAATTTGACTTAACAGTTCCTTATTCGAGCGGGCAGGAAGGCAGTGAGTCGGTGTATGTGAAGCTGAAAAAGGTGAATGGATACTGGAGAATTGATACGTCACCGGATATTCTTTTTTGAGGAAGGGTTAGGGTAGAAGAGGAAAGGTAAAGAGGTTCTACGCTTGGGCGCGGATAAGGTTAGAGGTATATGCAACACCAACGAATTTACCTTTGCGAGTGATAATGACACAATCATTTTTCATAGGGTCTGGGCGGTTCATAGCGAGGCTCAATACCGTATCGAGTGGAGTGGAAATGTCAAGAATGAGCGGGGTTTTGTTCATAAGCTTCATGGCAGGTTCTCTGTAGAACAGATCTACTCCGGATCTTCCTGTAGCTTTTAAAAAGAAACGTTCGCTCATCAACAATCCGAGGGGTTCATTCATAGCATTGCAGACGACGATACATTTGGATTCTGGATGCTGAAACATGACGCGAAGGGCTTCTCTGCAAGTGCGTGAGGCAAAAATAGCAGGAGCACTGCGGACAATACCAGTAAGATCATTTACAAGAGCTGTTGTCATAGGATGTTCATCCTTTCTGATTATGGGTCTACTTCTAATGTACCCCTGAATCGTAAATTTCAAAGCCGGGTAACGTAAGCTACAGGTAAAATAGATGGCTGGAAAAAATAACCGATCAGACCTTAGGGGCTCTGACCGGTTATTTGTTGTTAGCTATTCACTGCGGACGCCGTCCTCCACCAGCTGCTTTCGGGGGACATCCGGGATTATGGATTTGCTCACGCCTCCACGATTAATGGCGATTAATCGTTTTTGTGCGTAATATACGTCGCGGGACAGTTTATTCACCTCAGTGGATTTACCGTCAACATACTTTGTAATGTAGGTTTCAACAATATATCCGGTTTTCCCATTTTGAATAACGCGTGAGCTGCCACGAGGCAGTGAAGAATCGTTTACGTATTTATCGACTGGAGGGAGCACCTCTACTGTTTTTGAATGAACTTTGTAAGTGACATTTTGCGGAAACGTGCCGAACAGCTTTATGGTCAGTGATTTACCCTGCACAGCTGCTTTAATTATGAGATATTTGCCAGTCGTATTGCGAAAACGAAAGTTGATATAACCTTCAGCGAATGTTGCGTCCTGACCTTTGGGCAAGTAGTTGACGGGCAAGGAATGATTACGGCGTTCCACAATTTCTAGCCCTATACGCAGTGCGGCATTGTAAAGAGTGCTCGACACTTGGCAGATCCCTCCACCAACACCTGCTTGCAGCTTGCCGTTCACAATCACCGGCGCTTCACGGAAGCCGTAATTTACCTTTGCTTTTTCTATAGCTTTTCCATAATCAAAGACGGCTCCAGGCGGGAGAATGGTTCCATCCACAGCTTTGGCAGCAGCTTCCACGTTGTAGCTTCGTCCAGGTCCACTTGCACCTAGAGAGGTGCTGAACTGCATTACTTTTCGCTCGATACCTTGTTCCTTTAATTTCTTTAAAGTTATGTCAGGCTGCAGAATTAACAAAGGGACCTCCATCGTGATTCCCTTCTCCAGCAGGGTATTTAGATGATTAAAGCTGGTGGGGGCAGTTGCTCCTAAGGAAGTCTCCAGAGCTGTCCAATCGACCTCCAGGGAAGTTTTCTCAGAAGTATATACGATTCGGTCATCGCCTGTAATTCGCCGCGTAGCGTCCACTGGTTCACCAAAGGACTCCTTCTCCCAAGTGGGACTTAGAATTTTCTGGAATTGTGCGATTTCCAGATGAGTTTCAAGCTTCCACAGCTGAGGGAAGTTATAGCGTGCCTTTACCCGCTCCCAAAGCGTTCCTTCGGCAAGCTCTTTTAAGCCCTGCTGAAAAGCAAAGGCTTCATAGCTCAACCCAGTCTTATTAAGGGTTAGGGAGAGATCTGCATTGCCTTCCACTTTTAGCACTAGAGGGACGGATTCGAGGGCATGTAGCCGTTTATCCAGCTGGGAGCGGACCTCGGTGAGGGTCATGCCTCCGACCTGCCAGCCGGCAAGGGTTGTACCCTTTGGAAGCGTGGTTTTGCTGCCATATAGATGAAGCCCTCCGTAAATACAGGAGCCGATAAGGACGAGTGCGATGACCACTATGAGGGCAGCATGGATTTTTTTCATGATTAATCTCCTTTTGGGGATTTGGATTGCGCTAAGCAGGCGCGGCCCTGTAACAGAACTTAAAGAACACTTCGTGGGATACCGATAATAAATTAGTAAGAAATAAGTAGTCTCTAATAAAGGGAGTTACGACATCTGATAACAGGCACCGCTAGGTGCTTTTTTATATGTATATGTCCAGTCACTACAAAACTTTCGAATAGTCGTGCAGTTACGGGGTACTCAATCAGTTACAGATTTGTTACAATAGATACATTGCGGAAATATTGAAGTTTATGGAAACTTGAGGTGGACAATGTCGATTCGCACAAGTGGAAAATGTCATAATTGGGAAGTGAGAAAATGATTGAAATGCAAGATGTATGGAAAACGTACCCTAACGGAACTCACGCACTGCAAGGAGTTTCAGTGAAAATCGACCGCAATGAATTCGTGTACGTTGTCGGCCCTTCCGGCGCGGGTAAATCTACTTTTATGAAATTGATTTATAGAGAAGAAGTGCCTACCAAAGGACAGATTTCGGTGGGAGGTTTCAATATAGGAAAGCTAAAACCACGCAAAATCCCTTATGTCCGCCGTAATATCGGCGTTGTATTTCAAGATTTTCGGCTTTTGCCCAGAATGACGGCATACGAGAATGTAGCTTTTGCTATGGAAGTTATTGAAGCACCGAAAAAAGTCATCAAGAAACGTGTGAATGAGGTTCTTGATTTGGTTGGGCTGAGAAGTAAAGCGAATCGTGAGCCCTCACAGCTTTCTGGTGGTGAGCAGCAACGGATCGCTATTGCACGGGCTATCGTCAACAATCCTTCTGTTATTATTGCGGACGAGCCTACAGGTAACTTAGACCCCGAGACTTCATGGGGCATTATGCAGCTGCTTGACGAGATTAATTTTCGTGGAACAACGATTGTAATGGCTACCCATAACAGAGATATTGTGAACAAAATGCGCAAACGGGTGCTTGCGATTGAGAATGGAAACATTGTCAGAGACCAAGCGAGAGGGGAATATGGTTATGAGTTTTAAAACCTTCTTGCGACATGTGCGGGAAGGCTTTAAAAGCGTATTCCGTAATGGCTGGATGTCGATCGCCTCAATCACTTCGATTGTTGTTTCTCTTTTTGTTCTAGGTGTATTTATTCTTCTTGTTCTTAACGTAAATTCTGTAGCTGATGAGGCAGACAGTCAGGTACAGATCAAAGTGCATCTAGCTTTGAATACAGATCAGAAGATGCGCGAGACCCTGCAGACTGAAATTGGCAATATGCCGGAGGTCAGCAAGATTACGTTCATCTCCAAGGAACAGGGACTTAAAGATCTCCGCGCAGATATGGGCGAGGAGGCAGCAGAGCTTCTGGAAGGGTTCGATGAAGACAATAACCCGCTTCCAGATACCCTTCAGGTAGAGGTTATTGAACCTACTACCGTTGCTTTTGTGGCTGAGAAGATTCAAGCCCTTAACAAGACACATACCGAGCAGCCTATCTACAAAGTGAAATATGGCAAAGGCTCGATTGAAACATTGTTTAAAATCACGCGTGCCGTACGAAACATTGGATTTATTTTTGTAGCGGGGCTGGCACTTATGTCTATGTTCCTCATCTCCAATACTATTCGGGTAACGATTCTTGCCCGGCGTAAAGAGATTGGGATTATGAAGCTGGTAGGCGCGACAAATTATTTTATTCGTTGGCCTTTCTTTATAGAAGGGGCATTAATTGGACTCATTGGATCATTGATTACTTCGGGTGTTTTATATGCCGGCTACAAGGGTTTGGAATCTTCGATACAGGGAGATCCAATGCTCGGATTGCAGCTGATCCCTTTCAGTGATATTTGGCTGCTGCTCGTAGGTCTGTTAGTTGGACTAGGTGTGTTGATCGGCGTCTGGGGAAGTACGGTTTCTATTCGTAAGTTTTTGAAAGTTTAATTTAAGAGTGAAGGATGGGGAGTGCGAGTTGAAGAAGATTGCCGCCGGACTAGCCGTAATGTTACTAGCTGTCACTATATTCCAACCCTCTGATGGATATGCCAAAAAAACAAGTGTTGCCGAAATCGATAAGCAATTAAAGCAGTTGCAACAAGAGGTGCAGGAAGCTAAGGCGCAGCAAGAGAAAGCGGAGTCCCAAACGCAGGAAGCGCAGCACTATAAGAATAAGACAAATATCAATTTACAATATGTATTGCAGCAAGTGGATCAAGTTAAAGGTAAAATGACCGAAATCTCTAACAAAATTTCCGATACAGAAGAATCCCTTAACGTTACAGCAACGGAATTGGATGAAGCAGAGGCACGAGTGGCCTCAAGAGAAGAACTCTTAGGATCCCGTGTCCGGTTGATGTACACGGATGGAGCGGTATCTTACCTAGATGTTTTGCTCTCATCGACAAGCTTCTCTGATTTTCTGGGCCGCACCGATTCGCTTAAGATGATTGTGGATCAGGATCAGGAGCTGTTAGTCCAACACAAGCTGGACAAGCAGACAGTTGTAGAGAAAAAGCAGGAGCTTGAGGGGCAATATGCTCAAGCCAAGCAGTTATACACCTCCTTGGAAAATCAGAGAAGCCTGCTGAAAGAGAAGGAAGCGGAGAAGCAGGAGCTTATCGCATTTTATGATAAGCAGATTCAAGAAAGCGATGATCTAAGTGAAGAGCAGAACGAGAAGCTGGTTAAGCTGGCAAGCGAACGTTCTGCTTTGGAAACCCAGAAGGATAAGATTAAAGCTGAGGAAGCAGCGCGCAAAGCAGCAGCCGCCAAAGCAGAAGCGGCACGCCGGGCAGCAGCAGCTGCCAAGAAAGCCGCAGCCAGCAAGGCAAGCAGCAGTTCAAGCTCCAGCTCCTCAACCGCGTATGCTGGTGGAGATGGACCCTTCCTGCTCCCTGTAGGCTCGGCAAGAATCTCCTCCTCCTACGGACCACGGACACACCCTATTACGGGGGAGAAGGGGAAAGTACACACCGGGGTAGACTTTGCAGTTCCACAAGGAACCAATATTCATGCGGCTGATTCGGGAACGGTAATCGTAGCTGAATGGTATAGCGGCTATGGATATTGTGTAATTATTGATCATGGCGGCGGAGTTTGGACCCTCTACGGACATATCCGTAAAGGTGGTATCAAGGTTAGTCCTGGGGATAGAGTCAATCGTGGGGATGTGATTGCTGAATCCGGTTCTACAGGTAATTCGACGGGCCCCCATCTCCATTTTGAAGTTCGGATCGACGGCAAGACAGTAAATCCGATGCCTTATCTCTAATTTTTAAGAACTTATAACTCATATTATTTGAGCGTACGGCATATACTGGAAGAGATACCGTACCTTTCAGGACGGACTTATGGAGTTGTTTGCGAGATGGACAAGAAGGGACGGTGGGAACATCATGTTAAAAAAAAGCACAGCGGCGTTTATGATTATCGCCGCCCTGCTATGCGGTAGTCTGGTGACCTTGGGCGTGACGGGTTATAGTCATGTTATTGGACAAGCTGCAGGAGAAGGACTGGCCTCAGCATTGCAGGTTACTGGCCTTCAGCAGAAGGAATCCCAGAAGCTTGGAACTGCTCTCAGTCTGATTGAGAGCAATTACTACGAGACAGTAGACCGGGAGAAGCTGATAGACGGTGCTGTCAACGGTATGATGGAAGCGCTGGGCGATCCTTATTCCAACTATATGGGTAAAGAAACAGCTGAGAAATTCGAAGAAAGCATTGAGGGTTCCTTTTCAGGTATCGGTGCGGAGGTCTCTTCGGATAATGGCAAGGTAGTCGTGGTCTCTCCGATCAAGGGCTCACCTGCTGAGAAAGCTGGGATTCAGGCCAAAGATGTTATTCTGTCCGTTAACGGTGAATCGCTGGAAGGCATGGAGCTGAATGCAGCTGTTGCCAAGATTCGCGGTCCTAAGGGCAGTGAGGCCACTTTGAAAATACAACGTTCCGGCTCTGTAGAGCCACTCGAATTTGTTCTTACCCGGGATGATGTGAAGCTTGAAACAGTCTACGCTACCATGGAAAAGGACAATGTGGGTGTAATCGAGGTTACGCAGTTCTCCCTGAATACCGCAGAACGATTCAAGGAAGAGCTGGAGAAGCTGGAGAAGCAAGGCATGAAGGGACTTGTTATTGACGTCCGTAATGATCCAGGTGGTGTTCTTCCGATTGTTATTGAAATGGCAGAGCAATTCGTTCCAGCTGGCAAATCTATAGTGCAAATAGAATATAAAGACAAAAAACGCGAAGTTAGTACCTCAAAAGGATCGAGTAAAGCTTATCCAGTGGTCGTGCTGATGAATAAAGGTAGCGCAAGTGCTTCGGAAATATTGGCGGGTGCTTTGCAGCAGTCGGCAGGAGCTAAGCTAATCGGTGACAATTCTTTCGGTAAAGGTACCGTGCAGACGAGCTTTGACAAACAGCTTGGAGACGGCAGCTTGCTGAAAGTTACCATTGCCAAATGGCTTACGCCAGACGGCACATGGATCCACGGTAAGGGCATTAAACCTGATATCGCGGTAGCGCAGCCGGATTACTTCTCGGTGGCTCCGATTAACAAGAGCGTGGCGCTGCAATATAATATGAACAACGCTGATGTGAAGAGTGCACAGACGATGCTGGACGGTTTGGGTTATAAGCCTGGACGTAAAGATGGCTATTTCGATGCTGGCACTAAGGACGCAGTGAAGAAGTTCCAAAGTACAGCAAAGCTCCAAGTCACAGGCACAATTGACGCCAAGACAGCGGAGGCGCTGGAAGCGGCGCTGATCAAGGTCATTCAAGACCCTGCTCACGACAACCAACGGAATAAAGGGATTGCTGAGATTCAGAAGGAAATTAAGGCGGCAGCGTCGAAAAAGTAAGAAGGCTGAATTCAGCCTTCTTTTTTTCTTTTAGATAAGAAAATGCTAACCGACGTAGAGGAATTAGAATATATACAAATCAGTCATCGGACGAAAAGGAGTGTGACGAACAGTTTGAATGTGATTCAGGAACTGTTAGGAAGCTTGGGCACTGCGTTCTTACACTTATTGATCCAGCCGTATTACTACATTGCTATTATATTTATTGCGTTATATTACCGTAGGCAGGTGGCATTAGAACGAAAGCTGATACATGTGAAATTACATAGCTGGGGTCAGGAAACGTGGCGGACGGTATGGAGTGGTCTAGTCATGGGTTTGGTCGTCTCTATAGCAGCCGTTCTGCTAGGAATATCGTTATCAGGTACCGCTGTAGCCTGTATTTGGGTAGTTAGTCTCGTGTTGTCGCTACTGCGTGTGCGGTATTTGTGCTTTGCGTATTCTATAGGCTTGTTAGGTATCATTCAGTTTGTAATTTCTTTCTTTCCAGATGCTTTAGATAGTGGAACGGTAGGGAATATTACCACCGCCATAAGGGAGATGGATATTCCTGCTTTGCTAGTGTTAGCTGCGCTGCTGCACATGGCGGAGGCACTGCTGGCCCGCAGACAAGGGGCCAAGCTTGCAACGCCGCTCTTCCTGAAGGGAAAGCGCGGCATGGTCGTTGGCGGCTATCAGCTGCAGGCCTTCTGGCCGCTGCCGCTGTTCCTGCTGCTCCCATCGGGAGCAGGAACGGATTTGCCATGGCACTCGCTGCTCGGCGGCAGCCTTGGCATCGTCTCTTTGCCCGTCATCATCGGCTTCAGCGAGATGACCCAGGGCATGCTGCCCGGGCGCAAGGCGGCCCGCACTGCAGGACGACTGCTGATCTACAGCATCGTCCTGCTCGGCTTAAGCCTGCTTGCCGCTTGGTGGAGCCCGCTGACCCTGGTCGCGACGCTCGCAGCCATTGTGCTGCACGAAGGGTTAAGCTGGTACAGCGCTCTGGAAGAGCGCAGCATCAGCCCCATCTTCGTGCATCCACCGCGCGGCCGCAAAGTGCTGGCCGTGCTGCCGGGCAGTCCCGGCCAGGAGCTGGGCATCCTGCCCGGCGAGATCTTACTGAAGGTCAACGGGGTCCTGTTGACCGATGCGGCGCAGCTACATGAGGCGCTGCGCATGAATCCAGCGTTCTGCAAGCTGGAGGTGCTGAACCGTGAAGGGGAGAGCAAATACCTTCAAAGTCCAATCTATGATGGGGATCACCATCAGCTCGGTATTATTTTGGTGCCGGAGACGGATGGGATGATTACCGCTGAGGCGAAGCCTTCCAGCATCTACAGCATCATCGGGATGAAGACAGGCATACGCAGCCGGAACCTTCCGGACGGCCAACTTAAACGAAAAAAAACCACTGAAGCCAAGCAGGAATCAGCGGAAGGATAACTAGAAGATGCCCCATAGGCCATGAAATGGTGAATGGGGCATCTTTGTTTTTGATTAGAGGAT
>RCUO01001071.1_pt1 | contig 11014 bp, 5 predicted proteins | sample 2166161 | NCBI WGS metagenome assembly RCUO01 (sample SAMN09932617, study PRJNA488358) | compost metagenome | feature: garden; material: soil; isolation source: compost soil in cyclohexanecarbonitrile-enriched culture | place: Germany: Experimental Botanical Garden Goettingen | collected 2016-01-27 | reverse complement strand
CACCCGCGTGAGCAACACCGAGACCACCACCAACCAGACCGACCTGTTTGGTGATATCTACATCGCCGGGTTCAAGAACAGCTTCTCCACCGGTGTCGAATACACCCACGAGGAAAGTGAAAAATCCTCGTACAACGTCAACACGGACACCACCCCGGGAACGGCAGCGGTAACCAACAACTGCTCGCCGGCACTGATCGGCGCGCCAAGCGGTTACAACTGCACCTCGCTGTCCAACCCGACGCCGAATGATCCGTGGAGCGGTGCCATCTCCCGCAACTACGCAGGCACCGATACCAAGGCCAACACCTACGCACTGTATGTATTCGACACCCTGACGTTGTCCGAGCAGTGGCTGGTGAACATGGGCCTGCGCTACGACCATTTCGACACCGACTACAAAACCTTCAACGGTTCCAGCGTGACCACGTCCAAGGGCGATGACACCAGCGAATTCGTTACCGGTCAGTTCGGCGTGGTGTACAAACCTGCGGAAAACGGCAGCATCTATGCGTCCTACGCGACGTCTGCCACTCCACCGGGCAACACCCTGGGTGAAGGTTCGGAGGGCAACCCGTTGGGTGGCACGCCGGATCGCAACGGCAACCTGCTGAAAAGCGACATGGAGCCGGAAACCACCAAGAACTACGAAATCGGTACCAAGTGGGATCTGCTGAACGATCGTTTGTCCCTGACTGCCGACATCTTCCGCACCGAGAAAGAAAACGCTCGTGTGCAAACCAACACCACTACGTTTGAAAACGTCGGCAAAACCCGCGTTCAAGGTATCGAACTGTCGGCCACCGGCAAGCTCACCGACAAATGGCAGGTCTTCGCCGGTTACGCCTACATGGACAGCGAGCAAGTCGATGGCGGCGACCTGCCGGCAAACAAAGCCAACAACGGCAACGAACTGCCTAACACGCCGAAAAACAGCGCCAGCCTGTGGACGACCTATCAGGTCACGCCAAGGCTGACCATCGGTGGCGGTGCGTTCTATGTCGATGATGTGTTCGGCAGTGCCGCCAACACCACCATGGTCGATTCCTACGTTCGTTACGACGCAATGGCGGCCTACAAGCTGACCAAGAACGTCGACCTGCAACTGAACGTACAGAACCTGACCGACGAAACCTACTACGACAAGGCGTTCTCGACTCACTTCGCCAACCAGGCGGCCGGTCGTACCGCTTTGCTGAGCACCAACTTCCACTTCTGATTGCCACTCACACTGCAATCCCTGTGGGAGCGAGCTTGCTCGCGATGACGTCGCCACATTCAACATTTATGTTGGCCGACACACCGCTATCGCGAACAAGCTCGCTCCCACAGGAGAGGGTGAAATCAGACCCGGCCCCGTTCATCCACATGAACGGGGCCTTTGTGCGTAAAAAAGAATGCTTCTCGACAACCCCACGGCATAATGCGCGCCGTGATGAATCAACTTGAACGAACAAGGCGAGCGACGTGTTGAAGAAAACCCTGTTCCAGTTGCACTGGTTTTTCGGCATCAGCGCCGGGCTGGTCCTGGCCCTGATGGGCATCACCGGGGCGGCGGTGTCGTTTCAGGATGAAATCCTGAGCACACTCAATCCTTCTGTGTTGCAGGTCGAGAAACAGGTCGCCGGTGTGCTGCCGCCCGTCGAACTGGTGGAGCGAATCGAAGCCGCATCGGGCAAAAAAGTCTCGATGCTCACGGTGGAAACGGACAGCGGCAGCGCCGCCAAAGTGTGGTTCACCCCGCCGCCGGGTGAACGCCGTGGCGAGATGCGCTACTTCGACCCGTACACCGCCGAGTTCCTCGGCGACGCCACCGGCCAGGGCTTTTTCGGCCTGATGCTGCAACTGCACCGTTTCCTCGCCATGGGCGACACGGGTCGGCAGATCACCGGCGCGTGCACGCTGATCCTGGTGTTCTTCTGCCTGTCCGGCCTGTACCTGCGCTGGCCTCGCCAGTGGAAAAGCTGGCGGACCTGGCTGACCCTGGACTGGAAGAAAAAGGGCCGCAGCTTCAACTGGGACCTGCACTCGGTGGCCGGCACCTGGTGCCTGGTGTTTTACCTCCTGGCGGCGCTGACCGGGTTGTCCTGGTCCTACGAGTGGTACAACAAAGGCCTGACCCGGTTGCTCTCCGACTCACCACAGAGCGAACGCGTGCGCGGCGGACGCGGCCCTGCGCCAAGCGGTCCGGCACCGACGGCCGATTACTCGGCGATGTGGAGCAGCATCTACAGTGCGGCCGGTCCGCAACTGAGCTCCTATAACGTGCGCATGCCGCCCGTGGCCGGCCAACCGGCGACCGTTTACTTCCTGCTGAAAACTTCGCCTCACGACCGCGCCCTGAACCAGATCACCCTCGACCCGGCCACCGGCGTGGTCAAACGGGTTGATCGCTACAGCGACAAGAGCCTCAAGGCGCAACTGCTGACCAGCATCTATGCGCTGCACGTCGGTAGTTACTTCGGCATCGTCGGGCGCATTATCCTGACCATCGCCTCGCTGACCATGCCGCTGTTCTTCATCACCGGCTGGATGCTGTACCTGGATCGTCGGCGCAAAAAGCGCCAGATCAAGGATGCACGCAAAGATCTCGTGCAAACCGCCAGCGACGCGCCGGCGTGGCTGATCGGCTTCGCCAGCCAAAGTGGTTTTGCCGAACAGCTGGCATGGCAAACCGCCGGGCAATTACAGGCCGCGGGCTTGCCGGTCAAAGTGCAGCCATTGGCGGACGTCAGCGAGCAGGACTTGCATGAATCGAACAATGCCTTGTTCGTGGTCAGCACCTTCGGCGACGGCGAAGCACCGGACAGCGCCCGCAGTTTCGAGCGCAAGGTACTGGGCCGGACACCGAGCCTGGGACGCCTGAATTACGCCGTCCTGGGGTTGGGCGACCGGCAGTATCAACACTTCTGCGGTTTCGCCAAACGCCTGCACGCCTGGTTGGGCGAACAGGGCGCAAAGACCCTGTTCGCCCCGGTGGAGGTCGACAGCGGTGACCCTTACGCCTTGCGCCACTGGCAACAGCAACTGGGCCTGTTGACCGGCCAGGCCCCCGTGGATACCTGGCAAGCGCCCAGCTACGACAACTGGACCCTGCTGCATCGTGAACTGCTCAATCCGGACAGCAGTGGCTCGCCGGTGTACTTGTTGGGCCTCAAGCCTCCTTCCACCAGCAGCTGGCTGGCGGGCGACCTGGTGGAAGTGATGCCGCGCAACTGCACGTGGGCCATCGAGCACTTCCTCGATGGCATGGGGATTCACGGTGAAACCAAGGTGCAACTCAACGGCCTGGAAGAAACCCTCGAACAGGCCCTGGCCAGCCGCCAGTTGCCGGAGAACCGCGCCCACCTGGTCGGCCTGCACGCCCAAGCGTTGGCAGAGGCCCTCGTGCCGCTGGCCATGCGCGAGTATTCCATTGCGTCGATCCCGGCCGATGGCGTGCTGGAATTGATCGTGCGTCAGGAAGTGCATGCCGACGGCAACCTCGGTGTCGGTTCCGGCTGGCTGACCGAACACGCGCCGGTGGGCAGTTCCATCAGCCTGCGCGTGCGGCGCAACAGTGGTTTCCATCTGCCGGCCCAACCGGTGCCGATGATCCTGCTGGGCAATGGCACGGGCCTGGCCGGGTTGCGCAGCCTGCTCAAGGCCCGGATTGCCGATGGTCAGCAACGCCAGTGGCTGCTGTTTGGCGAGCGCCACCGCGAGCACGATTACCTGTGCCGAAAGGAGCTGGAGGAGTGGCTGATCAATGGTGATCTGGCGCGCCTCGACCTGGCATTTTCCCGCGACCAGGCCGAAAAGATTTACGTACAGGATCGCCTGCGTGAATCGGCGGCCGAGCTCAAGAAGTGGCTGGCGGACGATGCGGTGATCTACATCTGCGGCAGCCTTCAAGGCATGGCTTCGGGCGTGGATCAGGTGCTCAACGAAGTGTTGGGTAGCGCCGAAGTGGAGCGCCTGATCGAACAGGGCCGCTACCGCCGCGACGTGTACTGATTCACCCTGAACCAATGTGGGAGCGGGCTTGCTCGCGAAAGTGGAGTGTCAGCAAAGATGATTTCGACTGACACGACGCCTTCGCGAGCAAGCCCGCTCCCACAGTGGCTCGGGTGTGAGTCAAACCGGCTGCAACTTCCGCTCGAATACAGACACCCCGTCCAGATCCCGCAACACCACGCTCAACTCCCCGCTCTGCCCATCGATGTTCACCTCGCCAAAAAACTGAAACCCGGCAAACGGCGAGACGTTCTGCGCGGGCGGCGCCTTCTCGAACACCACTTCAGGACCAAAGGTTTTATCCAGCGAGTTCGGTCCAAAGCTACCGGCATTCAGCGGTCCGGCGACGAACTCCCAGAACGGTTCGAAATCCTGAAACGCCGCCCGGTCCGGATGGTAATGATGGGCCGCGCAGTAATGCACATCCGCGGTCAGGAACAGGAAGTTGCGCACCTCTTGCGCCCGCAGAAAGCCGAGCAGTTCTGCGATCTCCAGTTCACGCCCCTGTGCCGGGCCGGGGTCACCGTTGGCCACGGCCTCCCAGCGCGCGACACCAGGGCTGACCTCGCCGTCGGGCACGCCGAGGCCAATGGGCATGTCGGCGGCGATCACTTTCCATTGCGCGTTCGAGGCCTGCATTTCGCGCTTGAGCCAGTCCAGTTGCTCACGCCCGAGGAAAGGTTTTTCAGCGCCCTGATTGTCATCGTTGGGCCCGCGATAACTGCGCATGTCCAGTACAAAAACATCGAGCAGCGGCCCGTAACCAAGCTTGCGGTAGATCCGCCCTCCGCCATCGGCACTCTGCAAACGCATCGGCGCATATTCAAGCCAGGCCTGGCGTGCGCGGCCCACCAGGCTGTGGATATCTTTGTCCTGGTAACGCGCATCCAGCTGCTTGCCCGGCGACCAGTTGTTCACCACTTCGTGGTCGTCCCACTGCCAGATCTGCGGGACCTCGGCGTTGAAGCGACGGATGTTTTCGTCCATCAGGTTGTAGCGATAGTTGCCGCGATACTCATCGAGGGTCTCGGCGACTTTGCTCTTGGCCTCGGTGGTGATGTTGCGCCACACCCGGCCGCCTTCCGTGGTGAGCTGAGCCGGGATCGGGCCGTCGGCGTAAATGGTGTCGCCGCTGTGGATAAAAAAGTCTGGCAAACGCAGGCGCATTGCTTCGTAGATGCGCATGCCGCCAATGTCCGGGTTGATGCCGAAGCCCTGGCCGACGGTGTCGCCGCTCCAGACAAAACGGATGTCACGGCGGGTCTGCGGCACGCTGCGCAAGTGACCGAACCAGGGCTCGCTGGCGATACCGCTCTGGGCGTCTTCAAACTGCACGCGATAGAAAATCGCCTGACCGGCGGGCAGCCCGGTGAGTTCGACCCGGGCAGTGAAATCGGTGCGCGCATCGGCCAGGGACGAGACGAATCGCCGGGGGTTGGGAAACAGGCTGCGGGTGTCCCACTCCACCACCATCCGCGCGGGGCGGTCGCAGCGGCTCCAGATGATCGCCCGGTCGCCCAGCAGGTCGCCGGACTGCACGCCGTCGGTGAGTTGCGGCCGATCCTTGACCGAAGCGATCACCGCCGGCGCCAGCCCCGGCAACAACAGCCCGGCGCCGACCGCTTGCATGACACGACGGCGCCCGAGGTTGAAATCGCTCATGGTGTTCTCCCTGGAAAAGGAAAACTAAAGCATGACCCTATGACCCTGGCATGACACAAATCTTCCCGACACCACAGATCCCTTGTGGGAGCGGGCTTGCTCGCGAAGGCGTCGTGTCAGCCGAAATACTCATTGCTGACACTCCGCTTTCGCGAGCAAGCCCGCTCCCACAGGGTCAGGTGTCAGGCGGTGACGGGTTCTACCGCCAACTCCACCACCTCCGGCCGTTTCACCAGCGCATACGCCACCGCCGTCAACAGACTCCCCGCCACAATCGCCAACAGGTAGAGCAGCGCATGGTTGATCGCATTCGGGATCGCCAGGACGAACAACCCACCATGGGGCGCCATCAATTTGCAGCCGAAATACATCGACAACGCACCCGTCAGCGCACCGCCGGCGATGCTCGCCGGAATCACCCGTAGCGGATCTTTCGCCGCAAAAGGAATCGCCCCTTCAGAGATAAAGCACAGCCCCAGCACCAGCGCTGCTTTGCCGGCCTCGCGCTCGGTCTGGGCGAACTTGCGTCGGGCAATGAACGTGGCGATGCCCAGGCCGATCGGCGGCACCATGCCGGCCGCCATGGTCGCCGCCATCGGCGCGTAGCTCTGCGACGCCAGCAACCCCACCGAAAACGCATAGGCCGCCTTGTTGATCGGCCCGCCGAGGTCGACGCACATCATGCCGCCCAGCAACACACCGAGCAGAATCGCGTTGGTGGTGCCCATGCTGTCGAGAAAGTTCGTGAGCCCGGCAAGCATCCCGGCGACCGGTTTGCCGACCACGTAGATCATCACCAGACCGGTGAACAGACTCGCCAGCAGCGGGATGATCAGGATCGGCTTGAGCGCCTCAAGACTTTGCGGCAATCGCGCATAACGGTTGATCGCCCTGGCCGCATAACCGGCAAGAAAGCCGGCAATGATCCCGCCGATGAAACCGGCGCCCAAGGTGCTCGCCAGCAGTCCGCCGATCATCCCCGGCGCGAGGCCCGGACGGTCGGCGATGGAATAGGCGATATAGCCTGCCAGCAGCGGCACCATCAGCTTGAACGCGCTGTCGCCACCGATCTGCATCAACGCCGCCGCCAGCGTGCCCTCCTCCTTGAACGCGGTGATGCCGAACACGAACGACAAGGCGATCATCAAGCCGCCGGCCACCACCATCGGCAACATGAAGGACACGCCGGTCAGCAGGTGTTTATAGACGCCCGTCTTCTCCTGTTTGGCCGTTGTTTTGGCAGCGCTCGATGCGCTTTCCTGTTGGCCTTCGGCCAAGGCCTTTTTCAACGTCGCTTCGGCTTGCTTGAGGGCAATGCCGGTGCCGCAGCGATAGATTTTCTTGCCGGCGAAACGCTCGGTGGCGACTTCGATATCGGCCGCCAGCAGCACCACATCGGCCTCGGCAATCGCTTGCGCGCTCAATGGATTGCGCGCGCCGACCGAGCCCTGGGTTTCCACCTGCAGCTCATAGCCCAGGCGCTTGGCCGCTTGCTGCAAGGCTTCGGCGGCCATGAACGTGTGAGCGACACCCGTCGGGCACGCGGTAACGGCCACCAGTCGCGGCGCGTTCTGGACAACCGCCACAGGTTCGACGACGGCCTCTTCGGCGGCGTAAACCTGAGCGTCCTGCGCTCCACGGCGCAGCACGGCTTCCACGTCTTGCAGGGCCTGGGCCGGGGTGCTCTGGAACACCCGCTTGCCGACAAAGCGCGACATTTCCACCGGCGCGCTGGTCACCAGCAACACCCACTCCGCCGCGTCGAGGGTGGCCGCCGACAGTTGCTTTTCGGGATGCGCGGCATCGGTGACTTCGACACTGGTGCTCCAGCCCTGGCGCTGGGCCGCGGCATCGAGCAGCCGGGCACACAGCACACTGGTGACCATGCCGTTCGGGCAGGCCGTAACGATGGCTAACTTCATGACAATCCCTCTTATTGTTCTGTCAGGGGACGCACGCGCACACCCTGTTCGAGCTGCGCCAGTTGCGCTGCATCGCCAATGCCGAATCCGATCTGGGTCACTGCCATCGCGGCAATCGCCGTGGCGGTGCGCAAGGTCTGCTCCGGCGTATCGGCACTGAGCAAACCGTGGAGCATCCCCGCCAGCAACGAATCACCCGCGCCCACCGTGCTGGCGACGTTGACCCTGGGTGGCGTGGCATGCAGCGCCGAGCCGACGCTGAACCAGTTCACGCCATCGACGCCATGGGAAATCACCACATGCTCGATGCCCTGGGCATGCAAACGCTCCGCCGCCAAGGCCTGGGCACTGACCGACACGACCTCGCAGCCCAGCACCTCGGCCAGCTCTTCAGTGTTGGGTTTGATCAGCCACGGCCCCGCTTTCAGCGCTGCGCGCAATGCCTCGCCGCTGGTGTCGAGGGCGACATTCAGCCCCAGGTTCTTCAAGCGCAATATCAACGCCTGCAACCATTGCGCACTGACGCCCAACGGCAAGCTTCCGGCGACAACCACCGCATCGTGCCCCGGAGCAATCTGCTCCAGCCGATCCATCAAGGCCTGCTGTGCCGCCTCGCTGACCTGCGGCCCCGGCCCGTTGATGTCGGTGATGCGGCCGTCGCTTTCCGCCAGTTTGATATTGCTGCGGGTTTCGCCCGGAACACGGATGAAGGCATCGACAAAACCGCGTTTGGCGAACAATGTTTCGAACGCTTGCAGGTTGTCTTCGCCAAGAAAGCCACTGACGGTCAGCTGATGCCCGAGGTCCGCCAGCACTTGCGCCACGTTCACGCCTTTGCCGGCGGCGTGGGTGTGCATGACATCGCTGCGATTGACCTGGCCGGCTTCAAGGCGCGGCAACTGGACGGTCAGGTCCAGCGCCGGGTTGAGGGTCAGGGTGAGAATCCGTGCCATTACAGGGCCTCCACGAGTGCGCGCACTTCATTGGCGCTGCCCACGGCCAAGGCCTGTCGGGCAAGGGTTTGAGTCTGAGTGAAGCCCAGTTCGCGAATCCGCGCCTTGACCTCGGCAATGCTGCGCGCCCCGACGCTGAGCTCATCCACTCCGAGGCCGACCAGCACCGGCACCGCCAGCGGGTCGGCCGCCAGCTCGCCGCACACACCGACCCATTTGCCGTGGGCATGGGCCGCGCGCACGGTGATGTCGATCAGTTGCAGCACCGCCGGATGCAAGCCATCGGCCTGGGCCGACAGCGTCGGATGGCCACGGTCGATGGCAAGCGTGTATTGGGTCAGGTCGTTGGTACCGACGCTGAAAAAGTCGACCTCTTTGGCCAGTACCGGCGCCAGCAATGCCGCCGACGGCACTTCGATCATGATCCCCAGTTGCAGGTCGGCGACCGGGATTTCCTGGCGCAGGCGTTCGGTCATGTCACGGGCCTGGCGCCACTCGTCGACGCTGCCCACCATCGGGAACATGATCCGCAGCGGCCGGTTGTCGGCAGCCCGCAGCAAGGCGCGCAGTTGCGCTTCCATGATCTGCGGACGCTGCAAGGTCAGGCGAATGCCGCGCACGCCGAGGAACGGGTTCTCTTCCTTCGCAATCGGCCAGTACGGCAGCGGTTTGTCGCCACCGACATCGAGGGTGCGCACCACCAGCGGCCGCCCGGCCAGACCGTCGAGAACGCGGCGGTACTCGATTTCCTGGGTCGCCTCGTCGGGCGCTTGCGGGTGGGCCATGAAAATCAGTTCGGTGCGCAACAGGCCAATGCCTTCGGCGCCCTGCTCCACCGCACTGGTGACGCCGGCGCTTTCACCAATGTTGGCGAACACTTCGACGGCGTGGCCATCGATGGTCAATGCCGGTTGATGACGCAGTTCAGCAGCCGCCTTCAAGCGTTGCTCGCGGGTATCGCGTTCGGCCGTGGCGCGCTGCAAGGTCGCCGCGTCAGCGTCCACATGCAGGCGACCACGCTGGCCATCGAGCAGCAAAGCCGTACCCGGTGCCAGCAGCAACACGCCGGGACCGGCGCCGACCAAGGCCGGAATACCCAGCGCCCGGGCAACAATCGCACTGTGCGCCGTAGCACCACCCCGAGCGGTGAGAATCCCCGCCACGCGAGCCGGGTCGAGACGCGCGACGTCGGACGGGCCGACCTCGTCCATCACCAGAATGTACGGTTGATCCGGTTCGCTCGGGGTTTCGATGCCGCTGAGCTGCATCAACACCCGACGCCCGATGTCGCGCAAGTCGGCCGCACGCTCGGCGAGCAAGGCATCCTGCAACGCTTCCTGCTGCCGAGCCGCCGCTTCAATCACGGCCATCCACGCCGCCTCGGCGCTTTCGCCCTGCTTGAGGCGCGTATCGACCTCATCGGTCAGTTCCGGGTCGTCGAGCATCTCTTGGTGGGTAATGAAGATTTCGCGAATGGCTTTGCTCTTGCTGCGCTCGATCAGGCCCTGGATGTCACGGCGTACCTGCGCCAGGGCGTGCTGGAGGCGCTCGCGCTCGATGCCGGCGGACTCGCCGCGCAACGGGTAATCGATGGTTTGCAGCACCTGAATATGCGCCGGGCCGATAGCGATCCCCGGAGCGGCGGCAATCGCCTGAACCACGCTGCCAGATAACGGAGCGAGGACCACTTCGGCCATATCGGCAACGACTTCACGCGCCTGACTTACCGGCGGCAGCGGTTCGACTTCCTCACCGAGGCCTTCTTCGATGGCGGCCAACAAGGCCGGCAACGCATCCGCCGCGATGCCCGGTTCGGCGATGATTTCCAGGACCTGTCCCCGACGGGCGCCGAGGCTGAGCAACTTGCTCAAGCTCTTTACCGACACCGCACTGTCATGGCCATCGACGATGCGTACGCGGATGTCACCTTCAAAACTCTTTGCCAGTTGCGCGAGGATTTTCGCCGGGCGCGCATGCAAACCGTGGGCGTTGGCCAATGCAATTCGCGCGCTGGGCCAGTCGGCGGGCACTTCACCACCGAGCACTTCGAGGACCTTGCGGCTGCTGGTGGCGCGCCCCAACTCATGGCCACGCCCTTCGATCAACAACGCGCACAGGCGTTCGAGCAGGGCTTGATGGGCCTCACCGAGGCTGGCCAGGCAGAACAGTCCAGTGAGTGGCTGGCCGAGATAACGCAGCGGTCTGTCCGGGGTGACGAAGGCCAGGCCCGGACGCTTCACCGTCTGTTCGCTGTGCAGCCACCACAGGCCATCGCCCAAGGGCAGCGCTTCAACCTGCTGCAGCACGGCGGAGAAACCGTTGCTCACGCAGTCGGCCTGCCGCAGCAAACGTGCACCACGCCAGACCAGCTCTTCGAAATCTTCGGCCGCCACACCGAGACCGATCATCTGTGCATCCAGCGCCAACTCCTGCGGCGCGCCTTGCAGCAACTTCAGCAAGGCTTCGGCGGAACCGGCGCGA
>RCUO01001069.1_pt1 | contig 11046 bp, 9 predicted proteins | sample 2166161 | NCBI WGS metagenome assembly RCUO01 (sample SAMN09932617, study PRJNA488358) | compost metagenome | feature: garden; material: soil; isolation source: compost soil in cyclohexanecarbonitrile-enriched culture | place: Germany: Experimental Botanical Garden Goettingen | collected 2016-01-27 | reverse complement strand
ACTTGCCGGCCGCGACCCAGCGGATCATGACCCGCAGCTGGACCAAGATCAAATCCGGTAAATAAGCCGGTTTGATGCAACAACCTGTTGTCGTCACCCGCGCGGTGGCGGCAGCAGGTGTAATTAAATGACAGAAAGTTTTGCTGGAACGGTTTTTCGAGGGTAAGTTGCGCGCCGGTTTTGTTGCCGGGCAACCACGGTTGTCATGTAACGCGGGGCAACTTGGGCCCAACTAATTTCAGAGGACCTCCACGTGCCTGTTTTTTCTTTGTTGCGCAATGCCATGCTGGTGGGCGCCGGGCTGACGATGGCCGTCAGTGTCCAGGCCGCCGGTACCGTGCATATTTATAACTGGTCGGACTACATCGGCGAGACCACCCTGGCCGATTTCCAGAAAGAGACCGGTATCAAGCCGGTTTATGACGTCTTCGATTCCAACGAAACCCTGGAAGGTAAATTGCTGGCCGGGCGTACCGGCTACGACGTGGTCGTGCCGTCGAACCACTTCCTCGGCAAGCAGATCAAGGCCGGGGCATTCCAGAAGCTCGACAAGTCGCAGCTGCCGAACTATTCGAACCTCGATCCAGTGCTGCTCAAGCGCCTGGAACAGAACGATCCGGGCAACCTGTACGCCGTGCCGTACCTGTGGGGCACCAACGGCATCGGTTACAACGTCGACAAGGTCAAGGCTGTGCTGGGCGTCGATACGATTGATTCGTGGGGCGTGCTGTTCGAGCCGCAGAACATCAAGAAACTGCAAAGCTGTGGCGTCGCATTCCTCGACTCCGCCGATGAAATGATGCCGACAGTGCTCAATTACATGGGCCTGAACGCTAACAGCACTGATCCCAAGGACTACGAAAAGGCCACCGCCAAGTTGCTTGCAGTGCGGCCTTACGTGACCTACTTCCATTCCTCCAAGTACATCGCGGATCTGGCCAACGGCGATATCTGCGTGGCGATCGGTTTCTCCGGCGACATCTTCCAGGCCAAGAACCGCGCCGAAGAAGCCAAGAAAGGCGTGAACATCGCCTACTCGATTCCGAAAGAGGGTGGTGCGCTCTGGTTCGACATGCTGGCGATTCCGAAGGACTCGGCCAACGTCAAGCAGGCCCACGCCTTCATCAACTATTTGCTCAAGCCTGAGGTGATTGCCCAGGTCAGCGATTACGTCGGCTATGCCAACCCTAACCCGGGGTCGGACAAACTGATGGAACAGTCCATTCGCACCGACGAAGCGGTTTATCCACCGCAAGAGGTGCTCGACAAGACCTACGTGTCGGTCGAGTTACCGCCGAATATTCAACGTTTGATGACCCGCAGCTGGACCAAGGTCAAGTCGGGTAAATAGTTTCAAGGCTCAAACTATCCAAGGTTCGCTCACCTTGAGCGAACTGAAAATTTTGTTGGGAGTTTCGTAAATGGCAGTTGCCTCCGGCGCCTATAAGAAAGCCCTCGAGGGCGACCAGACACCGAAACAGGTGTTGGTCAAAATCGACCGGGTCACGAAGAAGTTCGACGAGACGATTGCCGTGGACGATGTGTCCCTGGAAATCAAGAAAGGCGAGATTTTCGCCCTGCTCGGCGGTTCGGGATCGGGCAAATCCACTTTGCTGCGCATGCTCGCAGGTTTCGAACGGCCCACGGAGGGGCGCATTTTCCTCGATGGCGTAGACATCACTGATATGCCGCCATACGAGCGGCCGATCAACATGATGTTCCAGTCCTACGCCTTGTTCCCGCACATGACCGTGGCGCAGAACATCGCCTTTGGCCTCAAGCAGGACAAACTGCCGGCGTCAGAGATCGACGCCCGCGTGGCCGACATGCTCAAGCTGGTACAGATGAGCCAGTACGCCAAGCGCAAACCGCATCAGTTGTCCGGTGGTCAGCGTCAGCGTGTGGCCCTGGCCCGTTCCCTGGCCAAGCGACCGAAGCTGCTGCTGCTCGACGAACCGATGGGCGCACTGGACAAGAAACTGCGCTCGCAAATGCAGCTGGAGCTGGTGGAGATCATCGAGCGTGTCGGCGTAACCTGCGTCATGGTGACCCACGACCAGGAAGAGGCCATGACCATGGCCGAGCGTATCGCGATCATGCACCTGGGCTGGATCGCCCAGATCGGCAGCCCGATCGACATCTACGAAACCCCGACCAGCCGCCTGGTCTGTGAATTCATCGGTAACGTGAACATCTTCGAAGGCGAAGTGATCGACGATGCCGAAGGCCACGCGATCATTACCTGCAAAGACCTGGATCGTCAGATCTACGTCGGCCACGGCATCAGCACTTCGGTGCAGGACAAGTCGGTCACCTACGCGATCCGTCCGGAAAAACTGCTGGTCACCGCCGACATGCCGACCTGCCAGTACAACTGGTCCAGCGGCAAAGTGCACGACATCGCCTACCTGGGTGGGCACTCGGTGTTCTACGTCGAATTGCCAAGCGGCAAGCTGGTGCAGTCGTTCGTGGCCAACGCCGAGCGTCGCGGGCAGCGTCCGACCTGGGGTGATCAGGTCTACGTGTACTGGGAAGACGACAGCGGCGTGGTGCTGCGCTCATGAACATGCGCAAATTCAAGCGTCGACTCAATCGAATAATTCCCGGTGGCCGTCAGATGGTCATCGGGGTTCCCTTCATCTGGCTGTTCCTGTTCTTCATGCTGCCGTTCTTCATCGTACTGAAGATCAGCTTCGCCGAAGCGGACGTGGCCATTCCGCCATACACCGAGATCTACAGCTACGCCGAGCAGAAGTTGCAGTTGCTGCTTAACCTGGGCAACTACGCGATGCTGGCCGGTGACGAGCTGTACATCGCCGCTTACCTCGGCTCGTTGAAGATGGCGTTTTTCAGCACCATCCTCTGCCTGCTGATTGGCTACCCGATGGCCTACGGCATCTCCGTTGCCCGCAAGGAAGTGCAAACGGTGCTGGTGCTGCTGATCATGATGCCGACCTGGACCGCGATCCTGATCCGCGTGTATGCGTGGATGGGCATCCTCAGCAACAACGGCCTGCTCAACGGTTTCCTGATGAGCATGGGCTGGATCGACGAGCCGCTGCAGATCCTCAACACCAACCTGGCGGTCTACATCGGCGTGGTTTATTCCTACCTGCCGTTCATGATCCTGCCGCTGTACGCCAACCTGGTGAAGCACGACCAGAGCCTGCTGGAAGCTGCGTCGGACCTGGGTTCGAGCACCTTCAACAGCTTCTGGAAAATCACCGTGCCGCTGTCGAAAAACGGCATCATCGCCGGCTGCATGCTGGTGTTCATCCCGGTGGTGGGTGAGTTCGTGATCCCGGAACTGCTCGGTGGTCCGGAAACCCTGATGATCGGTAAAGTGCTCTGGCAAGAGTTCTTCAACAACCGTGACTGGCCGGTGGCGTCTGCCCTGGCGGTGGTGATGCTGGCGATCCTGATTGTGCCGATCATCCTGTTCAACCGCAGTCAGGCCAAGGAAATGGAGGGTAAAGAATGAAGCGCTTCCGTTTCTCCAGCCTGATGCTGGTAGTGGGTCTGTTGTTCATCTACCTGCCGATGCTGATCCTGGTGATCTACTCGTTCAACGCCTCCAAACTGGTAACGGTGTGGGGCGGCTGGTCGATCAAGTGGTACGTCGGCCTGCTCGACAACAGCCAACTGATGGGCTCGGTGGTGCGCTCGCTGGAAATCGCCTGCTACACCGCCATCGCGGCGGTGGCACTGGGTACATTGGCGGCGTTCGTCCTGACGCGCATTACGCGCTTCAAGGGCCGTACCCTGTTCGGTGGCCTGGTCACTGCGCCGCTGGTCATGCCTGAGGTGATCACCGGTCTGTCGCTGTTGCTGCTGTTCGTGGCCATGGCGCAGATGATCGGCTGGCCGCAGGAACGCGGCATCGTCACCATCTGGATCGCCCACACCACGTTCTGTGCGGCCTATGTGGCGGTGGTGGTTTCGGCGCGCTTGCGCGAGCTGGACCTGTCCATCGAAGAAGCAGCCATGGACCTGGGCGCGAAGCCGTGGAAGGTGTTCTTCCTGATCACCATCCCGATGATCGCGCCGTCGCTGGCAGCGGGCGGCATGATGTCGTTCGCCCTGTCGCTGGATGACCTGGTGCTGGCGAGCTTCGTGTCCGGCCCGGGCTCCACGACCCTGCCGATGGAAGTGTTCTCGGCGGTACGTCTGGGGGTCAAACCCGAGATCAACGCCGTGGCCAGCCTGATCCTGCTGGCGGTGTCCATCGTGACCTTCCTGGTCTGGTTCTTCAGCCGTCGCGCCGAAGAAAGCCGTCGTCGTGCGATCCAGCAGGCGATCGAAGAAGCGGCAGCCGACTCGTGGAAGCAACCGGACGTGCGTCGCGCGCAGGCGCCGGAAGCGGCTTGAGCCTGACGTCGGGTTGACCACGCTCTTGTGATCAACCCAATCCAAAATGTGGGAGCGGGCTTGCTCGCGAAAGCGTTGTGTCAGTCAATGTGGATGTAGACTGACACGACCCCTTCGCGAGCAAGCCCGCTCCCACATTTGCTTATGCGACCCAGGGAGATTTGCGAATGACCTCGACGAAGTTCATCGGCTTGAACCCCGGCTCCTGATCCACCAGCACATCAGTCTTCACATTGCCGAACGTGGTCTGCGGACGATGGCGCAAGCCGTCGGCAAACGCGCAGATGATGCACTCCTTGAATCCCTCGCCCCGTGGATGCGCATGCACCACCGCTTCGCGCTGCACGCTGGAAAACGCCGCGTAGTCCATGCCCAGCACGTCCATTTCGACGCCAGCCGTGACCAGTGCCACGGTGGACCGCAAATGCTGAGGCACGCCCGGCGTGGTGTGCAGGGCAATCGATAGCCAGACCTGTTCGATGTCGTCATCGCTCAATCCGTAAGGCTTGAGGAACGCCGCTGCCGCGTTGGCACCGTCGACTTCGAAGCGCTCGTTGTCGCTGCGATGACCTTGCACCAGTCCCAGGTCATGGAACATCGCGCCGACGTACAGCAACTCCGGGTTGTAGGCCAGTTGCTTGCGCTCGCCGCTCAGAGCACCGAACAGGAAGACCCGGCGCGAGTGGTGGTAGAGCAGGTCGGACTCGATGTCGCGGATGTATTCGGTGGTGGCCTTGGCCAGTGCGCTGTCGGGGATCTTGATGCCGGCGATGGTGGTGCTCATGGAGTTTTCCTCGTCGTGAACGCCTTGGCGGCGCTGAGGGTTTAAGTCTGTTCCGGCCCCGGAAACCGGACAATCGATCCATGGCTGCTATCCCGGCCAATGAGCGTGCATATCGTGCCAACCTCGCTTGTTGGGCGTGGATTGGCTAGGGTGCATGCAGACCCTGTAGGAGCGAGCTTGCTCGCGATGCACGTGAGGGCACCGCGTACATCCAGCCAGCTCCCGTCATCGTTGACGTCCATCGCGAGCAGGCTCGCTCCTACAGGTGAGCGTTGCAATCGGTGCCATGAGAGGCTCTTCGAACCATGAGTAAAACCGTAGCCATCGTGGTGTTCGCCGGCGTTCAGTCGCTGGATGTCACCGGCCCCATGGATGTGTTTTCCGAGGCCAATCGCTTCCTTGCCCCGCAGGATCACTATCGGCTGGAGGTGATCGGCGTCGAGCGCGGGATGATGGCGTGCTCCAACGGTTTGGCACTCAATGCCCATCGGCATTTCAGCGAAGCGCTGGAGCCGTATGACCTGTTGCTGGTGGCGGGCGGGCCGCAGTTGCCGTTCATGGATTTCGGCATGGCATTCGACGGCTGGTTGCGCGATGCCTGCGCGCGGGCCAAGCGCTTCGGCTCGATCTGCAACGGCGCGTTCATGCTCGCCCGGGCCGGATTGCTGGAGGGGCGCACGGTCACCACGCATTGGCAGGACGCATCGGATCTGGCGGCGCTGTGCCCCTCGTCCCGGGTGGAAGCGGATCGACTGTATGTTGAGGACGGCGAGCTGTTCACCTCGGCCGGGGTCACAGCGGGGATCGATCTGTCGTTGTATCTATTGGGCCGGGATCACGGGCCGGAAGTTGCACTGAGCGTCGCCAAGCGGCTGGTGGTGTTCACCCAGCGTTCGGGCGGGCAGTCGCAATTCAGCCCGTTCCTCACACCCCACGCCGAAGCGGATTCGGCGGTAGCGATGGTGCAGCATTACGTGCTGGCCAACCTGACGGGCGACCTGGCCATCGCCGACCTGGCCAATGCCGCCAACATGAGTGCGCGCAACTTCTCCCGGGTGTTTGCCAGGGAAGCGAAAATCACCCCGGCCGAGTTCGTCGAGCGAGCGAGGGTCGATGCGGCGCGCACGCTGCTGGAAAGCACCCGTGCGCCGCTCAAGACCGTGGCCTATCAATGCGGTTTTCGCGATGCCCAGCACATGCGCAGTGTGTTCAATCGCAGGTTGGGGGTGACGCCGCAGCAGTTCCGGCTGAACTTTGCGGCGATGGTTTGAGCTGAATTTGTAGGCGTCTATCAGGGCCCCATCGCGAGCAAGCTCGCTCCCACAGGTTTCTCTGGTGTTCACATAATTTGTGTTCGACACAGATCCTTGTGGGAGCGAGCTTGCTCGCGATGACGCCAGCCCGGCCAGCAAAAATCTATGGTACAGCCCGCGCCGGCAACAGCTTCAACGTACTGCGGGTATTGGCCGTGATCTCTTCTTCATTGAGATGCGCCTGGAAGTACATCCCCTCGACGTAGGCCTCGGCCTGATCATCATAGTGGCTGTCGAACAGGACTCCGCTCTGGCCGACCGGGTTGATGGTCAGGCTGTGGGCCGGGTCGGCGAAGTCGATCAGGCGCCGGGTCGAAGGGCCGTAGGTGACGGGCCAGGGTGCCGGTCCGATTTTCGCCGAGAGGTTGTTCGGCACTTCATGACTGCCAGGTGCGGCGAAGGGGCCGACATTGAAGAACAGGTCCAGCGGCTTCTGCTGCCCGAGCGGATGGCCATGGGTCAATGTGTGCGCGCTGCCCCACTGCCATTGCGAGGCGTCTGCGCCGAGGGTGCTCTTGAGGTGCGCGAGGCTGGCTTGCCAGGCGGCCTTCACCGTGTCGGCACGGGTTTCCTTGCCGAGGGTGCTGCGGTTGTCCCACCACGGTGAATCGGCGCTGGCGGCCAGGCGGGGGAGCGCGGCGTCGATCACCCGGGTCGAGAGCAGCGTTTCGAAGAAGTCGTTACCCAGTTCATCGCGCATCGTCGCGTCAGTCAGGTTGAACAGGAACTGGTTGAACAGCGTGGCACTGGTCGAGTCGATCGGGTAATCGCCTTTCCACTGGGCCAGTTGCTCCACCAGTTTGAGTTCGGCGGGATCGCTCACCACTTCGCGCAACACCGGCAACAGCGGTGCCAACAGGCGCGGGCCGTAGGCGGTAGTGGTGCCCAGTTGCAGTTTCTGGCTGTTTTCCAGGTCCCATTTGATCGCTTTGTCGCTGAGCTGGCGATTGAGTTGCTGGCCGCGATCGGCAAGGTTGTAGTAGCCGGGAATCTCCATGCCGGTTGGCGACACCGGCTGGAAGTTGGCCGAGACGATGTAGCCCCGGGCCGGGTTTTCTTCCTGAGGGTTGGCGCTGAACGGGTAGAAGCCATCCTTGTCCGCCTCGGCGGTGCTGCCATCGAGGATGAACCACGGGCGTACACCCGCCGGGCGTTTAGGCAATTGTGCCGCCGCCCACCAGCCGATATCTCCCTTGGCATTGGCCCAGACAACGTTCAGGCCCGGGGCCTGGATTTTTGCCGCGGCACCACGGGCCTTGGCCAGGGTGTCGGCGCGATTGAGCTGGTAGAAACCCTCCAGGATCGGGTTCTGGCTTTCGAGAAATGCCCACCACATGGCAATCGGGGTTTTACCGACGCCGCTGCCCAAGGCATCGTTGACGATCGGGCCGTGGGGCGACTGACGCAACACCAGGGTGACTGGCGCCTGGCCCTTGACTGCGATCTGCTGCTCGCTGGTCGTCATGTCCACCCACTTGCCGCGATACCAGACCTGATTGGGGTTGTCCGGGTTGACCTTCTCGGCGATCAGGTCGAGGTCGTCATTCTGGAACATGGTGATGCTCCAGCCGAAGTCGTGGTTCATGCCCAGCGACGCAAACGGCATCAAGGCCTGATAGTGGCCGTAGAGTTCGAAGCCGGGCGCCGAGAGCTGCGCTTCGTACCACACTGACGGCGCGGAAAAACGGATATGCGGATCACCCGCCAGCAGCGGCTTGCCGCTTTGGGTCCGGCTGCCCGCGACGACCCAGGCGTTGCTGCCCTCGAACTGTGGCAGGCCGTTGTCAGCCAGGGCTTGTTCGCTCAAGCGGGCGAGGGCATTGAGGTCTTTCCAGTCGGCGCTGGCCAAGGTGGTGCCGGTCCCGTTGAGCACGCCCTTGGGCTGCCAGTCGAGATCGAAGATGTTCAGGTATTGGGGCCCCAGTTGATCGCGCACGAATGTCAGCAGGGGTTCGGTACGAAATGCCGCAGCAAAACTGTAGGCCATGTAGCCGGCGATGCTGATGGTGTCCTGGGCGGTGAACGGGCGTTTTGGAATGCCCAGCACATCGAACTCCACGGGTTTGGCGTGGCTGTCCTGATACTGGTTGATGCCGTCCAGATAGGCTTGCATGGCGATGAAGGAGGGCGACTGCTTGTCGAGGTTCGCCAGGTAAGTTTCTGCGCGTTCGCGAATGCGCAGGCTGCGCATCAGTTTGTCGGTGTCGAGCAGCTTCGGCCCGAGCACTTCAGCCAGCTCGCCACGGGCCAGGCGGCGCAGGACTTCCATCTGGAACAGGCGGTCCTGGGCATGCACGTAGCCGAGGGCGCGGTACAGGTCGGTTTCGTTGTCGGCGCGGATGTGCGGGATGCCACGCTCGTCGTAGCGCACGGTGACGGAGCCTTGCAGGTGTTGCAGTTCCACCATGCCCTGGCGTGACGGCTGCTTGCTGTAGAGGTACCAGCCGGCTCCGGAGGCCAGCACGACGATCAACAGAGCGAGAGCGGTCAGGCTGCGTTTCATAAGAGTCCTTGTTGTTATTGTGATTCCTGATGCCACTGTGTAACACGGGGTGCCGATTTGGCGCATCGCCCGTAGGAGGGATTCGTATTACCCCGTCTTTCCCTATTTAGTTGGATCGACAGGCCACGGGCAGTAACAACCCACGGCCAGTGTGTGCGTGGCACTCACTGCGCGGCCTTCATCCAGCGCTTGCAGGATCGGCTCGATAAAGCTGTTGCTCGAGTTGCAGGTCAGGCCTTCGCTGTAGGGGCCGAAGTACGCCAGTTTGCCGCTGCGATCCCAGATCGCCACGGCCGGGCTGGCGGGGATCTGTTCGGAGCCGGGCAGGATGTCGATGGTTTTGAGGCTGCTCAAGGTGCTCGGCAATTGGCCGTGGCTACCGGGTTTTTGCACGGCATAGAATTCCACGCCATGGGGTAGGTAGCGCTCCACCAGTTCGGTCAGGTGTTGTTGATTGCCGACATTGCACGGGCAGGCCGGGTCCCAGAAATGCACAAGGCGGATGGCGCCAGGGCCGGCGAGGGATTCGGGAAGGCGTAGCGGATCACCGGAAAACATCGCGGTGTGCTCGCTGAACGCCCGCAGGTAACGCCCCTGGAACCAGTCGTAGGCCGCCCACAATACGCCAGCACACACCACGGCGAGCAGGCTGGCAAACAGGGGGGCGCGAAGGGGCGAGCGCATCGGTTCAATCCTCGAAGGGTGGCTAGCTTGCCATGCTTGCCGCGACAGATGAATATCGCAGGCCTATAAAGTCCGTTTCACGTTCTGGAATCGTCCATGCCGGCTACTTTCGACCCTGATCTTCTACGTGCAAGCCTGCTGCCATTGGCTGCCGGGCAGGCGTTGTCGGCGCAGGCGCAGGCTTACCAGCAATTCTACGGGCTGGATTTTGCCTCGCGTCAGGTGCGCAGCGGCCTTGGGCGATTCGAGGTCGACGGTTATGAGCTGGTCAGCCAGTTCTGGTGGCCCGAGCGAGCCAAGGCGACGCTGTTTGTCATCCACGGTTTCTACGACCACACCGGGCTCTATCGGCATGTGATCGAGTGGGCGCTGGACCAGGGCTTTGCGGTGATTGCCTGCGACTTGCCGGGGCATGGCCTGTCCAGTGGCGAACGGGCGAGCATCAAGGATTTCGCCGAGTATCAGGACGCATTGCAAGGGTTGTTCCGCGAGGCGCAATCCCTCGACTTGCCGCAGCCGTGGCACTTGTGCGGGCAGAGCACCGGCGGGGCGATCGTGATCGATCATGTGTTGAATGCAGGGGCGAGCAGCCCGGCCCAGGGCCAGGTGATTTTGCTGTCGCCGCTGGTGCGGCCGCGGGCGTGGGGTTGGTCGCAACTGAGTTACTACCTGCTCAAGCCTTTCGTCAAAGCCATCGCCCGGCGTTTCAGCGAGAACTCCAGCGACCCGGCCTTTCTGCCGTTTCTGCAGGCCGATCCGTTGCAGCCGTTGCGCCTGCCGACAGCCTGGGTGGGTGCGTTGGCGCGCTGGATCAAACGCATCGAGGCCGCACCCATGAGCACCCGCCGGCCGCTGATCGTGCAGGGGCAGGCCGACATGACGGTGGATTGGGAGCACAACCTGGAAGTGTTGCGGGGCAAGTTTGATCGGCCGCAGGTGCTGATGCTGCCCGAGGCACGACATCATCTGGCGAATGAGACGCTGGTGATGCGGCAGGAGTATTTCGGGTTTTTGACCAGACGGATAAAAGGCCGTAATTCCTAGCGCCTGTTCTGGCCCCTTCGCGAGCAAGCCCGCTCCCACAGAGGGGCGGTGTGCACAGATCCAATGTGGGAGCGGGCTTGCTCGCGAAAGCGGTCTATTTGGAAACGAAAATCACTGGGTCAGGTTCGAATTGCTCTGCCCCACCGCCAACCCCGCCCGAATCGCCGCCAGCGCCGCTTGATAATAAGCCTGGCCTTCCGCCGATTCGGCAAAGGTCGCGAACTCTTCCAGTTCGTTGTCCGACAGGTCGCGATAGACATACAGCAGTGTGTTGTTAAGGTCGCTACCGATCTGCTCCATCAGGCGCTGGCGCTGGCCGTTGAGCATGCCCTGGGCCTGACCGGCACCGA
>RCUO01001068.1_pt1 | contig 11050 bp, 7 predicted proteins | sample 2166161 | NCBI WGS metagenome assembly RCUO01 (sample SAMN09932617, study PRJNA488358) | compost metagenome | feature: garden; material: soil; isolation source: compost soil in cyclohexanecarbonitrile-enriched culture | place: Germany: Experimental Botanical Garden Goettingen | collected 2016-01-27 | reverse complement strand
GACGGGACTTATCCTTATATTGGACGTTCGATTATTTATCGTTTCGGTGCTTTTCAGCATCTGTCGCAAGCGGCACTCCAGCATTTCCTGGATGAGCCGATTCAGCCGGCCCAAGTGCGCTGCGCGCTTACCGCCGTTATCCGGCGTATCGTGGAGTCGCCCGGCACTTTTGACGACAACGGCTGGCTGCAGCCGGGCCTCTATGGATACCAGCCGGGCCTCGCCGAGGGCTATATCAGCATCGGCAGCCTGTATCTCTGTTCGACGGTATTTCTTCCGCTGGGACTATCCCCCTCGGAACCGTTCTGGGCAGACCCTGATGCCAAGTGGACTTCCTTGAAAATCGTATCGGGAGAAGATATACCCGGAGATCATTCGCTGTAAGCTGCCGGCAGAACTTATACCGGTCATACTGTACTGCTGCATCAGAAGTACCCTCTTCTCAATTTAGGAGGTCTTAATGGAAATGGATTTACCTTCAACGAGCGATGATTCGCTATACGGATATGTATTCGCTCATTTTATCGGAGAACAAGAGGATGGCGAACAGATCTATTTTGCGCTCAGCCGGGACGGGCTGCACTGGACAGACCTTAATAACCAGAAGCCGGTGCTGATCTCGACGGTTGGGGAGAGAGGAGTGCGGGACCCCTTTCTAATCCGGAGCGCGGACGGAAGCCTCTTCTATCTGTTAGCTACCGATCTCAGCATTTATCACCGGGGCGGCTGGAGCAATGCCCAGGCAACTGTCACCGGAAGCCATTCCTTGATCATCTGGGAATCGGCCGATCTGGTGAACTGGTCGGAGCCCCGAATGGTGGAAGTAGCTCCCAAGGAAGCCGGCTGCGTCTGGGCCCCTGAAGCTATTTATGACGAGGAAGAAGACGATTATCTGGTGTTTTGGGCTTCCAGCAGAGACGCCGCCGATGGCGAGGGACGCGGCCTGCATATTTATGCCAGCAAAACACGGGATTTCCGTACGTTCTCCAAGGCCGAACTGTATATTACCCGCGGGGAACACGGCGGGATTATCGATGCGACGATCATCAAGGCGGACGGCCGCTATTACCGGGCTTCCGGCGACGGTCAAATCACGATAGAATCCAGTGACCGTCTGATGGGGGAGTGGAAGATGATCTCAACGCTGGAGTCGCTGGGGTTTGGGCTGACGGGCAAGGATGTTGAAGGACCCGAATTTTTCAAGTTCAACAACGATGACGGGAAATGGGGGCTGCTGGTCGACCAATATGCCGCCGGAAAGGGATATCTCCCGATCGTCACAACCGATCTCAGCGATACGACCGGAGCTTGCTGGCGCAAGCTTGAGCCCGAAGAATACACATTTGATATCCTAAAAAAACGTCATGGTACGATTCTGCCGATTACCAAAAGGGAGTATGAGGGCATATGGGAAAAATGGGGGGAATGATGAACATGAATCACCCGCAACTGCTGCTTCCTTATTACGTGACGCCAGGAAGTGTGCTTCCTTCTACTGTAGGAGGAGATGCTGTCGTCTGGCATTCTTCTCTTCCCGGAGTTATTAGAGAAGACGGAACACTGGCTGCCCCGCAGGAAGAGATTGGGCCGGAATTTCAATTAAGCGCGGCAACCTCGAATAACACCTATACCTTCAGGGTCCGGATGCTGGGGAATGGCAGCCGCTGGTTGGCTGGATACACAAGGAAGCCGAATGAAAATCTGAATATTTACAGCCTGTTTGTAGCGGGAAGTCTTCACTTGGCGCTTGATCGCGAGGGGGAAAACGGATTTGAAGCTCTAAACAGCAACTACGGCGTTTTGTTCGCCAAAGCCGATTACAGCCGCTATGTGCATGGCGAAACCAAGATGCTGCGAATGCCGCGGATTTTTCGGCTTCTGGACGGGGGATTTGGAATATTGGCCCTGCCTCTTGACTATGAGGGGAACATTGATCGCCTTGGGGAGCTTCTTTATTTTGAAACGGGCGATTTCGTTCATTACGAGGAGAAGGGCAGGTTCGCGTTGACCGGCAGCGCGGTGTTGGACTATTCCTGCGAACTGGATGCGGGCACCCTTCAATACCGGATCGGCTGGAGGGATGAATCCGGGGAGTATTATTATGTCACGACAGAAGACTTTATCCATTTTGACCACGCGCAGCCGGGGGAAATGTATCCGGTTAAGCGGCAGGAGCTTGAGACCCAGGGAGCTGAAACGGGACAACTGATCGCGCTTACATCCTCGGAGGCGCTCTATCTGCGCAACAAATTGGGACGCATCCGCAATGTCTCCGTAGAGGTTCCGCCTATTGCTGTGGAGACAGGGGCTGGTCACTTCAATTTGAATTCGATACGGGCAACGGCCCGCTATTCGGACGGAACGGTTTCCGGCAAGCGCGTCGCCGTCGATCACTCCGAGTGGGCGGCTCTCGACTTGTCCAAAGAAGGTACATATTCGCTTAAGGGAAAGGTAATCCGGAGTTCATTTCCTTATCCGATGATGAGAACCCGGCCGGACCCGCAAATTCTGCGGCATAAGGGCCGCTATTACTTCATTGCCACGGACGATGACGGGCAACGAAGAATTTATATACGCTCCGCCGATACGCTTGAAGGCCTTGAAGATGGACGCAATGAGGAGATTCTGCTATGGGATGGGAGCATTCCAAACGGCGAACGTCATGGAGAGCATTGGGCACCGGAATTGCATGTCATTGGCGGCAAAATGTACTGCTTCCTCGCAATCAGCGTCAACAACAAATGGCATGGCGTTCAGGCTCATGTTGCGGAGCTTCTGGGAGATGACCCGATGAATCCGGAGCATTGGGGTACGCCCAGACGGGTTCTGGACCGCCATGGGAAGGTATTGTCCGACCTGGCTGAAAGAGAAATGAGCATTTCTCTTGACATGACGTATTTCGAGCACATTGGCAAGTCTTATGTCTGCTGGTCGCAGCCGAAGTGGCATGGCGAGGTGCAGGAAAGAGCTTCTCTGTATATTGCGACCGTTGATCCCGAGGAGCCGTGGAGATTGACGAGCGACGCGGTGAGAATTTGCCGGAACGAATACGGTTGGGACCGCAACGGCGATGTGGCGTCAGGCGTCTCCGAAGGTCCTCATGTGCTGAAGCACGGCGACCGGCTCTATATGGTCTTTTCCGGATCGAATGTAGGTCCTCGTTATACCGTCGGCGTGCTGGAGATGGCCGCTTCCGGTAATCCGTTGAATCCTGCCGATTGGCGGAAATCGAATTATCCGTGGATGCATTCCCTGGGCATTCCCGGCCAGTTCGGCCCGGGCCATAATGCGTTCGTTCAAGACGAATTCGGCGATTGGTACAATGTCTATCACGCCTGCGGCGTTGACGGCGGCTGGCGGGACGCCAGTATTCGCCCGGTTCATTTTCGGTTTGACGGCTCACCGGTTCTCGATATGAGGGATGAGGAAGAGCTGCTGCCTGAGCTTGAACAGGTGACGGTGACCATTGTGGTCAAATAACAAGACCCAAAAGCAAATCGGTATTAAATCTTCATATTCATTTGAGTTGAGCATTTGAGAAAAAGGAGGCATATCAGCTTGGAGGCTTATTTATTTGTCCATTTCAAAGAAAAGAAGACACCCGACGGCGAGCAGGTCTATTTCGCGCTTAGCACCGACGGCTTTCATTGGGAGCAGGTGAACGGCGGTGAACCCGTCCTTGAAAGTCATCTTGGCGAAAAAGGGGTCCGCGACCATACGATTGTCAGAACCAAGAATAATAAATTCGTTATTCTGGCTACGGATCTTAGCTTGGCGCTTTCTTTTAACACCAAATATAAAGGAAGCTGGAGTAACATCGGGATCGAGGGCAGCAAGTGTTTGTCCTTATGGGAATCGCAGGATCTGGTGAACTGGTCGGAGCAGCGGCTTGTACAGCTTGGGGATGAAGAATTTGGCTGCCTGTGGGCTCCCGATGTAATCTATGATCCGGCCCAGGATGACTATGTCCTGCATTGGTCCTCTCCACACGCCTCGAACAACTATGGCCCAAAGGCGATCTATTATTCCCGCACCCGGGATTTCGAAACCTTTACCAAGCCGGAACTGCTGTGCCGGAAGGAAGACAGCGGGATCATCGATTCGGCCATTTATGAGGAGAACGGATTTTTCTACCGTTTTCTCAAGAGCGAGGCTAACCCCTCAACCATTATTTTGGAAAAAGGAAGTACGGTCACCGGAGACGGGTACACCAGAATTTCGGCCTTCGATGAGGAAATGGCCAAGCTTCAGCAGGGCGTCTACGAAGCTCCGACAGCCTTTAGGCTGCATAATGGAAAATGGTGTCTGATGCTCGATTTCTATGGCGTTGAAGGAGAAGGTCAGGGATATGTGCCGTTCATTGCCGATTCCCTGGATAGCGGTCGATTCATTCGCTCGGATGACAGCTTCAGCTTTCCTTACGGTTTTAAGCATGGAACGGTACTTGCGATAACGTCTGAAGAATACGGGAGAATCAAAAGCCGTTATGCCAAATGATCTTGTTGCGAATCCGGTGATTTTGCAGAGGGCGGACCCTTGGATTTACCGCCATAGTGACGGTTACTACTATTTTACAGCTTCCGTTCCCGAGTACGATCGTATCGAGCTTCGCAGAGCGGAGACGATCCGGCAGCTTGCGCACAGCGAGCCCGTTGTTATATGGGAGAAGCATACGGATGGGATCATGAGCGGCTATGTGTGGGCACCCGAAATTCACTTTATCGAAGGTAAATGGTATTTGTATTTCTCGGCCGGCAGCCAAGAGGCCCCTTTCGCACAGCGCCTGTACGTTCTGGAGAATGAGGCTGGCAATCCGCTCGAAGGAAATTGGGCGGAAAAGGGAAGGATTGAGACCCGTTGGGATACGTTCTCTCTGGACGCCACGACATTTGAGCATGCCGGAACGCGTTATTTGGTATGGGCGCAGCAAGATCCTGGAATCCGGAACAACTCCAATCTCTATATCTCCCGGATGGCCAATTCATGGACGCTTGAGGGGGAACAGACGATGCTGACCAGACCGGAATATGATTGGGAAAGCGTGAAGTTTCTGGTCAATGAAGGGCCGGCTGTGCTGAAACGAAATGGCAGCATTTTCATTGCTTATTCCGCCAGCGCCACCGATCACCATTACTGCATGGGATTGCTTGCGGCTTCGGATGACAGCGACCTGTTGAACGCAGGCTCATGGAGCAAATCTCCAGTTCCCGTATTCAAGACCAGCGAAAAGAACGGACAATATGGCCCCGGCCATAACAGTTTTACGGTATCCGCTGACGGCACACGCGATATCCTCGTCTATCATGCGCGAAATTACAAAGAGATAACCGGGGACCCGCTATACGATCCGAATAGACATACGCGTGTGCAGCCCCTGGATTGGGGAGAAGACGGACGACCTATATTCGGTGTGCCGGTTCCCGATGGCGAGGAACTGGAAGTCTAGCATTATTCCGGGGGTGCGCAGCCGGCTATCAGTGCGCGGCAGACGGAAAGGGAGGAAGCATATGAATGACCAGGAGCTTCTGGACATCGTAAAGAGTATGAGGCCTGCGGATTTCAGCCTTTATGCCGGGAAGAATGAGGCGGACGCTTATTGGAAGCAGTTGGCACTGTCCGAGAATCTGAAAGAGGATATTCGTGAAATCAGGGAGGAGGGCTGCCGGCTCGAGAGCCTTCCCATTCCAGAGCTGAGCTATACCCTGTTCTCGATATTTGCGCGGACGGGATCGAGACTGGAATATGAACGGGTCTATTTCGAACGGCGGCGCAGGCTGAATACCTATGTATTTCTGACTCTCCTGGAGCCGGAGAAGCCGGAGCATCTGGAGAAGCTGGAGGACATTCTCTGGTCCATATGCGGGGAATACACCTGGTGTCTTCCTGCCCATCTCCCACCGGATCACGACCCTGCCGCCGTAGACCGGTTCATCGATCTGTTCTCCTCTGAAACGGGCTTCGCGCTCTCCGAAATTTCATTGCTTCTGGATGGCCGGCTGTCTCCGCTTCTCTGTTCCAGAATGAGGCATGAAGTGGAGCGGCGTATCTTCCGGCCGTTCATGGAGGATGGCCCGTATGAATGGGAGACTGCCCGGCATAACTGGGCCGCCGTGTGCGCGGGATCGGTCGGAGCGGCTGCCTTGCTGTCTGTGAACGATCCGGCCCTGCTGGCCGCTATTCTGGCAAGGACGGAGCGAAGCATGTGCTGCTATCTGGAGGGCTTCGGAGACGATGGAGCCTGCCTGGAAGGTCTGGGCTACTGGAATTACGGATTTGGCTATTTTACCTATTACAGCGATCTGCTCCGATCAAGAAGCGAGGGGAGACTGGATTGGTTCGGGATTGAAAAGGTACGCAGCATCGCCGAGTTCCAGCAGAAATGCTTCATCGGCGGCAGCTTTGTCGCGAATTTCTCCGATTCGACTCCCCAGGTTCGTGTTCATAGGGGATTGTCGAATTATTTGGCCAGCAGGTATCCCGGCATCGAGTGTCCTCCGGCGGACCTTCGCGCCCCGTACACTGAGGATCACTGCAGCCGGTTTGCACCCGCTCTCCGGAATCTCATCTGGGCGGGGGATGAGGAGATGACAAGGGAGTGGAAAGCCACGGGCTACTATCTTCCCGATGCGGCCTGGCTCGTGTCGAGGCACCAAGCGGCGGAGGGGGTCTTTGGCTTCGCCGCCAAAGGCGGCCACAATGCGGAGCCCCATAATCATAATGATCTGGGACATTTCATCCTCTTTGGTAAGGGGGAGGTCTTCGCAGCCGATCTTGGAAGCGGAGAATATACGGCTGACTACTTCGGAGCCGGCCGCTATCTCTATGACTGTAACGGTTCGCAGGGACATTCGGTGCCGATTATCGACGGCAAGCATCAGCGGGAAGGGCGGGAGCACCGGGCTGAAGTGCTGCATGCGTTGACCGCGCCGGACAGGGACGAACTGAAGCTGGAGCTGTCCCGGGCATACGGAAATGAGGGCCTGCGGTCGCTGATCCGTTCGCTGGTATGGCATAAGGAGGAACGGCCGCGCCTGGAGCTGTCGGATGCGTTCCGGTATGATGGCATGCCGGTAAGCTGGACGGAGCGATTCGTGACTTGGCGCCGTCCGGAGATCCTTCGGTCCGGAACGGCGCTGCTGCCGGGAATGGAAGGCGGGGTCGAAGTACGTTATGACGCCCTGACCGTGGAACCGGAGATTGCCTCGCATATATACCGGGATCATTTCGGCCGGGAGACAGTATGGCACAGCCTGGATTTTCATGCCCTTCGGCCCTGTCCGGAGGGGAGTTGCCGGTTCATTTTTCAATGGGTATAAATTTCGAAGAAGGTGGTGTTAGGAATATGAGTGAGAAGGCCAATGAAGTCTGGGTAGAAGAAGCCTGGAGCAAAGCGCTTGAGAAGACCAGGCTCAACAGCGGGAGGATCGGCGCCGAATTTCCCCATGCAAGCCAAGGCGGCAAATATGATCTGGAAGCGCCTCACTGGTGGACGGCCGGATTCTGGCCAGGCATGCTCTGGCAGTTCTACGCAGAGAGTGGCGATGCCACTCTGAAAGCGATCGCCGAGCGCTGTGAAGAGCGGCTTGACGAGGTGCTGGACAGTTATGAGAAGCTGGATCACGACCTCGGCTTCATGTGGGTGCTGACCAGTGTGGCGAACTACAAGCTGACGGGAAGCGAAGCGTCGCGAATCCGGGCCTTGAAAGCGGCCAATTATCTGGCGGCCCGTTTCAACCTGAAGGGCCGCTATATTCGCGCCTGGAATCCATGGAGCGAAGGAGAGAATAACAGCGGGCTCGCGATTATCGACTGCTGTATGAACACCAGTCTGCTGTTCTGGGCTGCGAAGACGACAGGCGATCCACGCTATCGCCATATCGCAGAAGCCCATTTGGATACTGTGCTGGAGCATTTCATTCGGCCGGATGGCTCGGTATACCATATTGTCAACTTTGATCCGGAGACGGGTGAAGTGATTGAGAAGCTGGGAGGACAGGGCTATGCGCCCGAGTCGGCCTGGTCGCGCGGCGCGGCTTGGGCGATCTATGGCTTGGCACTAGCCTATCATCAAACGGGCAAGAGCGAATACCTGTATGCGTCCCAGCGGGTGGCGGATTTCTTCCTGACCCGGCTGCCCGATGACCATGTGCCATACTGGGATTTCCGTGCCCCTGGGGCGATCAGGGAAATCCGCGACACATCCGCCGGGTCCTGCGCAGCAAGCGGAATGCTCCTGCTGGCCAGTCTCGTCGGCGACTCAGAGGCTCATGTGTACCGAAGCGGCGCTCTGAAAGTTCTAGAATCGCTCTACTTGAATTACGGAGGTTGGGACAATCCGGACGAGGAGGGCTTGCTGCTTCACGGCACAAGTCATTATCCCCAGCAGCGGAATGTCGACGTTCCGCTTATTTACGGCGATTTCTTCTACGTCGAAGCGCTTGCCCGGCTGAAGACGACAGGGCCATTCTATTGGGAGTAAAGGAGGCTGTTGGAAATGACAGACACTATGAATACTTATTCATCCATCGCGGATAATCCGCTGCAGAGTCGGGAGGATCTGATCAACGCGCTCGCGCAGCTGATGGAACCGCTCAAACCGTTATACAGTAAGGGAAGCGCCAGGCTGGAGATCGGAAATAGCGGAGCAGGCTATCCGGCCGCCGTCGCCGGGATGGAGGGATTCTCCCGGACGCTGTGGGGACTTGTGCCGCTGCTGGCTGGCGGCGGAGAGAGCGATTTGTGGAACAGGGTGCTTGACGGCATTCGTCACGGAACCGATCCTTCCCATGAGGAGTACTGGGGAGAGGTGAACGACTATGACCAGCGTCTCGTTGAGATGGCGGTCTTCGGCTTTGCCCTGGCCGCTATCCCGGACAAGATCTGGAGTCCGCTGACTTCAGGCGAGCAGGACAATCTGTACCACTGGCTGGGCCAGATGAATTCCCGTTCCTGCTGTGATTGCAACTGGCTGTTCTTCAATGTGCTGGTGAACGTCGGCTTTCGCAAGTTGGGTCTGCCTTATGACGCCCGGCAGCTGGAGACGAATCTGAAGCGAATGGACGATTTCTATTTGGAAGACGGCTGGTACAGCGACGGCGTGAATGGCCACAGCGATTATTATGTGCCCTTTGCCATCCATTACTATGGCCTGCTCTACGCCAAACTGATGGAGACGGAGGACCCGGAGCGCTCCTCGGTCTACAAGCAGCGGGCAAAGCTGTTCGCGGATGACTTTTTGGCCTGGTTCGCTGCGGACGGCTCGGCGCTGCCTTACGGCCGAAGCCTGACGTATCGTTTCGCCCAGTCTGCATTCTGGAGCGCCATAGCTTATGCCGGTGTGGAAGGATTGCCAGCCGGTGTAGTGAAGGGGCTTGTGCTGCGAAATCTGCGCTGGTGGTTCTCCCAGCCGATCTTCGACTCCCGGGGCGTGCTGACGATCGGTTACGCCTACCCCAATCTGGTCATGGCGGAGAATTACAACTCCCCCGGCTCCCCATATTGGGCGCTGAAGACATTTCTGCCGTTGGCGCTCGGGCCGGAGCATCCCTTCTGGAAGGAAGAAGAGCAGCCGCTGCCGGATATGCCGGCGGTGTCTGTCCAGAAGCCGGCGCATCTCGTGCTGGTCCGGGAAGCTTCTTCCGGTCATGTGGCCGCGTTCAACAGCGGGCATCTGTACACGAATGATCATACCCATACGTCGGCGAAGTATGAGAAGTTCGTGTACTCGACGGCCTTCGGGTTTAGCGTGCCCCGTGCCGAATGGGGGCTGTCGCAGGGGGCGTTCGATTCCATGCTCGCGCTGTGCGAGGAAGGAGAGAATCTGTACCGGATCAGACGGAGAAATCTGGAGTCTGAGCTTATCGATAATGTCACGAAGTCCGTCTGGAAGCCATGGGCCAATGTCGAGGTCCGGACCTGGACGATTGCCGGACTGCCATGGCATATCCGGATTCACCGGATCGAGACAGCGCGGGCTTTGGATGCGGCCGAGGGCGGTTTCGCCCTTGGCCAGGTGAAGAGGGTTGAAGTGAAGAGCGAGCTGCTGAGCGCGGCCGCATGCAGCGAATTCGGGACCAGCGGGATTAAGGGACTGCTCGGATACCGGAAGGCTGAATTGATCTGGCCGAACGCCAATACGAATCTGCTTCATCCCCGGACGGTGCTGCCGACGCTTACGGCATCCCTGAAGCCGGGAACCCACTGGCTTGCATCAGCCGTGTACGGTTCAGCAAGCGCGGAGAGCTCTCCGGCTGTTGCAAATGACGAAGTTCTTGCTGAGTCGCCGGAAGATATTCTAAATGTAAAAATCGGCGAAGGAGCGATAACGATCGTGACGCATACCGGAACGGAGCTTGTCATCAAGCTTCAATAGAATCGAATAAAAAAACAGAGAGTATGACCATGACGGTCGTACTCTCTGAACTGCGGCTGCCTGGAGCATATTAGATCAGGCAGCCTATTATAGTTATGGCGAAGGATGCTGTTGTTCTTCTTCTGAAATTTGTTTTTTTACCGATCGGCGGTATTCAATAGGCGTGACATTGAATTGGCGCTTGAACGTTCGGTGCAGGTAGGAATTGCTTGTAAACCCGGTTCGCTCCGCAATGGCGGCTACGGAAAGATCGGTCTGCTCCAATAGCAGGCATACTTCCTGCATTCGCTGCTGAGTGACAACATCCATGATGGTCATCATCGTGTGCTGCTTATATACCCGGCTGATATAAATCGGTGACATATCCAGCTCATCGGCGATTTGATTCAGATTTAAGTTCGGGTCTGCATATGACCGGTTGATTTTCTCGTTAATTTGACGAATCAGATCACTTTGCTTGCTGCTGCGTTTGTCCGTCAGCCTCTCGGCAAGCTCCTCGAACCATTCCACGTAAGCAGCCCGTAGTTCAGCTACAGTCTCATATTCGTCAGTATCCGGTATTTCGTTCATGCCTGTAAGCGACTGTGCATGATGCTTGCTGATACGGTCGGCTACAGACTTAAGGGTGACGGCCAGCCGGGAAAGCGCAAGACGAGAGGCATGATAATGGTAACGGCC
>RCUO01001067.1_pt1 | contig 11051 bp, 7 predicted proteins | sample 2166161 | NCBI WGS metagenome assembly RCUO01 (sample SAMN09932617, study PRJNA488358) | compost metagenome | feature: garden; material: soil; isolation source: compost soil in cyclohexanecarbonitrile-enriched culture | place: Germany: Experimental Botanical Garden Goettingen | collected 2016-01-27 | reverse complement strand
GCCTAGTAACCGCCGTAATATGGGGGAGTTGGCTTTCACACCTTGTGTATCAGATGAGATAACCTCCGGCTCGAGAGCGGGGTGCTCTGGAGTCGGATTTGTCTGCTTTTTATCTTTTTTAGTAATGACATAATATTGCCACAGAATCGCTAACATTCCGCCAATTTCTCCTACCGTCACACCTAACATCGCTCCAGCCGCCGCCATAGCAATACCCTTGGGAAGCAACAACCAGGAGAACCAGAGCATAAAGAATATTCGAACTAAAGATTCGAAGATGGAGGAGAGCGCCGATGGAATCATGTTCTGCTTGCCTTGGAAATAACCGCGGTAAATTGCAGATACGGCGACAATCCCAATCATTGGGATCATGGCAATAAACGTATAATAAACTCGATGGTCTGTTAAGATAACATTGGAGACCCATGAGGCACTTACCAAAGCAACCAATGTAAAGAAGATTGCAAGTCCAACACTAAGAGCAAGTCCAGTACGTAAAATCAGCCGTGATTTTTCAGGCCGATTCTCTCCTTCTGCTTCCGCCACCATCTTGGCTATCGCCAGTGGAATCCCGCCTGTAATGACAGTAACCAGCACAAGAAAAAAAGGATACGCGAGCTGATACAGACCCACACCTTCTGCTCCGATAATACGTGGTAAAGCAATCCGGGGAATAAATCCAAGCATCCGATTAATGATGCCGGCGGCTAGCAAGATTAAAGTTCCTTGTATAAAGCTCTGTTTCTTCAAAGGTCACGCCTTCTTCCCAAAATGAAATAAAACGCTGGCGAACTTGTCTATTCTTATGGATATGCTGTACCCCTATCTCGGCATGCCTTGTTTTAGTGGCATTAACTTTTTGTGACGGAAGAAGGAAAGCGAAGAACAAGAGTCGAATATCTATGGTGAGCATACGAACATGAGCGATCTTTGGAGGTGTCAACACGTGGAATCGGAACAGTGGAATCATGATCAACATAGTGAAGAAATCGAAGCCATGTGCCGCAGCAAAGCTGAAGAATTCCGGCTCCTCGGCTATGAGTATGTAACCAGCAAGGATATCTGGGATTGCATCAGCCGTAATTATGATAAGGAAGGCTTGCCTCCCCTACATAAGCTGGTAAACGACATTTATTCCTTGAAAGCCAATAGTTACATGAATTATTTGACTATTGCGGCCTATCGGGGGTTGAACTGAACAATAAACCACATATTTCTTTTTGCGAACTGCCTGATAAAGCAGTAAAGTAAGAGAATAATAACTCCACATCTCCTATTAAAAACGGATGTCTTGCTGATTTAAGCAGGGGCGGCCGTTTCTTTGTGTGAGTATAGCTCTATCAATGCTGTGAATTGACGGTCATTTCGCGTGTAGCTATAATAGGAATATTGAGTTAATGAAAGGGGAACTAGCTAGAGCATGAAGAGACTAATGGGCTTTTTTATTACCGTGCTCGTTTTGACAGGCGTTATGGCATTTACTACTCCTGGACTGCTGGACAAGGTTAGACTTGGTCTTGACCTGAAAGGCGGATTTGAGATTTTGTATCATGCTGAGCCTATGGAAGCGGGAGCAGCATTGTCCCGAGCTTCTCTGCTGAAGACAGCGGAAAGCTTAGAAAAACGGGCGAATGCGCTCGGAACAAGTGAACCAGAGGTAACTACTGAAGGTACGGACCGTATCCGTTTGAAAATTGCGGGCGTAACGGATGAAGCCGAGGTTCGTAAAAAAATGAAGGAACCTGCAGTTCTGACTTTCCGTAGTGCTGCTGAAGGTGACGCTGAGGGAACTTACAGCAAAATCGAACTGGTAGGTAGTGATTTTGTTGAAGGTGCTGCAGAAGTTGGACGGGATAACCTGAATCAGCCAATCATCAGCATCAAGATTAAGGACAAGGACAAATTTGCAGAGATTACTAAACGTCTCTTGGGAAAGAATCTCGCAATTTACTTGGATGAGAACAAACTATCTGACCCTACGGTACAAGCAGTACTTACCGATGGCAGTGCTTCTATTTCGGGTAACTATACAATTAAGGAAGCACGTGAACTTGCAGACACTATTAACCTAGGTGCATTGCCACTGAAGCTGACGGAGAAATATTCCCAAAGTGTGGGTGCTACCCTGGGTAAGCAATCGCTTGATCAAACGATTCGAGCAGGTCTGCTGGCTTCTGTGATTATCCTTATTTTTATGATCGGAATGTATCGTTTGCCAGGTCTTTTGGCTAGTTTTGCCTTGCTCTTGCATACATGGGCGCTAATTGCGGTCTTCGTCTTCGCGGACTTCACCTTGACGCTGCCTGGTATAGCCGCATTTATTCTGGGTATAGGTATGGCGGTCGATGCCAATATCATTACCAACGAACGGATACGGGAAGAAATGCGCAGTGGAAAAAGTATACTGTCCTCCGTTAAAGCAGGGAATAAATCCTCTTTCCGGACAGTAATGGACTCCAATGTGACTACTATTATTGTGGCAGCAGTTATGTTTGCCTTCGGTACAGGTGCGGTCAAAGGCTTTGCATTGGTGCTGATTGTAGAAATCGTGCTGAGTATCGCCACGAATCTTTATTTCTCCCACTGGTTGCTTAGCCAGCTTGTCAAAGCGGGTAAGCTGAACAAACCGAAGAGCTTCGGTGTTAAGGAGAGTGAAATCCGTGCGCTTTAAGAAAGAGCTTGATTTCGTACATTTGAGTAAATATTTCTATATTTTCTCTATCGCATTGACAGTAGCAGGATTGATTTTCCTGGCGACATTTGGCCTGAATTACAGCGTTGACTTTAAAGCTGGATCTAATGTGGACATCTCCCTATCCAAGAATTTGAACTTGGATCAGGTTAAGACTGCAACTAGTGCAATCGATGTCGATCATGAACCAACGATTTCGTTTGGTGATCAGCGTGTGAATATTCGCTATGACGAAGTTCTTGATGAGGCTCAAGATGAAGCCCTAAAAGCTGAAATCCTTAAGCTGGATGACAAAGCATCATTTGAAATTAACACCGTGGACACTGAAATGGCAAAAGAATTGGCACGTAATGCTATTTATGCAGTTCTGATTTCTTGTCTGGGGATTATTATTTATGTAAGTATTCGTTTTGAATGGCGTTTCGCCGTGGCATCGATTGTGGCCTTGCTCCATGATGCCTTTATCGTAGTCGCGCTCTTCTCTATCTTCCGCTTGGAAGTGGATTTGACGTTCATTGTAGCGGTGCTTACGATCATCGGTTATTCCATCAATGATACGATCGTTATCTTTGACCGTATCCGTGAGAATTTACGTTTTGGTAAACAGAAAACTTATGAAGACTTGAAACACCTTGTGAATAAAAGTGTGGCTCAAACGCTTATGCGTTCTCTCTATACCGCATTTACCGTATTCATTGCGGCGTTCTTCCTGTTATTGTTCGGAGGCGAGTCGATTAAGATGTTCTCGCTTGCGATGGTAATCGGCTTGCTCTTCGGAGCTTACTCTTCCATCTTTATTGCAAGTCCACTCTGGTTAGTGCTTAAAAAGCGTGAGAAGGTTAAAGTGAAGAGCAGCCCGAATAAAGGTTAGAAGAAATTAGCATCGAAGTTCTACTTTTCTTATACGTTTAAGAAAGCCGCGTCAAATGCGACGCGGCTTTCGAAATCTTTAGGGTCATGTCATGTGTATTGAATCATCATGAGATTACTTGCTATTGGTAAGGAGGGCCTCGTATGAATAAAGAACGATCACCGCAAAGCGAGACGGTTGCTTGGACAGGGATCATTAGCGATGTTACTTTGGCAGTAGCTAAGGGGAGTTTTGGCTATATTTCAGGGAGCAAGGCATTAATGGGGGATGCTTTGTATTCCGGAGCAGACGCAGCAGCCAAACTGGCGGATATTCTTCCGTGGCGCTCTGAGCAAGGGAGAAAGAGTAAGCAACGGATCGAAGAACGGCGGGGCACTAAGGAGCCGCTGTTGGCTATACTTTTTTCGGTATTTATTCTTATGGGGGGACTGCAGATCGCATTCTCTGCAATCCGCGACTTAACGGATGGAAAATCATCTACACACGGACAGCTGGCGTTTGTAACCGTCTTAGTATCTATTGTGTTTAAAGAAGCTGTTTTTCAATATCAATATCGCTACTTTAAAAAAATAGGTGATGGCAGTCATGCTGCATATGTTAATAGTCATCGTTTCAGCTTATATACATCTATCACAGTATTAGTCGGAATTTCGTTATCCATGGGTGGTACCTATTGGCATCCTCTATCTTATATGGATCCTATTGCCGCACTCTTAACCGGAGTTTTAATTCTTCGTAAAGGTTATTCACTCATTGCTAGCTCTATTAACACTAAAAATGCGCAGGAGCTTCCTTCGGAGGAAGCCGCTAATTTTATTGAAACGGTGCAACGTGTTCATGGCGTCATTCGCGTAGAACATCTGAAGGCACTTGAGCAAGGGAATTATGTGAATCTTCAAGTGAAGATCAGTGTGAATCCGCGGATTACGGTGATGGAAGCACAGGATATTTCGGAATGCGCTAGGAAGCTGCTGCAGCACCGGTTTGTTCATGTCGGTGAGGTGCATATGGACGTTGTTCCTTATGATCCCGGCTATCCGTACAAAAGCAATTATGAATTGCCGGATAATGATATTCCTACGTTGCTTCAGTAGTTTGCAAGGTGAGAGAAAGGTGAGTTCTATTGCTTTATTCAAAAACAAGATGGCAATCTCCGGCAGCCAATCCCGACACAGTTAGGGATATGGCCCGGAGCCTTTCTATTTCTCCACTCTTATCCTCACTATTAGTAAATAGAGGAATGAACACGCCTCATGAAGCTCTAAGCTTCATGGATGGCAGTGAGGAAGAACAGCATGATCCGTTCCTACTCAAAGGAATGGCTGAAGCGGTTCCTAGAATTAGAAAGGCTTTAAAAGATGAAGAACATATTCTTATTTATGGCGATTATGATGCCGACGGGGTGTCCAGCACAGCACTTATGATTCATCTGCTGCGCTATTTAGGCGCTTCCTTTGATATTTATATCCCACACCGCTCTAATGAGGGTTATGGGCTGCATAATCATGCCCTGGATTGGGCTTTACAGCAAGGTGTCTCCTTAATCATTACAGTAGATACTGGCATTAGCGCTTATCATCAGGTTGCTTACGCTAATGAACTGGGGATCGATGTGATCGTTACGGATCACCATGAACCCCCTGAGCTTTTGCCAGAGGCCTATACGCTTATTAATCCCAAGCTGCCAGACTGCCCTTATCCGTTCAAAGGATTAGCGGGTGTAGGTGTGGCTTATAAGCTTGCTCAGGCTATTCTAGGGGAAGAAACTCCCACAGAATGGGCAGAGATTGCAGCGATAGGAACGGTTGCGGATTTAATGCCGCTGCTTGGCGAAAACCGTGAGATTGTTAGAAATGGCTTGGAAAGTATGCGGCATTCAAGTTTCCCGGGGATTCGTGCCTTACTCGCTGTCAGCGGTGTGAACATGAGCACTGTGAGTGCGGTCAATATCGCTTTTGGCATGGCGCCGCGCATCAATGCCAGTGGTCGCCTGGACCATGCTGGACGGGCTGTGTCCCTCCTCACTACCGAGCATGCGGCTGAGGCAGAGCAGCTAGCTGGAGAGCTTGACCTGCTTAACAAAGAACGCCAATTGGTGGTAGAAAGAATTGTTGTTGAGGCCACTGCCAAGCTGGAGCAGATGACACAGGGTGGCGAAATCCCAGACATCATTGTTCTTGCTGATCATGGCTGGAATGTAGGTGTGGTAGGTATAGTGGCTTCCAAACTGCTGGAGCGTTATTATCGGCCTGTGATCATTCTGGATATACATCCAGAGACCGGAATGTGCAAAGGTTCTGCTCGCTCCATTCCTGGACTTGACATCTACGCTGCACTTTCTTCTTGTTCTGATTTAATGGATCATTTTGGAGGTCATCCAGCCGCTGCGGGAATGAGCCTGCATCGGGATGGATTAGAAGCCTTTGCTGCAGCATTAAATGAATATGCGTCCGGGGTGTTAACGCCAGAGCATTTCGTTCCTGTTGCTTCCGCTGATGCAGAGGTGTCAATCTCAGATTTATCACTGCAGACCGCGTTAGAATTGGAAAGGCTTGCACCATTCGGAATGTCTAATCCGTTGCCGAAGTTTATTATTCGTGGGGCTACCGTGAAAGAGACACGTACAATGGGCCAAGATGGAAAACACCTGAAGATTGTATTGCAGCAGGGGAAAAACAGCATTGAAGCCTTGGCTTTTGGCAAAGGCGCTTTATCCAGGCTGCTACCGGCGGGTACTACGATCAACGTGTTAGCTGAGCTGTCGATCAATGAATGGAATGGCTCACGCAAATCACAGCTGATGCTGCAGGATTTATCTGTGCAGGATGCTCAGTTATTCGATCTTCGTGGTGCTGCTGACGCCGTACGGCAAGCCGCACATATTAGAGAACTACTTCTTCCTTATAGTGGTGCGGGTCCGTATCGAGCTGCTGCAGTGTTTCAGAACGGACGTAGTACGCCTGCAAGTGAATTGATAGGAATGTCTTTATGGGTATATGATAAAGAAGCTGGCATTAGCGCTGCTGTTAAGGATGAGCCCCTTCAGGAAGCAGGGCATGTCTCTCTGTTATGCTTACTGGATATGCCGGAGACTCCTGAACAACTGGATGCGCTACTCCAAACCTTCCCTAATGCTGATAATATTGCGTTATTGCATTCTATCAAGGATGGCCGAGAACGACTTATTACTCCGACACGGGATCATTTCAAAATACTATATAAACTGTTGGCTTCGATCACCTCAGTTGCAACGCCTGAGAACGAAGTTTTGCTGCGGTTAAGCCGCCAGTCCTCGTTAAGTATTCGCATGCTTAACAACATGCTTGATGTGTTTGAGGAGCTTGATTTTATTAAAAGAAGTCAGGGAAGTGTGGCGTTTATTACTCAGCCAGTAGCTAAAAGTCTGACAGCATCGAGTCATTTTGTCCGACTGGGACAGATGGCGGAAATGGAGCAATACTTCATGGAGGGCAGCCTGTCAGAGTTACAGGACTGGATGTTATCGCGTCGTTTAGGCGTATCATAATCCATGCAAATATGAGCTGCTGAGCGTACCCAACGGTGTATAAAAATGCAACGCTCAATATAACAAAACGTATGCTTACGAAGCAAGTTTTGCCGATCTGAATCAAAGCAGCTATGCTAACAAAACTTATAGGAGATGATAAATTTGGATTTTAAAGATAGTATTCGTGTGATTCCTGATTTCCCTAAAGAAGGTATTAGTTTTAAAGATATCACCACATTGCTTAAAGACGGGGAGGCTTACCGCCAAGCGATTGACGCGTTGAAAGCTCTCGTAGCGCACTTGGAAATCGACGTTATCGCTGGACCAGAAGCACGTGGCTTCGTAGTTGGAGCACCTCTTGCTTATGCGATGGGAGTAGGTTTTGTGCCGATTCGTAAAAGCGGCAAGCTTCCATATGAGACTATAGAGGTAGGTTATGATCTTGAGTATGGCAAGGACACACTTGCTGTTCACACGGATGCTATCAAGCCTGGTCAAAAAGTATTGATCGCTGATGATTTATTGGCTACTGGTGGAACCATTGCTACTTCGGTTAACCTTGTAGAACAGCTTGGCGGTAAAGTGGTAGGTGCTGCTTTTCTGATTGAGCTGGTTGAGCTTGCTGGACGTAATAAGCTTTCTGGAGTTGAAGTTCTTTCCTTGGTGAATTACGAGGATTAATCTTGTAAAGTTTGTCTTTTCCCGGGAAATAAACGGGGATTCGGCTCTCGAATTATGCTGAAAAGTGCAAAGATTAGCGCGTGACGCAAAGTGTGGAAGTTAAACATTAATTGGAAAATGTAAGATAATAACAGCAGCTGTCTGCCTTGTGGCGGAGAGTTGCTGTTTTGTATCTGAGTTAATAAAAAAAGCTGCCCAAGTCCATAAATGGATGTTGGAGCAGCTTTTTTTAAATTCTATTTTTTATAACCGATTAATGGGCAGTTTTATCACTTTCTCCGCCTTCATTAGACAATCCGAGCACTTCAATGAGTTTGAAGAACAGAGCCAGAACGATACCAACAATTGTAGCCAGCGCCATACCACTTAGTTTAACGTTGCCCATGGTAAGGGTTGTACCACTGATTCCGACAACGAGTACCAACGTAGCCATGATCATGTTCGTAGCTTTGGAAAAATCAACTTTTTGCTCAACGAAAATACGTAATCCGGAAGCCGCAATTACACCAAACAGCAACAGGGATACACCACCCATTACAGGGGTTGGAATATTAGCGATGACGGAGGAGAAAGTACCAGAGAATGAAAGCAGAATAGCAATCACCGCTGCGCCGCCGATTACATATACCGAATATACTTTAGTCAACGCCATAACCCCGATATTTTCACCGTAGGTTGTATTTGGAGTAGAACCGATAAAACCGGAGATAATTGTAGATATCCCGTTCCCCATCAGAGAGCGGTCAAGTCCAGGATCTTTTGCCAAGTCTCTGCCGACAATATTGCTTGTTACAAGTAAATGTCCAATATGCTCAACGATAACAACTAATGATACCGGGATAATAGTGAATATTACATTCCAATCAAATGAAGGAGTAACAATGGAAGGATGCGCTAAAAATTTTGCATTAGAGATAGCAGCGGTATCCACCATTTTCAAAATATATGCTAAACCATAACCAGTGACGATACCAATAAGGATGTGAATGATTTTTGGAAAACCGCGGAAGAGTACAGCTCCAATTACAGTTACACCAAGTGTCACCATAGAAAGTGCGATTGTTTTGCCATCTGGAGTCCAGTCTGCAACTGCAACGCCTTCAGGAGCAATAAGTCCTGCCATTCGTGCGGCAACAGGTACAAGTTCAAGGCCGATCGTAGCTACGATAGCTCCCATTACTGCTGGAGGGAAAACAACATCAATCCATTTGGTTCCTGCATAACGAATGATCAATGCCACGAGCACGAATATAATACCAGTGACGATAAAAGCACCCAAAGCAAGCGAGTATCCTTTCATGTGATCATTTGGGTAACGACTGAGTACTGATAATACCGGTGCAATAAAGGCAAAGCTGGAACCAAGGTACGCAGGGATTTTACCGCGACAGATCCAAATGTACAGCAATGTACCGATACCATTCATAAGCAAAATCATTCCAGGGTCGACCCCGAACAAGTTAGGCACTAGCACTGTACTGCCAAACATGGCAAACAAATGCTGGAGACTTAATAGAAAGCCTGGGCCCCATGGAAGTTTTTCGTTAACTTGAATTTCGCGTTGCAATGGAGTTCACTCCTCTTTCTTATCTGATATTATGTTGTCCGGCGAAAATCCGCCTTTACTAGATTAAATAGAACTTGGCTTTTTTACAACAACATTTTCACAAGTGTTATTAATTTGTCCGAATTTAATTACTTTTACTTCTGGAATACCATGAGATGGCAAGTGTTGACGTAATCCTCCTTAAGCCTCATAATTATAGACAACTTTGAATAAGGGCGTAAGTAAGCTTGGACAAATGAAATGATTGGAACCTGCAGATTTTTGAACAGTTGCGGGTTCATTTTATTATAGAAAGGAATCGGATACGACGAGAATGGGCATTGAGCGATTAATTGATAAGGCTGGCGCCTATATAAAAGATAAAGATCTTCTCCGCATCCGGGAAGCTTATGAATTTGCCGATCAGGCTCATCACGGGCAGATCCGCAAGTCGGGGGAGCCATACATTCTGCATCCGCTGGCGGTGGCAGATATTGTCGTCAATATGCAAATGGATGTTATATCTATTGTTGCAGCGCTTTTGCATGATGTGGTGGAAGATACGACGGTCTCACTGGAACAAATCCGCGCTAAATTTGGCGATACCTGCGCAATGCTTGTTGACGGCTTAACGAAGCTGGAACGCATTCGCTTTCGCTCAAAGGAAGAGCAGCAGAACGAGAATTACCGCAAAATGTTTATTGCTATGGCTCAGGATATCCGGGTCATTGTCATTAAACTGGCGGACCGTCTGCATAATATGCGAACGTTAAAATACCAATCTGAAGAGAGCCAGCGCCGTATTTCTTATGAGACGTTGGAGATTTTCTGTCCTGTAGCTGACCGGCTGGGGATTTCCGCGATTAAGTGGGAGATGGAGGATATTGCGCTTCGTTACTTGAACCCGCAGCAGTATTACCGGATTGCTAATCTGGTGCATAAGAAGCGGGCTGAACGTGAGCAATTTATCGACAGCGTAATTGGCCGTATTCGTGCCAAGCTGGATGAAATGGGCATTGAAGGTGATCTTTCCGGTCGCCCGAAGCATATTTACAGTGTTTATAACAAAATGAGCACAAAAAACAAGCAGTTTAATGAAATTTATGACCTGCTGGCCATTCGTATCATTGTGGATAATATCAAGGACTGTTATGCAACCCTTGGAATTATTCATACCTTATGGAAGCCAATGCCGGGGCGTTTTAAAGATTATATAGCTATGCCAAAAGCCAATATGTATCAATCTCTGCATACTACTGTGGTAGGACCAGGCGGAGAGCCTACTGAGGTGCAAATTCGCACCTGGGAAATGCACCGCACGGCAGAATACGGGATAGCCGCACACTGGGCATACAAAGAAGGCAGCAGTAATAATGCTAATCCGGAGAATCGGATGCCTTTCTTTCGCGAAATATTGGAGCTGCAGCATGAAGCTAAGGATGCCGAAGAGTTCGTAAAATCACTGAAAATGGATTTTTTCTCAGACCTCGTGTTTGTATTTACTCCTAAAGGTGAGGTTATCGAGCTTCCTGCCGGTTCTGTGCCTCTTGACTTCGCGTTCCGTATTCATACAGAAGTGGGCAATCGTACAATTGGTTCCAAGGTGAACGGGCGGATCGTGCCGCTTGATCACAAGCTGAAGACGGGCGATATTGTTGAGATTCTGACCTCGAAGAACTCTTATGGCCCAAGCCGGGACTGGCTGAAGATTGCCCAATCTTCCCATGCCCGCAGCAAGATCAAGCAGTGGTTC
>RCUO01001065.1_pt1 | contig 11063 bp, 24 predicted proteins | sample 2166161 | NCBI WGS metagenome assembly RCUO01 (sample SAMN09932617, study PRJNA488358) | compost metagenome | feature: garden; material: soil; isolation source: compost soil in cyclohexanecarbonitrile-enriched culture | place: Germany: Experimental Botanical Garden Goettingen | collected 2016-01-27 | reverse complement strand
GTCTGTGTACGGTCTTGTAGATCAACATCTTCCTATGTTGCAAGCGTATGTAAATCGCATCGTCAATGGTCAGGATAAGTTGTTCGAACGCTTCACCCAGGACATTCTACCACACGCGATTAACCTACAAATTGGTCCTGATACGCACAATGAAGAAGAATTACCTCAGGATTTGGTATGTAGTTGCGGATGCGAAGACTTCACTTTTGACAAGTTATCCATCGGTAAGATCTCATGCAATAACTGCCAGGCCAAATTCGTATTCGATCACAACGCCAACCGTTTCATGCCAACATTTATATGTGAGGCCTGTGGCTGCAACACTGAAGATAAGATAGACGAAATTATATCCAAGTGTGCGAACTGTGATGCTGGATATGTGAACGGAGTGATGATGCAATGAGCAAGAAGTTGCTTGTATACGGTGAAGATTATGTAGCGCAGATCAAGCAAGAAATTGTCGAACTTGCCAAAAACTCTAATATACCATTTGATAAAAAGTATATCGATCTTGGGTTATCCTTTGTAGCAATTAACGCCGAAAGCATTGACACTGAAAAACCTCCATCCCTTAAGTCATTAGTGTCACAAAGCTTCGGCGAAGCAGCGATTTACAAATACAATGTAGCTGGTGGTGAACTGTAATGTTAACTCTTCCATTACACCCAATACAAGTTGATGCAGACGGCGAACGCACATGTGGTACTTGCTTGATGCGTTTACCACTCACTAAGTTTTACAAGGACGGCAAGGATGCAGATGGTTGTGACAAGTACCGTCGCGACTGCAAAGACTGCTACCGCAAGAATCGTTTGATGACACGCAGAGCCAAGCGGCAGCCGGAACCAATCGAGGTTAAGCCGAAGCGCCGCCGGAGCAAAAAGTAATGGCAAACTTCTCATATATCAGAATCGTCAAGAAGCCTCGCAAGAAGCACAAATGCGAAGGTTGTAACAAGCCGCAACCTGTAGGTCAGAAGATTGCCTACGTGTCTGGAAGATGGGATGAAGCTTGGTTCGATTACTATATGTGTGGAAGTTGTATGCTTAAGATCAAACAACGCAAGATTACTTCTTTTGAGCCTGGTAGTTTAGCATGAAGCTAATCATCGCTGAGTCAAGTAGAGCTGCTGCTAAGTGGGCAAGAAAGAACCGTATATGTGTTAGAGACTACAGGTTCATTTCATCTATTGAAGGTTTATTCGGGATTCACCCTTCGCGCTGTCAAGCTATAATGCTGCGGCGCGACGCTAAAATAGAACTTGAGTTGAAAAGAAAGGGTGTAGCTATTTATGTTGAAAAAAGTAGTTAAGTGGTTCAGTACCAAAATGTTGGAGCAGCTTCAAGCAAACCAGCACAAGATCGGTTGGGATGACGAGTCAAATGAGTACCTGCTGAATGAGCTTGATCGCAATGTAGTGAAGCTCATGATGGCCACATCGTTGTTCGACATGAAAGACAACGCTGTAGTACGTGAATCCAGTCGCAAAGAAATCCTGCGCCGCACCGCCAATATCGCAAACTTCGCAATGATGATCGCTGACAATGCGAACCGGGAGGCGAACAAGTAATGTCTGCATTCGGTTACCGCAAGGCCAGCAACTGTGCTGAAGATCGTATTCTCATCATCGCTAAGCGCGAAGACGAAGAGAAGGTCATCGCTAAGCTTTATACTCGGGCTAACAAGGAGGCGTATAACCACTATCTTGAAGAGAATTTTAAAATGCTTGTAGACCTCAACGAAGCGGCTAATGCAATAGCTACAACGCTTGATATGTATGAAGCGCTGGGTAAGCTCAGAGTTGAAACGTACAACCTGGTATTTGAAATGTTCAAGCCGGTTGTCAAGTCGCACCTCATCTATGAACGTGTTGAAGAATTTCTAAATGGACCTAACAAGGAGGACTGGATGTAATGACATTCGAAGAACAAATCAAGAAGCTTAATGAATTGGTGGCGTTGAAAGCAACCCTGGAGGAAGCCAAAAATACCCTCACGGAAACTGTAAAGCCGTTTGTCACGACTATTGGCCAATCTGTTAAGATCAACAACTATGTCATATCTACAGCAATCCGCAATTATACTATCGGCCTTCTTGACAAGCACATTGAGCTGGTAACAGCTACACTGGCAGATATTCAATCCGGCGAACGCAGCATCGAGGACGCATTGACAGAATACCAGCTGCTTATGGCGGAAATTGACTAATGAACGGCGCGCTGACCAGGTTCTACACCTACGGCTTCCATGAGGAACAGATTGACAAGATTCATAACATTTGCCTTAAGCTCAGCAAAACTACAATGGCCTCATACTATTATTGGGTTAACCAGCTGGCGTCACTGCTGAAGACAATGGGTCACGTAGAACGCGAAACATGGATTAACCGGCTCATGGACAACCCTGAACCATTAATTCAAACATTTAACAGCTTCGGCGGTCTAGTTGATATGTCACACTTATTAAGAAACGAAACTGTAGTACCGCTTTCAAGTGCAGGCTCTAAATTACTACAGAGCATCAAGCGTAGTATTGATGGCGAGCTAGCAGTGTATCCAAGTGAATCATTCAGAGGGAGATGCAAGCACATGAACAAAGTAGACAAACTGCTCAAGCTTGTAGAAGAGCTTAACACGTTACGCGAAGAACTCCGGCTGCTTAATGAAACTGGCCTCAATGAAACCAAGATTGTTATCACTCTTGCGAATCATGACATCGTACTTAACAACCGTGTAGAAGTACTCGCAATTGTAACGCAGCAACGCCGTGAACGCATTGACCAGATTACTAAGCAGATCGAGGCTGCCAACGTCGCACTCAACATGGTGACGCTGTTATGAAGCACATTGATCATTTAAGAGAGCTTATGGCACAACACAAGGAACTGAACGACAAGCTCAACAAACTTCAGTACGGCAACGACGGCGAGTTTGTAGTTAAGGCTGTGTGGGCTGAGAATAACTTGTTCGACACTAGTGAAGTCGTACTGACCGATAAGCAGGCAGAACTTGTGTTAGCTACAATGGTAGAGGTAGTCAAGGAACAACTGTCCGCTGTGTACATGGACCTTGCGGTATACAACGACATCATTGAGGAGCATTACCGTACGCTGCCCATACCTCCTGTGCCGCCGATTCATATACCGCCTGCACCGCCGGTGAGACAGTACCAGGTAGGAGATGACGTTTTCTAATGGAGATACCTTCTAACGCATACGCTGTAAAGGACCTTATCAAGGAGTGCTTCGACCTTGAAACCAATGTCAGTTTCTTGGAGAAGCAAGCCGACAACGTGAGAATCTTTACACAAGATGGTTCAACGTACCTGATGCCAACCGATGAAGAGCAAAAGGAATTCATCGAGCTTTTAATCCAGCGCCGCCAGCAACGCCTGAACGAGATTAGCGCAATCATCATTGAGATCAACAATAGACTAAGAAGGATGGTGTAACCCATGCCAGGTACGCTGAAGCGCTGCAAGCAATGTGGAGAGATCAAGCCGGCCGCAGAGAACTTCCGTAAGTACTATCACAACAACGCAAAAGGCCATTACAAGATATGCCTTGCTTGTGAGAAGATCAACAACCGTTATAAATATCTGAACCGCAAGGTTAGCAAGACAGCCTCTGAGGAAGGCGAAATCAAGATCATCGAAGAGTTGTACGAAGTTCAGAAGCAGCAAGGATACAAGCCTCCATCAAAAACAGAGTCCGATTCATTAGACCTCGCTGCCATACTTGCTGCACAAAAAGCACGGTACAGTGAACCGGTTCCCAAGCCCGACCAAATACCTCAAGAACTACAGCACTGGCTCACGGTTGATCTACAAGCTTTTACACCAGATTCGCTCGAAGTTGTCAGTGATGAACTCATGGCCAAGTACAAGAAGGTTATCGGTGTAGACGCCGAGACTCTTGCGCCAATATACGACGACAAATTCCGTGACGTGCTTAATGAAATTTTGAAAAGATTCGATGACTTTGAAGATGCGTATTATGATGAACACCCAGAATAAATAAGACCCAGCCATTGGCCAGGTCACAGATTGGACGCCTAGAAATAGAGGCGTCTTTTTCTTTTGTAGAATAATGCTGGTACCTCGAATCCCTGCTGTTGCTTACTAATGTAATACCGGTCTATCTTCTTCACTGCGCCTGACTCAGGATTTAGTCGATGTTGTTGCTTATACTCAGCCTCCTGGCTGGCACATATAGGGCACACTGTGGAATCGAATTGATCATAAAACGCATCGCCGCAGCGATTACACGTACAGTCAACCAGGACTTTAGTATACCACTTGGGCATGTATTCACCACGACGTCTGGTATCCTCAAGCATGCTTTCTATACGTTTTAGCTTTGCCATATCATGGTCTAGAATCACCGTAGCGCCGCTGGAACGCCTGCGATACCACACCAAATCATTCCGGCAGGAACTACAAACTCTCCCACTACTGAGTGGTGAGTTGTGTAGAAACATCTCCGCGCCGCAGAACTTGCAGAATTTCCTCATCATTATCAGCCTCCTTATTAATATTATACGCGCCTCAACAATCCAATAGAGCTATTAAATTTATTTTGGACTAGGCCACCCATTAATGAGTTAATAATAAAATAATTAAAATAATTAACAATGAGTTAACGGTAAGCTGGCCAAAGCCTTGCCCCGCATGGGTTTGACGCGTTTCATCGTAACTCATTAACCCATTTTAACCCATTCAATAAATTAATTAGGCCCTAGGCCAGCCCCCCCCCTATATAAGGTTAAAAATATTGATTTTTAAAATTAAAAAGGGTTGGGGGGTTAGGGGGCCCTGATTAATTTATTGAATGAGTTAAAATGTGTTAATGAGTTAATGAGTTAATGGATGCAAAAAGCTACACAGATGTTGGAATGAGTGGTAGTATGAAAACCTACAAAGAAATTTAGTTCTAAGAAATATTGTATTGAAAGGCTTTTTAAGATATATATATTTTTATCCCTATATATATACTTATTTTTGTTAAAACTTGATCAGATCAGGTCCGCTGGATCAGACTAGAATTCATTGTAGACAATACGCATCCAGTCTGCTCTGTTACTTTTACAGCATCATCTGGCCTGACGCCGCGCGGCGCTGATTTGCTCAGGACACTTCCAGCTTCCACATGCCAACGCGGCGTCGCTGAAATGGAGTATCCCAAAGGCTTTTATGCGCAAAATCAGGAACCTCTCAGCGCCCCAGGGCCAGTGCGGTGCAAACGCCGAAGGGTCGTGTTAATACTGTATCGCAGCGGCGCCGTGCCGACAGGTTTCGGAACGAACTGACCACGTCCGCAAACTTGTAGATCAACGCCGCGCCCACGCCATGACTGCGCTGTGCAGCCCGGAAACGATACGAACCTACTATGTCCGCAAACTTGTAGATCAACACCGCGCCCACACCAACGCCGCGCCGCTGAAAAGTGAAGCCATAGTGTAGACCTATCACGGCTGTGCGGCAAAGAAAAAGACGCCTATGGGCGTCGGTTCATTTCTTCCCATTTAGCTCTGCGCTTAGCCTGTGCCTGCTGACGGTTCCACTCTTTAATTTGTTCATCCATCGCTTGCTGTTGTTTAGCGCTGCGGCGCTGCTCCGTGTGATACCATATAAAGTAGATTACCGCGCCAATCACTAAAAGTTCTGCCATGCTGTCAACTCCCTACGATTTTATGAATACTACAGAATCCAGACTAACACTAACAGTGACGTATGCCTTTTCATCCTTCAGCTGGAAGACAAAGACTGTAGTTATATCATCGATCACGTCTTCGTCAATCAGTTCTGCCTCACCATGTTGATATTCCAGTAGTGCCCAAACGGATTTGAGCAAAGGAGAAAGGGGCTGATTCGCCCCTGTCATTCTCCAGCCTCTGTAGTTGGTTCAGCAGCCGCACCTACAAGTGTTTCTTTCAGCTTCAGCAGCAAGTCTTTGACATCAGTGTCATTCATGTTCTCAACGTCAACCACGCTTGCAAGCAACTCTTCAGCCGCTTTCTTTGCATCCAGTTCTCTCTCGACCTCAGCAGGGATTGTAGCTTTCGCGCTGTCGCGCAGATTCTTGAGGAAGGCCTCTTGGGAGAGCAGGTGCTGCCAATGTTCACCAGTCTCGTCAAAGTCTTTCTTGTTCTTTGCGATCGACTTCTTGCTTTGGACATTGCGGATTGCTTTAGCCAGCTTTTCCTCATCAGCCTTGAACTCAGCAATCTCAGCATCCGTGAAGCCGCTGGTGTCATACGATGCACCGCCGGAACCCTTAGGCTTATTGAGCGCTCTACGCAGAAGACCTTCAGCAATCGCAGCAGTCAGCATTGTTTTAAAGTCATCCAATGTGAAGCCGTCTTTGTTCTTCGCGCGGCTACGTTTGGATTGCTGCGACCGAAGCATCTTGTCAAGCTCTTCAGCGTCGACGCGAGTCAGGAACTCAATGTCGATGCCGCCAAGCGGTGAGATGCTTTCGATCAATGCGTCAGTCGCATCGTTGTCACCTTGCTGAGATCTTGCAACGATATCTTCGTAAGCAAGCGATTCTGGTTTACTGAGGTCGGCGATGATGTCATTCATGATCGACATCGACACATTGGTAAGGTCAGCAGTTGCCGCTTTTTGATTGCCGCGACCGGAAACGAACTGTTGTTCAGTCTTTGCTGCGAAGAACTTGCCAAGCAACGATGGCTGAGCAGCCTCTGTAGTTTCCTCGCCGTTGTTCTCAGTTGTAATGTCTTGCTCAGTCACTGCGTCCTGTTCAACAACCTCTTCATTGTTCACTACTACTTGGTCCTTTTTGCTCATTAGTAATCGCTCCTTTAATTTAGTTGTCAATGATCTTCCTTACATTTATAATTATATCAGGGAATGAGGAAGAAGTACATCCGCTGTTTCAATTCAGAGGAGCGGCAGCGCGGTATCGCGTGGTCACTGCAAGTACAGTTCGATTGTAGCTGCACCACTGCCACCAGATACGGACCGTTCATAGCCGCCGCGGCGCTTAGCAGCCAGGGCCGCTCGCAATGGTAATGCAGCTACAATAGGAACGAGCTATACTGCACACGCAGTCATAGTATAGACTTATCACGGCTGCGCGGCGTTGCTACGATGTAGACTTACTAGGGCTTTTATGCGGCTGCGGAGCGGGACTGCGAAGCAGAATAATAGCTGCGATGCCGCGGCCCAGAATTGGTTTGGTTCTGCTATGTCAGAAGACTTGTAGATCACCGCCCGGGTTCGGGCTTATCGTGGCTGCAACTGCAGCAAAAGCGAAGCGGCCGTAGCCGCCTGCTGTTAGGCATATTTAGGTTGGTCATTGTCATCGATCGTTACAAGCTCCGATGTAATTTCTTCGATGCTATCAGCTATAATCGTTGCTTTGTCCTCGCTCAGCCCACCATCTACAAGCAGTCCGTAAACTTCTTCGGCGATGCCGCTCGGCGACACAGGTTCGTCAGCGACCATCATTTGTTCAAGCATCGTTAGCAACTTCTTAGTCAGCATATTATTCACCTCCTTACAATTTAATTATAACATAGAAGTCCGCGGAAGTAAAGCAGCAAATAGAAAGTCGCGTACGGACACGCCGAAACATCCCAAGTCGGTAAAATAAAACGACGCAGCTAGTGGATAAGCTGCGTCGCATCTTCCTCGCAAAATGATTCAAGCAGTTTCTCATGATCAACGCAGAACCTAACGTCATCACTGAATATGATCTGTACAAAGATGGCTGGCGTTATTACGACGCCGAACTGCTCCTGCTCTATACGGTACTTCTCGAACTCCCGCTTCAAGTCATTCTTGTGGCGGATGAAGATCTTAGGCATTATATGATCAACCCTCTCTCACGATATAGACAGTCGTATGTAAGTGATTCTCGTTGCCGAACCAGTGCCGCATGAAGCGTCGACGCAGCACTGGATGGTCGCAGCTGCTAATGTTGCTGAAAACTTAACGTATGTTACATTGCGCTAGCAAGCTTGAACTCGTTGATGAATTGGTCGTAGTAGCGACTGCATACATACGCCAGTTCCTTGCCGATGATCTCTGACAACTCTCTGAAGCTCGGTGTCTCCCACAGCTGCTTGTCTTGTCTGTCGTAGCCTGAGATGAGGTGTGCGTTAATGCGGATGGATGCGAGCGTAGGGTCGTTCTGTACTTCGAGGTCGTATGCACGGTACTGGTAGTAGATGATGGTATTGCAAGCTACAATCTTCGGTTTCAAATCCCGGATGTGAACTCTCAGTTCGCCGCGGCCATACCGTAAGATCTTCCGTTGATCATTTACCCATGCACCTGCGTATCTGGCGGTTTCCGTAATCTTACGAACTTCCTCATTACTGTCGACGGTTGCGATTGTTTCGGGTTCCTTGTCAGATCTGACAAGCACAATTTCATACTGCGTAGTCACTTTCATCATCTCCCTGTTTGTAGTTGTTAACAGTTAGTTCTGATGGCTTGTCCTAGCTGCGTATAAAATCTCCCACTTCCTGCTACATTCTTATTTTACCACATTTCTACATAAATGTAAATCAGTAATTTCTCTTACTGTTTGGCACTACCTGATTCAGTCCTGTTGTAGCGGCGCGGCGACGCTGGTACGGTGAATAAAGAACTGTTGTACTTCTACGTAGAAATGTGATATAATTAATTATATCAAGAAGGGGGAATGGAAATGATTAAGAAACTCTTGGTTCTGGCTGGCCTCAGCTGGGCACTTCACAGTGGCACGCCGGTTGTGCAAACCTACACAGTGGATAAGGTTCCTACAGAGCATGAATGGTACTTCGCAAACGACGGCAGCGAATACTTCGTTGTATTCACTCAACACGAAATTCTTGGCGGCAAGCAGCTCGAAGTCGGAGACCAGATTGTAGTTATCTTCTCTCCTACAGACGAGCGGGAACTATTGGCTGTTATAAAGAAATGATGTTCAGCTGCAAGAAAGTATGATATAATAAATATATCAAATGAGAAAAGGATGATTAAATTGAAAATTGAAAAAGATTACATTATGGGAACTGGCGGCAACGTTAATGTGCATTGTTTCGATATTGCTGATGATGACAACTTGCGGATGATTGGCGTAACTGATGACGTCATCTGTGGCTACAACGCACGGTTCACTGACAATCATATAGAGGAATTTACCGAAGAAAACGAACTATGGGCAATCTATCCGCATGATGAAGACGAGCTGAGAAAGTTTGCCAAATTGCTACCGAATGAAGTTGCAGTACCAGTGCTACAACAATGGTGCGGTATGTACGCTGCGGCGCTGCAAAGGATTGTTGATTCCGCAAGTGAGCTGTTAAACAACTAGTCGCCGAAAGGCGGCTTTTTGTTTGGACTTTTATGCGGCCGGCGAGCGGGACTGCGAAGCAGGAATGAAGCTGCGGTGGTGAGCTACAGAGCGGACTGGTTGCGGCTGCACTGCGGCTTTTATGCGGCCCGCAAAGGGTCTGGCGTAGCCAATAAGTAGCTGCGTAAAAGAAGCGCAATTCAGCTCGGGCTCAACGCAGCGCGCCGCGGCTTTTATGCGGCCGAATCGGGGCCTGGCGCAGCCAAATGAACGGCTGCAAACTTGTAGATCAAAGCGGAGTTCGGACTGATCGCGGCTGCAGCGGCATAAATAAAAAAGCCGCCAAATGGGTGGCGGCAAACTGAGGATTCCAAACGAGGTTGTTCGTGGGTCGATGGCTCCACTGAGGGTCGGCGCAGTACCTCCTTCCGCCTTATTACCCCATAGACTACTATCGTATGATAGTAGTCTTTACTCCGATCAAATAACTGTACGATTCCGCGTACTGTTCTAATGTGATCTTCTTGTTCATCAACAGTGACAACAGTCGTTCGAATCTATGATCGTTGAACATTTACATCTTTCCTTTCAGTATTTCAAATTGTACGTTGTTTTTCAACAGTTCGAATTGTTCTACAGTCACACCTGGAATTACTTCATCTTCGATAATATCACAGTTCACATCTTGAATCCAGTTCAAACATTCTAACAACATCTTCAAATCGTTTTGGTTCATAATGTCATCTCCTTATTAATTTAATTATATCATATTTCTATGCGGATGTACAACAGTAATTTGAAACTACTCCCCGTTAAGGGAGTAGCTCTTTTGCGATTTCGTTCACAGTTTCCAGGATGTCTTTTCCGAACCAACCGGACTGGTCAATCATCGTTGCGAACTCATCGTCGCGGCATTCTTCTACCAGGGTCAACAGGGCCGTTCTATAAAGTTTCAAAGCGAGTTTTTGACGATCGTTCCAGACAAGTTTTTCACAACCCTTGTAGTAATCAGGGCCGACTGGGAATCTTCCAGTTTCATCGATCGATGTATCCTCAATTACAATTCCGTTTTTCACAATGATTTTTTCCATTCGTTTTTCCTCCTTTGGTTTAAGACTGCTGGCTTATGCCAACAGTCCTTTGAGTTGTTCCAGGACATAATCGCGATCGATTTTTTCGTCCATGTTTTCGAACAGATCAATCAGATCGTTAATCGAAGATTTTTTCACGACCGTATCTTCGATCGGTTTTACGTTTTTCTTATGTTCTAACAACAGTTGTTCTTGTTTTACTGCGGCCTGATATTCGACATTTGTCTCGATGTTGTCTGTTAAGTATTGCGTATTGCACTTTTTAGACTGGACAGATTTTATAGCCCGAATCGTTTCGTCGTAATTCAGTTCAGCGATCTGTTCCGCGGTCATGTTTGTAAACGTCAACGTTTTAGGTTCGAACATTTCGCGGACTTCTTTTAAAGCCTGTTCCATCGCGACGGTTTCTGTCATTTTCTGTTCGTACCCAGGCAGACTTTTCTGCTTTTTCAGACGGCACTTTACCGATTGAATCCTTTTCAATTCGGCTTTTACGTCGTCTACAGTATCGAACTCTTTTGCCAATTCGGCGATTTCTTTTAACATGTCTAATCATTCCTTTTCGTTTTATTTTCGATACAGACTTATCACGACTTTCGACAGATTTTGACATATCTGTCTTTTAATATATTCGAGTACTAACTTTTCGTCGAATATATACGAAGT